>Ga0210409_10006228_pt1 | contig 12442 bp, 12 predicted proteins | sample IncBWH17MmetaG_FD_161649 | JGI IMG/M metagenome (GOLD analysis project Ga0210409, IMG submission 161649) | Forest soil microbial communities from Barre Woods Harvard Forest LTER site, Petersham, Massachusetts, United States - Inc-BW-H-17-M | ecosystem: Environmental > Terrestrial > Soil >...
TCTCCGGAGGAATATCAAAACTCAAACAGGAGTCTCTCTGCCGGAAGCGCTCACGGGGAGCGCGTAATCATCCGGGAGAGAAACAATGACGAGACTTACTCTTCTTGGGACCGCCGCTATTCTATCGATGGTTTTTGCAAAACCGGTACCCGCACAGGCCGGCACCCATGAGCCAGGCGCGTGCCCGACCGCATCCCAGGCGCCAACGGGCGTGGGAGCACCAGCGCCGTCCGCCGGCTGGTTATCGCCTGGATGCGAAACATCAACCAGACCTTGGTCAGCGCCGGTAGGCCACCGCCAGCCGCAAGCCGTCGACGTTCCCGTATCGACGTCTTCGTTTGAGCAGGCTCCGGACGAAGAGAACGCGAGGCTCAACCGCGTCATCAACGGCATTTGCCGAGGCTGCTGAAAGTAAACGCTGGTCCGGTCTCACGGGCCTTCCGGCACGGAAAAATTCGGCCGTCAAACGACGTGCACCCTGATGAGGATTGCGCCATGTGTGTCAATTCGACGCGACTTCACGGGCGGACAGGCGCCTTGTATTCACTTCCGCGGCCGCCCCCGCTTTGCAAAGACGACGCCCTGTGAATCGGCCGTCCACCGGAGCAGGCTCGCCAGTTTGAGCGCCTCGTTGCGTTCCGGGCCCGGGGGCAACAAGCGGGCCTGCTCCAGAGCGTCGGCCGCGCGGATTTCCCGGTCAATTCTATCAGATCCAGGTTGTGTTTCTTTGCTCATGATGACTGGTTGTGGCTGCTGAACCCAGGGAAATGCCGAGCGAAACCACCGGCCTCCAATAGACTCCGACACCGGCAGCGTTATTCCCGGGATCTGATGCTTTTATGACGTGAACATGTTCCTGCCGGCCCCCGCGCGCATAAGGCCGAGGCATCGCGGCAGTGACATTTTCACGCGAAATTTGCCGAGATCAAAACCAACGGTTTAGCACCGATCGGGCGGCGGCTCAGCGGGGCCGAACCAGCAAGAAAACGCTGCCCGGCGCAACTTGCCTTGAGGCCATCAACGTGGGTCAATGCAGACCTGCGCGACCCGCTGCCGCCAGTGTCGTTCGCTTTTCGAACAACCAACGGCAGTCTCAAATTCGGAGAATGATCAGTTCGTCAACGTTCCCCATTGCGCGGCCATGCGCTCGGCGCCGCGCTGCGACAGCGCAAAGATCGTAAATGTCGGATTCGAGGCGCCTTCGGTGGGAAAGATGCCCGGTCCTGCAACCCAGAGATTCGGGATTTCGTGGCTTTGGCCGTAGCTATCGACGACCGAATCGGCAGCGCTCGTCCCCATGATGGTGCCACCCAGGAGATGGCTGGTCGGCATCGCGCCGCGCGCGGACCACGCTTCCTTCGCACCGCTCGCCTTGGCGATCTTCAGGCCTTCTTCGAGATTGGCATTCCACAGCGCCACCGCATCAGAATCGAAACTGTGGGTCAGCCTTCCCAGCGGCATGCCGAATTCGTCCTTGTCGCTCGCCAACTCGACGCGGTTTTCCAGGTTCGGCTGTTCCTCGCCAAACGTCTTGATGCCCGCGAGATTGCGCGCCGCGCGCTTCATGTAATCCGCGAGCTCGGGCCCGAACAGATCGCCACGGGAATTGGCGAGATCGGTCGCCTTCACCGCGAAGCCTGCAGTAACGAACGAGCTTCCGAACGCGCCGGCGTGGCTGGTCTTTGGATAGCGCTCGTAAGACATGTACTGCACGGCAATCGTGCCCATGTGATTCTGAACATCCTCGTCGAACATCGCCCAGGTGTTGGCCACGTGGTGCGACATCATATAGCGGCCGACGAGACCGCTCGCGTTGCCAAGACCCTTGGGGTGCTTGTCGGTCGCGGAGTTCAACAGCAGCCGCGGATTTTGCGCCGACCATGCGGCGAGCAGCACCACGCTTGCTTCCTGGGTCTGCTTTTGATGTTTGTCATCGTAATATTCCACACCGGTCACCCGCGTGCCAGCCTGATTGGTAAGAACGCGCGACACTATGGACAAGGCGCGAACCTCCGCACCGGCCTTTCGTGCCTCACCCAGATAGGTCACTTGCGGATTGGCGAGCGCGCCGATCGGACAGCCGACGTGACACCATCCGTCGTAGAGGCACGCGGGCCGTCCCTTGAATTCCACCGAATTCATGCCGACCGGCGCCGGCACCATGGGGATTCCGGCGGCCTCGAAACCCTTCATCCAGATGTCGCCGTTGCGGAAGGTCTTCATCGGCGGCATCGGATAGGCTTCCCCGGCCGGCCGCCATTTCTCCTCGGCCCTGGCATCGCCGGAAACGCCGATCTCGCGCGCGACCTTGTCATAGAATGGCGCGACGTCTTGATAGGAGATCGGCCAATCGTTTCCGCGGCCGTGCTCGCTCTTCATCCTGAAATCGGTCGGCAACAGCCGCGGGAAATTGGCGAAGTAATGCAATGCCGCGCCACCGACGCCCCATCCGCTTTGCGCGGCGTAAGCCATCGGATTCTTGCCTTCGAGAAGAATTGGCGCGCCAGCGGGCTTGACCCGGCGGCCCCAGATCTCTGAGCTGATGAGATCGGAAAGCTCCCAGTCCGGACCGGAATCCAGCAAAACCACCTTCTTGCCGGCATTCGCCAGCACTGACGCATAGACCGAACCGGATGCACCCGCCCCAACGATAACGACGTCTACTTTTTCGTTGGCCATTTCACCACCTCTTTTCCGGTGGAATATGCGCCATGTAGGGAATGCCCAGCGCTTCGTAGCCTTCCATTGTCCCGTAGACGACATCGACGGCATCCGCGCGCAGCACGCTATAGACAGCGGCACCCGGCCTTCCCGTCCAGCCATCGATCCTGTTTTGCCGCATGCGATCGACAAACTCGCGCTGCTCGGTTGCCGACAATTCGGCGAAATCACGTCCGAACAACTTGCGGCTTCTCTCGTCAATCGTGACGATCGCGGTTCGGTAAAAATCCGCGAAGGGTGGTCGGACGTTGAAGATGCGGGCCTGAAGAAGAGCTTCGTGCGGCGGTACCGAAAGCTGCTGATCGATGTAGTGGGCGATCCCGGCCTCACGCGCCTGAGGCACCAATGTTTCGCCAAGCGCCTCAAGGGTCTCGGCCTGATGGCCATCGAGAAGCCGGAACGGCACATTGCGCGCCCTTGCTTCTCCGGGCGCCATGAGGACTTCAGTTCCGCCTACGGTAAAAGCCAGTGCACCAAGCGTCGCGCCTTTGACGAAGCCGCGTCGACCGATGTTTGCCATGGTCTTCTCCCCCGGGGAGCCATTTTTGTGATCTTTCGCGAAGGCAAAAGATTTTCGGCATTACCGGGCAGCTCCGTCCTTGAGTCAAGAGGATGTGCTCACGAAACTCCGCAATACAGCCCACGATATTCGCGCGAGCTGGCTGCGCTATCGCAAGCATTAGCGTTCGGCGAATGCCTTTTCGACGACGAACTGGGCCGCCTCGCCGTGATTGCCTTCCACAAATCCCTTGTCCGACAAAAGTACGCGGGTGTCATGCACCAGCGCCGGGCTGCCGCAGATCATGACGCGGTCATGTTCAGGCGAAAGCGAGGCCAGCCCGATATCCCCAAACAACTTCCCCGAATTGATCAGGTCGGTGATCCGGCCGCGATTTCGGAATGGATCACGCGTCACGGTCGGATAGTAGATCAACTGATTGCGTATCAATTCACCGATCAATTCGTCATTGGGCAATTGCTTCGTGATCATCTCGCCATAGGCCAGCTCGGCGACCCGGCGACAGCCATGCAGCAATACCACCTTCTCGAAACGCTGATAGGTTTCGGGATCCTTGATCACGCTCAGGAACGGCGCAAGCCCGGTGCCGGTACCGATCAGATAGAGATTGCGGCCGTCTTCGAGATTGTCGATCACCAGCGTGCCGGTCGTCTTGCGGCTGACGATGATCTCGTCGCCCTTTTTGAGGTGCTGCAGACGCGAGGTCAGCGGTCCGTCCGGCACCTTGATCGAAAAGAATTCGAGCCGGTCTTCGTAGTTGGCACTGGCAACGCTGTAGGCGCGCAGCAGCGGCCTTTCTCCGACTTTCAATCCGATCATCGTGAATTCACCGTTCCGGAAACGGAACGACGGGTCGCGGGTCGTGGTGAAGCTGAACAAAGTATCGGTCCAGTGGTGCACGCTCAGGACGCTCTCCGAGTTGAAATTGCTCATCTTGCCGCCTCCGCCATGCGGGCCGGACCCCGCGCCTGTCTAATTCATTTGTACACATTCATTTGTGTACAAATGAATAATCCTCCTTGATCCCGGCGTCAAGCCGCGCGCAAGATGCCCTTAACGCCGCCTGCGAAGGCATTGAACAAAAAGGAAAAACCGATGGCCCACGATGCGCCCCAGGCAGCCGGCCCGACCAGGCTCGTGATCCGCAATATCGGGCTGGTGCTCTCTGGCGCCCTGGAAAAGCCCATTCTCGACGCCGACACGATTCTGGCCGTGAACGGCAAGATCACGGCCATCGGCCGCGCCAGGGACGTCGATGTTGAAGGGGCCACCACCATCGTCGACGCCAATGGCACCACGGTGGCGCCCGGCCTGATCGACAGCCATGTCCATCCCGTCGCCGGTGACTGGACGCCGCGGCAAAACCAGATCGGGTGGATCGACAGCTTTCTGCACGGCGGCGTCACCACCATGATCTCGGCCGGCGAGGTTCACATGCCCGGCCGGCCGCGCGACGTCATCGGCCTGAAGGCGATGGCGATCTTTGCCCAGCGCGCGTTCTGGACGCTTCGCCCCGGCGGTGTGAAGGTTCACGCCGGCGCGCCGGTGATCGAATGCGAAATGGTCGAAGACGATTTTAGGGAGTTGGCTGCGGCCGGCGTCAAGCTGCTCGGCGAAGTCGGTCTCGGCGGCGTCAAGGACGGTCCGACCGCGCGCAAGATGGTGGGGTGGGCGCGCAAATACGGCATCCAGAGCACGATCCACACCGGCGGCCCGTCGATTCCCGGCTCCGGCCTGATCGACAAGGATGTGGTATTGGAAGCCGACACCGATGTGATCGGCCACATCAACGGCGGTCACACCGCGCTGCCCGACGACCAGATCCGATGTATCTGCGAGGGCTGCAAGCGCGGACTGGAGCTGGTCCACAACGGCAACGAACGCTCGGCACTCTACACATTACGGATCGCGCGCGAGATGGGCGACCTCAACCGCGTCATCCTCGGCACCGATGCCCCCGCCGGCTCCGGCGTGCAGCCGCTTGGCATTCTGCGCATGGTGTCGCTGTTGTCGTCGCTCGGCGAGGTGCCTGCGGAGATCGCGTTCTGCTTTGCGACAGGGAACACCGCCCGAATGCGCGCGCTGGACTGCGGCTTGATTGAAGTCGGCCGTTCGGCCGACTTCGTCATCATGGACAAGGCGCAGCATTCCGCCGGCAAGAGCATTCTCGACAGCGTGCAGCTCGGCGATCTCCCCGGCGTCGGCATGACCATCATCGACGGCATCGTGCGCACCCAGCGCAGCCGCAATACGCCGCCCGCGACGAAGGTGCCGGAGATTGTTGTCGGGCATTGATCCGTGTGGCGTTTTAGCGCCCTTCAAGACTTCCTTTTTCCGCTCGGCGAGTTCTACTTTGGGCTTGGCGATCCCGATAACTCGTTTGGCTCGATCAAAGGAATAAAGAGCCAGGACGCGCAGCTGCCGTATTGATCGAGGCTCGAATTGAGCATCTCCGCCGCCCATCCAGACGCCGCCTATGATGCCGCAAGGATCAGGAACGGGACAATCAGCCCATTGCTGACGGAAAAAACCTGTGGAGGCTGAACGACTGTCAAAGCCTCAGCGATGCAGGGACTATTTAAGCAATCGTCCGCGTTCGTATGTTGATAAACATATAGTTAAAGACGGCCAACGCGCGCGTCATTCATCGAACCTTAGTAGGTGTCACGCAAAATCGAAATAGACCGGGAGAATTTCATGGCTCCGGTAGCCGACTAACGCCCCCCAGCGATCATACTCCGCTTGGACGGCGTTGTGCCTTAGGGGCGATGGATGAAAGAGCTTTCGCGGTTTTGGCGCTTCATGGAGTCGCGATCCGGTCGCGGCTTTCTCCTGCATCTGAGCGTCTGCGCAGCGCTGTCTGTAGCTGTTGGCTACGGCTTCTATTATTTCAGCTTGAACTGGTTCAAGGAGCATAAGAGCAACGAAAAGATCATCGCGCTCCAGTTGGTGGACGCTTTTGTAACCAACTATTCGGCAGTCCGATCGCAGTTCGGAAAGGACGCGCCGGTTCCAGCCTCGTTCCGGGCCCACGCGATCGAGGCTTTCAATAAGCAGAACGGCGATAATTCCGAGTTTCGCCTGGCCTCGGTCGGTCGGCCGGGACGAGAGATTTCGACGCCTCCAACCGATGCAAGAATGGCCCAAACCGTCGAGGCCTTTGCAGCGATGCCAAACCCAAAGCCGATATCGGAGCTGCTGGACGTCAATGGCGAATTGATGTTCCGCACGGTCTATCCGACCCTCGCGCACGAACAGAGTTGCGTTAGCTGTCACAACGCCCTCCAGCCCGACAAACCGCAGTGGCATCTCCACGACGTTATCGGCGCGTTCGTGATCGACGTCCCGATGTCGCCTTTTCTGCGTACCGTAACGTGGCAAAGCACCGGCATCGGACTGGGTCTCTTCCTGGCTCTGGCACTTGCGGGCCTGACGATCTCTCTCGTTCATTTCCGGCAGCTGGAAGCTCTCGATGAGTCCACTGCAAAGCTGGGTCGCACCCAGAAATTTCTCGATACCATCATCGAGAACATGCCGCTGTCGGTTGCCGTCAAGGATGCGCGAGATCGGTGCTATGTCCTCATCAACCGGACTGCCGAAACCATATTTGGGATTGCGCGTGGCAACTTGATCGGCAGACGCGCGCACGATCAATCCGACAAGGAAACTGCGAGCAACCTGTTCCCGCTGGCTGAAGAGGCCTTGACTACGCAAGATCTGCAAACCATCGCCGAGCACACGGTTTGCACCCCTCACAACGGCACCCGCATCCTGACAACCAAGAATCTTTCGATCCCGGACGAAACCGGCGAACAGCGCTACCTCCTGAGCCTTTCGGAGGATATTACCGAGCGGAAGGAGGCGGAGGCCCGTATCGAGCATATGGCGCATCATGATGCCTTGACGGACTTGCCCAATCGCGCCGCTTTCGTCGAGCATCTCACTCGTTCGATCGGTGCCGCTGCGGCTGCTAACGAATCTTTCGCCGTCCTGAGCATCGACCTTGACCGCTTCAAGGAGGTCAACGATACGTTTGGTCATGCGGTCGGCGACGATTTGCTTCGCGAGCTGGCGCAACAGCTGCGTGCGCTAGCCGGCGAGGCTTACTTCGCACGGCTTGGGGGCGACGAATTTACCCTCACTACGCCGATCGGTGATCAACCAGCGCTCGCCGAAATGCTCGCCGGGCGTCTCCACGCGGCCGTCGCTACTGATTTGGACCTGAATGGCCAGCATCTGCGCGTCGGTCTCAGCATTGGCGTTGCAATCTTTCCGGCCGACGGTACCGACGCAACGACGCTACTCAACAATGCCGATGCGGCACTCTACCGCGCCAAAGCCGCTGGTCGCGGCAAGACGCGTTTCTTCGAAATTGAAATGGACAACAGGCTGCGCGAGCGGCGCGCTATCCAGCACGAACTCAGCTCGGCCGTAGCGCGAAGCGAGCTGCGTCTTCACTATCAGCCGCTGGCAAAGATCGATGGCGAGGTGATCGGGTTCGAGGCATTGGCCCGTTGGCACAATCCTCAGCGCGGCATGGTGCCGCCCGCAACCTTCATCCCGGTTGCCGAGGAAAGCGGTCTCATCATACAGATCGGCGAATGGGTTCTCCGCGAGGCCTGCCGCGAAGCGGCGGGCTGGTCGCACCCGCTCCAAATCGCGGTCAACCTGTCGCCAATCCAGTTCCGCCACGGTGACCTCCCGGGATTGGTACATTCGGTACTTCTGGAACCGGCCTGGCACCGACACGGTTGGAGCTTGAAATCACCGAGGGCGTGCTGATCGAGGACTTCAGCCGCAGCCTCTCGATCCTGCGTCGCCTGAAGGCGCTTGGCGTTCGCATCGCCATGGACGACTTTGGCACCGGTTATTCCTCGTTGTCATATCTGCAATCGTTCCCGTTCGACAAGATCAAGATCGACCAGTCATTCATATCGAATGTGAAGAGCAATCCGCAGTCGGCGGCCATTGTGCGTGCCGTCATTGGGTTGGCACACGGGCTCGATCTACCGGTGCTGGCAGAGGGCGTGGAGACAAAGGCCCAGCTCGAATTTCTTGCCGCCGAGTCCTGCAATGAAGTACAGGGTTACCTGATGGGACGGCCACATCCGATCCTGGAATATTCCGACCTCACCGGCTGCACTGACACGTCGGAGACAACGCAGCTCACCGCCTGAACATACCGCCCTGCGTGTCGCGGATCGGTCTGGCACTTTTCGGGCGTAACCGACAGCGTCAACGTTTTCGGCGCGATAGCGGCGTCATTGCGGCGCGGCGCGATCCCGTTCCCAATTCCGTCTCAATTTTGCCGGCCGACTCAATTCACTTCAGGATGAAGATGCAGGCGATTCGCGACGCTTTGGCGTTCGCGGATAAGAGCGATGCACGGCCATCCCTACCCGTTCGAAAGGACATGCGAGTCAATCATCATGAAGGCAAATGCGCGGCCAACACGTCAACTGGTTCGCATGCGAGGGCGATCTTATGTTGCGTTCGTGTTTTGCCCGACAGTTCCGATCGTTGGCTGGCTTGAAGAAATAGATGCAACGCTTGGTCGCTCGCCCGGCTTTTTTATCGGCAAGCCGGTGGTGCTCGACCTTTCGGAGGTTGACCTCAGCCAAACAGCCATCATGCACCTCGTCACGAGCCTCGAACAACGCAACATTCGTGTCCTTGGCATCGAGGGTGCGGAGGCGGCTCGCCTCACTCCAAGCATGCCACCTTTGCTTACAGGCGGGCGCCAGTGTGTGCTGACGCTGAACGAACCGAAGAAGCCTGAGCCCAAGCCGAAGCCGACGTCCCTGCTGCTTGAAAGCCAGGTGCGCTCCGGTCAGTCGGTCTTTACCGAAGGCGACGTGACAATCCTGGGTTCGGTCGGTTCGGGCGCGGAAATTGTCGCCGGGGGGTCCATCCATATCTACGGAACGCTTCGCGGCCGGGCGATGGCGGGCATTAACGGCAATTCGGCCGCTCGTATTTACTGTCAGAAAATCGAGGCGGAACTCCTGGCCATCGACGGCTACTATCGAACTGCGGAAGAAATCGACACCACCTTGTGCGATCGGCCGGCTCAAGTGTGGCTCGAAGGCGACATCGTGAAAATTGCACCTCTGAATTGATTGGCTTGGGGAGATAAGTATGGCCAAAGTCTTGGTCGTGACGTCTGGCAAAGGCGGCGTCGGCAAAACAACTTCTACCGCCGCGCTCGGGGCGACGCTCGCGCAAATGGGACAAAAGGTAGTGGTTGTCGACTTCGATGTCGGTCTGCGCAACCTCGATCTTGTTATGGGGGCGGAACGACGGGTCGTGTTTGACCTCATCAATGTGGTGCAAGGCGTCGCAAAGCTGTCGCAAGCTCTCATTCGCGACAAGCGTCTCGAGAATCTGTGGCTGCTTCCCGCATCCCAAACCAGGGACAAGGATGCCCTGACGGACGAAGGCATCAGCAAGATAATCGCGGAGCTGCGAACGAGATTTGACTGGATTCTCTGCGATAGCCCGGCCGGCATCGAGCGAGGCGCGATGCTTGCGATGCGCTATGCGGACGAGGCGGTCATCGTCACTAACCCGGAAGTCTCGTCGGTGCGTGACTCCGACCGCATCATCGGAATGCTCGATTCAAAGACGGTGAAGGCCGAAAAGGGCGAGCGGGTCGAAAAGCATGTGCTGATAACCCGATATGACACTGCGCGTGCAGCGCGCGGGGAAATGCTGGGCATCGAGGATGTTCTTGAAATCCTCGGTACGCCGCTGCTTGGAATCATTCCTGAGAGCCAGGACGTTTTGCGTGCGTCGAACGTCGGATCTCCCGTTACCCTGAACGACGCCGGCAGCGCACCGGCCCGCGCCTACGTCGATGCAGCGCGTCGACTGATGGGTGAAACTGTCGCCATGATTGTGCCGGTCGAACGAAAGGGCCTGATGGACCGATTGCTGGGACGGAGGGCCGCATGATGAATCTGCCGCGGCTCTTCTTCGGTAGCCGCACTGCTTCCGCGCCTGTTGCACGGGAACGGCTGCAGATTCTCCTGGCGCACGAGCGCGGTTTGCGCGGTCAGCCTGATTTGTTGGAGCTCCTTCGGGCAGAGATCCTCGCAACCGTCTCTCGGCATGTCGTGCTCGATCCGGAAAAGGTCATCGTCAGGATGGACAGAGGCGACAATGTATCGACGCTTGAAGTCGATATTGAAGTGCCGATGTTCGCTGAACGAAAAAGCAACGCTGCGCTTGGCACAGGGTACGGCTCGACACGAACCGGCGCGCCCTGAACGCCTTGCGAACTGCGCGTCCAACCAGGCGCCGGCCTGGCTAACCCATTGTGTTCTCATTTGAATTTTGCCGCGGCCTCATTCGACCGTTAACCGGCCATTCTCCATAGAATTGCGTATGGGAATTTTTGGTATTGCCAGGTGTATTAGTGTTCAGGTGATGAGTCCGCTGGGGGGTCATCGACTATGGACAGCGCGCAACATTGCATAGACCAGGCGACGGAATGTCTTCGCCTGATGAAATTAACGCAGAGCAAGGATCAAGCCGAGGTTCTGAGAAATCTCTCCTCCAGCTGGTCAAGACTTGCTGGCCAAATCGACCGATACAATGCGCTCGTGCGTGAACAGGGCCGTAATGCCGGGGAGTAAGGGCGCCTCAGTGGGGCCTGCAAAAGCGGTCGCAGGCGCGTCCGCTTTTGGGTGCCGGAAAGAGCGGACCTGAAGGCCGGGCGCACCGCCGTCCGCAAAAATCTGATTTGGCGACACCGCTAAAAAAGCGGCCTTGCAGCCGCCTTTTTCGAGATGTTTGCCCTTGTACCAGAAGTCTAATGCCAGAAGCATCCCGGTGGTACGTAACCGGGGTTACGCCAGCAGGCATCGTCGAGCTGGCTGTCCCAACCGCCTCGCCGCCGCCATCCGCTCCAGGCGATGTAGTCGCAATACTTGCTGTATGGATTTCCCGCTTCCCTGGTCGCGCAAAAGATGCTCTGGGCGTAGTGGCCTGGCCGGGAGATTACATGCTTGGCCATTGCGGGCCCTGCTGCCAGGGCAAGAGCCACGGTAGCGCCGAGAATACTGAATTTCATGATGCCTTCCTTCATTCGGTTGCTGTTACGCGAGATAAGAAACGGGCATCGCACCAAAGGGCGCCCATTGGCGTCACCCTTCAGCGCGAAAGGCCCCAATTGCTGAACGAAACGCCCGGCTCCATCGGAGTCTTGTCCCCCTCTTCCTTGAACGCGAAGGTCACGCCGGCGCGAATCTCGTTGACAGGATGTCCGTTGACCAGAGCATAGCGAAATGCCGCATCGAGGGCGAGATCATTGTCGACTTGCCAGATCGCGCCGATGAGCGCCGAGCGGGTCTCGGTCTGCGTCCATATCTTGTCGTAAAAAATTTCAGCGACCGGACGAACTTTCCAGGTCGACGGTCCTTCGAGGATGACGCCCAGGAATCCCTCGCCATGCTGATCGCGGGTGAGATTGGTCTCGACGTTGAAATGCGCGGTCCCCCAGTCCCAGCGTTGCGACACGATGCCGGCCCAACTAAATCCGACACCCGGTTCGGCATTGATGCCGGGCAGCAGCGGTCCGAATTCCGTCGCGATGCTGGGGCCGGATTGGCCCTGGAGAACGCCCGGCCGGACGACATATTTCAGGAACGCGCCGGTGGCGGCGAGGCTCGGCTCGCCGCCACCAGTGATCGGAGTCAGCATTAGGCCCTGCAGCACCACTTCCCAGCGTTCCGCGAACCCGTAATTTATCACCACCCCCGGGTCGACCAAAGTCGACTGCGATCCGGCCTGCAGCCGACCAACCGGCTCCAGCTCTATCTCGAATTCGTTCAAGGCGGCCACGCTCGCATCGGTGCCATCGAAGGGTCGATAGGCGGCGGCCGGCCATGCAAACAGACAAATCACTACCACCGCTGCCCGGCCGATCCCAACCAGGAGACCGGCCAAACGGCGGTGCGGGATTCGGCTACAATTATGTCCTGAGGCCATTCCTCGTTTCACCGCGACATCCGGCAGGGCGAGCGATCCGGCGACGACTCCAGCGCTGCCTTCGTCCACTCGGTGGATTTGTCGGTATGGCACAGGTTGCACGCATTTGGAATTCAACGTATCGGTATCGCCCGGCGTGACGAAGTGAAAGGCATGGCTTCGAGCGTTCTGGTCCGCGATCGTCTGTTCATATTGGTCTTATTACAGGCG
>Ga0210409_10006230_pt1 | contig 12438 bp, 15 predicted proteins | sample IncBWH17MmetaG_FD_161649 | JGI IMG/M metagenome (GOLD analysis project Ga0210409, IMG submission 161649) | Forest soil microbial communities from Barre Woods Harvard Forest LTER site, Petersham, Massachusetts, United States - Inc-BW-H-17-M | ecosystem: Environmental > Terrestrial > Soil >...
TTAGACGGGTCGTTGCCTTCCTGCCAGAGCTCCTAGAGTACTCATCATGGGAGATGAGGTCCGGTCGAGATCTATTTCGCCGGACAGTCACTTCGACAGCTTTCAGGTCGCAGCCTCTCGGATAACCAGAAAAAGCTATGGGCCACGAGTCCCAAATAGAACTATGGTTGCCAAATTTGACCACCGTTCTGCTTTGCTGGTTTCGGAACTGACAGGCTTCGTCGCGAAGAAGCGATGAAAACCGCTGGTAGAGAAAATCCAAACCACGGGGCTACCTTGCCCCACAACCGAGCACATGGCGCGGTCGGTCAGAACAGATCTCGCTCGATTGAGTGGGCTGTGAAGCAAGAAAAATTCCGGCCGACGAGGAAGTGTTTTTCTTGACTTCTACCTTTATAGAACTTGGCCAGAGAGCGGTCCATAACGCACTGGGGGGCGGATCACTTGACCCGTAAATCGCTCATCCACAGCTCCAGAACCGCTTGGTCGCCCGGTTCAATATTCGTGAAAGCGATACTCATTCCTTCTGCATGAGCGGAGACCACATGGCCGAGGGCCGCGAATTTCGCGCCTGCATGAACGATAGTGACCCGGACCTTCTCGGAATCGAGAACTACGAGGCTTTCCTCCAACGACGCAGAGAGCTGGTAACGAAACGTCTCAATCAGTTTCTAGGTATCTGAGGATGCTACGTCTCAAGGTGGGAGCACCGGGTTCCTCGCCCTTAAACGCAATATTACTGCTTCTGAAGCCCTCCTCACAATACAGCCTAAGCCTTGTGGAATGGCAGGGGTAGTCGAACGAAATGCAACAGAAGGGGTACTTTGTTGCGTTATGGTCGGATACCGACATTGCCCAAATCCAGCCTCCGGCACCGTCACTCGGGAACAATCGCCGACTTAACAAGAAAACGGGTGGTCCCGTAAAGCCTTCGGCTGTCATTATCCACGTCGAGAGTCTCGATGAACCGCCGCTGCGGCTGCTGCTCGGCAGCGACGCCGTTCATCTCGCGGAGCAGAATGACGTCGCGCGAATCGAAGCCGACAGGAAGTGGCGGGACTTGAGCGTCCGCCGATTTCGAGGGGGGCGGCGGCTAGTGAGGCACTCCCAGAGGAGCCGGGGAGAAACGGATAGGCTGAACCTACGAAGTATTGTCCCAGTCCTAGACCCAACAAACACCTTATAATAGGGTGTCTCTGACTAAACCATCAATTTCACGGCGCATGCGGGTCGTGGCGAACGACAATGCTGTTGGCTGGCTAATAGAAGCGTGGCGCGACAGCACGCAAGAAACGACTCATGAAAGAACTTTCTAAAATCCGCAAGATTGCCTTTCTGGGCGATTATTGGCCCCGCAAGTGCGGCATTGCCACGTTCACGTCTGATCTGCTTACGTCCGTGGCAGCTGCGCATCACTTCCGGGCCATTGGGACCAACGGGTTCTATCAGCGCGGTGGGGTGCGCGCCGATTTTGGCCAGCAGCCCATTGAGGCGCAAGCCATGGCCTCGGCATGTCTTGAAGCCTATCGCGCCACGTCGGATGTGTGGTGGTATGAACAAGCGCAATGCGCTTTCGACTGGTTCCTCGGCTGGAATGATCTGGGCTTGGAACTCTACTCTCCCAAAACCGGCGGCTGCCGCGATGGCTTGCACGTGGACCGGGTTAACCGCAGCCAGGGAGCGGAATCCACTCTGGCCTTCTTACTCTCATTGGCGGAAATGCGCCTGGCGCAGAATATGCGCACCAGTTTTAAGGTACCGATTGCCGTCGCAGAAGAATAGTCGCGTCCTGTCCTCGTTTTCCTGGAACAACCAAACTATGTCAATGCAACTTAAACGTACCTCCATCATTCTCAGGCCCGACCGGTCACGCGTTCTTTTGCGGCCATTCAGTCCGGGTGGCGCTCAGCGGGTGCGTGGCATCGTAGCCAGGATCATGTCGCTCCCGGATGACCAAGTCGGCCTCCTTCTGGACGAAGTCTCCGCTGAATTTTCAAAGCGCCACCAACAAATCCACAAACTCTTTCGGCAACGCTTTGAACAGCTCCGCGAGTTGCTGCCGAGGGACGGGGAACTTTCTGAACCAAGACAGCTGTTGATCGGTTCCTATTTCCTGGCCGAATACTCGTTAGAATCTGCCGCGCTGTTCAATCCCTCCATCGTTCCACACCCTGACCAGACAGACCTGCCGGCCGGCGCTCTGCGTTTTGTTCTCAGCTTGCGCGCGACCGGGGAAGGGCACATTTCTTCCATCACTTTTCGGACTGGTGTCATCCATCCCGATCATCGGATTGAAGTGCTAACGCCAACTGGCTTCCTCACCGAGCCGCGTCAAATCCCCAACCTACAGTACGAGAAGGCGCTGTTCGCGCGGAAACTCGTTGAGCTGGGATTGACCAGCGAATTCAGCCAGCGGGTGATGAACAAACTCGGGGAGTCGTTTGGGCTGGAAGAGCTGCGCGCCAATCTGGGAGCCGAAGTGAACCAGTTTCGCCTGACGGAGTTCCGCCTGTCGGATGGAATGGGGTACCACGATCAGAACGTCGCACAGGGAATTTGGATGCTCGCTCGCTCCAACTACGAAGTCCAGTTCCAGCCAGACCAGCAGTTGTCTGAGCGCATTATTTTCCCGGCTACTCCTTCGCAGCGGAACGGTATTGAGGACGCAAGGTTTGTTTGTTTCGAGAACGATGACGGCACTCACATTTACTACGCCACATTCACTGCCTTTGATGGCAAAGTGATCATGCCGGAGTTGGTAGAAACGTCTGACTTCCTCCATTTTCGATTCATTACCTTGAATGGTCCGGCCGCCGAGAACAAAGGCATGGCCATCTTTCCCCGGAAAATCAAGGGCTTCTATGCCATGCTCTCCCGCCAGGACAACGAGAACATCTACATCATGTTTTCCGACAACGTCCACTTCTGGAATGAACGCAAATTGGTCCTTAAACCTGTTTTCCCGTGGGAACTGGTCCAGCTTGGGAACTGCGGATCCCCCATTGAGACCGACGCAGGCTGGCTGGTCCTGAGCCACGGGGTTGGCCCCATGCGCAAGTACTGCATCGGCGCGTTCCTACTTGATCGCAATGATCCGAGCAAAGTTATCGGACGACTGCGGGAACCCCTGCTCAAACCCAACGAGAGCGAACGCGAAGGCTACGTGCCCAATGTTGTTTACACCTGTGGCGCTCTGGTCCACAACGATGAACTGATCATCCCTTATGCTATGGCCGATCACGCTACTGGTTTTGCTACCGTGCCGCTCGCTGATGTCCTGGCCGCCATGCATCCGGAAGGTTGCTGAACAGCATGACCGTTACCAGCAACAAAAGAAGGGTGGCGATGCTGTCTCCGGTAGCTTGGCGAACTCCTCCCCTGCACTATGGTGCCTGGGAGACGGTGGCCAGCAACATTACCGAAGGACTGATCGCACGGGGCTGGGATGTAACCTTGTTCGCCACCAGGGATTCTGTAACCCGCGCTCATCTGCATGCCGTGGTGGACCGGGGATATGAAGAGGATCCTTCTGGCGATCCCAAAGTGGCTGAATACCTCCACATCTCTGAAGCGTTCGAGCATGCCGCTGAGTTTGACCTCATCCACAGCCATTACGATTTCATGGCCTTGACTTACACCCGGCTGGTCAAGACGCCAGTGCTCACGACCGTCCACGGGTTCTCGTCGCCCAGAATCATGCCCGTCTATCAAAAGTATAGGGACGGATATTTCGTTTCCATCAGCGATTCCGATCGTGCGCCCGGACTGAATTACCTGGCAACCGTTTATAACGGGATCGACCTCGCGCTGTACCCGTTGCGGGAATCCGGCGGCGACGACCTGATATTTCTAGGCCGAATTCACCCTGATAAGGGCGTCCATCTGGCCATTGAGGTTGCGCGCCTGAGCGGCCGACGTTTGATCATCGCAGGAATCATCCAGGACAAAGTCTACTACCGGGAAAAGCTCAAGCCCCACATTGATGGTCAACAAATCTGCTACATAGGGCCAGTGGGGATAGCGGGAAAAAATGAATTGTTCGCGCGGGCCTGTGCGTTGCTTCATCTCAACACCATTCCCGAGCGGTTTGGTCTGGTCCTGGCGGAAGCCAATGCAGCCGGCGTGCCTGTGATTGCCATGGATCTGGGCTCGTGCCGTGAGGTGATCCAGGACGGACAGACCGGCTTTCTGGTCAACAACGTCAATGAAGCGGTGCTGGTGCTGGAACGCCTTTCTGGAATCGATCGCCGCGCTTGCCGTCAACGAGTCCAGCAATACTTTTCTATCGAAACTATGGTGGAGGGGTACGAACAGGTTTACGCAACGATTCTTGATTTGAGAGAAAAGGAAAAGAGGCAGTCATGAAGGCGGACATTGTCAGACGCTACAGCCACAACCCCATCCTGACCAAGGAGGATGTCCCCTACCCAGTGGAAACAGTTCACAACGCGGCAGTTGTCAAACATAAGAACGAATACATCATGCTTTTCCGTTCCCATTTGCGCACCGGCCGGTCGATCCTTGGTTTGGCCCGCAGCCGCGACGGATTCCAATTCACCGCCGATCCACACCCCTTTCTCACTCCTGCGCCGGACGGTCCATTTGCCGCCTATGAAGAGTTCGGCGTTGAAGACCCACGCGTGACTCTGCTGGAGGGGGAATACGTCATCACCTACAGCGCCTACTCGCGCAATGGAGTGCGGATCGCTCTAGCGAAGACGAAGGACTTCAGTAAGGTGGAAAGGGTATCCCTCATCACCGAGGCGGATTATCGGAATGTTGTGATCTTTCCCGAGAAGTTTGATGGACTGTATGCCCGGCTGGACCGTCCTCATTCTGAAATCTCTCCCTGGTCAATCTGGATTTCCTATTCTCCTGACTTATATTTCTGGGGCCAATCTCAGCTCATCATGAAGCCGGTGCCGTACCACTGGGACGAAATGAAGATCGGTCCGGGCGCGCCGCCGATCAAAACGGACCAAGGATGGCTTTCCATCTATCACGGAGTTTTCAAAACGATGGATGGATCGGTTTATCGTCTAGGGGTTGCCCTGCATGACCTGCAAGACCCGGCCAAGATCATCGGGGTGGGCGACTCTTGGATTCTGCAGCCGCAAGATCCTTGGGAAATAACTGGATATGTCCACAATGTAGTTTTCACCTGTGGGGCCGTTCCCGAGTCCGATGGAACCGTGAAGATTTACTGGGGTGCCGCAGATACGGTCATGTGCGTCGGCGAAGCGAACGTAGCAGATCTTGTCGCCCTATGCCAGGACCACGGCAGACAAGCCAAGTAGATGCCTGGGCTGTCCCCATCGCCAAAATCGACAGCGGTTCACAGCGATGCTTTCGGCTCACACTTGGTTGCGTTCAATCATGGTGAAGCAGGATAGCCCCGAAACTGACCGCGGACGACATCCGCAGGAGATAGCGGCCGCATGGCTCGAAAGGCCCGTTGCTTCTCATATCGCAAGGCATCCGCATCCCGGCCGATCGGTGCCTCCATCGTGAGAAGCGCGACGACCTCTAACATGTGGTTTTGAATCACATCCCGGATCGCACCCAGTTCTTCATAAAGGACTCCCCGCCCTCGCATGCCGAAGTCTTCAGCCATCGTGACCTGGACACTCTGGATATAGTTGCTGTTCCAAATCGGCTCGAGGAACGAATTGGCGAAGCGGAAGTACAGCAGATTTTGGACTGGCTCCTTGCCAAGGTAATGGTCAAACCGAAAAATCGCCGATTCCGGAAAAGATTTATGGAGCGTTCTATTGAGCGCCTGCGCCGAGGAAAGGTCGCGGCCGAATGGTTTTTCGACGACCAGCCGCGCCCCCTTGTCGCATTCTGCATGGGCCAGACCTTCAGCCACGGTCGCAAACAAGTCTGGAGGTATAGCAAGGTAATAGAGAGGATGAGATGAAGCGCCAAGCGCCTTTCGCAACTGGCGGAAGGTTCCCGGTGAGCTGTAGTCCCCGTTAACATACTGAAGTTTTGCCGAAAGCGCTGCGAATACGCGGAAGTCCAGGCCGCCGTGCTTCTCAATGCTCTCGCGAGCGCGGGCTCGAAGGCCGTCAAGGTCCTTCGCAGACCTGGCCACCCCGATAATCGGCATATCGAAATGACCGCGCTGGATCATCGCCTGAAGCGCGGGGAAGATCTGCTCATATGCCAGATCCCCAGTGGCACCAAAGAAAACAAATGCATCTGATTCAGGATTCTCCATATTGCACCGTCCATTCTGATGCCTATACCGTTACGCCCCGGTCAGTAGCCTGCGAATTCTTCTGCGTGAATGTCGCCGTCGTTCATCCCTGCTTTGCCTAACATTTCGCGCAAACCTTTCACCATGGCGGGCGGACCGGTAATGTAATAGATGGGTGACGCTGCGCCCTTCAAATGCCTTCCGAGCATTCCTTGATCGATCAAGCCGGTTTCACCATTCCAAGGTTGATGCGATTTATCCATTTCCGTCATGCTGGCGATGAACTTGTACTTTAGATTGTCTTTTTCCAGGCTCTGAAGTTCCGCGAGGAATGCTGCATCTTCCGGCCGCCTGTTGGAATAGAAGAGAAAAACACGCTGGGGCAACTTCTCCTTCGCTGCCCAATGGACAATGCTTCGAAACGGAGTGATGCCAATCCCACCTGCGAGAAATACGGCCGCTCGCGTAGAATTATTCTGAAGAATCAAATCCCCGGATGGCCCTTCAATCTTCACAGCGGTCCCAAACGGCATCGCCCTCAACACGCGTTTGAACGCCGTATCGCGCATCCGCGTGGCCACCATCAAGGTTTCTTCGTGAGGGGCGCTGGCGATCGAAAAACTGCGCACATTTCCTTCGGAATCCGTCTCCGAAGGATTAAGCAAAGTCATATCGAGATACTGGCCAGCCTTGAATGTCCATCCTGATGGCTTTTCGAAACGGAAGGCCATGGTGCCTTCCGCAACTTCCTTACGATCTTTCAGTTTGCAGATGAAGCCTTGTTACGCCGCAGCAGTGCTCATAATTGTCTCCTTCCGATGTGTGCCTCGATCAATTCCTGTTTCGTTTCCTTCGGGGAACCGCCGCACCTCGTGAATCAGATCCCAGCCTCCTGGCTGAAATACTGGTAATCTTCCCGCCAACCGCCTTGGCCTTGGCCAATGGTTTTGTAATCCTCGATGAACTCGATTGCGCGGATGTACTTCACCATCGTGAATCCAAGCTGCGTTTCCACGCGAAGCCGGAGCGGCGCTCCGTGCAGAATCGGCAGCGGCTGGCCATTCATCTCGTAGGCAAGAATCGTCTGTGGATCTTCCGCCAACTCCAAGCGAATCGTGCCGTAGAAGTACCCCGGCCCTTGGGCGTGTGGCTCCGATGTGGATTTATTGTCGAACGCATAGAAAACGATATAGCGGGCGGCGGGAAGCGGATGGCAAAGTCCGACGATGTGATGCAGAGATACACCGCCCCAATCCGCAACGCCTGACCAGCCCTGGATGCAACAGTGCTTGGTAATCTGAGTTCGTTTCGGCATTGCGCGGAGATCCGGCAGGGTTAGATGCAACTGCCTTTCGACCAATCCGCCGATCTCCAGGCTATAGTTCGCAAAGTTTTCGCGTGCCATCGCCAGAAAACTTTCCTCTTTCGGCGGCCGACCATTGACCCAGAAGTATGGCGAGATGTCCGCCTGTGAGTAGTGCTGTGCGGACATTTCATGACCGAAAAGGAGTGTGCGCACCGGATCCGTGATCAACTGAGTGGCTTTCTGGACAAACCGCGGACGGCGACGCGAACACACGGTTGTCACGGTATGGATGACCACTATGCCGGCCAGCCCGGACAGCCAGACCACAAGAGCCAGCGTCAACTGCGGATCGTGCGTCTGTCCCAGAACAATCAGCGCCAGCTCGCTCCGGAAACCGTGCAGAGCCACGATCGTGACGTGTCCGATGATGAATACGATAAAGGTGCAAAGAGCCAAGAAATGCAGACTCCGTGCGCTTTGCCGTCCGTGGAAGATTTTGATATACCACGGAAAACGAGCGGCGACAGCCGGGGACATCGCTACTCCCGTCGCGATGCTGAACGGTGCAAGCAGGAATATCACTGCCGCATAGCTCAATTGCTGTAGTGCGTTATATCCTCCCGGCGTCTCCACGACGTGGAAGCTCAAATAACTAAGCATTGCATGCCATGCGTCCGGGACAATCTGCCAGGAAGTCGGGATCAGCCGCCGCCACTCCGGCGTGACGAAGAGCATCACCACATATGTCAAACCTGTCAGCAGCCACGCAAAGTCCGCGAGAAAGTGCCAGTGTCGTCCGAGACCTAGATTTTCGTGGCCTGGCAGAGCAATCGCGGACGGGAATGAGGTTTCTTCGTCACTCGCCGTCCAGAGTCGGTCCTCAGGTCGCTGCTTCTTCGTAAACTTGAGCCATTCCCTGCCCGGCGTACAGTGATCGTTCCAGTAAAGTCTCGGATGTGCGCTCAAGATCTCAAGACCGCTCCGAATGAGAAGCGATAGGAGAAGAAAATTGAAGAAGTGCGCCGCCCGCAGCCACAATGGATAGTCAAGAGGCATTATTCATCACATTCTTAAACCTTGGTTTTTCGGTTCTTCCGTAAACTCTCTGGAAAACGACCTGGGGGGAATCGCCCGCCGCCGCGATTCCGGATAGGGTACGTGATGCGATGACCCTGCACGCGTGCAAAAGGAATGAGCGAATGAACCTGGGAACGTTTCATGCTCATAATGTTGTCAACCTGAATCCCGCGCATTGTCAGCGCATCCGCGATGAGCGACCGGTGACATCGCCATGGAACCGCTTCCGCACGCATAATTGCGCTCCGCTTGTGCCCGGCCAATTTCATCAATCGGTGTAACCCTACTTCGAAGTCGGAGGTCTGCATGTAATCAGCAAAGCCACGAAATGAGGCATTGCGCCAACCCATGTTCGGAGAATCGCGGCGTGCATGGCGCAAGCCCCCGAGCTTTCGCAAATGAACGTAGCCGATCCTCGCGGCCCGCAACTTTTTCGATAGGGTCACCCGGTTGAACTGAGGGTTGTGTCTCGATCGGGGGATACTGCGTATGTCTATGACGCGCTTGACGTGCTGCACCCGCAGAAGCTCTAGGAAGTCTTTCCATGTGCGGTTCGAATGCCCAATGGTCAGGACAAAGGGCATTTCTGGCGCTTTCATATAAATCAAGTCCTCCGGTCCGCGTCGCTCACGAGCGGATCATCGTCAGCAGCATCTTGAATCTAGTGTGGGCCTTCAGAGAATGAGGTTGATTTGCTGGCATGAGAACCGCCTGGCCTGCCGTCGTACGTAGTGGCTTGCCAGATACCGCAATTTCCGCGTCACCCTCCAGCAGATGTGCCACTGCGTCGAACGGAGCTGTATGCTCACTTAAGCCTTGGCCCTCATCGAAGGCAAACAGCGTGACGGTTCCCGTGGCACGGTTGACTAGCGTCCGGCTGACAACGGCTCCTTCTTGGTAATTCACGAGGTCGATCACGCTAACGACTTCCGCGATGGGCATTTCCCGCTTACTCTGTGCCTGCTGTGAACTCATCTTTGACCACCTCCACCGCCACCATTGTCTTGTGTTACCAACTCACTTCCATCAGTACATGCTCCATTATCGGCAATGGAACTTCAGTTCTCCGCTGGCCTCACGTGCTTTTTCTTCGAGACGCACCCAGACTTTTTCAAGCTCCTGGACGAGTTCTTGATCGACCAGGCCCGAGTAAGCGAGAGGCGGGCATTCATCTACTACCTGGACCGGGCATCCCTCGTGGAGCATCTGTTGTGAGAGTGCGATCTGTTTGAGGGTCACCTCGTACCGCCCCCCGCAAGCGCTACATGGGATCTCGATCGCGACAATTTCTAGAATGTCCATAAATGTTGTTCTCACTTCAGCGCAACTTCTCGTCGGGCTCGTGCAGCTGTTTCCCGACCACGGTTCGCGGATACGGGCAGGTATTGTCCACTACTCAAGACTGAGCGATTGTTCCTTTACCTCTTTCCGTCAGCATGTAGAAGTCACTACCGCACGCGTCCAGCATACCCGTGCGGGTCAATTCATCGATGGCGTCGAGCACGCCCTCCCGTTCGGCTGGTTCGTTGCCTGCCGCCTCGAATAACGCATGGAGGTCCAGCCGATCCTTTCCCATTTCTCTGAATAATCGAAGAACACGCAAAGATAGTGGCTTCACTGTGTACCTCGCTGGGTTACCTTGACCAAGAGCGCGTCCCTCTATCGCACCGCCCAAGAGCAATGTTCGCGGTGAGCCCACGAACGCCGGACTAGACGGCCCGGACCCGCATGTGCGACTTCCCGCTATTTTCGTTTAGGACGGGTAGTCTCCTTCCCGCGCTGCTTCGTCTCCACAATCTTTGTTTCCGGTGGCCACGAGAGCGTCAGCAGAAAGGCGCTGTCCTCGGAGGCCTCCACATCATGAGAAACGCACTGATCCAGGGCGAGCAAGTTCCCCGCAGGGAGATCCACCACCTGCTCGGGCAGGTGGAGCCGGATATGGCCGTTAAGCGTGTGCACCGAGATTCTGCATGCCGCTGTGTGCTCATGCATGCGCGTATTCGCCTTCATCGCGATCAGCACAATGCGGAGATCCGGGTACTTTACAAGCGTCTTCGAACTTCGCCCCGTAGCGGGCAGCCACGATTCATCCCGATGCAGTTGGTCGAGTTCGCTGGCTAGGTTAAATTGGAGCACTGATCTGCTCAGCGTCCCGTCAATAGACTCGTGTCCAACGGAGGGCGGCTGTGATTCTTTTCTCTGCGGTTGTGCCATGGTGGTTCACCTCTGTTTTCATCTTGATTAGCAGGCTAGATTGCGCGGGCCACGTGCCCCCTTAAAGCTTTAGATAACCTCAGCACAAACAACCGATCCCCGGCGTCTTCTCCATAGCTTCGCATTCGGTGCCCCGGACCTTGCTCGAAGTTGTCACACACGAATAAGCGAGGTGTGCATACGTTCGGCTTTTGCAGTGGCCGATCCTTGCCTCCTGGCTTCGGATCAACGGCGGGTGATGCACGATGATATCTTAGACACTGGAAAAAAGTGCTTCCGTGCAAAAAGGAACACATTTCAATGTGGGTCCCAACGCGGACTAACATCAACCCTTCGGGGAAGAACCCTAATCATCAGCTGTAGCTCTATTCGGTTCGAAATCCTATGCACGTTGTGTATGTCGTGCACGTAGTGCACGTTCGTATCACGATCTTCGGGATAATCAATGCCGGGGACGCGATATGAATCTACGCACCTCGGTCAAGATTTCCTGATCCCAAGAGCACGGAATCAGCTATTCCGTTTCCGCGCTGGCGCGCCACCTTCCTTATATAGAGGTATGGTGGACGAGGCTGTTCCCTGCCCTTTCGCGAAGGAGATTGACGCGCTCCAGGTGCCACCACGCAAAGAGTCCTGTGTGCTCTACCGCTGGCGGCGCTCGTTGAGGCGGACTTGCGCGCACCGACGAGGACGACCATTCGGTCGGTGGTCAGTCTGGACGCTCCGAGCCCCCTGTTCAATACGACGGCTTCACCGCTCTCATGACAGATCACTGGGAGGCGATCAGAGAAACGAAATGCCCCTTGCGGCGCGCAGACGGTAGCCGAAATGTGCCGGGGCGGTCTTGGCACGACCGCCCCCGGCCTCATCGGTACGATGATTTTCCAGCTGGCTATTCCTCGGCAGGTCGCGCTCCCGCAGAGCCTGCCTCCGCTTCACCAGCCGAGGCGCATCTTGCAGGAATTGGTCCAGGCAGTAATCGCAGCGAACGGCAAACCGTCTCTTAACTCCGTGTCTCACCCAAGGGGACAACCCCAACTTCTCGAAGAACTTGAGAAGAGTGCTTCGCTAGGGCCAGAATATTTCGGAAGATTTTATCCATGGGCTAAAATGATTAACAGCATATCGAATTAGGCCCTGAGCTCGCTTTTCGGGTTTTGACTCTAACGGCAGGAGGCAGGCAGAGCATCACACGGATTTAAGGATTTCGATGTCACCGCGTTTGCGCAGTACTTCGACGGCGACGCCTGAGCCGTCCCTGCGGATAAGAAAATCAGCGGCGGCATCTCCGAGCCGCAAATTTTCGATGCGAACTTGATCCAGATTCAAAGGCAGACAGGGATTTGCGAAGTGAATTTGTCGTTCTCGATCCCGCACCTCAAGTCCGAGACAGGCCCGTATCAGCAAAAATACTGATCCCGCAGACCACGCCTGGGGGGCACAGGCAACCGGATAGAGAGTTGGGCGGCTTGCTTGGGGTCTTTTGTGAAAGCCGCAGAAGAGTTCGGGCAGGCGTTGTGATTCAACATGACGACTGGCCTCGTACAGGCCATGCAGGATTTTGCACGCTTGCTCCTGCATGCCATAGAGCGAGAAACCCAGGCCGATCAGGGCATTGTCGTGAGGCCAGACGGAACCA
>Ga0210409_10006233_pt1 | contig 12436 bp, 12 predicted proteins | sample IncBWH17MmetaG_FD_161649 | JGI IMG/M metagenome (GOLD analysis project Ga0210409, IMG submission 161649) | Forest soil microbial communities from Barre Woods Harvard Forest LTER site, Petersham, Massachusetts, United States - Inc-BW-H-17-M | ecosystem: Environmental > Terrestrial > Soil >...
GCGCCCTTGCCCTTGGCTATCTCCGACGCGACCTGGTTCCGTTGATGCTGACCAGCGCTGTGAGTTTTACCGTTTTGTATTTTGTATTGTTCTTTTCTCTTCTGGTCTTGTACCCGCAATTTGTTCAACGCTATTACAATCTCCCGAATCTTCTGGGAATCTATGTTTTTGGAGTGCCCATTGAGGAGCTCTTGTTTGCTGCAACGGGAGGTGCCGTCTGGAGCGTGGCTTATGAGTACGTGTTTGGTTATCGTCTGGAGGCCGCGGGGCGTATCTGAGTTTTGTGACTCGTATGACGGTGATCTTGGACAAGTGGTCCGGTTCTCTGACAACAGGGTCCCTGTCGTTGCGCGGATTCCGCTAGGTGAAAATCGTGGCTATATCCCGAAATTCGTCGGTTGTCTTCGTGCTCGTCGGCATTTTGGGACTTGTTCTGTACTTTGGAACTAACGAGTCCCGGAGGGACAGCAGTCCCAAACCGCCGCCAGCGTCTACCGACGAAAATGATGTCCCAGAGACAGAACCGAAGCAATTCGCGGGCTATACGTGCACAGGAGATTGTTCGGGGCATGAAGCGGGCTATCGCTGGGCTGAAGAACACGACATTTCAGATGGAGACGACTGTGACACGGCTGGCGAGCACTCGAATTCACCTTCCTTTGCTGAAGGTTGCCATGCGTACGTCGATGGTGAATCTAATAGCGAGGAAGCCGCAGATCCTGAGGACGAGAATTAGCCCAACAGCCCACAGCCCAAAAACGTTACTCCTGTGCAGTATCGATTTATGACTTTTAGAATAGGAAGGACGGAGGGAGTATGCCAAGTCAGTTAGGACGGATTGAACACATTGTCGTTCTGATGCTGGAAAATCGCTCGTTCGACAATCTTTTCGGGTGGCTGTACGACATTGCGAATCAACCGCCGTTCGATCACACTCCGCCCGCAAACTTTGAAGGCGTCTATGGCAAGAACCTAAGCAATCCCACCTCGATGGGGAAGAGGATTCCCGTGGGGAAGGGCAGTGAGCCAACAGCACCGTTTCCCGATCCGGGAGAGGCCTTCGAAGATGTGTACGAACAAATCTATGGAAAGAAGATCCCCGCAGTCACTAACGGAGCGAAATTAATACTGCCCTCAGCCTGCAACATGCAGGGATTTGTCTCCAACTATGAGACAAAGAATTCGGCCAACTCGCCGAACGCAGAAACAATCATGAACGGTTTCACCCCAGCGGTCGTTCCGGTGCTATCGAGTTTGGCCTACAACTATGGCGTGTGCGATCACTGGTTCGCATCGATTCCGTCGCAGACGTTGTGCAACCGCTCTTTTATCCAGGCGGGGACGTCTTCCGGTTATGTGAACAACGGAGGAGCTGACGGAATCCTTTTCATCAACGATACACCTACGATTTTTAACTTGCTGTCGGACGCCCGGAAATCCTGGAAAGTGTATTGCGGAGGATGGACGATTACGAGCCTGGTGCTTCTCACCCAGAAGCAGGTGTGGGACTTTGCTTTGCAGCCCGGCTATTTCGAGCATGTGAGTGACTTTCTCGCGGACGTACAGAAGCCGGGTGGATTGCCGGCATACTCCTTTATCGAACCCAACTATATTGATTCGATTGTCCATGGCCCGGAAAACGACATGCATCCAGAGTCGCATCCATTTCAGCTCTATGGACATTCAAATGTCGAACAGGGCGAAAAGCTGGCGTATGACATTTATGACGCCGTCCGCAAAAGCCCCGACTGGGAAAAGATTCTGCTGTTGATCGTGTTTGATGAGCATGGTGGTAACTACGATCACGTCTGCCCGCCAAATTCGATCTCTCCCGACAATGTGGTCATTCCACCCGGCCAGCCCGGGGGTACAGGGTTTGCGTTTGACAGACTGGGTGTACGTGTACCTGCGATTGTCGTCTCGGCGTACACACCGCAGGGGACCATTCTAAATACGACCTTTGATCACACCAGCGCACTGAGTACGGTTGTGAACTGTTTCGGACTGCCGACGGGAAAACTGGGAAACCGGCAACAGAAAGCACCCGATGTGAGCGAAGCACTGACGCTGAATGCTCCGCGTCAAGATCGCCCTCCGATCCCATTGCCGGGAGCCGCGGCGATCGGGGTTGCAAAGCGCGCGGCCGCTCTCGAAACAGCCATCCTTCACGCAGACTCAAAGCTAGTTTCTGATCTGCAAAGAAGAATATTGGTAGGCGCAGCGAAACGCCTCGGACTAAGTCCAGTGGAACAGGAGCAAATCGGAAATACGAAGACCGCCCTGGGAGCTGACGCAGAGCTATTGAAGTTCGAGGCGCAGCTCGCCGCGAAACGAACGATGAACCGTTTTTGAAGCAGGGCTCCACAGTCTTAGGACACTTCAAACCGGAAGATGCCGGATTGTTTGTCCGGATTGGTGATCGTCAAGGTCGATGTGAAGGCAGCTGCGCCGGTAAGTGTGAAGGTCACGCGCGCGGTTGATGAATCTTGATAGTCCAGTTTGACCTGCGTTGGATTCCCATGCTCGTCGGTTACCGTTGCAGCTGCTCCAGACATGAAGTTATTCCCATGGACCGTGAACGAGATCTGTGCGCCAAGGGTAGCTTTGGTAGGGTCTACAGAAAGGATGGTTGGGCCTGGCTTACTCGGCGGGGGAGCCGCCTGAGAGGGGGGTTGGATCTTGGCAATCTTTTGCTCAATTTGTGAAGCGATGCCATCGAACAGTCGTTCGGAAAAACCAAACAGCAAAGCAATGGCGAGAGTAGCTGGATCATAGGGATTACACCAATCCACATTCAGGGCCGTGCCAAGGATATTGAATTTCAGCCCTAGGACGATAAGGAGAATGCCTCCCCAGGCAGATAACGCGCCGCAAAGCGGACTGAGAAAAAGAGCTCCCCAGGAAGCGCCGTAGTCATTGCCTGTTTCCGCAGAGCTAACTGTTCGCGCCAAGCGGCTAAGCAACCCGCCAACTGCGCCCAACAAGAGAAGGACGGCGTTTTGCAAGGTCGCGGCCAAGCCAAACATAAAGAGCAGTGCCGATCCAACGAGCCACATCATCTTGCTGTGCCAGGTTGCGAGCTCGAAATAGTCTCGGTCCCCATGCTCGTAGAGGACGTTCAGCGCCTCGGCCAGAAGAGCGCGCCACCTCTCAAGAGGTACCGGTGCTGATGGGGACACTGTCGCCGCGTGAAGAAGGTCGGCAAGAGAGGTAGCAACTGGGGTGTTCAGTGCTCTTAGTCGCTGTTCGGCAGTTTCCATTCGGGCACGGACACGATCAGCGGGTAGAAGCTCGACCAGTAACAGTTCCGCTTCATGGGAAGCGCTCCAGCCCGCCAGTTCCTGACCCCGTGGCCAGAAAACAGCATTGAATAGTCGTGTGTACCAGGGAAAAAAACCGGGGAAATAGGATTTTTCCTTGCCATCGGTTTTGTCGACGGGGAAGTTCTTGTTCTTAAACGGATACAGCGCCCAGTCCAGCAGATACTCAATACGCGAAATGCGTGTGTCTACGGCCGGTGAGCTCGGTATGCCAGTAGTTTCCGCCACTAAGAGAGCCCGAACGGCATGGATCTGCGTTACGAGCTGAGCTCGGGCTGGCTTCGCAATCATGTGCCACCGGACCAGCACCAGACCGACGAAGTATAGACCACCAATGATGCCGACTAGCCAAAAGTTCCAACTCCAAAAAGATATTTCGGAAGTTTTACACCGCGTAAGCCCGCGACCCTCCAGCAAGACCACGCGGGGCAATTTGCCGAGAGAAGATTGATCCGCTGTGACGGTCAGTGATCCGGAGGTGTCGCCAGGTGTCTTTGGCGAGAATATGACCGAGACGGCACAGGACGCTCCGGGTGCGATCTTCTCGCATTTCGTATGCGTTTCCGTGAAGTCTCCCGTGGTCACGACCGTGACGCCGCCGAGCGTCGCATCCGAATAGTTTGTCAACATGAGTGTGAGAGGAGAGCCAGGCTTGTCGATCGGCTGATCTTCAAAGTGAAGTCGCGTAGGTGAGAGGGCTAAATTCTGATACGCGGAACCCGTGAGACTGACGGTTTGTGATTCGCCCTTGCTACTTGAAATTCTTAGCTGGGCTTCGCGATTCTCGGTTTTCCGGATGGCCAGAGGGCTAAAAGAAACAATCACGTCGCACTTGGAGCCAGCTGGAAGAGTACTGGGACAAGTGCTATTCGAGGAGAATTCATTGGGATCGCTTCCCAGCAAAGTGATGCCAAGGGTTAGAGAATCGGTGCCCGTGTTTCGAACAGTCACAGTTCTCGGGGCGGTTGTTCCGAGGTCGTGAGCGTCGAACTTAATTTCCGGGGGTTCCACCGAAAACGGGCCAGTTTGTGCCGAAAAGCTCGATGCACCAAAGATGCCTAAGGTGAAAGTTGCGAGGAAGCATGTGCGGAACATGGAGGCTGTCATGGGGTTCTCCCGGGAGAGCGAGATTCGACAGTTTATCAGTCAAAGAGGAATGTAACTAGTCAAGTATCCAACTATTAGGTTGACACGATACCACAGAGCCTGTGATGTTCGGGGTCAAAATCCTCTTCCGTTGGGTGCGCACCTTCCGAGGCGAAGGCAGGCGCGGGCCCACGGCCATGGCCCCAGCTCTCGTGAAAGTTTTCTGCGATGACGTCAACAAATTCGGTGGCAGAAACCCGATTCGACCCGGTGACAGTTTCCGTGCAATTGGTAAGGCGTGCTGGAGAGATGAATAGAATGGTTGGAAGACGTCATGCCGAACACCGGGGCAGGGATTGCAAGTTCACTGCGACTGAAACAATGTGCGGCAGTGTGTTTCTCGCATGGCTGACGATCTTTCCTGATGCTGCCGTCGTCGGGGCGTTCCCGCTCGCGCAGATAGCGGCAAGCGGGCCGCTTCTTTTGGGACTAACGATGTAACGCCGAGAAGAGTCGATCACGGCGCATTCTCCACTGAGGAAACAAAACAGACCGACCCGAATTCAGAACGAACGAGTGCGAACAGCCGTGTGTCCCCCTGGGACCTAAAGGCGCGCCACCAACTGCAACGAAAACGGTCTCCTTGTGTAAGCTGATCCGTGATTTTCTTAGGCGCAGGCTGCTTAGTTTGCCTCGTTGGCGCGAAGCGTGGCCTAAAGAATTGGCCAAGAACGCATAGTTAGAGGGCATACCGTTCGTAGAGGCTCTTAATCGGAAGATGAAGATGTGTTGTCCGCGGTGTCAAAGCACAGATCTTAGAAAGCTTTCGCAGATTTACCAAGAAGGCCGGTCGTATTTGAAGGCGCGGACAGGATTGCGCGCATTGTTGTTGGGTACCGATGGACCGGATCTCCTAGTTGGCAACGCCAATACCGTAGGTGTCCTGCAAACCCAGCTTTCCAAAAATGCTCAACCGCCCACAAAATGGTCCTATTTAAAGCTGATGGGCTGGTTTGTTCTCGGCTCGTTCGTGGCACTGGTTGCTTACGTCCACTCAGTCATGAGCAGTTCCAGGATGGCTTCTTCTCTTCCTGTGGGAACCTTCGTTGTGGTTGTCTCGTGCCTGTTTGTTCTCGCGATGTATTCCTTCTGGAGACACAATCACCTCGAGTATCCGCGGAGGTACGACGAATGGGAACGATCGTTCCTTTGCCAGCGATGTGGCGGAGTAAGCGTGCAACCAATCGAAGCGGTTACACGCTAGTGGCCCTAAGACCAGACCCCGTATTTTGATCCTTCTCTATCGCACGCTCCCGTCGATAAGGTTTGACGTCTATGCGAGGATTGCAGACATGCTGCGAAGGGATTCAACGAGCGTGAGTAGGGCAGCTATCAGGCAACCGCTTTCTTCGCCTGCGCTCTGATCTTTGCCCAGCGTTTCTTGGCCGCTTTCGATATTTTCGCTCTCCCTGCGGCTGATAACACACGCTTTCTTACCGTAGTGACTTCCCGAGTTGCTGATTTGCCCAAAGCCTCTCCTGCCGACTGCAAACCACTCAAACTGCGCTGTAACTTGGCCAACTGCTTTTTTACCTTTTTCTCTTCACGCCTGATTGCTGCCAAAATGCTCATGGATCCTCCGGAAACAATCTACCTGACACTTCATCCCGCGCCAATCCCGTCCCTTATGGATGTCTTATTCAGTCGGTCAGCGGCTGGTTATCAGGTGCAATCAGGTGGATACTCGCTCGCGACGAAGAAAACAGCCGGGTAGAAGGCCAGCGCGCGTAGCGAAGCGCCGAAACTCGCGATCAATAATATTGAAGATACTTTCCAGGGAAATACTGTTGGTATGGGAGGCTGCCTGTCGCGACAAGAGCTGAAGCTCTGCGAAAGGATTTCCTTGGATGAAGCGAATCTTCGTTGGAGCGCTGTTCTTCTTTCTGGTCGCAACCGTTCAAACTGCGCAAATTTCAGGCCGTCGAGCGTACCTATCTTCGGATGGACAGCCCCGGTATGGACAGCAAAGTAACGCCGGTTCAGAGAATCCACTGATAGGAACTCCCTATCTTCAACTGGGAGGTCATGGCGAGAGTAATTCCGCGAAGATAGACGTGGTCTGGCATGCCACGCCCGATGCGTCAACCTGGACGATCGAGTATAAAGAAGAAACGGAATCCTCTTGGAGAAGAGCACCAGATGCCAAATTCAGACTCGTCAATATCCAGGGAGTTCCGGCTCACCGCGTTTATAACTCCACGATTTCCCGTCTGAAGCCGGGTGAGCTGTTTAATTACCGGTTGCTTTGGAACGGCAAGCCGGTCTTCACCGGGCAGGCGACAGCCAAGAATTCCGACCAGCAAGACTACCGGGTTGCCGTTTTCGGGGATTGCGGCGCGAATACACCAAGTCAGCGGAAGGTGGCGTATCAGGCCTATGTCGCAAAACCGAACTTTGTCCTGATCCCTGGCGACATTGTCTATGGCGGTGGACGGATTTCGGAGTACCGAACGAACTTCTTCTCGATCTATGAAACTCCCGAAGCTTCTCCCGACAAAGGCGCCCCTCTTCTCACTTCGACCACAATGATCGCTGCGCCCGGTAATCACGATACGGAAGAGGATCGAGAGGAAGAAGCGCCCGACGTTCTGGCCTATTTCTTGTATTGGGTGCAGCCACTGAATGGCCCGAGACTAAAACCCGGGGAAAGAAACTCCCCTGCTCCTCCCGGCGCGAAGTTCGAATCGAGTTTTGAAGACGCCGCAGGACACAACTTTCCGACCATGGAGACTTTTTCCTTTGATTGGGGCAACTCGCATTGGACGGTGCTCGACTCGAACGACTACGTCGATTGGAACGATTCGGCTCTCCGAAAATGGGTGGCGGATGATCTGCACAAAGCAAAAGGGAAGAAATGGCGTTTTGTCGCCTTCCATCATCCCGGGTTCAGCTCTTCAAGGGCGCATTTCAATGACCAGTGGATGCGATCACTTTCCACCATTTTCGAACAGGAACATGTAGATATCGTTTTCGCTGGACACGTCCACAACTATCAGCGCTCTTTTCCTCTTACGTTTCAGATTGCGGAATCCGCCAAACCTGGGAAGGCGGAATGGAAGGACCTGATCGAAAAGCCCATCGACGGCACATTTTCCTTAGACCACGAGTTTGACGGGGTCTCGAAGACGCGCCCGAAAGGGGTCATCTACATCGTTACCGGAGCCGGCGGTCAGTCCCTGTACGACCCGGGCCAAGGTGAAAAACCGGAGACGTGGCAAGCGTTTACGGCCAAGTTCGTGTCGAAGATTCATTCCCTCACTGTTGTGGACATTCATGGTGGGGAGCTTTTGCTGAAGCAGATTTCCGAAGACGGTGCGGTTTTGGACCAGATTCGAATGACGAAATGAGTGAATGCAGGGAGACGCAAGTGGGACCTGGGACAAAGACCGACACAAAAACGACCTCATAGAGACGAACGCTTCGGAGCACTCGATAATGCCTGAGCAGTCTAAAAAGTTAGACCAGGGAATTCCACAGATTGTCGTGGTTCACCGGAACTACGGCTCTATCCACAGGGAAGGATTCGCGATCAAGTTCCAAGGGCCTGTCTTGACGGACGCTGGTCTCGAACGCCTCGCAAAGGTCATCCGATCGGCACTTCGCAAAGAAGGATGCAGAATCATTGAGTCGGGATATACATCCGCGCTCCGGGGAGGCGTGGCTTGGGGCCTGCGAAGCTGAATCCCTGGGATATAGCCTCCCCGAATCTCCCGGATTGCATGTCGAGATAAATGTAATTGATTGGACTCACTTAGAACTGCTGTGCTATTGAATACAGTGAATGGAAGACAAGGCCCAATTCCGCTTCTCTATCGCCGGCTCGTTCGATCCTGCCAAGGATAAGCTTGGAACTTCCTCCCCGGTTTTCACGGCCTCCTGCCACAAAGGAATGCCCACCCCAACCACAGTCCTAATTGGTCGAATTAGCAAGAAGGCCGAAACCGGATAGCGCCCTGCACAAACGAAATTGGTTCAGTGCCAGAGGCCGCCATCCGAAGAGGGTGGCGGCCTCATTCATTTTCTAAGAGATGGAAAGGGCGGGAGACTCAACATGGAACTCATGCAGCTCGAAATGTTCGTGGCGGTGGTCGAAGAGCGTAATTTCCAGAGGGCCGGGGAACGTGTGTTTCGCAGCCAACCGGCGGTAAGTATTGGTGTGCAGAAGCTCGAAGGAACCGTCGGTGTTCCATTGCTCGATCGTTCCCAACGCCGGAGCGGGAGGCTTACGCCTGCCGGCGAACTCCTCTACGAATATGCGTCCCGAATGCTTGGTTTGCGCGACGAGGCACTATCCGCCGTGAAAGAGGAAGAATGGAGGAGCGCAGGCAGCCTGCGCATAGGTTTGAGCAGTGTGGAAGATTTGGAATCGATTCCTAGGCTAACGAGACGGTTCTCTGCGGAGAACCCAAAGATTCGCCTGGAGATTTCCTGTGATCGCCCCGCCAATCTATTCAGGCAGCTGAGCGACCGGCGCATGGACATTTTCCTGTTGTCCGGTCGACCGAAAACCGATGTCCAAAACAAGAACGTCATCGTTACACGAATGAGAGGCTCTCAGCCGCACGGATCGTTTTGGATTGTGCGGCGCAGGCTTGGGTTTTCAGCGCTGGGATGCGCGTTCGAGGAGAGTCTGAAGCGGCAATATAAAACCGCAGCGAGCGCTCGAACCGTTAGACGAGCTGAGCTCCTCCGTAGCACCAAAGCCACTAAGACCGATCGTTTCTTGCGCGCGGAAAACACCAGCTAATTAGGGCGCTTCCCTCCCCAGCGGCCGTGTGGAGGCAAAGGTTAGAGTTCGCGACGGCAAAGAAGAACCTCACTTTTTGGAAGCTAGCAGTTATACACAAGGAGACGGCATGGAAGTTCGATTGCGAAGTGTTGTGGTCATCAAACTCGGAGGATCGGTTCTTGTGGATGATGAGTCCTATCGCCGCGCAGCGAGGTTCTTAGTGCGTCGTTTGCAGAAGTGTCCCGAAGAGCGTTGTGTCGTAGTGGTCTCTGCCCAGAAGGGCATGACCGATGAGCTAGAACGACGAGCACGCGGAATTACAGAAAGTCCGAAGGCAAGGAGTCTCGACTTGCTCTGGTCCACAGGGGAGACCCGTTCCGTGGCGCTCTTGACGCTTCATCTCGAAGAACTGGGGATAGCCGCCGTTGGACTAAACGTTCATGAGACCGGATTGCGGTACAGCGGAACAAATCAAGGGAATACCAGGGTCCAAATGCTCTCCAGTCAGCTTCGAAGAGCGTTCGATGAGCATTCCGTCGTGGTCGTGCCAGGATTTTTCGGAACGTTGACGAACGGGACGATCGTTTCGCTAGGCCGCGGGGGATCGGATCTGAGTGCGGTGCTTCTCGCCTATGAACTCCAAGCGGAGCGATGCGAGCTGATCAAGGATGTGCCAGGGTACTTCACGGAAGACCCACACAGAGCGCCAGACGCCGAGCGCTTGACCTCGATTAGCTACGACACGGCTCTAGAGATGGCCCAGCGCGGCTGTGAATTAATCCAGCCTGTTGCACTCGAAGCGGCTCGGGAACGTTCCCTGCAACTGGTTGTCCGAGGCTTGAGCGACGCCGAATCTGGAACGGTCGTTTTGACGGATGCGACTCAGGAACGAACCTGCGTAACGGAAACCTAGCCTGCCGACGCAATGGCTTCTCGACGGAGTTGCTCTAACCATGCTAGAAAGACGGGTCACCTTTATCGTTGAAGCCGAGAACCGACCGGACCTGCTTGCTCGCCTGGTGTTGTTATTTCATAGGCTGAACGTGGAGATTCATGGCCTCAGAATGATGAGAAGACGAGATTCACCAACGATGCGGTTGGGCGTGACGGTGGAAGTGGAAGTAGAGCGTGCGCGTCGTATCGAGGCGCATCTTTACAAGGTGGTCGAGGTGGGATCGGTAAGGATTGGGCGACCAGGAGCGGAACTTGTCGAAGAATCATTCCATTGACTTCTATTACGCGCCGCTCACCTTGCGCATCGCTGGTGCCTCATAGACCTTCTTCGCTTCGGAACCGCAGGCACACCAGACTTTTTGACCTGACGCGTGAGACGGTGGGTTTGCGACCTCGAACGACTTCCGGCAGACAGGGTTTTGGCAAAGGTATCGAACGTTCTCGGAGTCTTTGGTCGAGACCATGGCCCCTCCGGAGTTAGGATGGGTCTTACGATCGACAGGTGCCGCTACGAAGAATGATTAGTAACTACCCCTTCATGTGCGTCAAATCAATTGAACTTATCTCGCGGTAAGTTGCGCTGAATATTTCAGCGGCGGTTCGGCCGGCAGAAAGACCAGATGGAGGTGAGTCATTTGTCGACTTCCGAATATCCGAAAAATCGCTTGTTGTGTTGCTCTTCTGTGATAGCGTGACCATCGATACTCGCCGAGGTGCAGCCCATGTCCAGCCGCTGGGAACATCGCCTCTTCTTTCTCCTGATCGCGACGATGGCGTGGAGTGGGGCCATGTACGTGGAACTCGGTCGACTCGCCACCGATGACTTTCAAAAGCCTCCGTACTGTTCCTACTACAGTGGGCAACCCATCGTGGATATCGAGCTCGCCTCTTCGGCGGAATGCTTTCTGAGCATCACGCAGCAAGGCGCATCAGTAAATCTGAAACACAACGCAATACTGTTCCAAGCCAATACCTACATGGACTTTCTCTTCATCGGTTTGTACTGGGCGGTCTTTGTGCTGTTTGCACGGGTAAACGAGGGCCGATGGTCGAAGTGGGTGATCGGTTTTATTTCCGTGTCCGCCTTGTTCGACATTCTCGAAAACACCCGGCTCTTGAAGGGACTTGGCGATGTCCTGGCCTCGGGGCACGCAGAGGGGATGCTCCCTTGGCCTTTCTCTGTTGCAAAGTGGATTACCCTTTCGATTGCGCTCGGTTGTTTGGGGGCTCTTGTTTGGTCCCGCACAGAACGGGGAAGCCGACTACTCAGTGCGGTCCTGTTTGCTACCGGCCTTCTGACTCTTACGGGTCTGCTGTTGCCCAAGGTGATGATCGTCGCGGTGTTCTGTTTTGCGCTGGCTTTCGTGCTGTCGACCGCGCGGTTCTGGCCCTACTCCCTTGAGACGTTTCTGCTCGGGATTGAATATGCGTATTTAATGCGATTCCAGCTCCTCGCTGCGTTGATCCTCGCGGTTGGGCTGCCAATCAGCTACTACGCATTTCCTAGCGTATTCGTTGGTCTTTTTGACGGGCGCGGATTTTGGTCCTTTGCCTTCATCGTATGGGCGGCCTTTCAACTCGCGTGGACGATCATGGTGACTTGCCGTCTCGTGCTCGTATATGGCCCGGCCCGGTTTGGCCGCGCCGGGTCCGTCGAAGCGCCATCCGAACCGGCCGAGCAACCAAAGCAAGCCGTGGAGCCCACACAATCGGCGCAGCCCGTTCGAACCCGCACCGTCTTTGAGTTCGGACTGCTGGCCGTCCCGCTCGTGGGTGTTCTTTTTATCGGCACGTCTGAGCCGGGCGCTATCGGTAAGAGTGTCGCTGCATTACTTGGTCTCGTCGTGGCAGTGGGCGTGTTGGCCGTCACCGCCTCTTTGCACTTTTCGATCGAAGACAAGAAGGGAAAGAGCGCGGAATCGGTGTTTCCCTCCTTCGGTTTTCTCGAAACGAAGGAACAGCCGGAGCAGGCTTGGTTCTGGAGGTTCGTCGGCTCGAGCTTGGCACGACTCGGGCCCGATTTAACCGCGGGCATTTTGGACGGCACCCGACTGCGGTCCGGTCATGAAATGGCGACGATCGCGTTAGGGGTGTTCCTGCTCATCTACGTGGCGGTCGGAGCGTTTTTCTCGCCGTCCTGGTCAACCCCCGAACACCAACCGGCAGCGATGTTTTTCCTCTTATTTCTGGTGACCATGTTTACTTGGTTTCTTTCGGGAGCCGCATTTTTTCTCGACAAGACGCGCCTTCCGGTCTTCACAACCCTGCTGGCCGTTTCTATGCTCAC
>Ga0210409_10006234_pt1 | contig 12436 bp, 13 predicted proteins | sample IncBWH17MmetaG_FD_161649 | JGI IMG/M metagenome (GOLD analysis project Ga0210409, IMG submission 161649) | Forest soil microbial communities from Barre Woods Harvard Forest LTER site, Petersham, Massachusetts, United States - Inc-BW-H-17-M | ecosystem: Environmental > Terrestrial > Soil >...
GAGAACCTTTTTCTCACGCTCGAAGGACACGTCAAAGTGCTCGACTTCGGCATCGCGCGAATGCACGAAGAAAGTGCGCCGGGGCCGCGCGCAACGCAGGCCGGGGACGTCATGGGCACGCCCTCCTTCATGGCTCCCGAGCAGGCGCGCGGGCGATGGGACCTCGTGGGCCCGCAAAGCGACATCTGGTCGCTCGGCGCGACAATGTTCACGCTCCTCGCGGGACAAGTCGTCCACGACGAAGGAACCGTCGCCGAGATCCTGTCGGCCGCCTTCACGAAGCCAGCGCGATCGATCGCGACGACGATGTCCGACGTTCCCAAGGTCGTCGCGGATCTGGTGGATCGCGCCCTTGCTCTGGAGCCGGCTGCCCGTTGGTCCGGAGCGCGCGAAATGCAAGCCGCGGTGCGCGACGCCTATCGGGAGATCTTCGGCGAAACGCCCCCTCTCGCTCCGCACCACAGCACGCTCCTCTTTCCGAGCCACTTGAGCGCGACTCGCCGTATGGAGTCGAGGCATGATGTTAAGGCTCCAACGTCGTCGAACCGCTTGCCGCAAACGAGGCGGGCCGTCGGCCTCGCTGGAGTCGCAGTGATGCTCGCACTGGCTGCGGTCGAGCTCCGTGGGTTGGCTAGGGAGTCGACATCGGCGCGCATTGTGGTCGCTTCCGCAGTCGGGGACGACGTGAGCGCGGCGCCCCGCGCGGCCCCGCTCAGCAGAACGGACGACGCCATGAGAGAACCATCGGTCATTGTCACCGCGCCGAGCAGTATGCTGCCCGTGTCGGCGGTACCGCTCCCATCGCCGGCGCCTCTGCACCGAGCGGGGGGACCCGATCTCAAAACGCTGTTCGACCGAAGGCACTGACGTGCTCCGGGTCGCGGTCGTCGCCACTGGCGTGGCGGTCTGCCTGACCTCGGCGATCGGCTTGGCGGAGACTCCCGATCCCGCAGCGGCCGAGGCGCTGTTCCGCGCGGGACGAGAATACGCAGAGGCCCGCGACTGGTCGAACGCGTGTCCGATGTTTCTCGAGAGCAACCGCCTCGATTTCGCGCTCGGTACACTGATGAACCTGGCGGCATGCGACGACCACTTCGGAAAGGTTGCCTCCGCATGGGGACGGTACAGGGAGGTTCTCGACAGTCTTCCTCCGGGCGACGATCGGCGCCCGTTCGTCGCCGAGTCGGTGGCTCGCCTCGAGCGTCTCGTTCCTCGACTCAGGGTGTTCCTCACCGCTTCCGCCGTCGAGGGAACGATCGTCACGCGGGACGGCATCGAGCTCGGAGAAGCGAGCATCGGAGCCGATCTTCCCGTCGACCCGGGCGAACACTCGATCGCCGTCGCGGCGCCTGGTCGGTTCACTCGCCACTATCCGGTAACGCTGGCCGTGGGACAGCACCTCACGCTACACGCCGAGGCGGGCGAGCCGATCGTCCCGAAAGCTTTACCAACCGGTGGCGGGCGGCGGACGGCAGCCTGGATCCTCGGCGGCGTTGGAGTCAGCGCGCTCTCGGTCGGCGCCCTTCTCGGGGTCTACGCCCTCTCGGAGCGATCGGCGAGCGATGCTCTCTGTACGAACGGGGTATGTCGCGACCAAGCCGCGCTCGACCGATACGACGGAGCAAAGTCCACCGCGCTTGAGACAGACGTCGCCCTTGCTGTTGGTGCCCTCTCGCTCGGCGTCTCGACGTACTTTTTCGTCACGTCGATGACCGCGGCGCGCCCGCGGGCGATCACGGCGTCGCTTCGCCTGACTTCCTCGGGAATCGGTCTCACATGGTGAAGGTATGTGTGCCGCTAGTTCTCATCTTCGTGTCGAACGGGTGTTCGCTGATAGTGAATGACGGTGCGCGGAGCGTCGCGCTGGCGGACGCGGCGGAAGAAGGCGCGACCGCAGTCGCTGAGACGGCTGACGCGGCCGAAGCGACCAAGCCCCAGCCGGCCGCAGACGTAGGGTCAGCAATGCCCGACGCATCATGCCCGATGGCATGCGCCACGGCTGCCTCCGCATGCGCACAGACATGCACCACGAACCTGAGGTCGTGCACGTCTCCGTGCTCCGGCCATGGATGCCCAAAGCAGTGCCAGACCCAAGCGTCGGATTGCAAAGTGGCCTGCGCAAACGCCTGCAACTCCTGTTTGGCAGTTCCCGCTTGTGCAATGAATGGCAAAGACGCCTGCACGATGGCAACGATGACCATGTCGCCGATGGGCAACTAATTAATATTTACCCCTCTACGGTGGCGCGCCCCCGCCAATGCGCGAAGGTGGCTCCTGCGTTCGTGGTGGGGGGCGAAGAACCAGTTGGTCGCCTGATATAGCTGATTGCGACGGCGGCACGGTTCGCGCATGGATAGCCCGCTGATGCGTCCAGAAGGCATTACCCGACGGTGCAAGACGTCCCTCGCCAGCGCCTTCGCCGTCTTGGTCTCGTGCAGCATCGCGCGCGCCCAAGACACTTCTCGGGCTGCAGGACAGCAGGGTCGACCCTCAGCCGATCACCCGGTCAGGGAATCCACGCCGCACCCGGTGCGCATCGGGGCCATTGGCGGGATCGGCTTTCCGCGACCGCTCGCCGTCGAAGGCATGGTGCTGGTGGGCGGTACCGTCGCTCTCGGGGTCGAGTACGGCGCGCTGCCGCCCACCACGATCAGCGGAGTGCGCGTAAGCCTGTGGTCGCTCGGTGGCGACGCGCGCGTTTTCCCGTTTCGCGGCGCATTCTTCATCGGCCTTCGCGCCGGCCACCAGCACGTAGGGGCCGCCATGACGGTCGTCGTGGGCTCGATTGGCTCAGCGTACGAGGAATTGGCACTCGATTCGTGGTTTATCAACCCGCGGCTCGGCGTGCTGTGGATTTCGCACTCCGGGCTGGCCTTTGGCGTCGAAGCCGGCGTGCAGATCCCAATGAGCACGGCCGTTTCCAGCACGCTTCCGCTGTCGCTTGCCCCCTCGGTACGAAGCACGGCCGATGCGCTCGGCAGCACAGTCCTCCCGACGTTCGACCTGCTGCGAATCGGAATAGTTCTGTGACCCCCGTTACGGGGCGTCATCGACTCGATGGTTCCCGCCGCGACAATCTCCCCGATGTTGGTCAAAGCCACGAAGATCCGGACAATGCGGCTCTCGTCGCTCGTCGGCAACGGACCAGCGATGCGAACGCTGCAGACGGCGCGAGATTTCGTGAAAACGTCTGTTCAAACGGGAACTATTCTCCGGAGTCCACGACGTGCGCGATATCCAACGAGCGGATGGCTGAAGCGCTTGGCGCCATACCGTCCTCGAACGCTCGGGCTTGCAGCGCGAAAGACGGTCTATCGCAACTTGCGAAGACGAATGCAGATGCCCCGACGGGGTGTGCGCCGCAGAAATTGGGCCTCCGACGACCGTCATAACAAAACCTGAACTCGTTTAGGTCCAGCAATCGATCTCTGCTGGTTAGTCGCATCGGGCGAATGGATTTCCTGACTTCCCGAGCACTTTGCAGTTAACCCCTTCGGGTGCAGCCCCTGACGCAGGCAATAAGCGCTGTTTAGGCCACAATCTGCGCGAAGGAGGACTGCCTCGCCGCGACAAGCACGCCGGACGCGCCCTGGTACGTCGTACCCGCAGACGACAAGGCGAGCGCTCGGCCGAAGGCGCCGGCACGAGTTGCGATTGATCCGCAGGCGGCTCGAGAAGAAAGCCGCTGGCAGAGTCCCATGAGGTTCGTTGGTCCGCGGGTGATGCCGGAGACGTAACGGCGGCGGAGACGGCCTTGATGGCTACAAATGCGCTCCGAGAAGCGCCAGGGCTATCGGGGCTGATGCAACGGCCGATGGGGAGACCAACGAAGGAAGCGTGGACGCATCTAGGCAGTCTGCGAATCGATTCGCACAGCACGACGCAAGATGCGAACGCTGAGTGTCTTGGCGTCATCATTTGAAGCGAATCGCGCGGACGGTCGCGTCATTCCGCAGTAGCACGCATTGCTGCAGCACACGGATTCCGCAGCATGTGTCAGGAAATCGCCGCGGCACATCCCTTGCTCTTCCGAACGCGAGCACGACCGGAGGCGGTCGAGCGATCGGAGATTCCATCATGGAGACGACACGGCAGTTCGCGCGAAACATTGTGGAGGCGCGCCCCTTTTCGGAGCCTTGGGCGCGCAGGGCTCGCGGCGCGCTTTCCCTTGCGTTTGCAGCCCTGGGCATCCTTGTGGCTGGAGCGTGCAGCAGCTCTGGCACGTCCCACCCGTCGGGAGTCGCTCGAACGAGTGTCCTCTTGGATCAGACCGTCCTCGGCACGGTGCAGAGTTTCGCGGTGCTCGGCGGTTCCACGGTGACCAACACCGGCGCTACGACCGTAGACGGGAATCTCGGGGTCGATCCCGGGCTTGCGGTCACCGGCTTCCCGCCGGGCCTCGTCACCGGCGGCACCATCCACGCCGGTGACGCGGTCGCCCTTCAAGCACAGACGGACACCGTCACGGCGTACAACGCGCTCGCAGGCCAGGCGCCCACAGCAGATCTGACGGGACAGGACCTCGGCGGAATGACGCTCGTGGCCGGCGTCTACCATTTTTCTTCGTCGGCTCAACTGACGGGGGCGCTCACGCTGGATGCCAAGGGCGATCCCAGCGCGGTCTTCGTCTTTCAAGTGGGGAGCACGCTCACGACCGCAAGCAACTCGTCGGTCCTCGTCCTAGGAGGCGCGCAAGATTGCAACATCTTCTGGCAAGTGGGCAGTTCCGCGACCCTCGGAACGACCACCGCGTTCAAGGGGAGCATCCTCGCGCTCACGAGCATCACGCTGACTACGGGCGCCACTGTGAGCGGGCGCGCCTTGGCGCGCAATGCGGCGGTGACGATGGACACCAATGCGATCTCCATCCCGACGTGCGCAACCTTGGCAGATGCCGGCGTTGATGCTGGCACTGGCTCCGATAGTGGTTCCGGCGCCGTCGATAGTGCTTCGGACGCTACCTTCGACGTTGGCTCCAGCAGTGGCTCAAGCGGCAGTAGCGACACCGGCTCGGGATCCTCGGGATCCAGTTCCGGCGGCATGGACGCCAGCAGCGGCAGCTCGAGCGGAAGCTCCGGAGGCGAGGCGGGGGTCGATAGCCGGGCAGCGGACGCCAGCGAAGCGGGTGCAAACCTCTGTTGCGGCGGAGTCCTCTGCGGAGCGTCGTGCATCGATCTGAGCGCGGATACCCGCAACTGCGGCTCCTGCGGCCATGTTTGTGCCTCGGACCAGATCTGTACCGCCGGCTCGTGCGTGCCGTGCTCTCCGGTCTGCGGAGGGGTCTGTACAAACCTCGGCTCCGATCACGCCAACTGCGGCGCGTGTGGCCATGGCTGCCTCGCCAGCGAGCGGTGTACCAGCGGCGCGTGCGTCGCGTGCTCCGCCCTTTGCGGAGGAGCGTGCGCCGATCTCGCCTGGGATCGACCCAACTGCGGATCGTGTGGCCATGTCTGCATCGCCAGCGAAGTCTGTTTCAACGGCGTCTGCCAGACGTGCTCCACGCTTTGCGGCGGAGCCTGTGCCGACCTCGCCAATGACCGCCGAAACTGCGGATCGTGTGGCAATGCGTGCGCGCCGGGCGATTCCTGCAAGAGTGGCGCATGCGTGTGCCAGTAGTCCGATGATCTTCTGGCGCGCCACCCCGGGGGGAGGCTCTCTCGATCGCAGGGGGAAGCTCGGAATGCTGGGGCTGGTCGCAAGCATCGGTTGCTCCGGCTCGAACGGCGGAAGCGGCGACGGAAGAGGTGACGTCCAGACGAAGGACGCCACCTCTTCGTCGAGTGGCGGACCAGGAGGCGGGGCCAAGTCGACCAGTTACAGCGGCTCGGAACCGGGCATGGACTCAGGACCGACCGGCGGAGCCGACACGGGCTCGGGCAATGGCGCGGACTCGGGATCGACCGGCGTAGCGGACTCGGGGTCGATCAGCGGAGGTGACTCGCGGCCTCTGAGCTGCGCTCCCGGCGGCGCAGGGATGAGCAACTGTGGCTCCAGCAGCGAGAGCTGTTGCACCAGCCTGGAGGTGACAGGCGGGACATATGACCGGACCTACGCGAACTCGGGCGGCAGTCCGAGTGGCGAGGCTGACCCGGCGACCGTGAGCACCTTCTGGCTGGACAAGTACGAGGTTACGGTGGGGCGGTTCCGTCAGTTCGTGGACGCATGGAATGGCGGAGCCGGCTATGCGCCTTCAGCTGGTTCTGGCAAGCACGCGCACCTGAACGGGGGCAACGGGCTCGCGAACAGCAGCAGCGACGCGGGGGGGGCGGGGGCGTACGAGATGGGCTGGGCGGCGTCTGACGACAGCAACATCGCGCCGACGAACGCCAACTTGGCGTGCGAGCCGAAGTTCGACACGTGGACGCCTTCGGTGGAAAGCCGCGAGAACCTGCCCATCAACTGCGTGAACTGGTACGAGGCGTACGCGTTCTGCATTTGGGACGGTGGCTTTTTGCCAAGCGAGGCCGAGTGGGAATACGCGGCGGCAGGTGGTATCCGGCAGCAGCGGTACCCATGGGGCTCGACCGATCCGGGGACGACCAACCAGTACGCGATTTACGACTGCCACTACCCGTCGGGATCCGGAAGCTGCACGGGGGGCGCCGCGCCCGTGGGGACAGCGTCGCTAGGAGCCGGACTTTGGGGCCAGCTCGATCTGGCCGGCAACGTCAACGAGTGGAACTTGGACTTTTATGCCTCATATGGCGCTCCGTGCGCGGATTGTGCGTACCTGACGACGGCCGGTTCGTACCGGGTGATCCGGGGCGGATACTTCTACAACTTTGCTTCGTACTTGCTCCCCTCGGGCCGCAGCGATGATCCCCCGAGTGTTCGCAGCGTTTGCATCGGATTCCGGTGCGCCAGGAGTGCGCCGTGACCTTCGCAGGAAGCGCGATGCTCGATGGCGGGCTCTTACCCTCATGAAGCCCCTTCGCAAGGCACGTGGGGCCCACTCGTGATCGCGCGAAAGTCGCAAACTCTCGGGCGTGAGCCGTGATCACACCGCGGCATGCTCCATGCTGCGTCATCGAGTGCCCACACACGCAGAGAGTCTTACTTCATGCTCAACGAGGTTCTCACCACGATCCGCGACGAAATCATCGCTGACACCCCGCAGTGTCCCGGCGGCGTGATTTCAGGGTTGACGGTGGACGCACACACAGGGCAAAGGCGAAAATCGTGCGTGCTCCTCGCCGAGGACGACGAGGACGAGCGAGAGGCCATCGTCTCTGCGCTTCGCGCAATCGATATCGAAGCCGACGCGGTTGCGGACGGCGGTCGGTTTCTCGTCGCGGTCGCGTCCCACTACCGCGGGGCGGCCGAAACGCGGCCGATCGATCTCATGGTAGTCGACGTCATCATGCCGGTCTGCGGAGGGTTGGCGGTCCTCGAGGCGCTACGAACCGCCCGCTGGGTGACCCCGGTCGTTGTGATCACCGGGCGCGAGACGCGCGAGGTTCGCCATACGACGGAAAGGCTCGGAGCAACGCTGATGCTCAAGCCCCTCGACCTGACGACGTTGCAGCAAACGGTCCTGCGGCTTTTGGCCGAGCGCCCAGCGACTTAGCTTTCCGCGAGCGCCGTGCCGACACCGGCCGTTGACTCGCTCAGCGCTGATGCAACTGCGTGGCGCCGGTCCTCGGCGTCACGCGCCCCACGAGCCCGTCTTCGGGCATAAACACGGCTCCCTCCTCCGACTCGGTAGTGTCGGCGGTCGTGTCGCGGGTCGCGTTGTCGCCGGACGCGGACGACGTAGCTGCTGCCGAGGAGGGCGTTTCGCTCCTCTCGTGAGTCCGCCCGGTTGGGTGTTGCATACGCCATGCACTGGCCCCCGCGAGCGCGAAACCGGCCGCCCACACCCCGACAGCGGTCAGCAGCACTGCACCCCGCGACAACCATTCTTCGGATCCGAACTGCGTTCTAGAGCGCATGGGCTTACTCCTCACTCGCTTGAGCGTCACCCGAAGCGGCCGGCATACGCCGAGCGCTGTCGCGATGAACGCCGTTAAAACGTGAATATCGAAACCGCGTTTTCTCTTCGCCGCGGTGTTCCAGTAACGGCATCAGGCATCGGTGCAACATCCCGGCCATGCACCCTCCGTCCCGATGATCGGCACGAATGTCCACCCTTGGTGGGTAGGTCAGTGCGGCTTGGCACGCGCTTCGCTTTGCCTCGATGAAATGGTGCGCGTTGCCATCACAGGGCTCGCCGAAAGCATTGAAGACATGACAGACCGAATCCGTCCGTTCGCAAAATGCGACTGTCGTGGCGTGGTGCGATATCGTGATTGGGGGATTGGCACGAGGAGAGCTTCCTTCGCACGAAGGAGTTCGTTTCTCGCGCTCTTGGCACTTGCCGTCGCGCCGGCAAGTGCGGTTGCCAGCGATCAGGACGCGGCCCGCATTGAGGCCGCAGGGCATTCGCTCAAGTGGAACTGGACACCGCCGGGGCGCTCCGACCGCTATGGGCACGGCGAGACACTCATCCACGCTCCACTGTCGGTCGTTCGCGCCCGGGTGGTCGACTACGCCCATTACAAGGATTTCATGCCGGACAAGTTCAAGTCCTCGCGTATCGTCGGTCATGGCGCAGATGGATCGGCGGACGTTTACATTCAGATCTTGGTGCTGGGCGGCATGGTGACGTTGTGGGACGTCACCCGGTTCGCTCCGCCGAAGACGGTCGGTCCAGGCGTTGATGTCATCGAGGGCCGAATGCTGCCGGGCAAGGGAAACGTCGAGAATGTCGACGTCATCTGGACGCTGCGGGCACTTGATGCGGACTTTACGGTCCTCAAGCTCGACGTGCTTCTGAAGCCCGGCCTTCCCGTGCCCCAATGGGCCATGGACATAGAGCTGCGCGACTCGGCGACCTGTGCTGTCGATGCAATTCATGATCGCGCGCAGGGTTCGAAGAGCATTGCGCTCTGGAGCTCGGTCGCCAGCTCAAGCACAGGCGCGCTTTCCCATATCGGCGAATGACGTCGTATGCGACGGAGGCTCTCGGAGGCACAGTGGTTGCACCGACTGATGCATCCAATGCCAATCCAGCTCGCTGTGTACGGCCAAACTGACACCGGCCTGGTGCGTCCCTCCAACGAGGACGCGTTCGTGATCGCCGATCTGACAGGAGGTAGCCTACTCAAGGAACAGCGAATCGCGCAGTTCGAAGTGGGCCAGCACGGAGTCCTCCTCGCGGTTTCCGATGGGGTGGGCGGAAACGCGGCGGGCGACATCGCCAGCGCGCTGGTCGTCGAGTCGCTCCAGCGGTCGATGTCCAACCACGTGGGAGAGGCGCGCGACGCACTTTTGGAGAAAGCAGTGCTGCAGGCAAACCGCGAAGTGTGGGAGGCAGCGCGCTATCCAGGTCGAGAGAACATGGGCGCGACACTCACAGCCATGTTCATCCACGGCGGCGTGGCCCACATCGCGGAGGTCGGCGACTCGCGCGCATATCTCCTGCGGAACGGCAACATCCTTCAAGTTACTCGAGATCAAAGCTACGTGCAGCTCCTCGTGGACGTAGGTGCGCTCACCCCCCAGGACGCGAAGAAGTCACAGGTCAGCAACGTCATCCTGCAGGCGATGGGGCTGAAACCCGACGTGACCGTTGCCATCGGACGCCTCGAGCTTCGCGATCGCGATGCCTTTATCCTCTGCTCGGACGGACTTTCCAACAAGGTGAGCATCGAGGAGCTCCGCGATCTCGTCCTGACATCGCCCCAGCTGGACGTGGCATGTACCCGTATGATCGAGCTCGCGAAGATGCGCGGAGGCGAGGACAACGTCACCGCGATCGTGGCAGGGGTGAGCGGCGATCTTCCGAGGCCAATTGCCGCCGAGAGCTTGGCGCAAACGCTCCATGTCCTTCAGGCGTTCGAGCCAGCCCCGCCGTCCGGAGTCGGATGACTGGGACCTGATCCGGACTCTAATGCCGTGCACATCACTCGCGATTGCCGAGCAGATCGTCGTCCGGCGGCACCTGCTCGCCTCGCATCGAGGGAGGAGGCACCGGGAACGGGTAGATGACGATGCGGGGCGGGGGAGGCCGCGCTCGCGCCCGAGGAATCCGGGCGGTGACGGCAGTCGGCGTCGGCGTCGCAATCGGCGCTGCAGCCGCAGTCCGGCTCGTAGTCGCGCCTGGGGTCCAGGTCGCAGGGGCGAACGACGTCGGGGGCCAGGTATTCGGGGCCGGGGTCGCGACCGGCGCCGCGGCTGCCGGCAGCTCGGCCACTCCCAGACTTGCGCTCAGCGGCTCGCCGCTGTGCGCGAGCGAGTGCATCGCCATGAGCGCGCCCGCCCCCAGTGCCCCCAACGTCACCACAGAGACGAGCGTCGCCTTCGCGGATAGAGAGCAGCTTGGCCGCGACGCAAAGCGTGTCTTGGGCGACCATGAGGCTTCCTCGGCCCCGTCGATGGGCTGCGGGGGCAGCGGCGTTGCCCGGGTTTCCCAGGGCTCCGGGTTCATCCAGATATCTTCGATACTGAGTTCGACCATTTTTTGACACCTATATTGCAGTGAGCAAAGACCGAGCCACCTGCCCCTTTTCTAGTGATCGACTGCGCAACAACGAAATCCGGTGGAGTAGTCCCAATACGTCCTTTCGTGCGCGTTCGTCACGTAGTCGCATCCGTGCCCGTTGAGCTGGGTGTCGACGTAGTAGCCGCCACGGAAGGTGGCGCGTGTGGAGGCTGTCCACTCGTGTAGATTCCCGACCATGTCGTAGACGCCTTCGGGCGTCACGCAGTCCTTCTTCGTCCCGGTCGGCAAAAGCGAGTCAGGTACCTGATTGATGCAAGGGTGCTCGAGCTTCCCGAATACCGACGTGCTGCGTGACTCCAGGTACTCCGCTGCGGGATGCCGGTCGCGATGGTCGTTGCATGTGCCGAGCAATTCGGTGTTCCCGTACGGAAAGCTCGTCCGCGACGAGCCGCGGCAGGCGGCAATCCACTCGGCGTCGGTGCACAAGCTCTTGTTCACCGCAGCGCAGGCGCTGGCTGCTTGGACCTGAGAGATGTAGCCCTGTGGAACGGCGAGCGGAGCGCTCTTCGCTCGCACGAGAACGGATCCTGGATTGGAGTACGGGCTCCACGTCTGCTCGGTGCCGTCATCGAGGGGTGCAACGAGATGGGCCTCCCACCGGTCGATGCAGACGCCGCGCTTCGAGAACACGGGCGCCATCCCCGGAGGACAGCCGCCGATTCCCGGAGGCTCACGCAAGTCCTTTCCTGCGTTGGGGCGCGCGAGGTCGCGAGGATCGCACCTACTGCCCTTCGTCTCCCATTGGTGCGTCGCGTTTCCCTTCTCGACCTGATCATTGGCGTGCTCGAGCCCAGTCGCCACGGCGCGCATATGCTCCGGGGAACCTCCGCCGATGGTCCAACCACGAGCGGGCTCGGATGCGGTCTTCGTCGTCGCGGTCCCCGCGGACATTGGGGCGCCCGCGCGCTGCCGAGTGCAGTCCAGGAGCGCGCCCACGATACCGATCGCTGCCAGCGCGACCCCAGCGCCACGAACACCGCGCACTGTCATGTTCACGCGTTAGCAGAATGCACTTTGTGTTCCGATCGTCCGAAGCATGTGACTTGCACGTCGTCTTCTTGAGAGAGAGAAGATTCTAAAAGTCGCGATTTGCCAAATAGCGAAGATGATCGCCACGAACCGTTTTTCACCGGGACAGGTAGCCACGGTGCTCGTCGCTGCCTCGCTTGCGTGTGGAGCGTCGGCGCGGGCGGAGAACTTGCTCAACTCGAACGAGAAGCCCCCGTCTTCGTCGCCGACTTCGCCACAGTCCGTCGAAGGCAAGAACGAGTTCACGTTCGTCCCCGCCGTGGGCGGCAGCACGGACATCGGCGTCGCGGCCGGGTACTTCACCGCGGTCACCCGGAACAAGAAGGGGTACGTCCCCTACCTCTGGAACGTCGAGAGCGCCGGGCTCGTCTCCTTCGGGACCAAGAACGGCAGCGCCAATCTCACTTTCATCGACGCCTACGCCATGGTCACTGTGCCGCGCCTCCTCGAAGCGCCGATCGATCTCGACATTCGCCCTTCGTTCACCGATGAGCGGACTCTCTATTACTACGGCATGGGCAACGCCTCGAGCGCCAGTCCTCCTTCGGGGCAGTCGAGCACCTACTTCCAGTACGCGCGCATGCATCCTTCGATCATGGCAGACATCCGGTTCAAGCTGCGCGACCATGTCGCGGGGCTCACCGGTCTGCGTTACACGGGCAGCTGGCTCGACGTGCCTGCGGGCTCGAAGCTCCGCCAGGACATACAGAACGGCAGCTCTGAAGTCCGAGGGCTCATCGGTCCAACGGCGCCGAGCCAGGTGGCGCTATTCATCTACGGGCTTCAGTTCGACACCCGCGACAGCGAGGTGACGCCTCACTCCGGGACGTTCGACCAAGCAAAGATCAAGTGGAGCCCGGGCGG
>Ga0210409_10006235_pt1 | contig 12435 bp, 10 predicted proteins | sample IncBWH17MmetaG_FD_161649 | JGI IMG/M metagenome (GOLD analysis project Ga0210409, IMG submission 161649) | Forest soil microbial communities from Barre Woods Harvard Forest LTER site, Petersham, Massachusetts, United States - Inc-BW-H-17-M | ecosystem: Environmental > Terrestrial > Soil >...
TGAACCGGCGAAGGGCCGTCGATGGTGGCCCTTCGCATTCACGTTACTGTTTGACCCAGAGGCTCTTCGGCATCAGGCAGTGAACGTTCTTCTCGGTGTCGGAGATGGCGCCGATCCGGCAGTCCATCGCGGCGCTGGCGAGGCCATAGGCATCCAGGCGGGCGATCTTCCTGTCGGTCTCAAGCATCTTGATCATGCCCATCGAGGCATCGTCCATCGCCTTGTTCAGATCGGCGTCCCTGGCGTAGGACACCAGATATTTCGTCGTCTCCTTGGTCGGCCGCTCCAGGTCTTCCGCCTCGCGCGGATTTTTCGGACTGAGGCAATGGATGCCTTTCTTGATGTTGACCACCTGGGAGACCCGGCAATCCGAGACAGTCGGCATCAGCTTTTCGGCCTGTTCTGGGGAAACGCCGCGCAACTCGGCAAGCAATTTGACGGTTTGCGCCTTGGCTTGCGCCCAGGCCTTGTTCATATCCTGGTCGAAGCCCATGCTGATCCAGGACTTCCTGGTCTCGATGCGGGGGAAGTCGAGCGGCTTGCCCTTGATGACCTCCACCGTGATGTTGAATTCCTTGTAGGCGGTTTCCAGCGCGGTGAGATTGATTTCGCCATTGCCCTGGCCGGCGTGGGAATCGCCGGTCCACAGTAAAGCTCCGGGCACATTGACCGGCGCGTAAAGCGAAGAGCCGGCCACGAAATCGCGGATATCCATGTTGCCGGCGAACTCTCCCGGCGGCACGCTGCTATAACGTCCCGGTTCCTTGCGCGCCACCGCGAGCGTGCCGGGGAACGGCTTGAGCGGAATCACGACGCCGGGCAGGAACTCGGTCGTCATCTTGTCGAGGTCGAGATAGAGATACTTGACTTGGCCGTCTGCGTAGACCTTCGGAAATTCGCCGAACATGCCGGGCACGTTGAAGTTCGTGGCGTAGGCGCGGGGCACGATCTTGTTGAGCGTCACCTTCAGCACATCGCCCGGCTGCGCTTCTTCGATATAGATCGGTCCGGTCAGCGTGTGCGGCCCGCGGCCGGGAAAATCCGTGCGCGTCTTTTTGATTTGCTCGATCGTCGTGCCCGGAACCACCTGGTTGTGGGCGTGCATCATGGTTTCGAGGACGATGGTATCGCCGGACTTGACCCGAAGCACCGGCGGCTGCGCGTTGTCGAACCAGCCCCATTGGGTGGTGTCGAGGGTCGCCGGCAGCAGGTACACCTTCTTGCCGTTCGGCAAACTCGAGACGCGGAGCTTGGGATCGGCCGGCCCGACCCCGGGATAGCCGGGCGTGTTGACGGTCGCCGTTGGCGGGAATTGCGGCGCGGCCGCAGGAGCGGCTGGCGGGGATGTTTGCGCGAGCGCCAATGCACCAAAAATCGTGGTGCCAATTGTGCCGAGAAAGAGAGCCCCGCAGGCGTTGAGTGCCATGCGGGACGGCAGGTTCGACGACGTCATGTATTCCCCCTGATCAGCGACAAAAAAATGTTTCTTGCTTGCTCAAAGTATAGGCCGGTTGAGCGCGTCCCGGCAATCCGCTGCACCCTTCGTTTAACCCGCAATGTGTCCTGCGAAAGTATAACAAAGTATAACAAGGCCTCTCATGTGCGATGCCTCCTGGCGCGGCCTGGATCGACGGATCAAGCTGCAAGCGGGACGATTCAATGCGTCCCGGGCCCAGATTGACAGTAAGCTCACCAATCTGTTTCATCGCCTCAACCGCCTTATAATGAGTGCCGGGAAGGAAACATGGACGACATCATTATCGTCGGCGCCGGCATTGGCGGGTTGACGCTCGGCTTGACGCTTCAGGCGGCCGGGATTCCCTGCAGAATCTTCGAATCCGCCCCCGAAATCCGCGCCGTGGGCGTCGGCATCAATCTCTTGCCTCATGCCACCAAGGAGCTCGCCGCGCTTGGCCTGGAGGCCGATCTGGCGCGGGTTGCGATCGCCACCCAGGATTCAACCTTCTTCAACCGTTTCGGCCAGTTGATCTATCGGGAGCCGCTGGGCCGCGCCGCGGGCTACGATCATCCGCAATTCTCGATTCACCGCGGCGACCTGCAGATGGTGCTGCTGCAGGCGTTCCGCACGCGCGCCGGCGCCGACCGGCTTCTCACCAACCATCACTGCGTCGGCCTCGAGCAGGACGATACCGGCGTCAGCGTGCATTTTTCGGCTGGCCCAGGAGGCGCCGCAAGGCACACCGTCCGCGGTCGCGCCATCATCGCCTGCGACGGCATCAATTCCGCGGTCCGCAGGCAGTTTTTCCCGGACGAAGGCGATCCACGCTATTCCGGCGTCAACATGTGGCGCGGCGTCACGCGATGGAAGCCGATATTGTCGGGCGCGAGCCTGATCCGGGCCGGATGGCTGTCGCACGGCAAGATGGTGATCTATCCGATCCGTGCCACAGACAGCGACGGGCTGCAGCTCATCAACTGGGTCGCCGAAATCGAAACCCCGGCCTATCGCAAGCGCGACTGGAACCGGCCCGGGGCGATCGGTGATTTCATCGGCGCCTTTGCCGACTGGCATTTCGACTGGCTCGACGTTCCCTCGCTCATTCGCGGCGCCGATAGCGTGCTGGAATTCCCGATGGTCGATCAGGATCCGCTGCCGCGCTGGAGTTTTGGCCGGGTGACGCTGCTCGGCGACGCGGCCCATCCGATGGTGCCGCGCGGCTCCAACGGCGCCGGACAGGCCATTCTCGATGCGCGGGCGATGACGGCGGCGCTGCTCGGCTGCGCCGATCCCGTCGCCGCGTTCGCCGCCTACGAGAAACAGCGGCTTGAAGCGACGACACGCGTGGTTCTGACCAATCGCACCAATCCGCCCGACGCGATCCTGCGTGAGGTTTTTCAACGCACCAACGACCGGCCGTTCGCGTCGATCGACGATGTCATCAGCCACGACGAACTGGCCGCGCTGTCCGACAGCTACAAGCAGATCGCGGGTTATTCGAAGGAAGCATTGCGGGCGTGAGGTGCTCGCGCCGTTAATACCGTTGTTGCGAGCCAACGGACCCGTTGGCTTCTCGCAATGACGAGAAAGGGTCGGGAGACCAAATGGCCGTTACGGGAGCCCAGGCAACCACCGCATCGCTGGTCGATGTCGCCGAGTTCATCGATGCACAACCGGTCGGCGGGTTTCAGATCAAATTGCTGCTGACCTGCGCGGCGGTACTGTTTCTCGACGGCTTCGACACCACGGCCATCGGTTATGTCGCGCCGGTGCTCGCCAGGGAGTGGGGCCTGGGCAAGGGCGCGCTCGGCCCGGTGTTCAGCGCGGGCCTGTTCGGGCTCATGATCGGTGCGCTGATCTTCGGGCCCCTGGCGGACCGCATCGGCCGCAAGAAGATCATCATTTTCTCCACCTTGACCTTCGGTGTTGGCGCGCTGGTCACTGCCTTCGTTCAGGACGTCAACGCGCTGTTTGCGATCCGGTTTCTGACCGGCCTCGGTCTCGGTGGCGCAATGCCGAATGCCATCGCGCTGACGTCCGAATTCAGTCCACGGCGCCGCCGCGCCACCATGGTGATGGTCATGTTCGTCGGCTTCTCGATCGGTGCGGCACTCGGCGGCCTTCTTGCCGCGGCGTTGATTCCGCAATTCGGCTGGCGATCGGTATTTATCGCCGGTGGTGTGGCGCCGCTGATAATGGTTCCGATCCTGGCGCTGAAATTGCCGGAATCGGTGCGGTTTCTCGCGTCGAACGGTCGGGCGAATACGCGGGTCGCGCAACTGCTTGGGCTCATCAGCCCGAAGGCGGAGTTTTCCCCGGCAACCCGCTTCGTCGTGGATGAGCCGGAGCTGGCCGGGATTCCGGTCAAGCATCTTTTCAAGGGCGGAAGGACCCTGGCTACGCTCTTGTTGTGGATCGTGTTCTTCATGAGCCTGCTCGACATCTATTTCCTGTCGAACTGGCTGCCCACGGTACTCAACGATCTCGGCGCTTCGGTTTCGGAAGCTGCGATCATCGGGTCGATGCTGCAGGTCGGCGGCGTCGTCGGAACCTTCGCGCTCGGCAGCGTCATCGACCGCTTCTCGTTTTGCGCACTGGCGCTGGTGTATTTCGTCGCCGTGTTCGCGGTCGGCGCGATCGGCCAGCTCGGGCATTCCGTCATCTTCGTCACCATGGCGATTTTCGCGGCCGGCTTTTGCATCGTCGGCGGCCAGATTGCCGCCAACGCCCTGGCGGCGGGATTCTATCCGACCACGGTCAGGGCCACCGGTGTCGGCTGGGCGCTCGGGATCGGCCGGGTCGGCTCGATTGTCGGGCCGCTGGTCGGCGGCGTTTTGCTGACCATGAAATGGAGCGCGGGGGAGGTGTTCATGGTCGCAGCAGGCGCGGCCCTGTGCGCGGCGCTGGCGGCGTTTTCGCTGAGCCGGCTCGCGGGGCTGGGCGGAAGCGGCAAGGGCGCTTCCGATTCTCCGGGGGCGCTTGAGGCGGTGACGACGGTCCAGGCCTAGGCTAGGTTAGTGGAGGCGCCCGCAATCGCGACAGGAGGGCAGGCCGTGACCGACCCGACCGGGGAAAGCAAAGAGCGGAATCGCGAGATCGCCGAGAATGAAAGCGTGCGGCAAACCATCGGCGACATCCGCGTCAGCGTCTGGGCGATCGCGGTCGCGGTCATCATCGGGCTTGCCGCGTTCGGCTGGGTGCTGATCCACAATAATTAGGGCGTGAATCCCTGGATTCAGCGTGTTGGTGACGCCGGGTTGCCATCTCCACATTACTCCGATCACCCGGCATCCTCAGCGCGGCCGGTCATCACCGCTTTAGAGCATGATCCGGAAAAGCGGGTACCGGTTTTTCCGAAAAGATCATGCTCAAACAAAAAGATAGAGCGAGATGACGATTCGAAGAAATGTCATCTCGCTCTAGCCGCCATCGGAGCCTGAAACTTTTCGATCAGGATCATCATACATTGGAGGAGGCCACGTTCCGCACTCGAAGCTTCGGGCGATGCCGGGGCAGACCCCGCCCGCCTGACTTGAGGGCCTGCTAACAGGCCGCGCCTGACCGGCAGACCAGGGATCGCTGAAGCGAGTGCTCCTTTGGATCCGCTTCTTATGCTTCTTCATTTCCTTGCTGCTGCTGATCTCGGCCTTGGATGGTGTGACCATGGGAACCATCGCCGGCGCCGTCGCGTACATGGCCAGTGTCAAAAGCCGGATCGCAATTTTGCTCATGCGTCTCTCCTGACGTCCCTTGCAATCAGCCAAAGATGCAACCTGCTCCGGTCCAACCTGTCTGTCGCCTAAATTTAAATTGAGGAGCCGGTCCCATCGGCAGCAACGCCGCGTTCATCGCGGCCGCCGTCATCATCGGGCTGGCGGCCGTTGGATGGTGCTGACCCACAACAACTAGCGGGCGGGCTTCGAAGTCTCCCGGGTGGCCGAACGATCTGCAAGAGGTTCTCGTGCGTAATGCGTGAGGCGCTTGCCGGGCAATAGATCGTATGCTGACCGCCAACCGGGCAGGCCGGCGACGCGGCCAAGCCAGGCGCTCACGGCCGGATGACTCACCGAAAAATCGTATCCAGTTTCGTCGCTTGGATAGGAGAGATAGGCAATCATCGAAAGATCAGCCACGGTCGGCCGGTCGCCGATGGCGAACGCAGATCGCTGCAGGTGTTGCTCCAGTATTCCGAGGAAGTCATCGAGGCGCTTGCGATAGTGGTTCAGCACATGCGGGTCGGGAGACGGCGTGAATGTTCGGTAATACCGATAGGTGGCCATGTAGCCGGTCAGTTTGTGGTTGTCCCAGAACAGCCAGCGCAATATTTCGAATTTCTCCGCCGCATTCTCGCCGCCGAACCGGCCGTACCGGTCGGCGAGCTTCAGCAGGATCGGCGCGGTCTGGGCGAGGCGTACACCATCTTCCTCCAGCACCGGAATTTCGCCCATCGCGTTGACCGTCTGCCGCCACTCCGGTGTCCGCGTCACCCCGCCGCCAAAGTCAGTCCAGACCGGCTCAAACGACTGGCCACAAAGGGTGAGCATCAACGCCAGCTTGTAGCTGTTTCCGGACTCCGGAAAATAATGCAGCCGGTATGCAGGCATCTCGATCTCCCTTCTGTTTTTTCCCGTCCGGCGCGTCCCCCGGCCCGATCACGCTACCGCACCCGACGCCCGCAATTTTTGGATCGACGCCTCGTCAAAACCGGCTTCGCGCAGGATCTCATCGCTGTGTTCGCCGATCCCGGGCGGATGCCGCGGCTGTACTTTCTTGCAGCCGTCGATCCAGATCGGGCTGTTGACCGTCAGCATGATGTCGTTCGCGAACGGCACCAGCACCTCGTTCTCGATCATCTGCCGGTCGTTGGGAATGTCGTCGAGAATGCCGACCACGCCGAACACCAGGCCGTTGCCGTCGAGTATCCCGCGCCATTCGGCGAGATCCCGCGTCGCAAAAATGTCGTCGAAAATTCCAATCAGCTCCAGCGACCGCGCGTGGCGATCGGGCTTGGTGGCGAATCTCGCGTCGGTGACCAGATCCTCCCGGCCGAGGCAGCGGGCGAGCGTGGGCCATTGCCGCTCCTCGTTGAGTAGCGACAGGATGAGCCAGCGCCCGTCCTTGCATTGGTAGTGGTTGGTGACCGCGTTCAGGGCGCGCTCGCGCGGCCGCCGCTCCTGGAATTTCGCGCCGCATAATTTGGCCTGGGCCAGCACACCGGCCGCCCAGATACCGTTGGCCATCAGGTTCGAGCTCACATGCGAACCCTCGCCCGTGCGTTCGCGCTTGTAGAGCGCGGTGACGATCGCGCCGTAGAACGCCATCGCGCAGGGGTGGTCGCCCATGCCGGCGACCGAGCGCGCCGGCGTGGTGTTCTCGTCCGCGCGCACCAGATCCATCAGGCCCGAGCGCGCCCAATAGGCGTTGCTGTCGAAACCGGGCTTGTTCGCTTCCTCGCCTTTCTCGCCGTAGCCGGTGAACGACGCATAGACGAGACGCGCGTTGAGCGGTGCAAGTTCCTCATAGGTGATCCCGAGCCGCTCGCGCACGGCGGGCGGAAAATTGGTGATGAAGACATCGGCCTCCGCCACCAGCCGGTAAAGCACGGCCCGGCCTTCCGGCCGGGACAGGTCGAGCGCGAGGCTTCGCTTGTTGCGCGATTCCAGGAGCCAGGCAAAATTATGCGGGCTGATCGGATAGCCCGGTAAATTCGGCAGGTTGCGGTAGGGATCGCCCGATCCCGGCGGCTCGATCTTGATCACGTCCGCGCCGAAATCCGACAGCACCGTCGCGGCCGCGGGCGCTGCTATGAAGCTCGCGCAATCCAGAACCTTGAGGCCCTCGAAGATGCCGTCTTCCATGGTGATGTTGCTCCGTCTTGTTGTTGGTCTTTTTCCGCGTGTGGCCCCAGGCGGCGACCGCATTTGACCGATGTTCGCGGCGCGTTGCAATCCATCCATCGTCATTCCGGGATGGTGCGTGAGCACCAGACCCCAGATGCGCAATTGCGCATCGGGGAATCTCGAGATTCTCCGATGTGCAATTGCACATCATAGTTCGATGCTTCGCATCGCCCCGGAATGACCGCGAGATTGCTTCGTCGCTCGCGCTCCTCGCAATGACGGAATAACCCACTTATTCCGTATCCGACATCAGCGCCGCATTGCCCCCGGCCGCCGCCGTATTGATGGTCACCGTCTGCTCGGTCGCAAAACGCGCCAGATAATGCGGGCCGCCGGCCTTGGGGCCGGTGCCGGACAATCCCTGGCCGCCGAACGGCTGCACGCCGACCACGGCGCCGATCATGTTGCGGTTGACATAGACATTGCCGACGGACAGCCGGTCGACCACGGCCTCGATCGTATCGTCGATCCGCGACTGGATGCCGAGCGTCAGTCCGTAGCCCGAGCGTTCGATCGATCGCAGCACATCATCGAGCCGGTCGGCGCCGTAGCGCGCCACGTGCAGAATGGGTCCGAATACCTCCTCCGTCAGCTGATCGGCGCTCGCCAGTTCGAAGATATGCGGCGCGACGAAATGGCCGGCGGGCGCGCGTCCTTCAAAATGCGTGCGGGCTTCCTTCTTCATTCGCGCGATGTGCGCCTCGAGCCGCTGCTTTGCATCGGCGTCGATCACAGGCCCGATCTGCACCGATGGATCGCGCGGATCGCCGATCCGCAGTTCGCGCGCGGCGCCCGCAATCATCTCGATCATGCGGTCGGCGACGTCGTCCTGGACCAACAGCAGACGCAGCGCCGAACAGCGCTGGCCGGCCGAGCGAAACGCCGAGGTCACGACATCGTCGGCGACCTGTTCGGGCAGCGCGGTCGCGTCCACCATCATCGCATTGATGCCGCCGGTCTCGGCGATCAGCGGCACGATCGGGCCGTCCTTTGCGGCAAGCGTGCGGTTGATCGCGCGCGCGACCTCGGTCGAGCCGGTGAAGACGACACCCGCCACATCGGGATGGCCGGTCAGCGCGGCGCCAATGCCGCCGTCGCCGGGCAACAGATGCAGCGCGGAAGCGGGCACACCCGCCTCGTGCAGCAGGCGTACCGCCTCAAACGCGATCAGCGGCGTCTGTTCGGCAGGCTTTGCCACCACGGCATTTCCCGCCATCAGCGCCGCCGTCACTTGGCCGGTAAAAATCGCCAGCGGAAAATTCCATGGCGAGATCGCGACGAACGCGCCGCGGCCGCGCAGCCGCAACACATTGCTCTCGCCGGTCGGGCCCGGCATGATTTTGTCGGCGCCGAACAGGTCGCGGCCTTGCGCCGCGTAGTAGCGGCAGAAGTCAATGGCTTCGCGGACTTCCGAGACCGCGTCGTCGAGCGTTTTGCCGCCCTCGCGCTGCAACAGCGCAATGAAGCGCGCCGAACGCTGCTCCAGCAGATCTGACGCCCTTTCCAGCATTTTGGCGCGGGTATCGACCGAGGTGCGACTCCAGCTTGCAAAACCCGCGCGCGCGGCTGCCATTGCCGCGTTCGCGTCTCCGGTCGAAGGCTCGATCACGCTTCCGATCTCCGTGGTCTGGTCGATCGGGCTGACGATCGGCCGCGCTGCGCCGGCGCCGGTCTTGCCGTCGATGAGCGTTGCTGCCGCAACGACGGCGGTTTCCGACGCGACCGCGGCAAGCAGTTTGCTCAACGCGGCGCGGTCGCCGAATTCGATGCCGCGCGAATTCTTGCGTTGCGGTTGATAGAGATCGCCTGGCGCGGGGATGTTCGGATTTCGGGCGTTTTCGGCGGCGCCGATGATGCCGGCCGGGCGCCGGAGCAGTGTCGCCACCGGCACGGCATCGTCGGCGGCGAGCGCCACGAAGGATGAATTGGCGCCGTTTTCCAGAAGGCGCCGCACCAGATAGGCGAGAAGATCGCGGTGGCTGCCGACCGGCGCATAGGTTCGGTAGGCGAGATCGGGGTGGTCCCTGCTCAATTGCGCGTAGAGCGCCTCGCCCATGCCGTGCAGGCGCTGAAATTCGAATCCCCGTTCGCTATCAGCCAGTTCCAGAATGGTAGCCACCGTCAGCGCATTGTGGGTGGCGAATTGCGGGAACAGACGTCGCCGCAAGCCAAGCAGTCGTTGCGCGCAGGCGATGTAATTCAGGTCGGTCATGGCTTTGCGGCTGAAGACCGGATAGCCCGAGAGGCCGCGTTCCTGCGCGCGCTTGATTTCGCTGTCCCAGTACGCGCCCTTGACAAGGCGCACCATCATGCGCCGGTTCAGCGCGCTTGCGAGTTCGTCCGCATGGTCGATCACGGCGGCCGCGCGCTTCTGATAGGCCTGAATGGCGACGCCAAAGCCGTCCCAGCCGGCGAGCGAAGTGTCGGCGAATGCGGCTGCGATCACCTCCAGCGATAGTTCCAGCCGATCCGCTTCCTCGGCATCGACGGTGAAATTCAGGTTGTAAGCTTTGGCTCGCCGCGCCAGATCGACCAGCCGTGGAATCAGTTCGGCGATCACCCGCTGCCGGCTCAATGCTTCGAAACGCGGATGCAAGGCGGAGAGCTTGACCGAGATGCCGGGCCGGTCGGGCAGGGGCCGGTCATCGGTGGCGCGGCCGATGGTCTCGATCGCACTGGCGTAGGAATTGAAATAGCGCTCCGCATCATCAGCAGTGCGCGCGCCTTCGCCGAGCATGTCGAAGGAATAGCGCGGCCCGGCGTGCGAATGGGCGCGCGCCAACGCCGCCTCGATGGTCTCGCCCAGAACGAAATGACTACCCATCAGCCGCATCGCCTGCCGGGTGGCGGCGCGGACCGCCGGCACGCCGAGCCGCTTCGCGAGCCGCCCGAGCGTCCCTTGCGGGTTTCGCCCGGCGCAACGACGCGCGCCGACATCCCCAGCGCCCAGGCCGACGCATTGACCAGGAAGGCGCTGGACTTCGTCTCATGATGCACGAAGTCGCCTTCGCCGAGCTTGTCCTCGATGAAGCGGTCGGCGGTCGGAGCGTCGGGGACGCGCAGCAGTGCTTCCGCGAGCACCATCAGCGCGAGGCCTTCCTTGCTGGACAGCGCGAATTCGCGAAGCATGTCCTCGATCCCGCCGAGCCGGTCGTCACTGGCGCGAATGGCCTCGATCAGGCGCGTCGCGGTGCGATCGATCCGTGTGTCCTGCTCCGCGCTCAAATGAGACGCCGGCAGAAGCCGGGCTGCGATGGCGGCATCGTCCGGCGCGAAAGGCGCTGTGAACAGGGGAAGGGAGGCGGGATCGAATTTCATCGCATGCCCCGGCGCATGAAGTGCCGAATCATACAATCAAGCTGGAGCCAAGGGTATCAGCGGTTTGGCGTGAGGATCATGCGCTTTTCAACAATCCAGGGCGCGATCGGACGCGAAGCCCGCCACGCGGCGCGTTGTCGCCGCCGGAGGTCGTGGATGCCGGAAGAGAAAAATGGTCAAACAGGATCGAGCAATCGAACCAGCGCGTTTCGCACGCTGAGTCGAAAACGTGCAAGAGCGGTTCCACTCCTGCCAACGGAGATCTGCTCTGGGGTCTTGCTGCAAGCCCCACCCCCGGACGCCTCCGAGAGTGCGCTGCTATCGACCGCGCGCTCGAATCAAACCTTGAGGTTTTCGGCCGAGGTCTTGCCGCGATTGGCGACTTCTTCGTATTCCACCGTCTGTCCTTCGTTTAGCGTCGAAAGGCCAGCCTTCTCAACCGCAGAAATATGAACAAAAACGTCCTTGCCGCCGCTCGAGGGCTGGATAAATCCAAAGCCCTTGGTCGCGTTGAACCACTTCACAGTGCCCTTGGCCATCACGTCGTCTCCGCGGGAGCAAAAAACAAAAACGGACTGCCGGTCCCCGCAAACCGGCATGTCCGACACGCGCACGATACGCGGTATGCGGCGCGCTTGATAGCTTAAACGACATCGGGATTTCGGCGGAAACGCTCATAAACGCCGCCCATTTGCAGCTTTTCGCCTGACTGGGGCTGATTTGGTGCGACCGTTAACCCGAAAACGCCATTGATTCCAGCATGTTGAGGCCTCAGGCATGCCCTGCCGGTTCCGCCATGGGCGACGATTTCCTTCAATCGAGATTCAAAATCTCACCGTGAAGAACGCATGACCGGGTATCCGCCGAGGCGACCGGATGCCCGATCGCCGGCCGGCAATGTCGGCTCGCCGACACGCTGTGTGGGCTTTCGCGTGATTTGGGCTGAAACCGCGCGATCCTGCCGCTTCGACCACGAGATGTAGCCGGCGACGAGGGTCATGATCGCGATGCCCGAAACGCTCACGAAGATCTGCTCGACAAGCGAACCCGCCCCCGTCATCAGGAAAAAATGACCGGCGAAGGAGAGGAACACGCCTGCGCAAAATACCGGAAGCGATTGCTGGCCACACAGGATGATGGGCTTAAGGATCGGCCATTGCAGCCCGCGCCAATCCCTCGACATCAATCGCGTCACCAGGAATGCCACGACCATGAAATGCAAAACGCGATAGGGAGCGAGATTTACCTTGTCGTTCGGATTGAACGCATCGAGCAGCCAGCTCGGGAACATTCTTCCGAACTCCGGAAAGCGCCCCGCCATCGTCATTACCAGCGCGAACACCAGGTAAGCCACTCCGAGATAAACAGGGATCGGTGACCTGAGGATCGAGGGACGCCATCTGGCTCCGCCGAGCGCACAGAAGCCGCCGAGCACAAAGAGCAGTTGCCAGCAGAACGGGTTGAAATACCAGCTTCCATCCGGAAACGACGATAGATTCCAGTCGAACTGACGCGCAGCAAGATAAAGCGCAAGGGATCCGGTCATGGCCAGGCCGGGCTTGCGCAACATCGCCCACAACATCAGCGGGAAGCACGCCATCAACATGACAATGAGCTGCAACACGTCGAGGTTCAGCGCCGTCGATTGCAGCAATAGCCCGTGAGCGACGGTCCGGACCGGCTCTTCGACAAGGCCGGCGACGTTGAATTCGTAGATGATATCGGGGGCGGCATAGCGTGCCGCGACATCTCCGATCG
>Ga0210409_10006236_pt1 | contig 12434 bp, 7 predicted proteins | sample IncBWH17MmetaG_FD_161649 | JGI IMG/M metagenome (GOLD analysis project Ga0210409, IMG submission 161649) | Forest soil microbial communities from Barre Woods Harvard Forest LTER site, Petersham, Massachusetts, United States - Inc-BW-H-17-M | ecosystem: Environmental > Terrestrial > Soil >...
CGCATGCCTTGCCGTCGGGTCGAGAAGAAGCGGAGCAAACCACAAGGTGATCGGCACGGCAAGCGAAAAGAAGCAACCGATCAGTTTCCTGGTCGAAGTGAATCCGTGTTTCCCGTCCTCGATGCGTTCCGTAGTCGGAACCGCGATTCTCATCCGTGTCTTCTTTCGGTTCGGGCTGAGGCCGCCGCCCTTCCGCCCTCATAGGATCGGCGTCTGGCCTTCTGGAGAGGAAGGCGCCTCACCATCGCGGCTCACTCCGCAACGCGATTGCTCTCATCTCAGACTCTTAAACCATGATCCAGTACCGATGTCAATTTCGGGAGTTCAGCGCCTGTTCATTCGCTTCCATAAGCCGCCAGGGTCGGCGGCGGCTCCGTCGCCTGCCGGTCTCGAATTTACCATCAGGCGGAGCAAGAGCCCGGATTACCTCGATTCGCCCCTGACCGTGCGAGAATGAACTGTCTGTGAACAACGTCATCATCATCGGTGCCGGTATCGGAGGCCTCACCCTGGGGCTCCGGCTCGACCAAGCGGGGATAAGGTGCCGGATTTACGAGGCCTCGCCGGAGATCAAACCGCTTGGTGTCGGCATCAATCTGCTGCCGCATGCCACGAAAGAGCTTGCAGAACTAGGCCTCGTTCCGGCGCTTGAAAAGATCGCGGTGACCACAACGGAGATCGCATATTTCAATCGGTTTGGACAGTTCATCTACAGCGATCCGTCCGGAAGATTTGCCGGTTACGAGTGGCCGCAATTCTCGATTCATCGCGGCGACTTGCAGAAAGCGCTTCTTCAGGCATTCATCGAACGCGCAGGCGCCGACAGCGTGGTCACGGGTCATCGCTGCACGAGAGTAGACCAGGATGCCAACGGCGCGACCGCCCGCTTCGAGGACCCCATCACGAAAGAGACGCTCCCGCCACAAGACGGCGACATCGTGGTCAGCTGTGAGGGCATCCACTCCGCTATTCGCAAGCAGTTCTATCCGAACGAAGGCCCGCCGCGCTATTTCGGCGTCAACATGTGGCGCGGGGTGACACGCTCGAAGCCATTCCTCACCGGCGGAAGCATGGTGCGCATGGGCTGGCTCAACACTGCAAAAGTGTTGGTCTATCCTATCCGCAACAATATCGATGGCCAAAGTCGCCAGCTCATCAATTGGGTCGTCGACATCGAGACGCCCCACTACAACCAGCAGCGCGACTGGAACCGTGCGGGACGCCTTGAGGATTTCATCGGCGCGATCGCCGGCTGGCATTTCGATTGGCTCGACGTGCCAGACCTGATACGCAACGCAGACATGATTCTGGAATTCCCGATGGTCGATCAAGATCCACTGCCGCGCTGGAGCTTTGGCCGGGTCACGCTGCTCGGCGACGCTGCGCATCCCATGCTGCCGCGCGGGGCCAACGGCAGTGCTCAGGCGATCCTCGACTGTCGGGCGCTATCCGAATGCCTCGCCAGTATGGCCGACCCGGTCGGGGCCCTGAAGGTCTACGAAAACCTCCGCCTGCCGCCGACGACCAAGGTTGTGCTAACCAACCGCGAGAACCCGCCCGACGCCATCCTGCGCGAAGTATATCTCCGCACCGGAGACAAGCCGTTCTCACGCATCGACGATGTCATCAGCCAGAATGAACTCGTGGCGCTCTGCGAGCGCTATCAGCGCGTCGCCGGCTTCGACAAGGAATCGCTGCGCGCGACGGGAAAGCGTTAACCCCTCGCGTCAATTCGTCCTTCCCGCGGCGCCGCCCCCGACTAAACGAAACGTGATTCCCAAATGAGTGCCTGCTTGAGGCCAGGGTCCCGATTGCCGGCGAGCCAGGCAAGCTAACAGAATGCGGGCTTGGCTCGATCTCGCGGCAAGAACTCGAGTGATTTTCAGGCCACTGATATGATTGTGGATCGCCCGTTTCAAAGGCCAGATGGTTGGCAGCGCGCTACAATGGGAAGCCGGGCGGCGGCATGGTCGAATGGTCCCTGGGCCGCGTTTCTAGGGCGGCGTCTAACGGTGGATCGCTCACCAGGAAAGAAAATGAATCGAGTCGCATCGTTCTTGATTGCCGCGCTGTTGCTCGCGGGCATAACTGCCGCCGCGGTTGATGGGGATGCCGCCGAAAAGCGCTGGTGGACACACATACTGTATCTCGCGGACGACAAGCTCGAAGGTCGCAACACCGGCAGCCCGGGATACAAGCTCGCCGCTCAGTACGTGGCCAGCCAATTTAAGGACGCAGGACTCGAACCAACCGGCACCGCTGGATATTTTCAAGACCTCGCGTTCGACGTGCGCCAGATCGACGAGGCGCAGTCGAGCTGGGAAATTGAGCGCAACGGCCAGCGGACCCGTGTCGAGCTCGGCCCCGATGCAACCATGGGCGTCCGCGGAGAGCCGGGTGATTCGATCGATGCCTCCGCCGTTTTTGTCGGCTACGGCTTTGCCGTGCCCGAACTGGGCTACGACGAGCTCGCCGGCCTCGACTTGCACGGCAGGATCTCCGTGCTGCTTGCGGGCGGCCCGTCTTCGATTCCAGGTCCGCTCAAGGCGCACTACCAATCCGGCGCTGAGAGGTGGAAGGCGCTTCGAAAAGCCGGGGCGATCGGGGTGGTGACGATCCCCAATCCGAGAACGTCGGACATTCCCTGGGAACGTTCTTCGCTTATATGGACGGAGCCCGGGATGTTTCTTGCTGATCCAACGCTTGATGAGACGCGCGGACTCAAATTCACTGGAACGATCAACCCCGCCCGCGCCGACCGGTTCCTTGATGGTTCAGGTCACTCGATTGCTGAACTGCTAGCGCTAGCCGACGCCGGCAAGCCGCTGCCAAAATTTCCACTTGCAGTCACGTTCCACGCGCGCATCGCCGTGAAACGATCGCAAGTCACTTCGCCGAACGTGATCGGCGTTTTGCCAGGCGCCGATCCGCAGCTCAAGAGCGAGTACGTGGTCATCAGCGCACATCTGGACCATCTCGGCGTGGGAAAACCGATCAACAACGATCGCATCTACAATGGCGCGATGGACAACGCGTCCGGTGTCGCGTCGCTCATCGAGATCGCGAAGTCGCTGTCGACGGCCCCCGACAAGCCGAAGCGCTCGATTCTGTTTGCTGCCGTCACCGGGGAAGAGAAAGGTGAACTCGGCTCGCAATACTTCGTGGCGCATCCCACGGTCAATATCAAGAACATCGTCGCCGACATCAACATGGATATGTACCTGCCGTTGTTCCCGCTGAAATATCTAGAGGTGCAGGGTCTGGGTGAATCCACACTCGGCGACGACATCCGCGCCGTCTCGCAGGCGAACGGCATCGAAGTGCAGTCTGATAAGCAGCCCGCCGCGAACCGCTTCATCCGGAGCGATCAGTACAGTTTCATCAAGGCAGGTATACCGGCTCTGGCGTTCAAATTTGGTTGGGTCCCCGGATCGCCGGAAGAGAAGATCTTCAACGACTGGCTGCGTACGCGGTATCACGCGCCGTCCGACGATGTCGCTCAGCCGGTGGATCTTGCGGCGGCCGCGCAGTTTAATCGCATCGTCGAGCAATTGGCCGTGCGCGTTGCCGGCGCGCCGACTCGTCCGTCGTGGTACGAGGGCAGCTTCTTCCGCCGCTTTGCACAGTAGTACGGCTCGAAGACCGTGCGGGCGGGATCCACGACGCACCTCAACAGTTCAATATGCCGCACGGCGTGTCGATGTCGGACGACAACCCCGTCTCCGATCGCGCTCGAAGGCAAGTTCGTCGAGGAAGGATGCGGCACACGCTTCTGAGCAGAGCAAAAGTTGATCTACGTTCGGAATGGTTCCGACGACAAGGTTCGGATACCATACCGGGAACATGGCAGGTTGTCGACTCCATCAGGGATAGAGGAGAGCATGCGGGACTTACGCATTGGCTCTAGAGCCTAGAGATCGACTCAGACGGCGCCCTGTACACTGGTGAGTCGCGCCGGAACCGTGTGCAAGAGGTCATTTTCAAGCTTGATGGCCCCTGTCCGTGGACCTTGTCCGCTCCGAGAAGAGGAGGAACTCGAGAATGTGCATGCGGATCGATCGTCGAGAGCTCTTGCGCGCAGGCAGCGTCGGGGCAGCAGGGGTCCTCCTACGTCCTAGCTTCGACGGGGAGACCGTTCGAGTACAGGGGCCGAGCTCCAGCGTACCTCCGCCAACAGTGACTCCCTTCCCGAAAGACGCTCGTATTCGACACGTTCGGAACGGTTGTGGACTGGCGGGGGTCGATCGTTGAGGAAGGCGCCGCTTGGGGCAAGAACAAGGGCGTTGAGATCGATTGGGCACACTTCGCGGACCGATGGCGCGACGGCTATTTTCCCTCGCTCGAGAGGGTTCGGAAAGGAGAGCTTCCCTGGACGAAGCTCGACGTCCTGAATCGGATGCTGTTGGAAGACGTGCTCAAAGAATTCCGAATTGTGGGACTCACGGAGCAGGAAAAGGATCACTGGAACCGCATCTGGCACCGGCTCAAACCCTGGCCCGACTCCATCCCTGGCTTGACCCGCCTCAAGAAAAAATACACGATCGCTCCTCTCTCGAACGGCAACTTCGCTCTGCTCACCAACATGGCCAAGCACGCCGGGCTTCCCTGGGACGCCATCCTATCTGCCGAGTTAGCTTTACCGGCCAAACGAACACGGAACTGGCGGCAAAGCCGACAAAGCCAGCCCGGGCGAGTTCGACGTCGTGGCAAGCGACCTGGTTGATCTCGCGTCGCAGCTCGGAGCTGAACCCCCTCGGATGGTCATCAAGCGAGTTTGGAGAAAACTAGCCTCAGCCGTCCGATGCTCGTCCTCCGGGGAGCAGCCGCACGGACCACCTTGGGTCTTGTCGAGGCGAAGGAATGCATTTTGCAGTCATCACGATGAAAAACGAAGCACCAGGCATTTACTACCCGGAATTTGGATCGTACGACGACTGGCTGGGGTTGCCATCAACGCCGGCAGGCTGACCCTAGATCCGGTATTCCCGAATCAACTGAACTCTTGCAAATCGTTGGCGCCAGTTCTTGGCCCGGTCCTCTTGACTTGCGAACCGGTGGCCGGCGGCCCCGCAACCAACACCTGAGAAACGCAGTTTGCTAGCTCCGCTGCGGGCGACCACGCTGCCATGTCGCCGCTTCCGGTGGTACAGGCCCGTGCGCTCCCTGGATAGGATTCTTGAACTATGAGGGCGCTCTTAAAAACGTGCGGCTGAAATGTGCACATCCATTAATACCACTTCATGTGACGTTGCAATCACCTCAGTAAGCAGGGTCCGGGTTTTCGGAGAGAAAAAGTTCAGAAATCCTTCACCTGCGCTCTAGGACTTGCCCGACCGACTCTTGTGGATTCGACCCATCGATGTCGAACGTGGCTCCTGAAACTCAAGAGAAACTGGTCTCGGCCGATGGCAACGGAGAGATGCGAACGAACAATCCACAGCGGACCCAGTTGGGAGGCAGCCATGATAGCACCCCCTTCGCCTTCTTGCGTCTCGGCTCGTAGGGGCGATTGTTTCGCCCGCCGAGTTTCACGGTCAAGAACGGAAAGAGGTGAGTATGCGTACGGTCAAGATTGGTTTACGCGCGCTAGTGCTCGCGGCATTCGCCTCAGTGTCTGCACTCGCGCAAATCCCGAGTTCGGGACCAGTTCCGGAGAAGCTCCATCGCCGCACGGAGGCTTTGAGCAAGAGGGCGCTTGCGGGGGACACGGAAGCTCAACTCAGGCTCGGAATCGCGTTCGAATTCGGACAGGGTGTGGACAAGAATCTCGACGAAGCGATCCATTGGTACCACATAGCCGCGGACCGGGGCGATCCCGTGGCTCAGACCAACCTCGCGTATTTGATTGACACCGGCGGCAACGGTTCGGCGAACCCGCCTGAAGCGGCAAAGTGGTACCTGCGGGCTGCGGTTTCTGGATTCGTTCGAGCCGAATTCAATCTCGGAATTCTCTATCTTCTGGGAGAGGGAGTGGATCAGAGTGACGAGGAAGCCGCCCGCTGGATTCGTGAAGCTGCGGACGTGGGATGTCCGGTTGCCGAGGCGACTCTTGGCTACCTGTACGCCAACGGTATAGGAGTGCCACGCGATCCGCATAAAGCACTCGGGCTCATGGAGAAAGCCGCCAAGAAAAACGACCCCAATCAGTGCCTTCGCCTAAGCCACGAGCCCTATGATGCGGCGATGACGGAACGTCGCTCAAGAAGCTGGGGATGGAACAACTATGGGAATCTGAGGTAGTGTCCAATGGCAGGCGTGCGTGAGTGCCTGTGCCTAGGGAAACAGGAATCGGACGACCTCCCTTAGGACTCCATGGGATGGAAGACCGAGAGGCGTGCGCGACGCCCTGTTGGCAGGGTAAGACCAGCCGCCGGGAGTCGGCAGCGTGGTGTTTTCGAATATCCGTGCAACCTATTGATTCTTCTACTCACCCATGCATTCTTGGGTGTATCAACCCATCTTTTGATGCGCCTTCCCTGCAGCTCACTGGCAGCTCCGCTCAGTGCAGTTCTCAGGGGCGGCGGCATTCCCTGCGAAAGCGCTGAATCCGTTGTCTACCTAAGCCTTGCTATTCTACGAGTTGCCCGGGCTCACTCACCCGCGCGTACTTGCCCCTGCCAGAGAAGTTAAGTTATGTTATCAAAGGAAGGAAAAGAACCTTTCTTTCGCCGAGTGATTCCGGAGACGTCAACTAGATGTGGATCGTTCGACTCGCCTTACGCCGGCCTTATACCTTCGTCGTAGCTTCGATTTTGATCCTCATTCTGGGAGTGGTCTCAATTCTTCGGACCCCGACCGACATCTTCCCGAACATCGATATTCCGGTCGTCGTCGTTGAGTGGGTGTACACGGGACTTAGCCCTGAGGAAATGTCCGATCGAATCACCTACGTCGCTGAGCGCTCGCTGACCGCGTCCGTTAACGATATTGAGCACATCGAATCGCAATCACTGACGGGAATCGGGATCATAAAGATCTTCTTTCATCCCGGCACCAAAGTCACTGATGCCATCGCGCAAGTCACAGCGGCTTCCCAATCGAGCGTGCGATCGATGCCCCCGGGAGCGACACCGCCTTACGTGATCACCTACAACGCCTCTTCGGTTCCCGTTCTCCAGCTCGGACTTGCGGGCCGCGATCTCAACGAGCAGGAACTCTACGATACAGGCGTGAATTTTATCCGACCACAGCTTGTGACCGTACATGGCGCCGTTTTGCCAAGCCCTTACGGCGGCAAGCAGCGGCAGATTCAGGTGGACTTGAACCCCTCCGAGCTTCAGGCCAAAGGGCTCTCGCCGACCGATGTGGTGAACGCGATTAGCGCCCAGAATCTTATTCTTCCGGCCGGAACTGCCAAGATCGGTCACTTCGAGTGGCAAGTGGACATGAATGGATCCCCCTTGAAGGTCAACGAACTGAACAACTTGCCGATCAAGACCGTGGGCGGCTCGACAATTTATATCCGCGACGTGGGCTTCGTCCGGGATGGTTTCCCTCCGCAAACAAATATCGTGCGAGTTGACGGATCGCGGTCTGCGCTCATGTCCATCCTGAAAAATGGGAACACATCTACGCTTGAAATTATTTCCGACATTAAAGCGAAGCTCCCGAGGGTACTGGCTTCCGCGCCCCACAAGGTAGAGGTTCATCTCCTGGCCGACCAGTCCGTATTTGTGCGTGCCTCCATTAACGGCGTGGTTCGCGAGGGGGCCATCGCCGCGATTTTGACAGGATTGATGATTCTTGTGTTCCTTGGCAGCTGGCGCAGCACGTTGATCATCGCCGTATCGATTCCCCTGTCGATTCTGGCGTCGCTCATCGTCTTGGGCGCTTTGGGCGAGACCATCAACATCATGACGCTCGGCGGGTTGGCACTTGCGGTGGGCATTCTGGTGGATGATGCGACGGTTGCGATCGAGAACATCAATCGCAATATTGCCGAGGGGAAGGAAATCGTGCAGTCCGTTTTGGACGGCTCAGCGCAGATCGCTATGCCCGCCCTGGTTTCTACGCTTTCGATCTGCATCGTATTCGTACCGATGTTTTTCCTTACCGGCGTCGCCAAATATCTGTTCGTGCCTCTCGCCGAGGCAGTCGTATTCGCGATGCTAGCCTCCTATCTATTGTCGCGCACACTAGTGCCAACAATGGCAGGCTACATGCTCGTCGCGCAGACTGCAGAAGATCATCGGGAGGAAACCCCAGCGTCCCGCAATCCATTCGTGAACATACAGGCGAAATTTGAAACAGGATTTGAACGCTTCAGGGAGCGCTACCGCCAGTTACTCGATACTTCGATTCGGCACCAGAAGGTGTTCGTGATCTTGTTTTTTGCCGCTTGCGCTCTCTCGTTTTTGCTTCTTCCCGTTGTAGGAGAAGATTTCTTCCCGAGCGTGGATAGCGGCGAATTCAAGCTTCACGTGCGAGCCGCAACGGGGACGCGAATTGAGGATACGGCCGATCTCTGCGACCGGGTCGAGAACGACATCCGGAAGCATATTCCCTCCTCCGAATTGACCACCATCATCGACAACATCGGAATCCCGTACAGCGGCCTCAATCTTTCGTACAGCACCTCTGCCCCGATCGGGCCTGGAGACGCCGATATCCAGGTCGAACTTGCGCCAAAACACCGCCCGACGGCGCAATATGTCAGCGAGCTTCGTTCGAGGCTGAATCATGATTTTCCGGGCGTCAATTTCTATTCGGTGTCCGTCGACATCGTCAGCCAGATCTTGAATTTCGGCTTGCCCGCCCCCGTTGACATTCAGATTGTGGGACGGAAGTTAGCGGCCAATCGCGATTTTGCTGTGGGACTGATGAATCAGTTGAAATTTGTACCAGGGGCGGTCGATCTCAGGATCCAGCAACCGTCCAATTACCCGAAATTTCACATCGACGTCGACCGCACAAAGACAAATGAGGTTGGATTCACGCAGCGCGATGTTGCGAGCAACCTGCTCATTTCACTCGGTGGAAGTTTTCAGACCTCGCCTACCTTCTGGCTCGATCCGAACACTCGCATAAGCTACAACGTGGTGACGCAAACTCCCCAATATAGAGTCGATACACTTCAGGATCTCGAGAATATTCCGATCAGCAATGGTACCAACAAGACGCCGCAAATCCTTGCCGGGCTTGCCTCGATCACCCCGACCGGTGAAATGGGATCTGTCTCTCACTACGATATTGAGCCAGTGATTGACATTTACGGGTCGGTTCAAGGGCGCGATCTCGGTGGGGTTGCGCGAGAAATTGCCCCGATTATCGACCGAAGCAGGAAAGATCTGCCCGAAGGATCTCAGTTAATCGTGCGAGGCCAGATTCAGACGATGAATGCCTCATTTGCCGGACTACTGGCGGGACTGGGGTTCTCGATCCTGCTCGTGTATCTGTTGATCGTCGTCAACTTCCAGTCCTGGTTGGATCCCTTCATCATTCTTATGGCCCTGCCAGCCGCACTGGCGGGAATTGTATGGCTCCTATTCGTCACGGGAACGTCGATCAGCGTGCCTGCTCTGACCGGAGCGATCATGTGCATGGGCGTCGCCACTTCGAATAGCATTCTCGTGGTCAGCTTTTCGAAGGAAAAACTGGAAGCAGGAAAATTGCCTGCGGAAGCGGCGCTCGAAGCGGGCTTTACCCGGTTCCGGCCGGTCCTGATGACGGCGCTCGCCATGATTATGGGAATGCTCCCGATGTCCTTGGGACTCGGAGAGGGTGGCGAACAGAACGCTCCTCTTGGACGCGCGGTAATCGGCGGTCTCCTGTTTGCCACGGTCGCCACGCTTTTCTTTGTGCCAGTGTTCTTCAGCTTTATTCACGGTCTGGGCCAGAAAGCCTTCTCGGCACCAGTACGGCGGCAATAACGGGGAATCATCTGCGCCCCGTGCCTCGGCTTGACCGGGATCAAACAACGCCGTTCTCATCCGACATCAGGTCCCGCTCGAAACCGGCCTCGCCTGTGCGAACAGGAAGGGGCACGGGATGGGTTCATATCTTCGCCTTTTGTTCACCTATGGTGAATTCCGTACGCGCCACTGCCCTATCGGTCGTTAACTAATCCTGTAGGACTAGCCCATAATTGGGGATCCGAAGGCTTGACCGGGGGATCCCCGCCTGCTAGGCTTTCTCTGCAGGAGACCTAAGAAGAGCTCGAAGCCTCCGGCAGTGTTTTCCTTATCTTACTGAATATAGATAGGTTACTTACGACACGAGTAGCGAGTCTTTTGAGGGCACCCCCATGCTCGAAGCCATTACGATTATCATTGCCTTAGGTGGATTGGAAATTGCGCTGTGGTGGGCCGATCATAAGCGCCAGCAAGACCAACTGGAAACACTCGAAGCGATTTGGGTCGAGCTGGCGTTGCTGAATGACGGGGCATCGCGGAACCACTCGGGAGAGTCTCAAGAGGGTCTTCCTCTTGCCGTCCCGGCATCCCGCGCGGTGGATATGCCGACCGCAATCTGCCAGACGCGACAGTAGTCACGGCCGTAAACGCTGTCTCTTCTTCGTTTGTCGAGCATGCGCCTTGGTGCGCAGCCAGTTTTGGCCGCACGCGACAGACTAGATCTATGTTGAGGGGCTGAAAACGGTCGTGTTTGCGGCTTCTTGCTAAGTTCTCCTTTCCTCCTGGCAGCGCTACGAGAACGCCCGGGTAGATTCCGGCGCAATTCTCACTGCGTTTAGGATCGGCACCTCCTCCGACAATCAACGCCTTATGTGATCTGGTCATGACATTCCCTCTCATTCGTCAATCGATTAAAACCGATCGCCCGGCATTGAAATGCGTGACGAACATCCTGCGCCTGTCGTTGATCGACGTGGAATTCTCGTTCGATCCATGCGTGCCGAAACGTCCGCAACAGGAAGCCAGCAACGGCCACGTCGAGGCGTCGGCGGTAGTTGACTTGTCGGCCACCTTACCGTTGCCAGAAGCAAGGGTCGCACTGTGCATCGCATGCGAAACTGTATGTTGGAACGGGCCTGGAATATTTCGGCTTAGGCGAGTCGATTCAAGGTCTACTCAAGGAAATCTTATGACCCGTTCCGGTCGACAAGACTAGGTCTCCAGTCATTCGCTTACGATCTTGCGAGAGCCTAGCGAGAAGATTCGTTCCATCGGCTGTATTGCCTGTTATGGTCCCTTTGATGGATACAATGATGTTCTCGAGCTGATACTGGATGGGCCCGGAAGGATCCGAAACTGTGATTGTGCCGGACGATTCGGAGGTAAAAGAGGCCGTCGCCGGGAGCGAACGACTGTCTGCCATGTCTATGGTGCCAGTCCAGCCGCCTCTGATGGGCTGGGAACTGCCGCGGACCGCTACATCAGCGCTCCGCTTACCCTGCGCTCCCATTTTTTTTTCGTAGTCGAGGAAGTTGACCATATTGTCTTCGCAGACGAATTCCATGATGTTCCAGTCAGGCTGCAGGATGAGTTTTCTCTCTGCTCTCAGAGGTTCCGTATAGGTTTTCGGGTCGTCGATCGTGATGTCGATCGTCAGCGTGTTGTGATCCGCGCGCCGGATCCGCTCGACAACGTGCAGAGCATCGGAGTGTGGATGCCCTCTGTTGTCGAGCCAAGTCTTGTCGTTGAACCCGGTGCTATCGACGACGAGCGTATCTCCCTCCCACCTGCCAATCGAGTCGCCCATCCACGTCGGGTTCGCATTTTTCGGATGGCCACGCCCGTCGGTGAAAATCTGGCGCACGTAGTGATCGTATTCGAAAAACATCATCACGCGACCGGGCGTTTGAATCGTTTCCATGGGAAACGCATTCGTATAGATCATGGGCACGCCGGGTGGAAGACACCTGACCCTCGGGTCGTTCGAATTGACGGCGGCGTTGGGACCGATAGGCCTGTTGAAGTTGAATTCCTTCTGCCCCCAGGGTGTCATGGGAAGAGTCTTCAGGGGCCTGCCCTGCGGATCGGACCATTTGAGCTCGAAAACGGTCGCAGATGACTCTTGCCAAATTCCAGACAGGTCCGGGGTATGGGCCGGCGCCTGGGCCGTAGACGTTGCAGACGTTGGGCTTTGAGCGAGCAGAGCAGAGGAAAGGGCGAGCAGCGTCACACTCGCGAGCGAAACGATCATCCGGTTATTCATTTGGAGGAATCCGAAGGCAATATGGTTCCAGGGAGCTCATGGCCATCGGGGAACACCAGCTTCTTGACCTGCATCCCGTTCTCGCCGTTTTTGGCGGGATTACCAATGATCGTTACCGAGTCTCCGGGCTTCAGCGTGTTCCTGTTCCAACCTCTCCTCGTCAGAAGATTTGGACTGGGGAGCTCGGCCTGCCATTGCACGGCCTTGCCCTTCTCCTTAACGGTGAAATCGATCAGTGTATGCGGATTGATGAACTGGAAATCCGTCACTGTCGCCTCCAGAGACACGACCTTCCTCATGTCATATTCTGCACTACCATG
>Ga0210409_10006238_pt1 | contig 12432 bp, 11 predicted proteins | sample IncBWH17MmetaG_FD_161649 | JGI IMG/M metagenome (GOLD analysis project Ga0210409, IMG submission 161649) | Forest soil microbial communities from Barre Woods Harvard Forest LTER site, Petersham, Massachusetts, United States - Inc-BW-H-17-M | ecosystem: Environmental > Terrestrial > Soil >...
CTGACCCACGCGGAGAACTTCTATTGGGTCAAGCAGATGCAGTCTCACACCCCCATGGCCATCGTTCTCGAGGATGGCGAGATGCTTCGCGGAACGGTCGAGTGGTACGACCGCGACTGCATCAAGCTGACCCGCCAGGGTAGTCCTAATCTGCTAATTTTCAAGCGCGTCATCAAGTATGTATATAAGGATGGCGAAGAATCCGCCCAGGGTGGCGACGAATAATCGTTCTATTTTTGGATGGAATGGCCTGCGGTTGCTCCGAAGGTAAGCAACGCCTTTGCGGCCAGAGACCCGTTCTCGTTAAAGATCTCGCACTCCGTCACAACAAAGTTTCTTCCTGCACGCAATACGCGTGCATCGGCTTTGATGCGTCCGCCGGGCACGGGCTCCAAATAGTTGATGCTCAATTCCACCGTGGCGATCTCCGTGCCCTTTGGAACCGTCGTGTACGCCGCGATCGCTGCCGTCGTATCCGCCAGCGCCGCCAAAATTCCTCCATGCACCACGCCGTGAATCTGTTTGTGGCTCGCCCGCACATCCAACCGGAAAATGGCCCGTCCCGTATGCACGCTCTCCACATCGAATCCCAGAAGTTCCGTCGAGCGGCTCTCCCTCAGCCGCTGCCGCACCATCTCCGTGGCCTGCTTCTCCGCTTTCGACATTTTCTTCGTCATCGCGTCCTGCACCACCCTTGCCACGCTCTTCTCTCCTACTGAAAACCGAACACTGACAACTGAAAACTCAATACGCCGTCACCCCTCCATCCAACGGAATCGCCGCCCCCGTCAGCCACGACGACTCCTCCGACGCCAGATACACCGCCATTTCCGCGACATCCTCCGGTCGCCCCAAACGCCCCAGCGGTATCGTCGCCAGCCGCGCTTTCAACATAGCTTGCCCCTGTTCCGTCTCGTTAAAAATGCCTTTCACCAAATCCGTCTCCACGACCGACGGGCAAATGCAATTCACCCGAATCTTTTCGTGCGCGTGATCGAGCGCCATGGCCTTCGTCAGCATCGTCACGCCCCCTTTCGACGCACAATACGCCGCGCGATCCTTCACCGCAAAAAGTCCCAGCACCGATCCAATATTCACAATGGCCCCGCCCCCGCACTTTCGAAACTCCGGCAGCACCGCGCGCGACATCAGAAACGGCCCCTTCACATTCACGGTCATCAGCCGGTCCCACTCCTCTTCGCTGATCCCTTCGACCGTCGAAGCATGCAAAGTCCCCGCGTTGTTCACCAGCACATTCAACCGCCCGAATCGTTCGATCGTCCCTTTCACCGCCCGCGCGACTTCCCCGGCCCGCGTCACATCGCACTCCATCGCCAATCCCGCCCCGCCCTGTTTCTGAATCTCGCCGATCACTTCGCGCAGCTTCTCCAACCGACGTCCCGCCACCGCCACGCTCGCGCCCTCCCGCGCAAACGCCAAAGCAATCGCCCGCCCAATCCCCGTCCCGCCCCCGGTAATCAACGCCACCTTCCCCGACAGTCGTGTCACGATTTTCCCCATTCCCGCGTCTAATAGGGACGTCTCAGCGCAGCCCCAGTCGCCGCACGGTGGCCGCGACTCTAGCATCGGCCTCGGCAGCCCGCAAGCCGCCGCCAGGCCGTTGTAGTGGCGGGTCTTTAGACCCGTGCTTTTCCGGTGCTTGCCCCTTGCTCCTTCACCAATGGGGCTGGGCTCCACAGCGCTGTGCGGTTTCTGAAGCTGCTCGTATGTTAGTGTTTCAGGCTGCAGGCATTGCGGTACGGGCTAGGAAGTGAGACCGAACGACGCACTTGCTTTCGAATCGAACCAAAATCACGTTCGGGCGATCCATTGTTTTTGCTTTTACTAAAAACTGAAAACTAACAACTAAAAACTCTCATGCGCATTGGCATCACCTGTTACCCAACCTACGGCGGCTCCGGCGTCGTCGCCACCGAACTCGGCATGGAACTCGCCGCCCGCGGCCACGACATCCATTTCATCAGTTACGCCCCGCCCATCCGCATGAATCCCAACGACCCGCGCATCCACTTCCACGAAGTCGAAGTCGCCTCCTACCCGCTCTTCGACCACCCACCGTACACCCTGGCGCTCGCCACAAAAATGCTCGAAGTCTTCGAATCCGAATCGCTCGACCTGCTCCATGTCCATTACGCCATCCCGCACTCCGTCAGCGCCCTCCTCGCGCGCTCCATGGCTGCCCCGCGACGCCTGCCCTTCATCACCACGCTTCACGGCACGGACATCACGCTCGTCGGCAGCAACCGCAGCTATCTTCCCATCACTAAATTCTCCATCGAGCAGAGCGACGGCGTCACCTCCATCTCCCACTATCTTCTGAAGGAAACTCTCAAAGACTTCGACATCAAGCGCCCCATCGAAGTCATCCCCAATTTCGTGAACTGCGATCTCTACAATCGCACCGCCGACAAAGGCCTCGCCGCTCAATGGGCGCCCGACGGCGAACCCATCCTCATGCATCTTTCCAATTTCCGCCCCGTCAAGCGCCTCCCCGACGTCGTCGAAATCTTCGCCATCGTCCGCGGCGCGATGCCCGCAAAGCTCGTCCTTATCGGCGACGGCCCGGACCGCGGCGCCGCCGAATTCCTCGTCCGCAAATACTGCCTCCAGAAAGACGTCCACTTCCTCGGCAAACAGGACAACGTCTACGAAAAGCTCGCCGCCGCCGATCTCTTCCTGCTTCCTTCGCAACTCGAATCCTTCGGCCTCGCCGCCCTCGAAGCCATGGCCTGCGAAGTCCCCGTCATCGCCACCAACGTCGGCGGCGTCCCTGAAGTTGTTCAACACGGAGTCGATGGTTTCTTGGTGGAACCCGGCGACGTCGGAGGAGCAGCCCGCTACGCTATCGAACTCTTATCCCGTCCCGACCGCGGCCGCGAAATGGGCAAAATCGCCCGCCTCAACGCCAAGAAAAACTATTGCGCCAACGACGTCATCCCCGCCTACGAAAACTACTACAAACGCGTCCTCGAAGAATTCTGACAAACGATCGCACTGCTGTAGCCCAGTTCGAGCTTAGCTGTATTTCAGGCCCTAAGGCCTGAGGCACCCACCCGACTTTTGATGCCCGCCCCGATGCCAGGCGTCCGGAGTCGGTTCTGTTACAATCGGCTGTCATGCTGAAATCCGAAGCGCAAAAGGTATTGCAAGCAATGTCGCCCGCTCAGAAACTGAGGGCGGCCGAACGGCTATACCATTCCGCCCGCCAACTAAAGGCGGCGGCATTGCGCGCGCAACACCCGGATTGGACCGACGAAGCCATCCGTCAGGCCGTTCGCAACATCTTCTTGTATGCCCGAGGCTAACCTCTTTCTGATGTTCACACAGCGGTTGAACACGCTGGGCGTCGCCTACATGGTCAGCGGGAGCGTGGCGGTCATCATTTATGGAGAGCCGCGTCTGACCCATCATGTGGTTTTGCTCGTGGTGCTGGATCGGGAGCACGTTGCCCGTCTGCCCGAGGTATTCCCGCCTGCAGAGTTCTATTGTCCGCCGGCAGAGGTAATCGCGGTGGAACTGGCGCGTGAACAGCGCGGACACTTCAACATTATTCACCATGAGACCGGCTTCAAAGCCGACGTGTACCTGAGTGGGCGAGATCCGTTGCACACCTGGGGACTGGCGCGGGCTAGGAAGCTGGAAGTGGAAGGACAAATTCTGATCGTCGCCCCTCCCGAGTACGTCATCCTGCGCAAGCTCGAATATTACCGAGAAGGCGGCTCGGAGAAGCACTTGCGGGACATTCGTTCCATGCTCGACACCTCCTCCGAGACGATTCAGATCGCCGAATTTGAACAGCAGATTGCCGCGCGCGGCCTACAAGAGGCATGGCGGCAAGTTCAAGAGCGCAAGGATTAGCTTCTTTCAACGCCCTGCGACGACGCTTGCCCAAACACCGTTCGCCATTCTCTCGCCCGGCTTCCAAGCACATCTTTGCCTTGAACGCTGGCCCCCACATCACCTAGGATTCCCGTATAGTGGAGTACACAATCAGGTCGCCCCATTCCGTTGATATTAGCCGCAGCCCAATATTGAGCCGACCAACCGAGGACAAGTTTCTCAAGCTGTACTGCACCTGACACCAAGCGCCCCAAAGAATGGAGAAGCACATGCCGACTCGAACCTTGACCTCTTGCTCAACGCATCTCCTGGCCGTCGCTGTGATCTTCGCCGGCTTCACGGCGTGCAACAATAAGACCAAATCCACTGACGCGCCAACAACCGAGCTAACGCCGCCCGCTGCCACCGCGGAGGCTCCGCCGCCACCGGAACCCGCCAGCGCACTCGGCACCGCCTCCGGCACCTTGCAAATGACCGACTTCGCCAACGAAGCCGACTTCTGGGCCTTCGACAAAGATCCTTCTGACGCCCGCCGTGCCAAAGCAAAAGGTCAGGTAACCGAAGAATTTCACTCCGCGCTGGCACAGTGGAAACCACGCAACCACTCCCTTGTCATTTACCTGTTCATAGTTAGCTTGAGCGCTGACGAAGCGGCCAAGCTGAAAACTTCCCTCGTGAGCAATAGCGGCGACATACAGAAACGATCCTCGACCCCTGGGCAACTTGCCGCCATCACTGTGGAGTTTCGGTCCTACCCGCCTCCCACTGGTGCTCAGTCCGCTTCTATCACCATCGACAGCCGCGGCAACAGCGGAAGGTCCTACTCCGCCACTGGCAGCGCCGATGCGCAAGTCAGCATCCTTCCCCTGAACGCCCTCTGGGCCCAGCCGGGCCGTCTCCTGCCGGAATTGGAATTGCGTTCCTCAGGAAAAACCCACTACGGCGGATCATCGTTCGGCTCTAGTCAGTGGCAATTTGAAACGCGCGTTCCCGTGATTATCACCTCCGGCTACTGAATCCAATAGTTCCGGCCACCTGGGTAAGCCTCTTGATGAGTCGGGTGTCGCAGCCGGGTGCGCCAATCTCCCGATTGGCTTCCTGTCGTATTTACTAGCCTGCTGCTTGACTGGGACTTGGAAATAGAATTCTGTCATCGTGAGAATGGCCGAAAGGATCGCCCTTTAATCTCTCTGCGGAAGTAAAGAGACACGAAGGGAGCCCAAAGGATCGGTTTGGAAGCCTGGGTCTTGGACGAAGACAGGGGACACACGGGACTTTGCCTGATTTTTCGGCGTCGTCGGGAGACAACGCACCATCGCTTAAGATTCCACACTTGCAGGGTGCCCGGGCCGTGATTCAGTGCACTGTCTCTATCGGACGCCCCGCGAGCTCGCAGATCCGCTGCAATTCTTCGTAGGTGAAGTACGTCTCTTTCTCGTTGCCGGCGCGTTCTACGTGGCCCACTCCGGATTCCTTCGAGATCCGGTCGAGCTCCGCTTCTGGCATATCCAGCAGTAAGGAAGCTCTTGCCTGCGTGAAATATCTTGGGACCTGATTATTCATGACCTTCCCCTGTGCCGCCGCGCCCACCTCAATGTCAATGCAAGTTCGGTGGTTGTGGTCAGTAAGGGGGGTTCTGTCCACGAGAGCGGCTCGCTCTCCTTACAACATAGCCCGTTACAAGTTGTTTTCAATCGGGTGAACCACCCAATTCACACTCAGTGAAATCACTGAGACCTGGGCAGCCATACTCTCGACTGACAAAAACACGAAGGGAGCTCCAGGCTCGGTTTGGGAGCCTGGGTCTTGGGGTGCCCGTTCCATTTAGGATCTCCCGCCGCCATGCCCGCCCCCAAAATGCCCAAACTCGCCCGCCTCAATGCCACAAAAACGACTGCGCCAACGACGTCATTCCTGCCCACGAAACCTGCTACAATCACGGCCTCGACTTCGAAAGAATAAAGGTCAGCGTCCTTCCAAAACGAACCCCTTTTCATCGACCGAAACAGGTCCTCACCGTGACCTCCCACACCTGTCTCGTGGCCCTGCGACGTCCAGAGCTCTATGGACAGAAAACGAATTTCAGCTATGCTAATCCTGGTGCAACAAAGTGAAAAGAGCTCCAATATTGTTGGCGGCCGCTTTCCTCACGCCGGCTGCCCTTTTCACGCAGCAGCAGCCAAAACAGACCACCGGGCCGGACAAGCGTCCCGTCTCTCCGGCTACGGCGGAGTCCGCGCGAGATTTTTCGCAAGAGCCGGTCGTTTACAAATCGGCGAATACGATAATGCGATACGAAAACGATGGTAGTGGATTCCGCGAAACTCGTGCGCGCATTCTGGTTCAAACCGAGGGCGGCCTCGCCCACGCCGGTCAACTTCTCTTCAATTACAACTCTGGAAATGAAACCGTGGAGATCCGTAGTGTCCGGGTCTTAAGGCCAGAAGGAACTATCATCACCACGGGTCCTGAGAACATCCAGGACTTGAGTGCTCCGGTCGCCCGAATTGCTCCCGTTTACTCTGACGCGCGTCAAAAGCACGTAACGGTTGCGGGCTTGGCAGTCGGAGACACTGTAGAATACGACGTCGTCACGAACTACAAACCCCTTGTTCCGGGTCAATTCTGGCAATCCTTCTATTTCGAGTCACAGGCGATTTCTCTTGATGAACAACTGGAATTAAATGTTCCCAAAGATCGACCGCTAAAAATAAAAAGTACAACGGATGTGGCACCGGAAGTTCGGGAAGAAAACGATCGTCGGGTCTACCGCTGGAACACATCCAACCTGAGCGTTCCCAAGCCATTGGAATTGTTGAAGAGCTTTAAGATCGACGTTCGGCAAATGCTGGAAGGACCCCGGCCCCCTTTGCCCAACGGGGTCGTGTTTTCTACGTTTCAATCCTGGTCTGACGTGGGAGATTTGTATGCAGGTCTCGAGCGTGACCGCCGGGAGCCTACCGCCGAGGTCCGCGCTCAAGCCCGTGAGATTGTCCGTGGCAAAACCAGCGAGGCGGAAAAGGCGCAAGTACTTTACGAGTGGGTGGCACGCAATATTCGATATGTGAGCCTCTCCTTCGGTGTCGGCCGATACCAACCGCACGCTGCTTCTGACGTACTCGCAAATAGATATGGCGATTGCAAGGATAAGACCACACTCCTCGAAGCTTTCCTTGCAGCGGAGGGAATTCACGCCGATCCTGCCCTTGTCAATGCCTTGACCGACGTGAACCTCGATGTCCCCACAATTCTCGCATTCGACCACGTGATCACCGTGGCCTCCATCGGCGGAAAAGAAATGTGGCTGGATCCGACGACCGGCGTGGTCCCCTTTGGCTATCTGTTGCCCCAGTTGCGGGGGCAAAACGCATTAGTCGTGTCCGCCGCAGAAGCCTCAGCCATCCGCAAAACTCCTAAAGAACTTGCGATTCCTACTCTGTACAAACTCGATGTGACAGGTGCGGTTAATAAAGATGGAAACCTGGACGGGATCGTCAAATTCTCTGCTCGTGGGGACCTGGAAGTTCTGCTTCGCTTGTTCAACAGCTTTCTTCCGCCCGCGCAGTTTGTTTCATTTATCCAAGAAGCGATGACGAAAGGGAACCAAGTTAGCTATGGCCAGTCGAGGTTCACGGAGTTCCGACTCGAGAACGCCAGCGAGATCAGCAAGCCCCTGCAGGGCCAATTCCACTTCGTGGGTAAGCTGAACTATGTGAACTTGCTGGAAACCTCTTCCGAGAAGCTTGTTGATGGTGTTTATTCTGCCCTTTTGGCGAAGAGTACTGGAATCGGCTGGTTCGGGAAGGATTCCGCAAACGAATCCGGAACTTCCCAATGGCAATCTACACCGGCTGATTTTGTAGCTCCCAGGGAATACACATTGAAAGTCGCGGTTACTGTTCCAAACGTCAAGCTCTCCGGCACGGAAAAGCCCAGTACCGGCAGATTAACCTGCGAATTTGGGGATTACGAATCGAGTGCCAAATGGGATGGGCAAACGTGGCGGGCCGAGTGGCGTTTATATCTACGATTGGGCAACGTCTCCCCGGCTCGGAAGAAGGATTATTTGGAGTTTCAAACAGGCGTGATCCGTACCTTGAATGAGGCCCGGGTAAAAACGGAAACAGCCAAGAGCAGTCCGGCAACGACGACGAACTCTTCCGCAACCTCTGTGACTCCATATTCTCCGTTGCCGGAGGCTGAGACCCTTTATAAGCAAGGTCAAACCGAAGCCAAGCTGGAGAACTATGCCAATGCCGTCAAGATTTACCAGTCCGCTCTGAAAATCGATGCGAAGTATGCAAATGCATGGCGCGAGCTCGGCCGGTCCTACATGTACATCCAGGATTATCCGAATGCAGAAACTGCGTTCCTCAAGTATCTGGCTCTTTCGCCGGATGACCACCTGGCCTATTTGAATATGGCGTGGGTCCTCTACAACGAGAAGAAATATTCAGAGGAAGTAGACCTGCTTGAGAAGAGAATTGAGAACGCACCGGGTGACGGAGACGCTCACACACGCCTCGGCGCCGCGTACCTGGCCTTACATCAACCCGATCGCGCTGTGCCCCACCTCGAACGCGCCACCCAGATTTTTCCCAAATATCAATTTGCTCAGTTCACTCTGGGTCGCGCATACCTGGAAACGCATCAAGACTTCAAGGCCGCGGATGCCTTCCAACGTGCCATCGACATCAATCCTACGGATGCAGCGCTGAACTCTGCCGCGTACACGCTGGCCGAACATAAGTCTTCATTGGATATCGCCAAAAAATGGGCGGCACAAGCGATCAACGAGGTTGAAGTTGAGGCCAATCAAGTGACCTTGCGGACGCAACCCTCTCGCCTGTCCACCTTCGCGCAGAGACTCAGCATGTATTGGGATACGTTTGGATGGGTCATGTTTCAGCAGGGAGACTATCCCACTGCCGAAAAGTATGCATTCGCCGCATGGCAGATGCGGAACGACTCAACCATCGGCACTCATCTTGCCCATATCTACGCCGCGCGAGGCCGACGGGAAGAGGCCGTCGAAGTCTACTCAGAGGTGATGCACAATCTTCCCGCGAAACATGACATGACCAACGATGAACAGGATGCCGGCAAACAGCTGGCGCTCCTGCAAGGCGGAGATCCCCTCAAAGAGAACATGGTCGCTGCGGCGAGCGATCGATTCCGGACCCTACGAGTGGTTAAGATTGAGAATGCAGCTCAGATTCAGGGCATCGCTCAATACCAGTTGCTCATTGGCCCCCAGTCCAGGGTAATTGAAATGGAGGTTGTTGGGTCAGATTCCGGTCTCGGGAAAACCGCGGACGCGATCAGTTCCACTCCTATGCCACAATCCTTCCCCGACACAACAATCCAAAAAGTTCCCGCATTGCAACACTGGCATGTCTCTCCTCGAGCGAAGCTTGCACACTGACCCTGGCTTCTACAGGATCCGTAGCGCGTGCGATGCTTTCCGCTACGGAGTAGGCATCGGCGCGAGTGTAAACGGGTGCCGACTTTGCAGGTGCCGCAGCCTTCGGATTTTAAAGGCTGCGGGTTTTGACCTGTCTTTCTTTTGCCCCTAATTTTCAGCCAACTTTTCCTTGACTTTTGTTATCCCTTTGGTACAATACAAGTTAGAGAATACTTTATGTGGAGCGCGGGAGCCGAGCTCCCGCTTTTCTTTTTCGGTCTGTCTTTTCGGCCCATTCTCAGTTTGGACAAAAATAAGCGCACCCTTTAGAATCAATCGCTTACAAATTGCCCATTTTCTATCCCCTTTGTTTTGACATTCATGCATGTAATGGGGGGGGGTGGGGCCCCCTTTACCGCACCACGATCCAATAAACGTAACCTCGTTTTGGAATCAGCCCTTACAAAAGTGCTTCAAAGAACGACCTATAACCTCTTTAGAATCAACACCTACGCGAGCGCCCACAAGTGTTGATTCTACTGGACTTACGAGAATGCTAAGCTGTTTAGAATCAACACTTACGAAAAATGGGGGAGGGGAGCCTCCGATCACCGTGTCCTCTGTGTTGAAATCCTTAGTCATTCGCTTGCCGCTTCGGCCGTTGCTCGGATGTGCTCTAACACTCTCAGGTGGATCCGGTGAATGATGTAATCCGACCACAAACGCCAGTAGGCCGCCGGCCAGATCGCGTCGTGATACCACGTGGTGCCTTCCAGACGCGTTCGTCCACCGGGCAGCGGAGTCAACAAAAACTGGCCTTTTTCGGAGACGAAGTAGCCGTGCAAATGCGGCGGCTGAATATTCCCGTAGGGACTGATCTCGTTCAGCGGCGCCGGATTCGCAGTCACGCCGAACTGCAGCAGCCGCGGCTCGTCCCACACTTCGATCGGCTCCACAAACGGACCCGTTGAAAAAACGCAATGCCGCACCGCGCCGACGCCGCGCCCGGAAACCTCCGCGCGAATCGGATAGGCGATTCCCGCCCGAAACAACAGTTCCTTTGGCGGCGGAATTTCCGCAAACGCCACCACCTGATTCCAAACTTTTTCCGGCGGCGCATTCACCTCAATAGCCGTCTGCACCATGTACACCGGCGGTCGGAGCGCCACCGCGTGCTCGATCCCAAACGACGCCGGAATCATCAGCAGCACGATCGACAGCATCGCCGGCGTCTGCTTCGGCCGCCAGTAGTGCGCCTGAATCGTGTACCCCAGCATTCCGCCAAGTGTCGAAAGTCCCAACGCAAACGGCGCGGCCATCAGGATGCAAATCACACCTTCCATCGCAACTAAGAGCAACACCGCGCCCAGCAGGCCCACCGGGAGCAGCGCCACATTGAAGCAAGTCCACAAGTCGCGCGGCGCATGGTAGCTGTACAGCAGCACCGAAAACATTCCGAGGCAGAACGGCAGCGCCACGAAAAGCCCCCAGCCGTAGGCCCCGACCACCAGCGTCCCGAGCCCCACAAACACAAGACCCAAAACGGTCGTCAGAAAAATCGAAAGCACCGCGCTGCCCAGCGCTCCGCGGAATCATTCCTGCCACCACGCCCGGCCCGGGCCACGGCGCTCCTTCCGAGTACGTCGTCGGCTCCTGCGGCGGCAGCGCGCAGAGCGCCAGAAAAAACAAAACGTTGATCACCGGAACAAAGAAAAGCACGACGAGCCAAACTGGCTGCCCCGCGTCGCGCAGCCGTTGCACGGTCAATGTCACGCCGATCCAGAGAAATGGAATGGAAAAAAGCAGAAGACTCGCAAGGAATTTCGCTTCGGAATTCGAGAGGTGATCGAGCCGCGCGGCCTTTCCCAGCGGAGCCCAATAATTGAAGAAAACACTTTGGTTGTAACCTAGAAACGAGCCAGCGATGAGCCGGTCCAGATTGTATTTGATCGCTACGCCGATCAATCCCACGGCCGCATATTTCCCGCGGCTGACTTTTCCATCCCATCGCCACAAGTCCGAAAACTGAAACGCCATCGTCGGCCTGCCCTCTGCAAAGATGCGTGCGACTGCGCGTTACACGTGAGGAGAAATCTGATCGACCGGACAGGAAATCGCCGCGCAACTCCGCTTCCCGGCAACCCACCGGTACCCTTTGCGCAGAATTTCCATCATCCCGGGAATCCTGGACACCCACAGCAGCGGCCGCCACCACCAGATTTCACGCGCCAGCGCCACCGCCGCGTCCGCGCCGCCGTAGCGGCTGCCGTCGCTCAAAAGAAATTGCATCTCGCGCATCAATTCGTCACGCGATAATCCCAGCAGCGCCCCCACCCGCGGATCCTGCAGCGGGGCAAGTTCCAGGCCGCGCTTCTCGAGAATCGGCGCGAGCCATCGCGCGATGCGCGTGCAGAATTTGCATTCGGCGTCGAAAAAAAACCAGCCACGCGCGTGCCGCCCCTTCCCATCCGTATATTCACTCACCAGCGAAATCATGGTTCCTTCTCTTCTGCGTCCTCTGCGAACTCCGTGTTCTCTGTGTTAAATCTCTTCGCTTTCTCCGAAACTTGCGACCTTCAACCTTCAACTGTTAACTACTTTTTTCTTATCTGAACCCAGCAGCGTAATCACCCTGCCGCGCAATTTCACCACGCCCTTCAACGCTCCCGTCGGCATGCGGATGATTTCCTCGAACAATCCGGTCATCGCGGTCAAAAATTCCAGCATGCTTTCCATCCGCTCGCGCGTGTAGGCATCGCCCTTTGGATCGGTCTTTACTTCTTGCACGCATTCGGCCAGCACATGCAGCGTGGGATCAATCTCTCGCCGCTTGCGCTCTTCCGAGACGATGCGAAAAATCTCCCACACGTCCTTGATGGATTCGAAATGGTCGCGCCGGTCGCCCAGCACGTGCACCACGCGCACGATGCGCCAGCCTTGCAGCTCGCGCAAGCTAGTGCTGACGTTCGAACGGGCCACCGCCAGCGTCGCGGAAATCTCATCCGCCGGCAGCGGCTGCGGTGAAAGAAAAAGCAGGGCGTGCACCTGCGCGACGGTGCGGTTAATGCCCCACCGGGTGCCCATCTCGCCCCAGTGCAAAATGAATTTCTGTGCCACGGGTGTGAGTGCGTTTTGTGTCATTTTTGTTTGTTCACTCATTTCTGTTA
>Ga0210409_10006239_pt1 | contig 12430 bp, 9 predicted proteins | sample IncBWH17MmetaG_FD_161649 | JGI IMG/M metagenome (GOLD analysis project Ga0210409, IMG submission 161649) | Forest soil microbial communities from Barre Woods Harvard Forest LTER site, Petersham, Massachusetts, United States - Inc-BW-H-17-M | ecosystem: Environmental > Terrestrial > Soil >...
CGTGGCCAAGGAAAAGCCGGCAGTCGTGGTCATCAGCGCCGAACTCGACGACGACAAGCGAAAAGGATTCGAGGTCGCGCGCGAACTGCACGCCCTGCACGGGGAAACGCGCATCGTGATGCTGCTCGACGCTTCCGAACGTGGCCAGGTGGTGGAAGCATTTCGGACAGGCGCGCGCGGTGTTTTCTGCCGCAGCGAATCGTTGACGTCGCTGGCGCGGTGCATCCAGTGCGTCAGCGAAGGCCAGATCTGGGCGAATAGCAAAGAGCTGCGCTACTTGCTGGAGGCGCTGGGCGAAGCCCTGCCACTGCGCGTGGTTGACACACGAGGGGCTGCATTGCTTTCGCGGCGCGAGATCGAAGTCGTGCGCTGCGTTGCCGAGGGGTTATCAAACCGGGAGATCGCGCAGCGACTCGGCCTCACCGAGCACACGGTGAAAAATTATCTGTTCCGCATTTTTGACAAGCTGGGAGTTTCCAAGCGGGTTGAGGTTGTCCTTTATGCCTACAGTTTGGGCAGCATGGCTGAAGTCACCGCGCCCAGCAATGGCGGTGATGGGAAGAAGTTGCCGCCAGTCGTAACCAAAAAAGTCCTGGCACCGACGCCGACAACGGTTTCGCAATTTCCGTTGACGCGAAGGCGTAGTACGGCGGAACTGCCTTCCTGAAACCAATTGTGCTGATCGCTATGACCGGTCTATATCCGCGCGAGCCCGGACCGGGCGTCCCACTCGCGGGCTACTGATTGCCTTATCCAAAGAATCCTGCCAGTTCTTCAGTTTTAAGGCCACCTGCTGCATGTAAGCCGCTGCTTCCGCGGGACTCAAAATCTCATGATTGCCTTGCCCATTCGCAGGCGAGGACGGGCGCGGGTTGCGTGGGTAGTCCATCTCGACGAAATCGGCGGGGACGTCGGAGGTAAGTTTCAAAATGTCCAGGTCGGCGATTACTTCTTTCACCGCGGCTGAGTCAACGACCTTCTTCTGCAATGCGCAGGTCAGCGACAGCGCATTAAAGCAGAAATTGTTGATGTTCCTGGGGATGCCTTCGGTGAATCTCGCAATATCGGCGTAAACCTCGGGAGTGAATAGAGGCTCGCCCTCGTAGCCGGCAATACGCAGCCGATGCTCAATATAGTTCTTGATCTCCCCTGGCGAGAGGGGCTCGAGTCCATGAACAATGGAGACGCGTTGGCGCAGCTGCGACAAGCCAGGGCTGGCTAATTTATCTGCCAGCTCTGGTTGTCCCGCAAGGATGATGTGCATCAGCTTGGCCCGCGGGGTTTCGAAGTCGGAAAGCAACCGCACGGTCTCGAGCACTGAAGGCTCCAGATTTTGCGCCTCGTCGATCACGACAATGAAGCGGTTGCCAGCACGGGCCTCTTGCAGCAGGCGCCGGTTGAACTCCTCGTGCATGCGGACGAAATCGTGGCCGTCGCTCTCGTAGCCTAACTCAGCCAGCAGAAAGCGCAGGAACTCGCGTGAGGTGCACTGGGTCTGGAAGACGAATGCGGTGCGCGCGGAACTGCGAAACTTCTCTAACAGGTGAAAGAGGATTGTGGTCTTGCCCATTCCGGGCTTTGCGATGAGACCCAGAAATCCACGATTCGCTTCGATGCCGTAGTACAGGGAGGCCAGCGCTTCGCGATGGGCTGCGCTGAGATACAAGAATCGCGGGTCCGGAGTTACACCGAACGGCTGTTCCCGCAACCCGAAATACTTCTCATACATGCCGCGCTCCTACTGTTTCAAACTGCCACGAGTACGATGCCCATCAAGCCAGAGTTTCCTTGTGATTTGCACAGTTCGGACGGGGATATCCAAGGGACCAGACTCTCCCTTACACTCTGCCCGAAAGACCAATGGCGAACAAGAGGATAAAAGTTATAGGGCCAAACGTCTCGGTGTCCGGGCATGTGCTGGTCAGTCCAAGCCTAGCTGCTATTCCAGTACTAATTGATTCTACGGCAATTAGGGAGACGCGCCAATCTCCTTACGCGAAAAGTCAAGACGAGAGTCTGAGGACTCCTTGTGGATTCAGCGCGATTGCGCGTAGAATTTCCAAGGTTTCCCCCACTAGAATGGTGTATTGACTTCGCTTGGAATCTGTCTCCAATCCGGATCCCAGAACCAGAGTGCTGGTCGCAGACGCTGTTGCGATGAGCTGCCAGCTCCTGGTGGATGCGTTGCTGCGCAGCAAACGCTTTGAGGCAACAGCCGCCGCAACTCCTGAGGAGGTTGTCCTGGCGTTGGACCGGAGCCGGTTCGATGTTCTGCTGATCAGCACGAGCTTTTCCGAGGAACCGCTCAAAGGGATGCGCTTCGTGAGCGAAATTCGAGACCTCCATCGCGAAGTAAACATCGTGGTCTTATTGGACACGCTGGAGCGCAACCTGGTGGTGGAATCGTTCCGGTGCGGCGCGCACGGCGTTTTCGCGCGGTCGGACTCGTTCCAGGCCCTCTGTAAATGCATTTCCTGTGTGCACGAAGGTCAAGTGTGGGCCAGTTCCACGGAACTTCAATTTGTGCTGGAAGCCCTGGTCGACCCTTTGCCCATCGAGACCCGCAACCTGCCCAGCTCTCGCCCACTAAGCAAGCGCGAGGAAGAGATCGCGCACATGGTTGCCGAAGGATTCAGCAATCGTCAGATTTCCGAGCGGCTGGACTTGAGCGAGCACACCATCAAGAATTATTTATTCCGGGTTTTCGAAAAACTCGGAGTGTCGACTCGCGTCGAACTGACGCTTTACGCCCTCAAGCGTGGTAAGGTTCCACGGACCAGACCGCAAGCGCCTGCGTTACTTAATTCGGAGCCAAGACTGGTAGGCAGCGAGAACTAGGTCTTATCCGTAATCGTCCCTGAGGAACGACTGAGAGCCGAGAATTGACGGCTGTTTTTGTTGTGCCCTTAAGGGTTTCCTGTTCCTCCCCGCAGCGGCTCGCCCGCCGGTTCTTGTGCTTCCCTGCAGTCCAGACTTCATTGGCGTACCTCGCCATCGTAGCTCTGCAAAGAATCTGCATCTCAGTCGCTATTTGCGGCACTCCCGAACCTATGCTAGTTATCCTTTCAGCCGTTCCCGGTCGGTTGCAGTGTCCATCCCTACCGCTATCTCGAAGGACGTTACGGCGCGATCAGCGCGCCGGAGCGTAAGCATTCTCGCTTGCTTTTTGATGGTTCTGTTTATTCGGTCCGAGCAGTTTCCTCGGAGAAATCCCGACCGAATGAAGTCCATTCCCTCTTTCGTACTGTGGGCATGGGAAAGACCGGAAGACCTGCGCTTCATTAATCCTCATGACACGGGCGTTGCATTCCTGGCGGACACGATTCGCCTGCACCTGGATCGTGTGATCATCCGGCCCCGTCTGCAACCCCTCCTGGTTCCAGAGGAAACGAAGCTTACGGCAGTGGTGCGCATTGAGGCGGACTCGGATGCCGCGTTCGGTCACGGTCAGATCACAGATGTGGTTGCCGCTATTCTGAGAGGCGCTTCGTTGCCACGGGTCGTCGCAGTGCAGATAGATTTTGATGCAACCCGCTCTCAGAGGCCATCCTATCGTGCGCTTCTGATTCAGCTACGTCAAAGGTTGAGGCCTCAGGTACCGATCTCAATGACGGCACTCGCATCCTGGTGTTTAGCGGATGACTGGATCTCGACGCTCCCGGTCGATGAAGCGGTGCCTATGCTGTTCCGAATGGGAGCCGGCACCACCGACGTGGTTGCGCAGCTAACTGCGGGCCGTGACTTTCAAGCGAAAAGTTGCCAAGGGAGCCTCGGCATCTCCACGGATGAGCGCTGGGCATCGCTGCCCGGCGGCAGGCGGCTATACGTCTTTCCATCTCGAAGTTGGACGGAGCAATCAGAACTCGCGGTCCTCGCGGAGGTGCGTCCATGGCGCTAAGGTCTTTGCGAGGACCGCTGGTGGCGTTAGGAATTCTGATCTTCCTCGTCACCCCCAGTGCCATTTACAGTTGCGGACCGTTTCTGGAGTCGGCGATTTTCTCTTTTGAAGATCGTCCCGACGAAACTGGGGGGAACTTTGCAGCGGGCAAGCTCGGTATTATCCGACCAGGATTCAAGCAAGACTACCTGGTTGTGGCGTATCGCTATCTTGCGGGATTGAAACTGACAGGCGAGCAGCAAAAGGCGGCGATCGACATCTGGAATCGCAACGTCGTTCCGGACAATACCGCCGGTGACGACGCCATAGCCCGCTGGAGCGACGCTCGCAACAAAATTCCGAGTCTTCCGCCCGCGCCCGCAATTTCGCCCTATGCCGTGGTCTCCAAAGACCAACCTTATTTTCAATACTTGAACTGCCCAAACGACGCTTTTCAGAACGCGATAAAGACGCTTGACAATCGAACCGCCCAGTTCGGCCTTACGAATGCCGATCTGCGCGAGTGGACTTCCGGTCAGGACCAGGTCTTTGCCAATTGCGGAGGAGAAGCGCATGCAATTCCCGCAACTCTCAATTCCGGCAACGTCCTGTTGCGTGCCGATCGAACTTATCAGATCGCTGCGGCTCACTTTTACGCGCGCGATTTCGACGAGGCCGTTGCGCAATTCGATGCCATCGCAAAAGATCGCTCCTCGCCATGGTTCGTCATCAGTTCTTATCTGGCGGCACGAGCCTTGGTCAGGAAAGCCAATTTCGTCCATAAAGAGAATGAACCGTTCGACCACGCAGCCATGTCCGAAGCGCAGAGGCGCCTCGAAACAATTGTTGCCGATCCGCAAGCCAGTTCAGTCCACGAGCCTGCCGTTAAGCTGCTTAACTTCGTGCGCTTTCGAACTGAACCCGAAAAGCGCGTCGTCGAACTCGATCGAGTGATTCTACAAGCGAACTTGGACACAAACTTCAAGCAGAATCTTTGGGATTACGTGCTCTTGCTATCGCATGGCGAACAGGGCGAGGACCCGAGCGATTGGCTGCAAACTTTCCATGGGATGCGCAGCAATTATGCCGCTGCGAGCCGGGACCAAGCCGCCAAGCATGCAGTCGCTCAATGGCAAGAAACGAAATCGTTGCTCTGGCTGATCGCTGCTTTGGCTGGCAGCGACTCTCATACGGCGAGTCTTCAATCGCTGCTGACTACAGCTGGAGAGGTTCCCATTTCTTCGCCGGGTTACTTGACGGTTCGTTACTACGCGCTGCGTCTAATGATTGCCACAGGAGAATCGGACGCCGCACGTCGGGAATTGGACAACCTGCTCAAGAGCTCTGACCTTCCGCTGGCCTCGCGCAATTTGTTGAATGAAGAACGCCTGAAAATCAGCACCAGCCTAGAAGACTTTCTGCATCATGCTCCGGAAGCACCGGTTCCCTCAGAAGTTGATATAAACACCGGCGAGGAGATCCCCAGGAGTTCATATGAAGGTTATCTCAGCGATCCTCTTTTCAATCGCTATGCCGCCGAAGTCCTGGTGAAGCGTTTGCCGCTGTCTGTGTTGATTCAGGCCGCCGAGTCGTCGGCTTTCCCCAAACATCTTCGTAGAGAGGTAGCGCGAAGTGCCTGGACACGCTCAATTCTGGCAGATGACTTGGATTCCGCTAGCAAGCTACAGGCTGTTCTGCAGGCTGTTCTGCAGGATGTCGACCTGCCGCTCTGGAAAACCATGGAACCATTTCGGTCGGCAACGAACCCTGCAAAAAAGCACCTTGTGGCTGTCTTTATCATCCTCAACAATCCCGGAATGAAGCCTTCCGTCCGCGAAAGTTCGCTGCGGACAGCGACCCTGGGAGAGTTGGATAACTACCGCGACAATTGGTGGTGCGCGAACATGAACGGCGGGCCAAATTGGGGTCAGAGTTACGAGGGATACAACCAGGATTTTAATCTGAAGTTCGTGGACCGCGATCCCGACTTTCTGTTCCCGGCATGGCTCACAGACTCTGAAAAGTCAGAAGCAAGATCGCAGTGGCAGAAGCTGTCTGCCATCGGTACTGCTCCGAACTATCTAACCAGCGAAGTCCTCGCGTTTGCCGAGCACCATCCGGGAGATCCTCTTGTTCCCCAGGCGCTGCATCTCGCCGTGCGCTCTACCCGCTTCGGTTGCACCAATATCGAGACCACCAAGCTCTCGAAGACAGCTTTCGATTTCTTGCACGAGCATTATCCGCAGAGCGAATGGTCTGCGAAGACGAAGTATTACTACTAACTCTGGATCAACTCAGGGCAGTCTGAAATCCACGGTAATTTGAGTCTGAAATTGTTCCGGCGAGCCATTCCGAAAGAAAGGCTTGAAGCGCCATTGCCGGACGGCGTCGGTGGCTGCAGTTGCCAGTTGGGAATCGCCACTGACCGTACTGAGCTTCTCGACCGTGCCGTCCTTACCAACTAAGGCCTCAAGTACGACCGGCCCCTCAATGTGTTGCTCTCTAGCTGACTCAGGATAGTCGGGTTCGACCCGGAGCATGAGGTACTCGTCGGCAACCCTCGACGGCACGTTGACGGGTCCGCTTGAAGTGCCCTTCGCAGAGTGACTTGAGTTCTGCGATGGCGTCCGATAGATGACTTTCCCGTTTTCATAAACAACCAAGCCCCCGGGTGGAAGCGCACTCGCCCCGCTCTGTTGCGACACGTTTTGTTGGGAAGTGGCCGGCGCAGTGGCGCTCGAGGATGTGGGCTGATCGGGAACTGCCGCGTTCGCGGTCGATGCAGCGTCCTGCGGTGGGTTAGCTTGCACCGCCTGGGTTGTAGCATTCACTGAGGCTTTTGTTTTGGTTCCAACGGGCCCTCTTGGCCTTCGCACATACCCCATCATCCAACCCAAGAACAACGCCACGGCAATCACGGCCAGGGTCAAAACGGTTGTCCCATAATCCCGGCGAAGAGGTTGGGAGACCATCGCTGTTTCCGCGACAGGAAGAGCCGCATCAGGCTGTGCCTGATCAAACTGTTTCGGATCAAGCTCCACAGGATCAACTTGTACGGGATCGACTTGCGCGGGATCGACCCACGAAGGATCAACAATTTCGGCTGCAGGGCTTGCCACTAACCCAGAAGACGGCATGACCGGGATAGGCGAGATTGGGACAGGCGGGGCGAGTACATCGGCAGCACGATCAACATTGTTTACGATGCTGCGAGAAAGAGCCTGCAGGGTTTGAATCTCACGATCACTAAATGCGTTGGGACGGGGCGAAAAAATCTCAAACACTCCCAGCAGCTTTTCCTCTCGCACGACCGGAAAGACGAGGATGGAGCGCACACCCAAACCGCGACAGATCTCGGCATCCACGCGGGAATCGGTTTCGCTGTCGTCGCAACGCTGCCACTGCTTGCTTTTTACGCAAGCGCCAGAGAGGCCGGAATCCACGTCCAACCGAACTCCCAGGTCAGGTGCATTGGCACCGGTAGTAGCTCGGCAGACGATTTCATCGCCACGAGCTAGGGCGATGGCAGCCGCGGTCGCTCCCGTAGCCAGCCGGGCGTGTTCAACGATTTCGTTCAAAACCAGATCAAGCGCCAGGTCGGCGGACAGGGCTCCGCCACCGTGGGCAGAGAGCGCAGTTGCCAACTCCGCAAGCGACAAGCCATCCTCTAGTTCTGTGCCTTCGTTTCCGCGCAGGGAAATCGGGGCATCACCCGGCGGTGGAGGGGCGAAGGGATCGGGCCGTGACATAGGACGATAAGCCATTTAAACAGCCCCGTGCCAAAGGGTGGATTTGCGGCTCCGTGCAGCCGGTCGCGCCGCAGGCTACCTGCTATCAGTTTAAACCTTGAGCGGAGTTTCCCGCGAAAAAAGGACCTTGTCAACTCAAATCGGCGATCACAAACCCCTTCCGGGCCCGTTATTTCAGGCTCTGCCGAGATCTTTCGCTTTCCCATTCCTGCATCGGATTGCGCGGAATCGAGTTTCCAATCCACTGACCGGTGGGGAAAACTGGTAAAGTATGATTTCATAGCTGAAATCTTGCTTTCTGTAGCCCTGATATCGGGAGATTTTGGATGCAAATCGCAATAGTGGGATCAGGATATGTGGGACTCGTGGCCGGGGCATGTTTTGCGGACATGGGCCACCAGGTCATCCTGGTTGACAATGATCAGCAGAAGCTGGCTGCGCTCAAGAATGGCCAGGTCCCGATTCACGAAAAGTTCTTGCCCGAACTGCTGCAGCGCCATCGCGACGGCAGCCTCACTTTTTCCGACGATCTGCGAACTGCAGTGCAAGCCAGTGAAGCCGTCTTCATCGCCGTGGGAACACCGCCTACGGAACAGGGAAACGCTGATCTTTCGTACGTGGAATCGGTAGCGCGGATCATTCCCTCGGCAATCAATGGTTACAAGGTCGTAGTCGAGAAGAGCACGGTTCCGGTCTATACCAGCGAATGGATCCGCAAAATCATTCTGCGCAATGCGGCGGCGCCGGATTCGTTCGATGTGGCGTCCAATCCTGAGTTCCTTCGGGAAGGAACGGCGGTCACGGATTTTCTCTACCCCGATCGCATTGTGGTGGGCGCGGATAGTGAACGTTGCGCTTCCGTCCTGCGGGCGATTTACGCTCCTCTCACCGATGGAAGTTATTACAAACGCTCCGATGCGATCCCGCGGCCGGACCAGGCCCAGATCCCACCTCCGCTGATCATCACCAGTACCAAGAGTGCGGAACTGATCAAACACGCTTGCAATGCATTTCTGGCGATGAAGATTTCGTTCATTAATGCGGTAGCGTCGGTGTGCGAGTCGGTGGGAGCCAATGTGCAGCAGGTTTGCCAGGGTGTTGGAACGGACAGCCGGATTGGCCCGCGGTTTCTGAACCCCGGAATCGGCTATGGTGGCTCATGCTTTCCCAAAGATCTAATGGCCTTCCGCGCCGTGGCCCGGGAGTGCGGGTACGAATTCCGCCTTCTTGATGAGGTCATGCGCATCAACGAGGATCAGCGCCACCGTTTCTTGCGCAAGGTACACAATGCGTTGTGGACGCTGCGGGGCAAGCGACTGGGCGTGCTAGGTCTCGCGTTTAAAGGCGGGACCGACGATATCCGTGAATCGCCAGCTCTTTTGTTGGTGCAGACGTTATTGCAGGAAGGCTGTCAGATCGCGGCCTACGATCCTGCCGCGCAGGAGCGGGCCCGCGAGCTGTTGAATTCCAGCGTGGAGTACACGAGCGATGCCTACGAAGCGGCCCGCGGGGCCGACGCTCTTCTAATCCTCACTGAATGGGATGAATTCGCCAGCTTGGACCTGGATCGCCTGCGCGAGCGATTGAAGTATCCCATCGTGATTGACGGGCGCAATCTGTACGATCCCGAGGCCATGGCAGCGCATGGATTCACTTATTACAGCGTCGGACGACCAGCGATTACGCCCGAAACTCCGCCGCTTGAAGCAAGCGCTCTGCCGAGGAAAGCCAGCCACTCATGAGCAAACTGCGTGCTCTGGTCACCGGCGGTGCCGGTTTCCTCGGTTCCCATCTGTGTGACGCGTTGCTGGCTGAAGGTTATTCGGTGGTTTCTGTTGATAACCTGCTTACCGGGCGGCGATCCAACTTCGAACACCTGCGCAGCGACCCGCGGTTTGAATTCCAGCAACTCGACATTAACCAGCCCTTCGACTGCGGCGAAGTCGATTACGTATTCCATTTCGCCTGTCCGGCCAGCCCAGTCGATTACACGAAACACGGAATTGAGACTCTGCAGGTTGGGTCGCTGGGAACTTTTCATGCTCTAGACGTAGCTCGCAAGTACGGAGCGAAATATCTGACTTCGTCTACTTCGGAGTGTTACGGCGATCCCTTGGAGCATCCTCAAAAAGAAACCTATTGGGGCCACGTAAATCCCATCGGTCCGCGTTCGGTTTACGATGAAGCCAAGCGTTTCAGCGAGGCCGTGACCATGGCGTACCATCGCTATTACAACGTGGACACGCGCATCGTGCGCATCTTCAATACCTACGGGCCTCGCATGCAACTCAACGATGGGCGGGTGGTTCCCAACTTCATGAAGCAGGCGCTTCGTGGCGAGGACCTGACGGTGTATGGCGACGGCAGCCAGACTCGCAGTTTTTGCTACGTCAGCGATGAGATTGACGGTTTCATGCGCCTGTCCAAGTCTCCGGAGCATTTACCAGTCAACATCGGGAATCCCACCGAGTTCACCATTCTCGAATGCGCCCACCAGGTCCTGAAGGTAACTGGATCGAAGAGCAAGATACGATACGAACCGCTGCCGCAGGACGACCCCAAACAGCGGAGGCCGGACATTACAAAGGCAAGAACTCTGCTGGGCTGGGAGCCAAAGATCGATCTGGCGACGGGCCTGCGAATGTCGCTCGAATATTTTCGCAAGGCGGCGTTCGCAGAAGAAGTAACGAAGAGCTAAACCATAATCGATACCGCCCGGTCGTCATCCCGAGCGAAGCGAGGGATCTGGGTTTTTCACGCTGGCTTAGATATTGAGACCGGCGATCTAGGTTAACAGTTTCGGCTCCGGCTGCGCGCACGCAATCAACTGCTGCACCTGTTTTCGATGTTCGTCTGTTCTCAGAGTGAACTCTACTCCCATACCAAAACCAGGATGCATGCTCAGCACTTTCCCGTGGATCCGTAATCGCAGGTCTTCTGTGCGCACCACAATCTCGAGAGCTGTTCCACTGTCGAAAGTCTCAGTGGTCTCGATGTAACAACCACCAGGACCAATGTCGATCAAAGTGCAACGGGTAGCGACGTTGCTTTGTGCACGATAGACCTCGGCTCCGAGGCAGCAGGCGTGTCGCGAAAGGTTGCGCCGATCAGCCGCCGAAACCGATAGCAAGCCAAGACCAGCGGAGAGCCGCAACCCGGAGTCGTCGTCACTCGAAACCGGGTCACTCGAAACCGGCGATGCCGACGGGATAACTTCTGACGGCAAGGGAAGATTGGCTTGCGACCAATCGTTCAACACTCGGCGCGAGCTTTTAGGTACCTGCGCAAAACGGATTCCAACGCGTCCCGAGGAATCCTGCCACATAACCTCGCCGGACAGTCGAACCAACGAGGTGTTTCCCGGCAGGGCGAATTGGAAATAGACTTTGCAGTAGGGCGGCAATTTGCTGTCCGACCGCAAAGCAATACCATCCTCGCTCAAATCCACGAGAGCAGCGGGGACATCTTCTTTGCCGGCGTAGGCGATGGAAGTCTGGGCCTGCAACGGAATACGCGGACGCGTCCGTCTCTCACGCTGCATCAAACCGCACGCTGCTCGCATGCTATGGGCTGCACGCTCGCGCGAAATGGGTTTGTAAAGCATGAAGTTTGCGCCCTTCGCGAAAATGCCGTGCACCTCGTTCCGTCCGCTCACCATGGCAATTGCGACAATATTTTGGTTCGCGGGTGTTTTTCGGGCTTGAGCGATTAGTTCGACTGCGGCTGGTTCATCCTGGCAATCAATTAGAAGAGCATCGAAGTGCCGGTCCGCAATTCGGGCTCGAGCCATACGAAGGTCGCCACAAGATTCCACTGCGATGCCCAGATCTTGCAGAATTCGGCTGAGCACCTGGACAGCTTGGGCCTCTGAGCACACCAATAGCGATGTCAGCGCCATGTTCACGGCCATGTTAGGTTGCGCTGCACGCAACTCACAAGTTACATGGGTCACGCTTCGCCGAGAGACGTGACCTTAGTCATCTGGAGTTTAGGCCGGTAACCCGCTATGTTCCTCCTGTAACCGTTAACAGGTAACCGTGGTTCGTCAGCAGCGGTTTCCCCCGTCCGCCTGAAGGATTGAAATCATGTCTTCGAAGGCAGCCAACTGGATCATCGCAGCCGGCGCGGTCTTACTGTCGATTGGACTTTGCTTCTTGCCTGCTGCATTGGGCGAGCGTCCCGATACCGATTTGCTGGAGCTTGGAGCTTGCCTGTTCTCATTGGGTGCTCTCATCATCGCCGCCGGCCTCTACGTCAAAGCGCGAATGGTGCAAATGGAGATCGCCTCTGGGGCGCCCCGGAAGGAGTCTGCGCCCTCCAACCAGCGGGTTCGCGGCGGCTGTGACCTGTGCGGAACCGAAGCCCCGGTGGTTCAATGCAAAGTTCACCAGCTTCATCTTTGTGGAACTTGCCTGGCCCAACACTACGATGTTCGCTCCTGTGCTTACGTACCGACCACCCGCACGGCAACCAACAAGATGGGCAGGAACCTGGCGGCGAACGCGCGGGGCGCGTAATCACACTTTCCGCTTTCCCAGTCTCCCCAGTTCGCTGCAGTGCCAAAGTTACTAGAGTTACCTGGTCAAATTACGTTACGCAAGTCCAGGCGTGCAGGCCCGTCCTTTAGTACTTTGACGCTCTCCCTTGCCCCTACTTACGATGAGGTTGCATGCGGGTTAGCCAGCGTGACGTTTCCGACTACGGAACCGCCCTTTTTCGGCGTAACGCGCGATGAAGGACGCCGGGCTCAACCCCCGCGATGGGGAAACGGGGCCAGGAAAGCTTTTGCGGTAGATCCGCCCTC
>Ga0210409_10006240_pt1 | contig 12429 bp, 9 predicted proteins | sample IncBWH17MmetaG_FD_161649 | JGI IMG/M metagenome (GOLD analysis project Ga0210409, IMG submission 161649) | Forest soil microbial communities from Barre Woods Harvard Forest LTER site, Petersham, Massachusetts, United States - Inc-BW-H-17-M | ecosystem: Environmental > Terrestrial > Soil >...
TCCGTTAGATAGCAAAGTTGCTCTCTCGCCTTTTGACACCTCCTCGTGACACCCTTTAGCTCTGCGTAAGATTGGTTCCCGCCCCAATTCTCTTACATAACATCCACGCCGCGTCTCCCACGATGCCCAGCACGCACGAGAATTTCCACTATTCGTTCGGCGGCATGACCATCCCAGAGTGGGGGCGTTCGACCTCTCTTGCCGTCTCCTCGAAGGATCTGCTCCGCAGCCGCCACGATTCTGGAAGGGTTTGTTCCTATCAGTGAATTTGTGCCCTGGGAGACTGTAACCGGGCGCTCGGTGTTTTCACGCAGGGTCAAGCAAGGGACGCCGAGGGCCGTGGTTTCTTCCTGGATTCCCCCGGAATCGGTCAAAGCAAAGGTTGCCTTGCTAAGCAGACAGAGAAAATCGAGATAGCCCAGTGGCGGAATGAGGCGGAGTTTCGGGTGATGCTTGATGCCGGTCTGGGTGATGCGAGGTTCGAAGGCGAAAATCATCCGAAGAAAAAGTTCTGGCCCAAAGATGATCGAAGTACTGCCAGCATATTAAGGTTCGTTTACAGGTTCAAATTCGAGAACCAATCGAGAACAAAACCCCAAAATACCACCCAAAACCATGATCTATGACGCAGCTAGAGGCCAGAAGAATCAGCAACATAGCTTTTCTACAAGCAACCACAGCCCCACGCTAGACGGGACTTCCACGATTGGCCCAGCGTTCAAATTAAAGCCAGCCATCGAAACGGAAGAACCGCAGTTAGAGGCTACCGCGCATGCCTAACAGCATAAATCGCGGTATCGAGCTGATAGGCAATTCTCCATAGTTGGAACCTGCCCAGGACGGGCAACGCTTGCCTATGCTACATTACAACCGCTGAGGCCCCTACTCAATACACTTGGGACCCTCAAGTATGGTTATAAAAGGTCCACAGCGCAGACCTGATTGTCCCTTATCTGGGTTGTCTCACGCCTTCCGGCTCGTGGGATGGATTACGACAATGTCGATAGTCATGGGTGAGGCAGCCGGGCTCTCCGGGTGCGCTACCGCTCTGAACCAACCTCCGCTGGCTGCCACCAATCCTACGAGTTCTCTTCAAATGGCGATCCGCGAGGAACTGGAAAAGCCTTACGCAGAGTTTAGTTTCGTCAATGACAGTTCGCCAGACGTTCACGCCAAACCGTTTTTCGAAGATGCTTACGCGGTTATGGCGTTAGCGAAGGTTGGCGGTGCTGAAAATATCCGAGTTTCAAAGATTTGGGCTGACCGGATGCTCGATTATCAAGCAAAGATGATCCCGGCCCGTGCTTATTACATGAACTATTACCGGAAACCTGGTCAACGGGACGGTACCTGGCTTACAGCGGACACTAGCACAATAGGATTGGCCATTTTGAACGTCTACGAGGCGAGCGGAGATTCTCGCTACTTGGATTCGGTAAATCAGTATGTCTCGCTGGTCGAAGCGAGATTTATAAACTCTGACTTGGGAGTGAATGACGGATTTTGGGGCAGCTATACAGACTCTTGGTGGTGCTCGACGGCAAATTACGGAAGTTTGGTGCTTGAACTCTATCGAGTGACACGGGATCCGAAATACCTCACCCGAACAATTGAGCTGCTAAGTTGGTTAGATAAAGAAGGGCTGAGCGGCTTTGTCTATCCTGACATCAACACAAGCGGACCAACGATAGTTTTTTATGTCGGGTTATTTGTCGGAGCGGCTGAGGAAATCGGAATCCCTCAAACGAAGCTTGGAAGAGATCTCCGGGAGTGGTTAACTCAGCATCCAACAGCAAATGCCGACGTGTTCCAGCGGTTTCCTTATGTCTCAGGGTTTCCGGTAATTGCCGACCGGCTTGAGGAGGACTCGTTAGCCTCTCAGCAAATTCGAGTGTCGGATGAGTTTGTCCGACTGGAGTTCGACAAGGACTCGGACGTGAATTGGTGTCATGCTGTTTGGAATTTGTATAGCCATACGGAGCTCGCCGCGGAAGGAACGGATGATCTGGACGGCGGGCGACCTTCAGTCACTACTCGAAGCAAACGATGAGGCTTCGAAGCCAAAAATGGCTTTGGATTTTTGGGCGGAGGTCTACACGAAGAGGTCTATGAAGCGGTTCAGGACGCTGTCAGCTTGCGATTTTTTTAAGCTGGCACAGTCTTCGTAGTTCTCGATTTGACGTTACTGCAAATGTCTGATCTCACCGCGACCTTCCGCTAACAAAATGGAATGAACGGTGGTGTAATACCCCTTCCACCCCGCATCGGCTTTCCTTAGTCAGTCCATTCCTCCTCTTCGTTGCCGTACTGCCCAGAATAGCGACCTCGATTCCTGACTCCATCCTAAATAATGCCTCTGGACTGCGCTCCGCATTTGGAAGGAGGAAGATTTTCCTCTATCGTTTGTGACGAACTCTGACCCTTTTTTTCACTTCGATTGCTGCAAGTTCGAATGAAAATAACCAGGAACTCAGGTCAGGATACAGGTTCGAGAACCTTTCGAGAACAATTCGAGAACAGATCTCCTCAAAGACCGTCCTAAACGGTCTGGTCGGAACTGGCAGTTCGGGTACAGGATTTAGAGTAAAGAAATTAGACTCGAATACAGGTTCGAAGTTTGGGGGCAGGCTTCGAATTCGAGAACAACACGAGAACAGAACTAAGTCGAGAACCAATCGAGAACAAAACCCCCAAAATACCCCCTAAAACCATGATCCATGACGCAGCAAGAGGCTAAACGAATCAGCAACATAGCTTTTCTAATAACAACCGTTGGTTTCATCTTCAAATCCCGGCGTGTCCACCATCGAACCTATCCTTTACATGTGCGCGGTTTTACGTTTCCCAACGCGCACCGCAACTCTTCCGGCTTCACGGTGTGACTCTACTAAGTATCCCGGCTGCTAAAACGAAGGGCTCTCGATCGGTTCTGCATGTCTGCCGATGATAATGCGGACTACTCCTCTGGCGATTGCTGCTCTTCGAGAATTGTTCGCCCTGTCCCCTGCGCCAGTTAACCGGCAGGCGTCATATTTCAATCGCGACGTTGTCCGCAACACGGGCGCACGGTACGGTGAAACAAAGACGGCCGCAGCCCATTAGCTCGCAATCTATCAATCGCATTTAGTTTGGTCTGATCACTTCAGCCAAACGGGGTCGTTCGTAAAACCATCTCAATCGAATAGGAGCCACACGTACGATGAAAAGCCTTAACAAACTGACGTTCGCAGTTTTCGCTCTTTTACTCCTCGTTTCTGCGGTCATCTCCACTGCGGCGAAGCCGCAGCCTCCGAGAGAGCATCCCGCTTATCTTCACGCTCTGACGGATCTCCGTCATGCCCGCGCCCATCTGCAGCGTCCTGATGGCGGCGAATTGCGTGAACAGGAGAAGAAGGCCATTCACGAAATCGATGAGGCCATCAACGAAATCAAGAAGGCTTCCATCGACGACGGCAAGGATATCAATGATCATGCTCCGGTTGATGCAGGTCTGGACTGGCGCGGCCGTCTCCACCGTTCGCTCGAACTCGTGAACAAAGCTCACAATGACGTTGCCCAGGAAGAAGACAATGCCTTCGCCCAGGGTCTCCAGCAGCGCGCTCTCGAACACATCGACAAGGCGCACCACCACATCGAGGAAGCGATTCACATCGTCGAGTAGTTTCTCGTAAATTCCTTTTCTATTTCGGACGCCGCGGCAATCTTCAGCCGCGGCGTTCCTTTTTTGCGGAGCTTTGCTGCCTTGTCTGGGGTTATTGCAGCTTTTCGTAGACCCCTTTTGCTTCTGCAAGCCGCTTCAGCACGTACTCTTTTTCGGAGGTTGAATTCCAGTCGGGATAGCGTGAGGTTGTGTCAATCGTCCGGCCGATCCACGCCGCAAAATACTTGGCATCCTCCGGCGAACGAGGCGGCTTGCCTCCAATCGTCACGTAAACGGGGCTCGTCGTCGCATACACGTAATTGTCCAGCACCGGATACTCTGCGTTGTTGCTCGAAGCCCTAAGCACGCACCACCCGCTCTCGTTCAGTGGGAGCGACCCGGTGACGTCCGCGGAGTCGCGCGCCCCCGCAAGCTTTAGCGTCTGCGCGACTCGCCCGTTGCAAACCACCTCGAAATGATCCACGGGTACAATCGACCGCAACCTGGCCGTAAACGGTACCGTCGCCTGCGCTCCATCAAACTTTATTTCATCACCGACTCGTTGTCTCCCAAGTGTAAATTCGATCAGCGGCCCGTTCGTCGCAAACGTCCTCCCCTGTTTCAATCCCTCTTTCCAGGAACTGGTCGTCGGAGGCAACTCAGGCACCCACACGTAGACTCGGTCCATGCCAACATGCCCTCGTATGGGGGCGGCGTAATCCGCAGTCGCATCCGTTCCTGCGCCTGCCGGCAAACGGAATCCCAGATTGAGCAGCCGGTACCACACTGCGGCTGTCGAACGATGATCGCTGAATCCGACGATTTCCATATAATCCAATTTTCCAAGCGCCGCGTCCACGGGAAGCTCGTCTGTAATTCGTTCCGGTGGATTCGCAAATGGATTTGGCTCCGCATCAAAGGGATGGACCGCTCCCACAAGCGCTCCTTGCAAATGCGCCAAATCATACACATCGGCGTTCATCGGGTATAGGCTCGCGGCTGCGGTGTTCGGATATCCCGCATAACCCGGTAAGAGAAGGGAGCCTCGCAGTCCTACGAGTCCACGGTGTCCCCAATAGCTTGTGTGGAATTCCTGTCCGCTCACGATCGCGACGCTCCCAGGGGCGAAGGTTTCTTGGTTCTCTCCAACGCTCGCGATGTCTGGGTATCGTTGTTCTTTATTGACGACCAGATTGTTGACGACACGCAAGTCTTCCGCTTTTGCCTGCTCGGATAGACGGGCCGTGATGTCCTGGTAAGCGCCACCGTAGTTCATGTGTACGTGCAAGTCGGCGCTAATCCAGTTCTTTGCGTCGCGTAAACCATTCTCTAATGGTTCTAGCTTTATCTCGACTCGCCTGGAATCCCCTGGCTGCACCCGCAGAGTCTGCGTAACAGGCGTGTACTCAAAACCTTTTGCCACATCGATCTTGATCTTACCGGTGGGCACGACAAGACTGGCCATCTCTTGTAAATGGAAGTAATGTGCTTCGAAGGGCCGCTCACTTCTGTCAAATCCATCATCGGCATGAATCCAGGCTGAATCTGGAGCTAAGAATCTTCCGTTCTCATCGGTTACTGAAACCCGAGCCGGCAAGTCGTTGCCGCTGCTGTCGACCACGCGGAGCTCCATGGTCCCACGTGGATTCATATAATTTCGCTTTTCGATTTCCAAAGCACCGAGAGGTCCGCCCGGAACACTTTGGAACTCAATCCGGGTCGTTGGCGCCCCGCCGTAGTTAGTAATGAACGCGAGTTGCTCTCCGTTCAGCGACCAACGCACATTCGTGCAATCCCAGCCGTCGTAGGTCAGCGGAAACGCATCGCCGCCGTTGGCTGGCATCACCCAGATGTTGTGCCACTGCCCACCGAGATACGAGCTGTAAACCATGCGTGACCCGTCCGGCGAAAAATCTGGACGCGCTTTCCAGTTCGTTTCTTCGTAGTGAATCTCGCGCGCTTCGGCGCCGGGCTCCGCACGCATCCGCCAGAACCCCCCCGTGCCGTGAATGTGACCGCGATTTGAAACAAAAAGAATTTCTTTGCCGTCGCGCGTCCACACCGGGTTGATCTCCGTATCGAATGCGCTGTAGTAATAGCGCGGCAGGTCGCTCTTGGTTTCTCCCGTCAGCCGCACCAAATTCTCTAGTTTTCCTTCGTTCACGGCGGCGCGAAAAATATGAAAACGCTTGTTGTACTGGGTCGAAACAAAAACAATTCGTTTTCCGTCCGGAGACCACCGCGGTTCGACGTTTACCGCGCGTCCGCTTGTTAACGGCTGTGATTTTCCGGAGCCCAAATCCAGCACCCACAGCTCCATCGCATCTTTCTGATAAGAAACGTAAATCACGCTCTTTCCATCCGGCGACCAATCCGGCTGGTAGTCGTATCCCGCGCCATCCGTGATCTGCTGCGCTTCCTTCGAATCAATTTTCTGGCGCCAGAGCGATCCAGCCATCGAATACACCACTTCTTTCGAGTCCGGCGACCAAGACACGCTGCTTGGGCCGCTGGTCAGCTGTGGTAAGTACATTTCGCGGAAGTAATAAGGATGTGGCAGGTCAATTTGCGGCAAGACCGGTTTGCGTTGCGCACAGACGGGTAAAACCGCCGCCGCAAGCGCAGTAAGAAGAAGCAAGCCTCTTTTGATCACGTTAGGCTAAGCCCGCTTTGGAGAGAGGCAATTCGCGGATGCGCTTGCCCGTCGCCACGAAAATCGCGTTGCATAGCGCCGGTGCGAACGCGGGCAAGCCCGGCTCGCCAACTCCTCCCGGAGGAGCGTCGCTCGGAACAATGTGCACGTGCACTTCACGCGGCGCGGTATTCATTCGCGCCATCGGATAGTCGTCGAAGTTGGATTGGTTGACGACGCCATTCGTGGCCGTAATCGATCCGTAGAAGGCAATACTCGTTCCCATTACCGCGGCGCCTTCAAACTGATTTATGACCATAGCGGGGTTCACGACTGTTCCGGCATCCAGAGCCGAATCCACTCGGTCGACGTGCACGCGACCCGCATCGTCAATGTGCATCTGCACAACTGTTGCGACGTACGTCAGGAAGCTGCGGTGCAAGGCAATTCCAATCCCGGCGCCGTTGCCCGATTTTATCTTTCCCCAGCCCGATTTTTGAGCGGCCGTCTCCACCACTCGTTTGAACCTCGCCGTATCGATCGGGTATTGCTCGTAGCTTCCGCCGTAATTGGAATAGTCTTTCGGCAACTCGCTTTTGGGAATGATGCGGTCCGGCCCCAGAAGCTGGAGCGCGTATTCGACTGGATCTTTACCAGCGGCATGCGCCAGTTCATCCTCGAAGGATTGAATTGCGAAGGCGTGATAAATATTCGCGACGGAACGGAACCATCCGATGCGCACGTGCGCCGTGGCAGGTCCGTTTTCGGACCGCTGATTTGGAATTGCATACGGCAAGTCGCTGAAGCCCAGTCCCAGTTCATCTCCATCCGAATACATTTCGCCGGCTTTGAACGTCGAGCCGATAGGAGGAAACACCGTTCGCTGGAGCCACGCGGTCGGTTTCCCATCGTCGCCCAGCGCCGCTCTCATGTACATCGCGGACACCGAATGGTAGGAATCAAACTTAATGTCGTCTTCGCGGCTCCAGGCCACTTTTACTGGCTTGCCCGTTTTTTTCGAGAGCACCGCCGCTTCGACCGCAAAATCGGGAAAGGATTTCCGGCCAAAGGCACCGCCCAGGAGCGTGACGTTCACTGTCACGTCCTCTTTTTTTGCACCGACTGCTGCTGCGATGGCGTCGCGCGCGCCCACCGGGCTTTGCGTCGGCGCCCACACCTCCACTTTTCCGTCCCTGTAAACCGCGAGTGCCGCCGGAGGCTCCATCGACGCGTGCGCCAGCAGCGGCGCATAATACTCTGCTTCGACGATCTTCCCTCCTTTCGCAAACGCTGCGTCCACGTCGCCAAGATCGCGCACCACTTTTCCAGGCTTCCGCGCCGTTTCCTGCAATTCCTTTTTATAGGGATCAGAACTGAAAACGCCGTGGGGACTCGTCTCCCACTCGATCTTCAATTTTTTCTTGCCCTGAAATGCAGCCCACGTGTTGTCAGCGAGCACGGCCACACCGCCAAGCGCCTGGAAAAGAACCGGCGGTTTGAACGTATCGATCGTTGCGGTCTGTTTTACGCCCGTTACCGCCAGCGTTGCAGAATCATCCACCGATTTCACGGTGCTGCCCAATACCGGCGGGTGGAGAACGCTCGCATAGAGCATGCCGTCCATGCGCGTGTCCTGCCCATATTTTGCTTTACCTGTACAGAAATCTTTCAGGTCATAACCCGCCGCGGGTTTTCCAATGTAGCGCCACTCACCACGGGGCTTCAGCTTCAGCTCTTCCTTCTTCGGCATTTCCAATTTTGAGGCTGCCGACGCCAGCTCGCCGTAGCCCAGCTTTTTTCCTGATGTTTTGTGAACCACATGATTCAATTCCGTCGAGCATTCCGTCGCCGGGACGCCCCATTGTTGAGCAGCCGCACGAACCAGCATCAGCCGAGCGGTCGCTCCCGCCTCGCGCAGCGGCACAAAAAAGCTGACTACGGAGTGAGAACCATCCGTATCCTGGTCGCCGTATTTTTCAGAGCCGATGGCCTGCACGACTTTCACGTGCGCCCAGTCTGCGTCCAATTCATCGGCAACAATTCGCGGCAAAGACGTGCGCACTCCATTCCCCATCTCCGAACGATGCGCGACGATATAAACAGTTCCGTCCGTACCGACCGCCAAATAGACGCTAGGCTGCAGCGGCGCTTTCTCCGAAGGCGGAAAGGGATCACCTGCAACGCCGGTGGGTGACTCCGCGAAAAGCTGCTCCGGCATCAAGGAAACGCCGAGCACGAACGCACCTGCTCCAAGAATCCCTTTCAAAAAATCACGGCGCGCGTTTCCCGCTTCCCCATCGATTTTCAACACATTTTCGACTCGAATCATGCCGCCTCCGCACTCGATCCGAACTCTCCGCCCACAACTCTAGTGCAATATCCTACCGCCAATCCGGATACTTGCAAGACTGGTCTGGCTAAGTCTCGGGCCAGGTGCCGAGGGCCCGGCGCAAATCCACAAGCTGGCCAAGGTGATAGGCATTGTGATCCGCGAGCAGCAGCGCTTCCCGCAAAATCGTTTGCCCCTCGCCATGAGGTATTTTGGCGGACAGATCGGTGCGTGGATCCGCCACTAGATGGACCATTTCGAGCAGATCGCGCTCGAACGCCGCTACGCTCTCGCCCCAGGCCTTGCGATCAGGGGGTGCAGGCGTCTTTGGCCAGTATCCAGCGGGGAAAGGCGGCGAAACGTGTTTTGGATTTCTGCTGAACTCCAGGATGTCCCACTGAGCCAGCCGCGTGTGTTCGAGCAGCTGCCAACCCGTATGCGGCAAGCCGTCCGCAAACGCTCCATATTTCTCCGCGGGGAATCCCTCCAGCGCATCCGTGAAGTGGACGTGCGCGCCTCCGCCTTTTAGCAGGTAAACCACCTGCTCGCGGAATTCGCGATCCATATTGCGCGGCGGTTTCGGCGAGGCCTTTTTGGTTGTTTTTTTTGCAGCTTTTCTTAATGTCTTTTTCTTTTTCATTCCGGTTTCCGGGATATCAGCACCTGCTGAGGCATTCCAGTCACTGGATGCAAGGCGGTCTTCGCAAACCCTGCATTCGCAAACATTTTTTCGTACTCCGAAAATGTGTAGGCGTCCCCGGCGTCGGTTCCGACGAGCATGTTGAGGCTGAATGCTGCTGCCGCCGGGGGAGTCACGCGGTCTTCGTTCGGCACAAACTCGAGAGTGATAGCCTTTCCGCCCGGCTTGAGCGCGGCATAAACGCGGCGCATCAGCGTTTCGCACGTTGGCATATCGAAATGATGGAAGATATTCGTCAGCAGGACAAGGTCGTATCCGCTGCCAAGATCTGTTTCAAACGCACTTCCGGGCCGCGTCGCGTAACGGCCGGAAACGCCTGCGGCTTGCGCGTTCTCTTGTGCAACGGCCAGCACGGACGGCCAATCTACGGCGACAATCTGCGCATTCGGATTTTTCCTGGCGATGGTGATGCCGTAATTTCCATGTCCAGCGGCGATATCCAACACGCTGCAGGGTTTGCCTTCCGCGGCGCCGATAAGTTCCGCGATAAAATTAGCCGCCGGCACCGTAAGTGGCGCCATCGACTTCGCGAACGCCACCCAAACCTCATCCTGTGGCTTGGAGTTGTCTCCCTGCACTCCTGCCGTCCCACCTTTGCGCACGGCGTCGGTCAAAGCCTCGATATTTTTCTTGTGCCAAGTGCTGCCTAGAAACCCTGTCACTGCGGTGAGAGAAGCAGGCGACCGGCGGTCAAGAAAAAGTGCGGACTCCTCTGTCAGCGCGTAACGCCCGTTCTCTTTTGTGATGAGGCCCATGATCGTCAAGTAATCGCAAAGGATGCGCAAACCACGCTCGGAAGCGCTGATTTTGGTGGCGAGCAGCGCGGGAGTATTCGCGCCCCCTCCGATGGCGGTGAAGACATCGAGTTCGATTCCCGATTTCAGGGCCGCCGTCTGCTGGAACGCGTTCATGAGACCGAAAATGCGTTCCGGGGTCGGGCGGTTCGTGGTGGAAGGTGTGGCCATTCAGTTTGTCCCCGTTTGCCGAGTTTTGTTAGTTCAAATATACACCCAGCTCGGTGTCTGTTCCGCTGTTCAATTTCATTGCCCCTATCCGGGACGGCTGACATACTCTCTTTCCCCGCACGGCGTGCGAGGAACATATTATGAAACGCGAATATCACCGCTGGTACTCTCCTCGGCTGGGCATCGACATGGGTGTGATTGTCCACGGCCACTGGGGGCAACCCATTCTCGGCTTTCCGACCAGCGCAGGCGATGAGACCGAGCTGGAAGGCCAGAGCATGATCGGCGCGCTGGCCGATTTCATCGAAGGCGGGAAGATAAAATTTTTCAGCATCAATTCCATCAACGGCCTGAGTTTTTACAACAAAGGCGCGCACCCTTTTCACCGCAGTTATGTACAGTCCGTTTTCGATTCCTATCTTCGCGAAGAAGTCGTGCCTTTCATCTGGGACAATTGTCAAAGCCCAGGGATCGCCATCTCTACCATGGGCGCATCATTCGGCGCGTATCACGCGGCCAACTCGCTCTTCAAGCATCCCGACGTGATCAAGCGCTGCTTCGCCATGTCCGGTGTGTACGACGTCCGCAACTTCATGGACGGAATGTACGACGACAATTTCTATTTCAACAACCCCGTAGATTATCTGGCGAACCTCAACGATCCTTGGGTCCTGGGCCAGCTCGCCTCGTGCGACATCCACATCAGCACGGGCACAGGTCAATGGGAGAACAGCGGCCCCACGTATCGATTGTCTGAGGTCCTTTCCGGCAAGGGAATCCGCCATTCCCTGGACAACTGGGGTCCTCAAGGCGGCCACGACTGGCCTTATTGGAAGCACCAGATGCGCGAATACGTCTCCCGCCTCTTCTAAACCACTGACAAGTTGACTAGCACCCTACTCCAAAGAGCGATCTCGGACCTTCCAGCCGTCATAGGCTTGCGGCGATGGCCAGGCAGCCTATGATGATCGGGCTGGTCGGGCGTTCATTTATGTTGGATTCATGTCCTGCCGAGGAGAATTGTTGCTAGCGTGAATCGTTCGATTCTCGGGCGATCTCAGTAGGGTGGACATCCGCGGGACGAAGCGTCCGATAAAAAGGTAGAGAAACTGGAGTCACGATGAACTACTCGGCTCTCTTTCGGTCCGCCCTAGTGGCGCTGCTAAGAAACAAGATGCGCAGCGTACTGACAGTCTTGGGGATCACTATCGGTATCGCGGCAGTGATTTGCGTTGTGGCCATCGGCAAGGCGGGGCAGGCGCGGGTCGAGCAGCAATTGAACAATCTTGGCGACAACTTCGTTTGGGTTGAGGCTGGAGGGCGGGCGGTTAACGGGGTGCGGACGGGAACGCACGATACAAAGACTTTAGTGTATGCGGACGCGGTGGCCATCAAGAATCAGGTTTCGCTGATCAAGAGCGTATCTCCAAATGTGGACGACCCGGTGCAGGTGATTTATGGGAATCAAAACTGGCACACCTCGTACCGTGGAGTTTCTCCCGAATATTTTGAGATAAAGCGCTGGTTTGTGGATCAAGGGGCGGTATTTTCGCAGGACGACGTGGACCGGGCGGCGGGTGTCTGCGTGCTGGGGCGGACTGTGCGGGATCAGTTGTTTGGCGTAGAAGATCCAGTGGGGAAAGTAATTCGCGTGAACAGCTTGCCGTGCAAGGTCGTGGCTACGGTTCAGCCGAAGGGACTAGCGCTATCGGGTCAGGATCAGGACGACACAATCATCATCCCTTACACAACTGCGCAGAAAAAGCTGAAGGGCATCACTTGGCTGGACGACATTTTGTGTTCGGCGGTGTCGCAAGACGCGGTGAAAATGGCGGGGCAGGAAGCGACGGCGGTTCTGCGGGACCGGCATCATTTGCGGCCCGAAGAAGAGGATGACTTCAACATTCGCAATCCGGAAGACATTATTCAGGCGCAGCTCGATGCGAGCAAGACTTTGACCATTTTGTTGATCGCGATTGCTTCAGTGTCGCTGCTCGTCGGAGGAATCGGGATTATGAATGTGATGCTGGTTTCCGTAACGGAGCGCACGCGGGAGATCGGCGTGCGGGTGGCGGTTGGCGCGACGGAAGAGGCGATTCAACTGCAATTTCTGGGCGAATCGATAATGCTGAGCCTTGTTGGCGGGGCGGCGGGCGTTTTTTT
>Ga0210409_10006241_pt1 | contig 12425 bp, 11 predicted proteins | sample IncBWH17MmetaG_FD_161649 | JGI IMG/M metagenome (GOLD analysis project Ga0210409, IMG submission 161649) | Forest soil microbial communities from Barre Woods Harvard Forest LTER site, Petersham, Massachusetts, United States - Inc-BW-H-17-M | ecosystem: Environmental > Terrestrial > Soil >...
CATCGCCGACTTTCAAGCCATCCAGTTCATGCTCGCGGACATGGCCACGGAAATTGACGCGGCGCGATTACTGGTTCGCCGCGCGGCCTGGAAGCAGGACACCGGTGCGCGCTTCTCCATGGAGGCGGCCTGCGCGAAACTCTTTGCCAGCGAAATGGCCACGCGCGTGGCCCACAAGGCCATCCAGGTCCACGGAGGCAACGGTTACAGCCGCGAATATCCCGTCGAGCGCGCCTACCGCGACGCGCGCATCACCGAGATTTACGAAGGGACCAGCGAAATTCAGCGGCTGGTGATCGCGTCTTGGGTGCTCAAATCCATTGGAGACTAGGCGTCCGGACTTGCCCGTGAAATCCGCGCGATTGAGGGAACACTAGCGTTCATGGACGCCTTTGCGTACCTCGCACTGCGCTTCGTTCTCTATTTTTACGGAATTGTCCTCGTTCTCGGGCCCATCGTGTTGCATTCCCGGTTTCGTCTCCGCGCCAGATTCGATCCTTGCGTCGTTTCGCTCGAAGAACTGCCCGTTCCGGTGCGCGAGTTCCTCGAGCCGCGTGCGGGTTCGCTTGCCCTCTGGAATTTCGACCTCGTTGCTTACCTGAATCTCGGCCAGATCACTCGAACGACAGCAACCTACATGGCGCTGCTCAGCAATCCGCACACCTGTGAATGGGCGGACATTACGGTCATCTTTTCTCCGCTGAAAAAAACGGGCTATATCGAATTTATTACCCGCTGCTCGGAAGAAGTGCAGATTGATACCAACACCGCTCCTCCGGCGCCCGGGCTGTTTTCGGTGCCGCAACACCAGGTGTTTCGCTTCCCGGAAATTCAGGACGTCTACACCCTGTATCGCGTTCACCGCATGCTGGTGACCGACATCACGCACGGCGCGTTGCCCGTGCTGCCGCCGCCCGGACAGGAAGTGGCCGAGCTGAAACGGCGACTGGAGCGCTTCGGTCCCTGGCAACAGGAGCATGGCTACATGTATCCGGACGCCACGGGCGAGAATTACCGCTTGACGTGGAAAGGGGCCATTCTCGGAGCATGGCGCAAGACCTTCCCCGTGCCCTTGGTGCGCGGCTGGCAGACGCAAAGGAAGAATCAAGCGGTGCTCGCTAGAATCGCGGCCGCCTCGTAAAACCCGCCCGGCTGCGAATGGCCGCCCTGCAGCGCGATTTTGATCTCAGTGTATGCTGGCACCATGCTGGAGCTCGACCACACACAGGAATTCGATCGCGCGCACGACGAAGAATTCCTTGCCGCCGTGCCCGAACGCGCGGGAATTCTCCTGATCGAAATGCGCGAGCCGCGCGGGCGGCCTCATCTTGTGAGGACCGCGGATTTGCGGCGCGCTGCGGAACGCCTGCTTCGCCCGCCGGAGGCCGGCGCGAAGCGGCTGAACCTGCGCGACGTAGCCGCGCGCATCCGTTACCGCGTCACCGGCTCGAAATTCGAGCAGACCTTCGCTCTTTATCAGCACGCCCGGGCCAATTTTCCCGATCGCTACCGCGATTTATTGCGCCTGCGCCCGCCCGCTCTGCTGAAAGTGAATCTGAGGAATGAATATCCGCGCTGTTATGTCACCCGGCGGCTCAGCGCGGACGCTGGATTTTATTTCGGTCCCTTCGCCTCGCGCCGCATGGCGGACGCGTTTTCCGAAGGCTTTCTGGATCTTTTCAAGATCCGCCGCTGCCAGATCAAGATCCGCCGCGATCCCAGTTTTCCCGGCTGCATCTATTCGGAGATGAAGATGTGCCTCGCCCCGTGTTTCGCCGGTTGTACCAGACAGGAATACGACCAGGAAGTCGGCCGGGTGCTCGAGACTCTCGACACCACCGGCGCGGCCCTGACTGCTAAATTCGAGCGCGAAAGGGAAGCGGCCAGCGAAACGCTTGATTTCGAACGCGCCGCTGCGCTGCACAAGCGGTTGGAAAAAGTCTCCGCCGCGTTGCGCGGGCTGCCGGAGCTGGCACGGCGAATCGAGGATCTCGACGCCGTAATCCTGGAGCGTGCGGCGGAGGAGAAGACCATTGCCGTGTTTCCGCTCCGCGCCGGAATTCTGGCCGAGCCGTGTTTTCTGAATTTCGCGGAGCTATCGAGCCAGCCGCGCTCGGTCGAGGCGATTCTGCGAGAAAGGCTGGAGCCACAGATAAACACTGATCGACACCGATCAACCCAGGAAACGGAACCGGCAACCGGAACAGGAACTAAAACAGAAACCGAAACAGAAACTCTAAAGGCTGCCGCCCGCGAACAGGCCCCGCCAGATTGGCGCGTGCGCTACGGGTTGCGCGCGGCGGCGCCGGAATTGGCGGAACACCTTTCACTGGTGGCGCGCTGGTTTTACTCCAAGCCCCGCGACGGTGAAATCCTGTTCCGGGAAGGCGAATGGCCGTACCGCCGCATCCTTCGGGCCTGCGGAAGGTTGCTTGCGCCTCCTGCGCCATCCCCGAATGAAGACCGGAAGCCGGGCGCGTGAAGTAAACCTCAGCGCAATCGCGGGAAGCGCGCGCCCGATTGCGTCGTACAATTAAACGACCCATGACGGAGCCGCACGAAGCAAGCGCCGCGCACACTGCGCCGAAAGTGAAATCGCGATTCCGGGACACCATCCGTTCCCTGAAGCATCGCAATTTTCAACTTTTCTTCAGCGGCCAGTTGATCTCGCTGATCGGAACCTGGATGCAGAACGTTGCCCAGGCTTGGCTCGTCTACCGCATGACGGGTTCGTCGCTCCTGCTCGGCGTCGTCTCGTTTGCCGGACAGATTCCCGTTTTCCCCTTGGCTCCGCTGGCAGGAATGGTGGCGGATCGCCTCGAGCGTCGCAAGGTCGTGATCGCCACTCAGACGGCTTCCATGATTCTGGCGTTGATCCTGGCCTATCTGACGCTCGCGGGCCGCGTCACGGTGTGGGAAGTGATCGTTCTCGCGTCCTTGATGGGTGTCGTCAACTCATTCGACATTCCCGCGCGCCAGTCATTCCTGGTGGAAATGGTCGGCCGCGAGGATTTGATGAATGCCATCGCGCTGAATTCTTCCATGTTCAATGGCGCCAGAATCATTGGTCCCGCGATCGCCGGAATCCTAGTAGCCAGCATCGGCGAGGGCTGGTGCTTCTTTGCCAATGGCGTCAGTTTTATCGCCGTGATCATCGGCCTGCTGCTGATGCGCATCACGCCTCGGCAGCGTGAGCGCGAAACCGCGTCGGCATTCGAACACATTGCCGAAGGATTTCGTTTCGTGCGCCATACCGCGCCCATTCGAACCGTGCTGCTGCTGCTGGGGCTGGTGAGCCTCGTGGCGCTTCCCTACACGGTGCTGATGCCGATTTTTGCCGCAAGAATTCTCCACGGCAACGCGCGCACGCTCGGCATTCTCGGCGCGGCCTCGGGAACCGGGGCCTTGGCGGGCGCTCTGCTGCTGGCGTCTCGTACCAAAGTCCACGGACTGGGACGATGGCTGGCGATTGCCTGCGCAGCTTCAGGCACTGCGTTGATGCTTTTCGCGCTCTCGCATTGGTTCATTCTTTCGGTCATTCTGCTGGTGCCGGTAGGTTTCTCGATGATGACCCAGCTGGGCTCCATGAACACCCTGGTTCAGTCCATGGTGCCTGACCGGCTCCGCGGCCGGACCATGGCCGTGTACGCGATGATGTTCATGGGCATGGCGCCGCTCGGAGCGCTGCTTGCCGGCGCGGTGGCCAATCGCATCGGCGCTCAGTGGACCGTCGCGCTCGGCGGCGCGCTCACTGTAGCCGGTGCCATCGCCTTCGCGCGCCATTTGCCCAAAATCCACGGCGAAGTGACCAGGCTGATTGTCGCCCAAAGCATGGTGGCCGGCGAACCGCAGCAGGGCATCGCCGCTCCCATCGGGCGCTGATGCTCGGCGCGCGCCCGCTCCAGTGATTTCGTTCTGATATACTTCGCGGGCTTTTAGGTTTGTGCAGTGAAGCGAGGCTCGATGTCTTCTCCCGCAAAAGCCGACGACAAGCGCGCGCCCGGCTGCGCCACTCCGCAGGGCACTTTGCGCTACGCCGCTCGATTCCAGGGACGCGCCGCCGCGGGACACTTTCGCGACGTGCAGGCCGGGCTGGTTCTCTCGTCCATCGGCATCGGCACGTATCTTGGCGAGCCCGACGACGCAACCGACGCAGCGTACACCAGCGCCATCGTGGCCGCCGTTGAAGGCGGCATCAATGTGGTGGATTCGGCGATCAACTATCGCCTGCAGCGCAGCGAACGTTCCGTGGGCGCCGCGCTGAACCAGCTTGCCGCCAGGGGCTTTCCCCGCGACGAAATCGTCCTCTGCACCAAGGCCGGCTTCCTGACTCCCGATGGCGAGATGCCGGACGACGCCAATGACTATTTCTCGCGCGAATTCATCGAGCCGGGCATCTTTCGCCCGGAAGACATCGCCGCGGGCTGCCACTGCATGACTCCGCGCTATCTGGCGGACCAGCTCGAGCGCAGCCGCCGGAATATGGGCGTCGCATGCGTGGACGTCTTTTATCTGCACAATCCGGAAACGCAGCTGAGCGAGGTGCCGCGCGAGGAATTCCGCCGCAGGATCGCCGCGGCGTTCGCATTTCTGGAGACCGCCGTCTCCGCCGGAAAAATCAGCGCCTACGGCCTGGCTACTTGGAACGCTTTCCGCGACGACCCGAAGTCGCAGGGTTATCTCTCGCTCGCGGAAATGGAGGGAATCGCCCGCGACGCCGGCGGCGCGGAGCATCACTTTCGATTCGTGCAATTGCCGCTGAATCTCGCCATGCCCGAGGCGCTGCTTCGGCCGAATCAAATCGTCGAAGGAAAAACAATGGCCACGGTTCAAGCGGCGCGCGCCCTGAAAACTACCTTGGTGACCAGCGCCGCTCTGCTTCAGGGCCAGCTCACCCGGAATCTGCCGCCGTATATCGGCGCGGCCCTGGGATTGAACAAGGATTCAGTCAGCGCCCTGCAATTCGCCAGATCGGTTCCCGGCGTCACCACTGCGCTTGCCGGGATGAGCAGCGTCGAACACGTCCACGCCAATCTCGAAGTGATCGGTATCGAACCCGCCCCGCGCGATCAGTTCCTCAAGCTGTTTGAACCGCGCAGTTAGGAATCCCGATCATCAGCTCGGGATTTGCTGGTCGTTCAGCCAGGTATCGATCGCTGAGCCAACCGCGTCAAGCTTCCCCGTGAAAAAGTGGTCCGCGCCACCCACCACGACGAGCCGTTTGGGTTCGGGAATCGTCGCGAAAAGCGCATCCATGCTGGCGCGCGAGCCGAACTGATCGTTCCCTCCCTGAATCAGGAGCTTCGGCTTCGTGCAACCGCGCAGAAAACTGAAGTCAATGTTGTCCACCGGCAGTCCCATGCCAATTAATTGCACCACGCGCCCGTCGCCGCATCCCACGCGCAGGCCCACCGATGAACCAAAACTGAATCCCGCCACCAGAATCGGCCGCCCCGGAAATTCCTTCGCCAGATAATCAATCGCCGCGCGGACGTCGCCCTGCTCGCCTTGCCCGTGATCGTAAGCGCCTTCGCTTTGCCCCACGCCGCGAAAGTTGAATCGCAGAACGCTCGCGCCGCGCTGATGAAGTGCTTTCGCCGCCTGATACACCACCTTATTGTGCATTGTGCCGCCGAAAAGGGGATGCGGATGGCAGACCACGGCCACGAAATTGGGATCGACGACAGCTGCAGTCCAGAGCAGTGCTTCCAGGCGCCCGGCAGGTCCTGCAAGGAACAGGCTGCGATGAAAAACGTCCGCCATCAGGATTTCGACGTCTTCATCCATTCCACCGCAACGGAAGTGATCATCGCGCTCTTACCCGCTTCCGGGTTGGCCACCGGCGCGGGCCCCGGCGTGTCCTCCATCGCTTCCACGCGCACCACGCGGCCGGCGATCTCTCCGGTCTTCGACCACTCGCCCCACGGAATCTTGGCGAGCACTTTGTCGCCGGCAGCATAGATGTGCGAAGTTTCAAACCGCGCGCCGTGCTGTGAAACGTCCTGGGTCATGAACTCCTCCGGCCACGGAGTGCCGGCGGGGCGAACGAAAATCGGCAGCGCGAAGGGAATGCGTTCGGAGCTGCGCCGTTCTCGACTGGCGGGGAGACTCGGGGTTCGCGCCGTTGACTCGAAGCGCAGCCCGACCCAGTAGCCTCCCTCCGCATCCGGCTCCACGCGAACGATGCGCGATGGAGTCTCCGGCTGCGCAGCAGCGCCCGCGGCGGGATCGAACGGGAAGGCCACCCACACGCGCGCCAGCCTCTCGCAGGATTCGTTTCGATGAAATAACATGCCCTCGCGCGACACGTCCACGGTTTGCACCGTTTCCAGCCGCATGCCCAGCGGGCCCTGCCAGCGGACGCGCGCCGGTAGCTTGAGTTGCGCGCGCGGGTGTTTCCGCATTTCCACGAATGTGGCGTGTTCGGACATGGCCCCATCCTAGCGGCAGCAAACGCGCAGGTCAAACACAGTCGTCATACGTCCTCCCCCGGCAATTTCGCGGAGCTTGCCCGCGTTCGCCCGCGTTGGCCCACGTTGACAACGACGCCCGAAATTCCCTTCGCTTGCATCTCCGAGCACTCCCCGAAATTCCGTTGCGCACTCCGGGTAGCGATGGTAGCTTTGCTCAGTTCAGCGGTAGGGAGGGCTCATGGAAAACGGTGTGGAGCGTCGCGCCGCCCGACGTTTTTCGATGATGCTGCCTCTTAAGGTTCGGTTCTCGGCTGGAAACGGCGTTACCGAAAAGCCGGGCGAGACCCGCGATGTCAGCTTCCGTGGCCTTTATTTCCTGATCGAAGCCAATCTGGAATCCGGCAGCTCCATCGAATTCGTGCTCACCCTTCCGCAGCAGATCACTCTCGCCGGCGACGTGCACATCCGCTGTTACGCTCGCGTCCTGCGCGTGGACTCGCACAACGGTCGCCGCGGCGTGGCCGCGCAGATCGAGCGTTACGAATTTCTTCCCGCCATGGCCTGAGCTGCCCCGCTCAGATTTCACTTCTCTTATTTTTTCCCCTGACGCAAGATTTAGATTCGGGGACCCGCATGGCACGCCATACCCTGCTCATCGACGCCGACGACACCCTCTGGGAGAACAACATCTTCTTTGAGAAAGCCATTGATGATTTTATTTCCCGGCTCGAGCATCTCGGCTATACCCGCGAATACATCCGCCACATCCTGAACGAAACGGAGCGCCGCAATATCCGCCAGCATGGTTACGGCGTGCGCAGCTTCCGGCGTTCTCTTGAGGAAACCTACCTGAAGCTCGCTGGGAATTCCGCGCGTCGCGAGATTGTGAAGGATATCGAGTTGATGGCCCACGAACTCGAACGCACCCCGCCGCACATTCTTGACGGCGTTCCCGAAACGCTGGCGTACCTCGCCAAGCACCACCGCTTGATCCTGCTGACCAAAGGAGAGCCCGCGGAGCAGGCCGCCAAAGTCGAGCGTTCCGGCCTGCAGGCGCATTTCGAGGCCATCGAAATCGTGCTCGAAAAAGACTTCGGAACGTACGGGCGGATGATCGAACAATTCAAGATCGTCAAATCCCACGGCTGGATGGTCGGCAATAGTCCGCGCAGCGACATCAATCCAGCGCTGCAATCCGGCCTCAATGCCGTTTTTATTCCGCACTCGGCTACCTGGGAACTCGAGAAATCGGAACTCGAAAGCGGCTCCGGCAAATTGCTGATCCTTTCAGCGTTTCGCGAACTCCGTTCCCATTTCTGACGGCCCCGTCCCGCGCCAGCTTTGATCCCCCGGCCAATTTGTCCATTCCGCTCGAGCCCGCGCTCCTTCCCGGCACACCAGTTCGCGGCTACACTCGTTTCGTGAATGGAGGGCGGTACATTGCCGACAGACTATCGCAGTGAATTCGCGGATTTCGAGGGTGTGGCGTATTTGAACGCATCGCTCCAGGGACCGATGCCCCTGGGCGCGGTGAAGGAGGTCCAGGCGGCGCTCGAATGGAAGAAGCGTCCCGATCGCCTGGCGGACACCGCCTACTTCGATCTTCCCGATCGCGTGCGCGAGCAGGTTGCTCATCTGATCGGCGCAAAGTCCGAGGAGATTGCCGTCACCACCGGCGCCAGCGCCGGACTCGCTTCGGTGGCCGCAGGCATTGATTGGCAGCCCGGTGATGAAGTTCTCGTTGGCCGCGGCGAGTTCCCGGCGCATTTCTCTACCTGGCTGCGATATCAGCAAGCGGGGAAATTGCGCGTCCGCGTCGTCCAGCCGCAGGGGCGCTTCATCATTGCCGATGATTACATCGCGCAAGTCGGGCCGCGCACGCGGCTCATCTCCGCCAGCCTGGTACGATTCGACGATGGCGCGCGGCTGGACTCCGCCCGCGTCGCCGAAGCGTGCCGCAAAGTCGGCGCCGCTCTGCTGCTCGATCTTTCCCAATGCGCCGGCTCGATGCGCATTGATATGCGGGAACTCGGCGCCGATATGGCGGTTTGCAGCGGTTATAAATGGCTGCTCGGTCCCTATGGTGCCGGTTTTTTCTGGATCGCCAGCGAATGGATCGAGCGGCTGCCGCTCGGTGCCGTCTATTTCATGGCGCTGGAGGGCGCGCGGGATTTTCACACCTTGCCGTCGGGAAATCTGCGGCCCGTGCCTGGAGCGCGCCGCTGGGATTCGGCGGAAACGGCGAATTTCACGAACCTCGCGGCTTTCAACTTCTCCCTGGGCCTGGTTTCGCGCATTGGTGTGGATCAGATCGCCCGACATGTGGATGGGCTGGTTGACGAGATCATCGAACGGCTGCCGCGCGACCGCTGCGTGCTCGCCTCGCCCGCGGAGCGCTCCAGGCGCGGCGCCTACGTCTGTGTTTCCGCGCACAAGCCGGAGGACACTCCCGCGCTCTACCAAAAAGTGCGCGCGGCAAACATTCACGTCAGCCTGCGCGAAAACGCCCTGCGCATCTCGCCGCACATCTACAACACCAGCGACCAGATCGCCCGGTTGATTGGCGTCCTGTCGGCCTGACGCGAATCGCGGTCGCCGAACGCTCTACTCTCGTGGATTTTCGTAGCTGAACGGGACGTAGATAACGCCCTCGAAATCCGCCGGCACCCCTGCGCTCGTTCCCGGACGAAACTTCCACTGCTCCAGCGCCGCGATGGCGTTGTGGTCGAGTTGCGGTTCGAGCCGCCGCACGATCTGTATGCTGTCTACCGTTCCGTCCTTGCGCACGATCGCGTATAGGACCACTTCGCCCTTCACGTGCGCCTTGATCAGGTCCGGCGGATACTTGGGGTCCGCCTTCGCCACCGGAACCGGGCACGCCACCAGCTCTCTGCGCTTGTACGGTGGACCATCGCCCTCGTCCAACTCCGCAAAATTCATAATCCAGCTGCCGCTCGCGCTGGTCAGATTCGGCAGGTTGACGTGCAGCGTATAAATCTCCTTGCCCGACAAAATTTTCTCCGGCGGCAGGCTCGGATCGAACTTGCTTACGTCCGCCGGCCCTCGTCGTGCGTCGCTGGAAGGCTCGTACGGCGTGGTCGGTTTCAGCGCAAGTCCGCTGTGCCTCCCCGAAGGCGCAATCCCTCCATTGCCCGCGCGCGGCGTGGCGCTGCTGACAACGATTGCTGCCGGAAGTGAGCTCCCTCCGTTTCCGCCTGCCGTCGTTGTTGCAGCAGCAGTAGCCGACGCTCCGTTCCCGGAGGCTCCGGGCGCGCCTGGTTTCCCGCCTTCCGGAGAAATCGAGATTCGCGCCGCGAGGTTTCCCTCGGGAACGCTCTCGTTGGGTGCAGGCGGCGCCGGTGTTGCCGAAAGCGCGATCAATCGTCGCAAACCGGAATCGCCCTCTTCCGCTGATCCGCCGACGTCGGGCGCCGCGCCGGCATCCGCGTGAACTTCATGACGTTTGGCCATCGATGTGGACATCGCGTCCAGCGGAATCAGCGGTTTCGCGATCGTCACAGGAGAAGGCGCCACGTTGATCGGGCCGGAATTTTTCTCGGTAGGTACGTCCGGCGCGGTGGCATCGGCCACGGCGTGATGTTGCAGCCGCGGCGCCGAAGCCGTGGGCGTCAATTGCAGGCGAGGCCTCTTCAATTCGGGGGCCGACCACTGCACGATGTTGGGCATCGGAGTCACGATTTTCGGAGGCGTCGGCGGCGCGTCCGGACGAATCAGCGTCTGGCGCGGGTGCGTCACCCGCACTGGTATCGAGATGATTGTTTGTCGCGGATGGAAAGCGTCGGCGGGCTGTTCCACCGGCTGCTTGGGAGCGTCCGGCGCCTTCGCGGGCTTTGGAGCGTTGGCGGGCAGCTTGATCTGCGGAAGGTCGGGCGGATCGTAAACGGTCATCTCGACCTCTAGCGGCGCAAGCGTCGGTTTGATTTCCGGTAGAAATCCCCAGATCGGCAGGATCAAAATCCAAACCAGCGCCACATGCCATAGCGACGAAGCCAAAAATGCGCGGCCAGGTAGTCTGCCGCGCACCCAGTCCACACGGAACCCCCGAAGCTTCTTGAGTTCGCTGTCCTTCGGCGGCCGCGGTCCGGCAAAAAACTCGCGCAGGCTGCTGCGAAATTCGTCGCGCGGCGATGCCCAATCAATTCCCAGATCGAGCCTCGGCAGACGCGAATGTGGGGGGAGCTCTTCGAGGAGATCCTCGCGCCGTTGGGCTTCACCTGGTGCGAACGATTGCATGGATTGGCGCATTATACCCGAACCAATATGATGCGCTTCTGTTACGCCGCGGCTGCCAGCCGGTAAAAGCTGAGCGTCGCGTCGCCCTGTTCGACGATACGAGTGCGTTCTAGCCGTCCTAGGCGCGCCGGAAGTTCGGTTTTGTTTCGATGCTCAACGATAACCAGGCCTTGCGGCGCGACCAGATGGGATGCATCGAGGTACTCGAGAATTTTGACGTGCTCATCTTCGTCCTCGTAAGGAGGGTCGAGAAAGATGAAGTCCGCAATCCGGTGCTGAGCGGCAATCCGGGCCAGGCCGCGCACCGCCTCGGCTTCGATGACTTCCGCTCCCGCGCGAACTCCCAGCGCTTCCAGGTTGGCGCGCACCAGCCGGACGGTCGCCGGATGCGACTCCACGAAAATTGTTTCGCGCGCGCCGCGGCTCATCGCTTCGATCCCGATCGCGCCCGTGCCCGCGTATAGATCAACGAAAAGCGAGTCCTCGACCGCCGGCCCGAGGATGTTGAATAGCGTCTCGCGCAGCCGGTCGCTCGTCGGCCGCAGGCGCAGCTTCCCCGGCCCTTTCAGCAGCCGGCTGCGAAATTTCCCGGCGATCACCCGCACGGCTGCATCCCGCGAAGTTCATGGCTTCTTGGCATGCGCACTTTTCATCCGACGGCGGCTAATTGATACCGTTTCCGCCACGCTGGACTCAGCGATTCCAGCTTGGTGACCACCTCGTCCGCTCGCGCCGGATTTTCCGCCAGCGCGAAGGCCTCGCGCCGCGCGAATTCCAACAGTTCGTGATCGCGCAAGGGCTGCGCGAAAGCAAACGCCGCGTCGCCGTGCTGCCGGGTCCCGAAAAACTCGCCCGGGCCGCGCAGCTTCAGGTCCCGCTCGGCGATTTCGAATCCGTTCGTCGTTGCCACCATCGTTTCGATGCGCGCGAGCGCATCGCCGGCGATCGTTTTCGGCGCCACCAGGATGCAGTGCGACTTTTCCCTGCCGCGCCCAATCCTCCCGCGGAGCTGATGGAGTTGCGCCAGCCCAAATCGCTCGGCATGCTCGATCACCATCACCGTTGCGTTCGGCACATCCACGCCGACCTCGATCACCGTTGTGGCCACCAGCACGTCCAGCTGGCCGCGGCGGAATCGTTCCATCACTGCGTCCTTGTCTTCGTTTTTCAGCCTCCCATGCAGCAGGCCCACCCGCAGTTTCGGGAACACGATTTTCGCCAGGCGCTCATATTCCGCCGTGGCCGCCTTCAACTCCTGCTTCGATTCCTCGATCACCGGATAGAGCACGAATCCTTGCCTTCCGTTCGCGACCTCGCGGCGCAGGAATTCCCATACCCCGGCAAGTTGCGCCTCGTCGGCCCAGCGCGTCTCGATCGGAGTGCGCCCGGGAGGCAATTCGTCAATCACGGAGAGATCGAGGTCGCCGTACAATGTCAACGCCAGCGTCCGCGGAATCGGCGTCGCGGTCATCACCAGCACGTGCGGCGAAGCCCCTTTCTCGATCAGCCGCTTCCGCTGCAGTACGCCGAAGCGGTGCTGCTCGTCCACGATCGCCAGCCCCAGCCGCTGAAATTTTACCGGATCCTCGATCAGCGCATGCGTGCCCACCACCAATTTCGTTTCGCCGCTTTCGACGCGCGCCAGTGCCGCTTCGCGTTCGGCGCGCTTCCGCCCGCTCACGATCAGGTCCACGCCGTAACCGGCGGGCTGGAAGATGCGCCTGGCGGAAAGAAAGTGCTGCGCGGCCAGAATTTCGG
>Ga0210409_10006242_pt1 | contig 12424 bp, 14 predicted proteins | sample IncBWH17MmetaG_FD_161649 | JGI IMG/M metagenome (GOLD analysis project Ga0210409, IMG submission 161649) | Forest soil microbial communities from Barre Woods Harvard Forest LTER site, Petersham, Massachusetts, United States - Inc-BW-H-17-M | ecosystem: Environmental > Terrestrial > Soil >...
GGCGCAGGCGAGCTTCGGACTAATGGATATCGATGTCCAGCGCAACGCGTATGGACGGCAGGTGGACAGCCACATCGCGCGGCTGGCCTACGATGGCGGTGAGATGGAGGCCGTGTTCATACGCGCTCCCATCATCCAGCGGGTAGGCGGGGACGCGCGCGTTCTGGCGAGGCATCGCGGCGATCCGGTGTGGGTCGAGCAGGGGCGGCACATGGTGACTACGTTTCATCCGGAACTGGCCGCCGACCGCACCGTGCATCGTAGATTCCTGGCGAAATTGTGAGCGGGCGGCAAGGTAGCCCATAGTGCGGCGAACACGCGCTAGAATCGATGCTGTCCCCGCGCTGGGACAGAGAGCAGAGTCTTTATGCAACATTCACGTCAAAACAAGTTCCCGCTAATCATCGCCGCGGTCGTCGCTGCCATGTTGGCCGCCGGTGTTGCCTTTGCACAGAGCGACGCCAAGGCCACCAACGATCTGCCGAATCCGTTTCACGCCGTAGAGGATTGGGCGAAACTCCCTTCGAACATCGAATGGGGACAGGTGATTTCAGTGCACCTGGACCCGCATGGCAACGTGTGGATCTTCCATCGCAAGGATCCGCCAATTGTCGAGTTCGACCATACCGGCAAGTACATCAAGAGCTTCGGCGCGGGAATGTTCGTGACGCCTCACGGCCTTACGGTGGATCGCGAGGGCAATATCTGGGTGACGGATCAGGACGCCAAAAATGGCAAAGGTTCGCAGGCGATCAAGTTCAGCCCGGACGGGAAAGTTCTGATGACGCTCGGCAAGGCCGGAGTGGCGGGACCCGGCAATGATACCTTCAGCGGTCCGTGCGATGTGGCGGTGGCCGCCAACGGCGACATCTTCGTGGCCGACGGGCACGGCGGCGAGACCAACGCTCGCGTGATGAAGTTTTCTAAAGACGGAAAGTTTATCAAAGCCTGGGGCAAGAAGGGATCGGGACCGAGCGAATTCGACACGCTGCACCGCCTGGCAATGGACTCCAAAGGCCGTCTCTTCGTGGCCGATCGCGGCAACAATCGGATTCAGATTTTCGATCCGGACGGAAACTTCGTCGCGCAGTGGCACCAGTTTGGGCGCCCCAGCGGGATCTTCATTTCCAAGGACGACACGCTGTATTCGGTCGACTCGCAGTCGGACGACAAGACCAATCCGGGCGTGAAACGCGGCATCCGGATCGGCAGCGCGAAGGACGGATCGGTGAAGTATTTGATCCCGGATCTCTCGACCAACCCTGCGATTGCTCTAGCCGAAGGCGTCACATCGGATGCCAAGGGCAACATCTACGCCGCGGGCGTGAGCTCGATGGGGTTGCACCTGTTCGTTAAGAAGTAATCTCCGCGCGGGTGTTTCCCGAAGCCCTACAGACGCGAATGCGGGGCATCTGGGACGCGGCGAAACCCTAACTGGACTTGGGCAAAATGAGCGTCGGCGGTGAGCACGTCCTTCAGGCCAAGCTCGCGCATGACGATAACGCTCGTGAAATCGGTAAACGAGACGTTGGGTTTGTCGCGATAACGAAGGCGCATCTGGTAAGCGGCATCGAAGCGGGGCGGCGTGATTCGTTCTAATCTCAACTGACCCTGCGCGGCCGCTTCCAGGACGGCGGCGCTAAACTGCCGCGCGACCGGAAAACCGCATCGGGCAAATAGACGAGTAAAGGTTTCGTCGAGCACGTAGTCGGTTGTGACTAGGCCTCCCCGTGCGGAGCGGTTGCGGCGTTCGGCGACCGCCGGAACATGCGCGGGGTCCCTGGCATCGGCCAAAACCAGCCATCCCCAGGTGTCCACGAACATTGCCTCAACCAGTACGGCTTCAGCGCGAATAGAGCGCTTCATCAATATCCTGGCTCAAGCGGCCGTCGCGGATGATCCCTTCGACCTTGGCCAGAGGGTCCCTCCTGGCACGCCGGGGACTACGGCTGTTCAGCTCCAAGCGAGTGCGGATCAGCTGCGCCATACTCAGGCGGCTGCTAAAAGCTTCGCTGCGAAGCTGCTCGTGCAACTCGTCCGGCAGGAAGATGGTGGTGCGTTTCATACACGCATCGTAGCATATATGTGTCACTTCCCCACGTAGCTCACGCGCCAAATGATTTTGGTTCCGTCGTCGGTCACGTAGAGCGAGCCGTCCTTACCCGTAACCACGCCAACGGGACGGCCCCAGGCACCATCCGGTCCGGAAAAGGTGAGGAAATCCTCGAACACTCCGCTCGGATGACCCTTCTCTAAAGGAACGCGCACCACCTCGTGCCCCGACGGATTCGCACGATTCCATGAACCATGCTCGGCCGCGAACAGGTCGCCGCGATACTCGGCGGGGAACTGCGTGCCGTCGTAGAACGTCAGCCCAAGCGATGCTTGATGCGGCCCCACCAAGATATCCGGTACCGTCACCTTGTCCTTCAGCTCAGGATGTTTGCCTTCATGCCGCGGGTCCTGGTGGCCGCCGATGTAATACCACGGCCAGCCATAGAAGGCGCCGGGTTCGACGTGCGTGATGTAGTCGGGCACCAGGTTGTCACCCAGCGCGTCGCGCTCGTTCACCGAGCACCACACTTCTCCGGTGATCGGATTCACGCCCAGACCGACAGGATTGCGAATCCCGGCGGCGTACACGCGCACGAACTTGCCCTCGGGCGTGTACTCAAGAATATCAGCGCGATTCTTTTCCCCGGGATGCGTGTCGGGATCGTCCACGTTGCTGCCGGAACCAACCGCGACCAGCATCTGCTTGGCGGCCGTCGAGAACACGATATCGCGCGTCGAGTGCCCGCCGGTGGGAAGCTCGGGAATAATCACCTGCGCCGGCCCGGAAGATTTCATGTCGCCGTTCTTATATGGAAACCTCACCACGGACGCGGTGTTGCCCGCGTACACCCACTGCGGATTCGGCCCCGGCGGATAGAAGTTGATTCCGAAGACGCCCTTCAGTCCCGTGGCGAAGGTTTCCACCTGCTGCGGTTTGCCGTTGGCGGTGCGAATCACTTTGAGCTCGCCCGCGTTGGTCTCCGTCAGGAAAAAGTCGCCGTTGGGCGCCATGCGAATCTGGCGCGGATTCTTCAGACCTTCCATGAACAGCTCGACCTTGAATCCTTGTGGCGCGCCGGGCACCGCTCCATTGGGACGATCGGCGAGCTTGGTGTTGCGGTTCGAATCCGTGTCGAACGGCTTCGGCAAATCGCTCGCGGTGATCTTACGGAAGGTTCCGGGCTTTAGTTCCTTGGCATCAATGAATGCGCCCTTGCCGGAAACCAGGTTAGCGATCTTGGTGCCATCCGCGTTGAGCATGACGCCGAAAGCCGCGAGCCCGGCCGCGGCGGTGATCCAGTGCAGTGTTTTCATAACGCGCTCCTGTCGATTAGTGTACGTCAGTATGCAAGGGAACTCGGGAGGAACAACGGGCCGCGCGATTTTCCTTCCGCCGCGGCCTTCAGGCGAAACATTAATTCGCCCCAAGTGGTGGTGCAGGACACAAAGTAATCCGTATCGGAAGCCCAGCCCGCGTGGGTAAATCGCACCTGCGTGCTGCCGCCCTTGTCCTCCAGCACGAATATCAGGCGAGTGCCGGCCCACTCGTTGCCGGACTCACAGAGCCACTCGACGCCGCTGGAATCGTTTCGTTGCGGCTTCAGGCGGTATATAGTCTGCCGGTTGAAGAACCCGAGCTCCACCGTGCCGTCCGTTTCGGTGACGTCGCTGGCCCACCATTCCGCGACTCCCTCCGCGGTCGCTGCGAAGCGCCGGACGGTCTCGGCAGAGGCAGAGATTTGAATCATGTGACGAATATCGGCCATATGAGTATTAAATCAGTTCTCCCAACGCATCGCGTTGAAACGGCCGCAGCTCGTCGATCGCCGTTCGCCGAACCACAGCCGCCCACGCTAGAATCGAGACGTGCGCACCGCGGCTCATCTCAAGGTCTTGATGCTTGCAGTCTCTCTGCCCCTGACCGCGGCCGACTTGATCATCGATCACGTCACCGCGGCGGGCAGCGATCTGAAAAAGATGCAGGCCCAACTCAACGCGATTGGTATACGGTCCGAATACGGCGGGCTCCACAACAACCACGCCACGGAGATGGCGTTGGTCAGTTTTCCTGATGGATCGTATCTCGAGTTGATCGCGATTCAGCCCATGCCCGATGCGCAGGCTGTGACAGCGCATTACTGGTCCAAGCAGATGCGAGGGAACGCGGGCCCAGCGGCTTGGGCGATCCGTCCACGCGACCTTTCCGCCGAAGTCGCGCGCCTCCGCGAGGCTGGCGTAACCGTTACATCGCCGGTCCGCGCCGGCCGTGACCGCCCCGATGGCACGCACCTGGAATGGGAGACCTCCAACACCGGAACTGAACCTAATGGAACGTTCTTTCCGTTCCAGATCCATGACTTCACGCCACGTGAGCAGCGAGCGTTCCCAAACGGTAAGTCCACCACCGACGATTTCAGCGGCGTCGGGCAGGTAGTGATCGCGGTGCGCGATCTCCAAGCCGCGACAGAGCGTTACCGTAAAGCATTCGAGCTGTCTCGGCCCACCATCGAATCGGATAAGAGCTTCGGCGCGCGCCTCGCGTTGTTCCGCGGAACTCCCGTCATTCTCGCTGCGCCGCAAGGCGCGGGATCGTGGATCGCCGAACGGCTGGAACGATTCGGTGAAGGACCCTGCGCCTTCATCCTGAAGGACGCGATGCCCGGCCGCATTTTACAATCCACGCAGAAATCGCATTGGTTCGGGGCGGACGTATACTGGTTTGATATACAAAACCTAGGGTGGCACCTGGGATTTCGAGCCCCGCGACATCGCTAGTCAGCGCTCGCACGATACTCACAACTTTGTGAGTCATTCTCACCGTTTTTTCTTTGACAACTTTTAGCACTCCGAGTACACTTCTTCTTACGCGAATTCAGGGTTGACGGAGAACCGCACAATGAAGACGCTCGCTGTGGCACTTGCGTGCTTATCCAGCGCATTTGCCGGCTCGGTTACGCTCACCATGGATGAAGTTCCAACCCAGGCAATTAATGGTTTGGTCGTCACCAAGGGCGGGATCACATTCACTTTTTCAGACCCCGGCTTGAACGATTTTTACAACTCTCCGAATGGAGGACAAATGACATACGTTCAAGATCCCTCCCTCGAGGGTCAGGCCGCGGATGTATTCACCATTACTTTCTCCGCCCCGATGTTCGACATTTTTTTGGGAATGGCGGAGAGCACTATGGTCGCTCCTGGAGCCCAGCTTGCTTCGGTAAACCTCTATAATGGCGTGACCTTACTCGGAACGCAGACGTTTAACTCCACTCTCGCCGACCCCTTCGACGAGGGCCAGTTCATCTATCAAGGCAGCCTTGGGTTAGTGACCAGTATTCAGATCACTCCGAACAACACGGGGACCCCAGCAATGGCGATTGACAATTTGTTTGTCGCCACCTCGCCGGAGCCATCGACCTTGATGTCTTCGTTCGCTGGAGCCACAGTACTCGCCGGTATTGCACTCTTGCGGCGCCGCCGCCGCAGTGTCCTGATCGGCTCCAAACAAAACGTGCGCACCCCGAGTTCGCGCATTTCGCGTTAATCGGTATCTCACTTCGTATACGTTGTTTGTATCTCAATACGTATACAAAATGCCTCTCCTTCTGTTCTTGAATTCATACCCCTTGTCTTTGCCGCCGCGCGCCGATATGATATCGGACGAGTTAACATTTCGCCCCAGGAGGCTGTCTCAGTGAAACTCTGGCGCATCTCTCTAGCAGGTTGTGCAGTGGCTTTAGCGGCGATGGCCGCTCCCCCCGACAAAACGACTGCGGTTACATTTAACAAGGACGTTCTCCCGATTTTGCAAAAGAACTGCCAGCAGTGCCATCGTCCCGGTGAGGTGGCTCCGATGTCGTTGCTGACCTACGAATCCGCGCGCCCCTGGGCGAAATCGATCAAGACGGCGGTGGTCGCGCGCAAGATGCCGCCGTGGTTTGCCGAAGTCGGACACTTCGCCGACGAGCGAGTCTTGAGCCAGGCCGACATCAACACACTGGTAGCGTGGGCCGATAACGGCGCTCCTGAAGGCGATGCGAAAAACAAGCCCGCGCCCTTGACGTTTGCCGACGGATGGCAGATCAAACCCGACATCGTGGTCGAGATGCCCAAGGCGTTCCAGTTGCCGGCCAAAGGCACCATCAACTATAAGTTCATTCGAGTAAAGGGCAACTTCGCCCAGGACATGTGGGTCCAGGCCGCCGAGATGCGCCCCAGCGATTCGCGCGTGTTGCATCACGGAAAGGTGTGGGTGGTGCCGCCAGGGTCGAAGTGGATGGCCAACGCGGAGTACGGCGAGGCCTACGAAGGACAGGAAGCCGGCCGCAACAGCGCCAGCGACGACAACGATATTCTGGGCAAGTTCAACCCGGGCCTCGGAGCTCAGGCGTTCGATGTAGACGGCGCGGCGAAATTCGTGCCCAAGGGATCGGACCTCGTATTCGAATTGCATTACACCGCGATCGGCGAACCCGCTGCGGACAAATCCAAGCTTGGAATCGTGCTGGCCAAAAATGCGCCGCAGCGCCGTTATTTTCTCTCCGCCGGTCCCGCCGCGCAGAACCTGGCCATCCCCGCCGGCGATGGCAATGCCGAAGTCGTCAGTGAGGTCACCGTAAGCATGGATCACGTCAACCTGGTGTACGCACAACCCCACATGCACCTGCGCGGCAAGGATTTCGAACTGCGCGTGGTTTATCCAACCGGTGAGCAGGAGACGGTCTTCCGCGGTAAGTTCGACTTCGAGTGGCAGCTGGGGTACAACTTCGCCAAACCCATTCCTCTGCCCAAGGGCACGCGGGTGATCGGCATTTCGCACTTCGACAACTCTGCCAATAACAAGTTCAAACCCGACCCCAGCACGGAAGTCGTGTGGGGGCCCCAGAACTGGGACGAGATGAGCAATTGCTTCATCGGTCTGACGTTCGATGTGAACGCCGAAGCCGCCAGGCTATTCAAGCGTTCCGGCCCCAGCCTCCTGCCCAGGAGCGACCGCGGCCCCACGCTGGCTGCACTGGAGGCTCTGAAGTAGTCGCGATCCAAACGAAAATGAATTAAGGCGAAAGCCCGGAGCAATCCGGGCTTTTGCGCATTTCTACCCTACCGGCAGTATTGTAAGATCAAGATGACGATGTTTCTGCCGCACCAGAACCTCAGCGACCAAATCAACAACAATATCATCAGCAGTGAGATCGAGGGCGGCGTGTATCTGCGCGATCTTCCGGAGCCCGCCATGATCGAGCTGATCACGCGCAATCGCAGCTACAACATCGTAGTGCGGCACGACGGCAGCGCCTGGATCTGGGGCCACCCGCAATATTGCCCGGAGCCGACGCTGGTCCACATCAGCGGCTGCAACTGGGGCGGCTCGATGTTGAAGACGCACTACCTCGGCCGCGGCATGCACCTGGAATTCCGCCACCCGGACTACGAAGGCCCCATCATCACGTCCCGCATTGCCGATATCAAAGTGCGGAGCGAAGCCGCGTAGGAGTGGAGCACGCACTTTTGCGTGCCACGTCGCGACTCATCGCGACGCATGGCGGACCCAGCGCCAACCCGCCGTGCGTCGGCATAAGTGCCGACGTGGCACGCAAAAGTGCGTGCTCCACGTCACCGCAGCACCATCTCCGCCAGCTCCCGCATATCCCGAATCATGAAGTCCGGCGGGGCCTGCGCAAACGTCTCGGGCTGAAATCCCCACGCGACGCCGCAAGCCCGCACGCCGGCGTTATGCGCCGTGATCACATCCACGGCGCTGTCTCCGACCATGATCGTCCGAGCCCGCGAAGCATGTGCTTCTTCGACCAGCAGATCGATGCCCTGCGGATGCGGCTTCTTCTCGGCGAGACTGTTCCCCCCATAGACCCGGAAAAAATGCATGTCGAGGCCCAGCCCCTCGATCAAATGCAGACTGAATCGCACCGGCTTGTTCGTCAGCACAGCCAGCGGAATCCCCGCGGAGTGCAGGCAGTCGAGAGCCTCGCGCACTCCCGGGTACAGCGTGGTCGAATCCAGCATGTGCTCGCGGTAATAATCCAGGAAGTAGCGCAGCGCGTGAGGCAACTCGGCTTCCGGATAATCGGGCAGCGCCCGGCGCACCAGCATCGGCGCTCCGTTGCCGACGTAGGAAGAGACGCGCGCGACATCCAGAGACTCCAGCCCCGCCCAAGCCCGCGTCGCGTTGACCGAGTCCACCAGATCGTTGGTGGAGTCGATCAACGTACCATCCAAGTCGAAAATCAGCAGGTCCCCGGAGGGGTTTCCATTGGGAGTACTCACCGGTCCTTCTTCTTTTTCGTCTCGGCCGGGCGGGGCTTTTCCGGTTCCCTGGGCCGCTCGCGTTCCTGCGCATGCTGCTTCGCCCGCTCCACTTGATCGTGCCAGGCTGTCTGCACCTGGTACATCGTTTCGTGGAACGCTTCCTTAATCGAATTGGGCGCCGTCGCCGCAACCAAGTTCGACGCGTCGATCACGTAGGGCATGGCGGCCGAGCCGACCATCCAATTCGGCGGCGGAGAAGGAGTGAAGGCCATCAGCACCGCCACGAACGCCACCGCCACCAGCATTCCACGAATGAATCCGAACCCTCCGCCAAGAAGATGATCCAGCCACGACAGCCCCGTCCACTTGAAGAGCCTCGACAGGAGCTTGGCCACCAGTCCGCCGGCCGCGACGCAAAACACAAACACGACCAAAAAACCGAGAATGTTGCAGAGCATCACCGAGCCGACGTAGCGGTGGATGGCGGCCGCGGGTGTCCCGTAAAACCAAAACGCCAGCAGCATCCCGACAATGGCCGCGAAAAATCCGATGCCCGCCCGTGCGAACCCCGCCGCGAATCCGGCGATCACCGAGGATCCTACAATGACGATCAGCAGAATGTCGAGCAGATTCATGCGGGTTCAACTAGTTCCATGTGGGGCAGGATGCCATCCTGCGGCGGGTCGGCAACCCGCCTGCCGAACAGCGGGCGCGCTCAAGCCGATTGACAATCGGCCGCAGGTTGACAACCTGCCCCACATCACTTCACAGGCAATTCGCGTGCCGCCAGCGCGCGATAAGCATCCCGATATTTTTCAGCCGTGCGTTGCGCGACCTCCGGGGGCAGCGCGGGAGCTGGAGGCTGCTTGTTCCACTGGAGCGTTTCCAGATAGTCGCGAACATACTGCTTGTCATAGGAAGGCTGAGAGCGCCCAGGCTGATACGTTTCGAGCGGCCAGAACCGCGAGGAGTCCGGGGTAAGGACTTCGTCGGCCAGGATAATCTCGCCGTTCCAGACGCCGAATTCGAGCTTGGTATCCGCAATGATGATCCCGCGCGAGCGGGCATACTCGGAGGCGCGCCGATAAATCTCCAGCGTAAGATCGCGCAAACGCGCGCCCGCGTCCGCGCCGGTGATCCCGCACATAACCTCGAAGGAAATGTTCTCGTCGTGTCCGGTTTGAGCCTTCGTTGCGGGAGTGAATATCGGCTGCGGCAGTTGATCGGATTCCCGCAAGCCCGGGGGCAGCGGAATCCCGCACACTGCCCCGCTCTGCCGGTACTCCTTCCAACCCGAGCCCGCCAGGTAACCGCGTGCAACGCATTCCACCTGGAACATGTCCGCGCGCTTCACCCACATCGACCGCCCCGCGAAATCCGCGGGCAAACCGGTCACGTCGATGCTCAGTAGATGATTGGGGACGACGTCCTTCAACAGATCCAACCAGAACAAAGTCATGTGCGTCAGCACGCGTCCCTTGTCCGGAATGCCAGTCGGCAAAATGCAGTCGAATGCCGAGATGCGGTCCGTGGCGACGATCAGCAGCCGCGAGCCGTCCTCATAAACGTCCCGCACTTTGCCGCGAGCCAGTAGTTTGTATTGGGGCAACGTGGTTTCAAGAACCACGCCGCCGTTGGAAGAATTTCCGGAAGAATGTGTGGGTGCCAAACCCAATTATACTGAGTGGATGGCGCAGGCGGTTCCGACTGCGCTTCTTTTCAGCCTCCTGGGGGATTCGGTCTCGCATGCTCTTGTCGATCCTGATACCGGTGTACAACGAACGCACCGTAGTCGAGCGCAGCGTGGCCTTGGTTTTAGCCGCTCCCCTGCCCGAAAACATGGATCGCGAGCTGGTCATCGTGGACGACTGCTCCACCGACGGCACCTCGGATGTGCTCGATCGTATGGCCACCGCCGAGCCCCGGATTCGCCTGTTTCGCCAGACCGTGAATCAAGGCAAAGGCGCAGCCGTGCGCCGTGCGATACAGGAAGCCTTGGGGGATTTCTGTCTGGTTCAAGACGCGGATCTGGAATACGATCCCTCCGAGTACGCGAAGCTCCTGCGTCCTCTCCTGGATGGACATGCAGACGCAGTTTTCGGGTCGCGCTACCTGGCGGGCGAGCAAACCCGCGTGCTGCCCTACTGGCACTCCATGATCAACAAGACGCTGACGCTGGTGTCGAACATGTTCAGCAATCTGAACGTGACTGACATGGAGACATGCTACAAGGTGTTCCGCACGGACCTGTTAAAGAGCATTCCGATTCGCAGCGACCGCTTCGGCTTTGAGCCAGAAATCACCATGAAGGTTTCGAAGCGCAAGCTGCGAGTTTACGAAGTGCCGATCAGCTACCACGGCCGCACCTATGAAGAAGGCAAGAAGATCGGCTGGAAGGACGGCATGAAGGCGTTCGGCGTCGTGCTGTATTTCTGGATCATCGACGACCTGTATTCGGAGACCTACGGGCGCGGCCTGCTGAACAGCCTTACCGGGACGCCGCAGTATCTGAGCTGGATAACGCGAGTCTTGCGGCCCTACCTGGGCGATACGGTGCTTGAAATCGGCGCGGGCCTGGGCAACCTCAGCGGCCGGCTGATGGGCAAGAAGCTGATGTACGTCGCCGCTGAAAAAGATCCGCTGTACCTTCACGCGCTGCGTAACCGCTTCCTGCGCACACCGAGTGTGACGGTGTGCGAACTGGATCCGGAGCAGCCCAGCGCGTACGCACCGTGGACCGGGCAATTCGAGAGCGCGCTCTGCGCGAACGTGTTGGAGACGGCCGATGACCCGCAGGCCGTGATCCAATCGATCGCCGGATGCCTGAAGCCCCATGGAAAACTGATCGTGCTCGCGCCGCAAGGCCCGGCGCTCTTCGGTTCGCTCGATCGCGCCATGGGACACAAGCGCCGCTTTTCCGCCGCGGAGCTGAGCGCGATACTGGAAGGCGCCGGCCTGAAGGTGGAGCAGGAGCACCAGCTCAACAAATTCGGCGCGCTGAGCTGGTGGGTTTTCGGGCATGTTTTGGGACGCTCGAAAATGAGCCGCGTCGCACTGAAGCTGTGGGACAAGACGGTTTGGTTCTGGCGTCGAGTGGACGGGTTGCTGCCATGGCGGGGACTGTCGCTGGTGATAGTGGCGCGGAAGTCATGAACCGGTCCTCCTTGGGTTCGTTTGGCAATAAATACCTTGACTCAGGTACAAAGAGCTTCGTATCCTAGGCGCGTGACAGGTCGGCGCGGTTTTCTCGCGGTCGTGTGCCTGCTTGCGGCGGGTCAGTTGACTAGTGTTGGGGGCTTGATTCCGATCCAAATCTCAAACGGCCCATCATACGCGCAATCGGTGGGGGCGGTCGGGGCTACCTCCAGGTTCCCGCCATCCTTGCCGGACAGAGCGCCGATGAGCGCATTGCCGAGCGGGCGTTGGTCCTCGACTCGATTCACCGTGCAGTGGACCTCAATTCCGAACATCATCGGCCCTGAGTACAATTCCTCAAGCCGATCCTCGGTTTTGATGTTGGCTAGATGCAGGGCGGAAATGATCTCGCGGCCAAGTTTCTTGGACTCGGAATCGCCCTTGTACGAACGGAGCCAAACTTGGTTACCCGAGAATCTAGCGAGCGCGGCTCCGATTTTGCGTTGTTGTTCGGCGGTGAGTTCGCGGCCTGCCATGGTCGCACGGATTTGGGTTTCGACTATCGGGGTCCAGACTTCTATAACACCCTCTCCGGCGAGTCCGAATATCACCATGGTGCCACCTACCGCTGACCACTTGAACGAAGACTTATTGAAGGGAATGCCTCCCTTGAAATACTCGAAGATGGCGCACCACAGTTCACGGATGTGTTCCCACTCTTCCATTACGACCCCGACGCCTACAAGGGCCGTGAATACGACCAGCCATATCTCTAGCCGACTTTCCAACCTCCAGAGCGTGTCTATCGGTGTCATGGGAGACGGTTACTCAGAGCCGTGGTGGTGGACTACATTCAAGAGCGAAGATGCCGTCACCAAGGCCCGCTCCATTGTTCCGTTGTGCGTTTTAGCGCTCCTGTTTGTGAGGATCTTCGGTCCGTGGAAATGAGATTCTATCACCGTGGGTGCTA
>Ga0210409_10006243_pt1 | contig 12423 bp, 9 predicted proteins | sample IncBWH17MmetaG_FD_161649 | JGI IMG/M metagenome (GOLD analysis project Ga0210409, IMG submission 161649) | Forest soil microbial communities from Barre Woods Harvard Forest LTER site, Petersham, Massachusetts, United States - Inc-BW-H-17-M | ecosystem: Environmental > Terrestrial > Soil >...
CGGATTGTGCTTCTGCAACACCTTCGTGATCGCCGCCGTCAACGTCGTCTTGCCATGATCAATGTGACCAATCGTCCCTACGTTGCAGTGCGGCTTATTCCGTTCAAATTTTTCCTTCGCCATTTCCGTTTTTCCTTTTGTAGCGCCGGCGTCCCGCCGGCCAAAGCGTTAAACCGATACTGAATTGTCTTCTTCGCCGCCGGCCCTTTCGTAGTAAGCGCCCAGAAACTCTTCTTTCTCAACCACGCCTTCAGAAAGAACCCAGCTTCCGAAACGCTCGTACTCCGCCTGAAACCGCGTGCGAAACCGTTCGAAATCTCTATGCCAGGCCCAGAGGTCTCTTACCCGATACCGCCGTTTCTCTGGAACCTCGCACCAGACTTCGGTTCCCACATAACCGTGCGCTTGGCACAACAGCTGTGACCAAACTCCACCGGTACCGAAAACCAATTCAAAATCCGCTTGCCGTTCGTCGCATGCCCAAAATCTGCGGTCAACTACGAACCGCGGACCATCGAGTCACTTCGCCGTGCCCTGCACCTTGGCGATGATTTCTTCCGCCACCGAACGCGGCGCTTCTTCATAACGCGCGAAGTGCATCGAGTACTCGGCGCGGCCCTGCGTCGACGAACGCATATGGGTCGCATAGCCGAACATCTCCGAGAGCGGCACGATGGCCTTGATCACCTGCGAACCCGCGCGGTGCTCCATGCCTTCGATCCGTCCCCGCCGCGCACTCAAGTCGCCCATGATGGCCCCGGCAAAATCCTCCGGCGTGACCACTTCCACCGCCATCACCGGCTCCAGGATCACCGGGCTCGCCTTCCGAGCCGCCTCCTTGAACGCCATCGATCCAGCGATCTTGAAAGCCATTTCGTTCGAGTCGACTTCGTGATAGCTGCCGTCGTAAAGCGTCGCCTTCACGTCCACCATCGGATAGCCGGCTAGAACGCCGCCTTCCATGGCTTCCCGAATCCCCTGGTCGATCGGCTTGATGTATTCCTTCGGCACCACGCCGCCCACGATGTCGTTGATGAACTCGTAGCCTTTACCCGGCTCGTTGGGATCCAATTGGATCTTGGCGTGACCGTACTGACCGCGGCCGCCCGTCTGACGGATGTATTTGCCTTCCGCTTCGGCGTGTTTGCGGATGGTCTCGCGATACGCCACCTGCGGCTTGCCGACATTGGCCTCGACCTTGTACTCGCGCATCATGCGGTCGACGATGATCTCCAAATGCAGCTCGCCCATCCCGCTGATGATGGTCTGGCCGCTGTCCGGATCGGTATGAACCTTGAAGGTTGGATCTTCCTGCGCCAATCGCGCCAGAGCCATCCCCATCTTTTCCTGGTCGGCCTTGGTCTTGGGTTCGACGGCCACGGAAATCACGGGCACCGCGAAGGTAATCGACTCGAGCGTGATCGGATGTCCTTCGTCGCAGATCGTGTCGCCCGTGCTGACATTCTTCAATCCCACCACGGCACAAATGTCGCCTGCCAGGATTTCCTGGATGTCTTCGCGCTTGTTGGCGTGCATCTTGAGCAAACGCCCGATGCGTTCCGTCTTCTGGGTGCGCGAGATCAATACCGATTCGCCCGACTTCAGCTGCCCCGAGTACACGCGAATAAATGTCAGTTGGCCGACAAACGGATCGGCCATGATCTTGAACGCCAGCGCCGAGAACGGCTCTTTGTCATCGGCTTTGCGCGTGATCGGCTGTCCGTTGTCCGGATTGATGCCTTTCGTCTCGGCCGTATCCAGAGGCGACGGCAGGTAATCCACCACGGCGTCGAGCAGCGGCTGCACACCTTTGTTCTTGAAGGCCGTCCCCAGAACGACCGGGAACAGCTTCAGGCCGATCGTCGACTTGCGCAGCGACTTCCGCAGTTCCTCAGCGGAGATCTCTTCGCCTTCCAGAAACTTGTGCAGGATGTCGTCGTCGTTTTCGGCAATCGTTTCGACCAGCTGCGTATGGAACGCTTCCGCTTTCTTCTGCAGCTCGGCAGGAATCGCCTCGGTCACATATTCCGCGCCCATCGTCTCGTCGTTCCAGACGATCGCCTTCATATTGATCAGATCGACCACTCCCTTGAACTTGTCTTCTTGGCCAATGGGAATCTGGATCGCTACGGGCTTCGCGTTAAGGCGCTTGCGGATGGTGTCGATGGCGTGCTCGAAATCCGCACCCATCTTATCGATCTTGTTGATGAAGCAAATCCGTGGGACGCCGTACTTGTCCGCCTGCCGCCAGACTTTTTCCGACTGCGGCTGCACACCATGAACCGCGTCAAACACCGCGACCGCGCCGTCAAGCACGCGCAGGGACCGCTCCACCTCCGCCGTGAAATCGACGTGGCCGGGCGTATCAATAATGTTGATGCGAATATCGCGCCAGGTGCAGGTTGTGGCCGCCGACGTGATGGTGATGCCGCGCTCCTGCTCCTGCTCCATCCAGTCCATCGTCGCCGTGCCTTCATGGACCTCTCCGATGCGGTGCGTTCTTCCCGTGTAAAAAAGGATGCGCTCCGTCGTAGTGGTCTTGCCGGCATCGATGTGCGCCATGATGCCGATGTTCCTGCAACGCTCTAATGGGACTGTTCTGGCCACGGTTCCTTTAACTCTGCTTTCTGGGGCTCCAAAAAATCGTCATCAGCTTTTGGCTAGCTTTCAGCCAACTCATTGCCTCGTGTGATTCAAGCTAAGAGCTAACGACTAAATGCTAAAAGCTGCTTTTCTACCACCGGTAATGTGCAAACGCCTTATTGGCTTCCGCCATGCGATGCACGTCTTCCTTCTTCTTGATCGCCGCGCCGCGATTATTCGCGGCATCCAACAATTCGTTCGTAAGCTTGTCGATCATGCCCTTCTCGCCGCGACCACGCGCATAGGTAATCAGCCAGCGAATCGCGAGCGACGTGCGGCGGTCGGCATTCACTTCAACCGGCACCTGGTAGTTCGCGCCGCCCACGCGGCGAGTCTTCACTTCCAGCAGCGGCTTCGCGTTCTCGACCGCCTTCTTGAACAGCTTCAGAGCCTCATCGCCGCCCTTGGCCTGCAACTGTGTGAGCGCTTCATAGAAGATGCCCTGGGCCGTCGACTTCTTGCCCTGCCACATCATCGAGTTCACGAACTTGGTTACCAGGTCCGATCCGTAGACCGGATCACCGGCAACTCCGCGTTTTGCGATATGTCCTTTTCTTGGCATGTTCTCAGTTCTCAGTTCTCAGCTCTCAGCTTCAACCGGCCCGTTCTGACTGAGAACTGGGAACCGGGAACTGAGAACCGGGTTCTTACGCTTTCTTCGGGCGCTTTGCGCCGTATTTCGAGCGACCCTGGTTGCGACCGGCCACGCCGACCGCGTCCAGCGTGCCGCGCACCACGTGATAACGCACACCCGGCAGATCCTTCACGCGGCCCCCGCGAATCAGCACGATCGAGTGCTCCTGCAAGTTGTGACCGATACCCGGTATGTACGTTGTCACTTCAATTCCATTGGTCAGGCGTACACGAGCCACCTTGCGAAGTGCCGAGTTCGGCTTCTTGGGCGTCTGGGTGTACACGCGCGTGCAAACACCGCGCTTTTGCGGACAGGACTGCAGCGCCGGGCTCGCCGTTTTGTAACGAGGCTTCTTCCGGCCGGAACGCACCAATTGATTAAACGTAGGCACTCTTTGCCGCTCCTTCAGCGCACCCTGCTGCCGGCACCGTAGTGCACGCACACGCACTGCCGCTGTTTCTGCTTTTTCCCTTACGGGTCTGGCCGGCACGTCGCTCAGCCATGCTTCTCGCCGGGCACAACATCCGAAGAGAGAGTTTTGGATTTCCCGATCAGACTGATCTGCCGACGACGGTGACGCCAAGCCTAACTTCGGAGGCGCTCCGTTTCGTCAACGCTCCTTCGCATAGCCTCCTGACGGGCAGGAGGTGATCGCGAAGCATTTTCAGCGAGGAAGTTTCCGAACGATTCTCTGCTCGGTGAACCTTTAAGCTCTAAAGCTCAGCCCCTATTTTCGGAGGCACCGCGCACACAAAAAAGGCGCGGGGATAAAACCCACCGCTACCAGGCAAGCCAGAATTAACTCGCGGAACCTTTTAAATATAACAACACCCCTTGCGCATCGTCAACGGTGCTTTTGCGCATCTCACCGCAGGCAGACGGCCGGTCACCCCTTGCTGAAATCCCGGCTGGCCTCTACACTGAAAAATTTCCAAGCATATACACAGACTCGCCTGCTGTTGGCTCGGCCTCGCAGGCGGGGAGGATGCATGCGTCGGTTCTGTTCTGGTCTGCTTACAAGTGCACTTTTCTCCTTTCTTTTCGGAAACTTGGCCGGATGTGGCGGCAGTAGCACTGCCCCCGTCCTGCCCACCCCAAGCAAAATCGTCCTTACTCCCGGGAACAGCAGTATCGATCTCGGTACGATGCTGACCTTTTCTGCAACTCTCACCCCGAGCAGCACGGTTCCCGTTACCTTCACCTCCAGCAACCCCAGTGTTTTGAGTTTCGTTTCGACCGCGTCGGGTGTGGCGTGCGCCGGACGATGGGACACCGCGGGACAGATTTGCAGTCCGACCAGCGTCGGCGTAGCCCAAGTAACTGCCAGCGCGAATGGCGTTGTCAGCGCTCCCGTGATCGTCTACGTGCACCAGCATGTCGACACGGTCTCGGTAAGCGTCCTGAATCCACCGATCCCGATGCCGGACTGCGTCACCTTGGCGCCAGCGACCGGAGTGCAGAACTTCCTCGATTTGCAGGCACATGCCTTCAGCAACGGCGCCGATGTCACGAACACATTGGGATCGTTCATCTTTTCCCAAAGTGACGGTAGCGTCGCAACATTGAGCACGACCCAATCCGAGTTGCAGAACAACAACGGCAACCAGATCACCCAGGCTCGAATCACTTCGAAAGCGCCGGGCTATACCCAGGTTTTTGCGACAGTTTCCGGCGTGAACAGCCTGCCCGCGATGATCCCCGACAGCAAAGCGGTCCTGCATCCTTATTTCGAGACCTGCATCGTGCAGTCAATCAGCCTGCAGGTAGGAAGCAACGACCCTTCTAATACCACGTTCGCGATCGCCAATACTGGTAGCACATCTCTCACAGCCACGGTTGTCGACCGGCTGGGCTACCAACTCGCCAGCGCGCCGATTACCTGGACGTCCTTGTCTCCGACAAATGCAACCGTAAGTGCCAGCGGCGGGGTTAGTGCGAAGGCTCCCGGTGGGGCATCGATTGTTGCAGCCTGTCTGCCGAATAACTGCAATCTGACGGGGAGCATATTCCCGATCAAGCCAGTTTTTTCCGCAACGGCTCCAAACGGCGTCCTCCAGGGAGCGCCCATTACGGGCACCGTCACCGGATCGCCCGCCAATACGACTGTTTACGCGACATCGACGCAGTGCAATACCGTAACGGGGGTTCCGATCCCCGGCTGTCAGCCGCTCGTTTATCCGATCTCTACCAGCAACAATACCGTCGGAAACAGCACCACCCTGCCGAGTTCGCCCAACTCCTTCATCTTCGCTCCAGCCGGATCCAAAGCATTTCTAGGCAGCGATGCAGGACTGATGACGTTCTCGCCCGGAACCACCAGCACGGTCACCCAGATGAACAACGTTCCGGGAAAAATCCTGGCGATCTCTCCCGACAGCAACAAACTGATCGTTTCCGACACGAAGTCGATTCCCAACCAGGTCTATATTCTCGAGAACCTGGCGGGCACAGGCAACACTGCCCCGGGAGTTACCGCTTTACTAATCACCGGCGCCACTGCGGCCGCCTTTTCGCCCGACGGCTTACGTGCGTATATCGCCGCCGGCAGCACGATGTACGTCTTTTCTGATTTGCTTCCTCTCAAGGCAATTCCGCTGAATGGCCCTGCGAATGGTGTTTCTTCCTACGCCAACGGCGCCCTTGGATATCTATCCGGCGGTTCTGCCAGCCCGGCTGTCAATCTCTTCAACACCTGCGACACCAACTACGGCATCGCTGCCTCGATCCCGGTTCCTCGCCTGCCGGTAATGTTTCAGGCGCTCACTGACGGCGTCCACGCAATCGGCATCGATCCACCGGGCGTCGATGTGTTCGCCGTCAAGGTTCTCGCTCCCACCCCGGCAGCTCTGGCGTTGCCCAGCTCGGACACCTGTCCATTCCCGGTAACGGCACCGGACCCGCCCCAACAGGAATTCACCTTCGCCAATCTCGGACAGGGCAATTTCACGCCGCTCAAGATGATCATTGCCTCCGACAATTCCAAGGCCTACATCCTCGCCGCCAACCTGAGCAGCATTTTCATCTACAACTTCGGCGTAGGAACGGTCTCGGCAATACCTTTGACCGGTAGCCCCGCCCCGCTCGATGCCAGCATCACCTCCGACGGCACTCTTCTTTATGTTGGTGCGGCCGACACGTCGGTCCACGTCGTCAGCACCGTGTCAGGCGGCGATCTTCAGCAAATCACCTTCACCAACAACAACAGCACGAACAAGGGCAGCCTCTGCTCCAACATTCCGCAGACCTGCAACCCTGATCTGATCGCGATCAAGCCTTAGTCGGATGCGCGCGCGAAGCGGTTGAGGGAGACACTGGCGTCGTTGCCCGCCCAATCGCAGTTCTTATCAGGACACACACCGCCAATTGCGATTCGTACCAGGGCAGAGCACGCCTCCTCAGTTGCGATTCCTCTCAGCGCACGCATCGGGGCACACATCACTAATCGAGATTCGTACCAGACCTGGCATTGTGCAAACACGATTCGTATCAGGAGACAGCTCGCCAATTACCATTCGCATCAGAGCACGCCTCGTCCGTTGCGATTCCTCTCAGCGCACGCATCGCTAATTGCGATTCGTACCAGAATTGGCATTGCACAAACACGATTCGTATCAGGGCACGCATTTATGCGTGCCGTAAAAGCCATAGATGGATGCGCCTTCAGGCGCTGCTTTGGATCGCCTTCACCACGGCTTTTTGCCGCCAAAGGAATTTCACCCGCGCGAGGACTCGAAAAAGTGCTTCGACCAGAGTGCGCGGAGGGCCTGGAATGCGTCCGGGGCGAGCGAGTCAGTGACCCTACACCTAAACCTTTTCCAGGTCGCGCCCAACGCTGTCGAGAACACCGTTGATGAACTGGATGGACTCTGGGCTGGAGAACTTGCGGGCAATTTCAATCGCTTCGTTGATTACAACCGCCCGCGGTGTCTGCGGATAGCCCAGAAATTCCGCCACCGCGGCGCGGAGGATATTTCGATCTACCGCCGCCATCCGTTCCATGCGCCAATGTTGCGCATGTCCTTCGATGAGTGCATCGATGTCGGTCGTGCGATCCGTCGCCGTACGAAACAAGTCATCCGCAAAGCCGCGAACGTCCTGTCCAACCTCATTTCGCTCGGCCCAGAATGTCTTGCGGACGTCCTCGGGCCCCTGACGCCCCATGTCTGCTTGAAACAGCATCTGCAAAGCGAGTTCGCGGGATTTTCGGCGGGTACCCATAAGTCAGCTGTCAGCTCTCAGCCTTTTCAGTTTACAAGAGGATGGGCTTGATACTAGTGCTTGCGTTTTTTCGGACGAGCAGCTTTGTGTTTCTTGCTGACAACTGACCGCGGAGAGCTAACAGCGTTCTTCAATCCCGCCATTTCCACCGCCGCCATCGCGGCTTCAAACCCCTTGTTGCCCATCTTCAGTCCGGCCCGATCGATCGCCTGCTCCAACGTGTCGCAGGTCAGTACTCCAAATGCGTGCGGCACTCCGGTTTCCTGCGCCGATTGACCGATCCCGCGAGCACACTCGGTGACGATCACGTCGTAGTGGGCGGTCTCTCCCCGCAATAGGCATCCAAGACACAGGATCGCGTTAAACTTGCCCGACTCTGCCAGCATGCGGGCGGCCGACGGAAGCTCAAAACTCCCTGGCACGCGCGCGATTTCGATATCTCCTGGCCGCGCCCCCATGCGACGCAGTCCATCCAGCGCACCGTGCAGCAGTCGTTCGGTAATGAACGCATTGAAGCGGCTCACGACGATCGCAAACCGCTTCCCTTCCGCCTTGAAATCTCCTTGCAAACCAGCTGGCGGCTCCTCCGGTTTACCGTGCACCGTGATGATGATTTCGCCCGGCAATGCCAGGGAAAAGCTGCGTTCTCCCGTCTCCGAAGAAGCCGAGTCCGCAAGCACTTTCAACTTTTGTGCTTCCGCAATCGCAAAAACGTCATCGGGATTCGAAACTTCGATCACGATCAACCGGTTCACATCCTTCAAATGATCGAGCACCTGCATGGGATACTCCGCAGGAAGAGCGTTCACACTCAGCAGACCCACCGGCGCAGAAAATACGGCCGAACGGTGGTCGCCGCCAGAGATCTGCCGAAACCCGACCGCCTCCAGGAAGCGCGTTAATGCCCGCAGGTCTTCCGGCTTCGTCACATAGCGGCCGATATGGAGAGACTTAAGCATCAATCAAAGCCGATTTCAGATCGAAGATTGTAGATTTCAAATTGAAACACCAAGAAGTTTTATCAGCTTCCAGCGCCACCCTGTACTCACGAACTCAATCTGAATTCTGCAATCGAAAATCTGAAATCGCCTTTACTTCCCTTTGAACTGCGCCGCGCGCTTCTCCAGAAACGCGGTCGTTCCTTCTTTCTTATCTTCGGTCGCACAACAGACTCCGAACAACGTTGCCTCGAGGAAAAGCCCGTCAGCCAGCGACAGATCCAAGCCGCGATTGACCGCTTCCATCGCGTATTGAACAGCCAAAGGCGCATTCGCGATGATTTTTGCCGCGATCGCCTCGGCCCGGGGAATCAACTCTGCCGGCGCCACGACTTCATTCACCAGCCCGATGCGGTGCGCCTCCTCCGCCGAGATCATCTCTCCGGCCAACACAAGTTGCATCGCGATTCCCTTCCCGACCAGCCGCGGCAATCGCTGCGTTCCACCATATCCCGGAATGATCCCCAGTTTGACCTCGGGCTGTCCCAGCTTCGCATTTGCACTGGCCAGGCGCATCGTACACGCCATCGCGATCTCGCAACCACCGCCCAGTGCGAATCCATTGATGCACGCGATCACGGGCTTGCCCAGGTTCTCAATGAGATCGAGCACCGATTGTCCCCGATGGGTGTACTCCTTGCCCGACGCGGCATCGTGCTTGGCGAGTTCACTGATGTCTGCACCAGCGATAAACGCCTTCTCGCCCGACCCGGTGAGAATCGCCACGCGAATCGCAGAGTCGTCCTTGATCTCAGTAAAAGCCGCCCGCAGTTCCTCCATGGTCGCCATGTTGAGCGCGTTCAAAACCTTCGGCCGGTTCACGGTCACGTAAGCAATGGAGTTTTTATTTTCCACGAGAATATTTTCAAAGCTCATAGGTTCGATATCTCAGTCAATCTCTATTTAGTTTGTCATCCTGAACGAAGTGAGGCACCAGCCGAACGAAGTCAAAGGACCCCGCGTTTCTTGATCCCTGGCAGTGCCGCTTCAGGGAGTTCTCCCGCTACAGCGCAGCTTAGAGCACTCTCTGCTGATCAGCGCGCCTCCATTCAATCCACAATCCCCAAAAACCGCCGATTAACAGCCCAAGTCCCAGAATGATAAAGGCAGTTCGAATAAACCGCTGGTTCTCGTAGAAGTCTCCGCCGCGCATCCGGAGCGGCTCACGTTGCAACGCAATCCATAGAACAAAGGATCCAATGACCAGTTGAGCCACGTTCGCTGGCATTCCCAAAGCGGCGCTCAGTACCGTTCGCATTCACTGACGACTACTAGAACTTCCCCGCCACGGGATTCCCCGGGTCCGCATAGTCATAGAATCCCCGCCCCGTCTTCTTTCCGTACCATCCCGCCATCACGAGCCGCTTCAGCAGCGGAGGCGACGCGAACCGCCTCTCCTTGAACTCGTCATACATGACATGCGTGATGTAGTACGTCGTATCCAGTCCCACAAAGTCGAGCAACGTAAACGGACCCATCGGATACCCACATCCCAGCTTCATCGCGTTATCGATGTCTTCAATCGATCCCACGCCTTCTTCATACGCCCGGATCGCATCCAGCAGATACGGCACCAGCAGCCGGTTCACAATAAAGCCCGTCTTGTCCGACGTGCGCACCGGCACCTTGCCCAGCCTCTTGGCAAACTCATACGCCGCGTCGTAAACCTCCGGCGCAGTCGCGATCGTCTTCACCACTTCGACCAGCTTCATCAGCGGCACCGGATTGAAGAAGTGCAGCCCGATAAATCGTTCCGGCCGCTTGACCGCCGTCAGAAGCTCGGTCACAGAGATCGACGAAGTATTCGATGCGAAGATCGCTTCTTTTTTCACGATCGGATCGAGCGACCCCCACATCTTCTTTTTCTCTTCGACGTTTTCGGTGATCGCTTCGATCACAATGTCGCAGTCCGCCAGATCCTGCTTGTTGGTCGTTCCCCTTAGCCGTGCCCGCACGGCTTGCGGTGTCTCCTTGATCGTCCCCTTCTCGGCGAACTTTGAAAGCGACTTCTCGCTGCCCGCAAACCCTTTGTCGAGAAACCTCTGCTCAACTTCGAGCACCGTGACATCGAATCCTGCCATCGCAGCGACCTGCGCGATGCCGGAGCCCATGAGACCGCAACCAAGAACACCAACCTTATTAATGCCCATTCCTCATAGACCTCGACTTATTCAACTAATACCCATACATCTCAACAATGAAATAGCTTGTTATTCCGAGCCCTTCGGGGTGTACAAGGCTTGCCATCTGAGCGCACCTTCGGAATCCCGGTCCTCGCGCGAGCGCACATAACGTTTAGCTTGTCATTCCGAACCCTTCGCAGCCGCGCAGCGGCGAGAAGGAGCGAGGAATCTGCTGTTTCTTGGCACCACCCCGACCTTCAACAACAGATACTTCGCTACGCTCAGGATGACAATTCTTTAGGAGGCCTCTCTCTCCGTCCCTCCATGTCTCTGTAATGAATAAATCGCAAAAACTCTACTGAAAGCTCTCCACCACCATCGCGATTCCCTGCCCGCCGCCGATGCACGCCGTCGCCAGCCCGTACTTTTTCTTCCGACGGCGCAGTTCATACAGCAGCGTAATCACCAGCCGCGTCCCGGTCGCGCCCAACGGATGCCCCAGCGCGATCGCGCCACCATTCACGTTCACCTTGTTTCGATCCAGCCCTAACTCCTTCTCGACCGCCAGATACTGCGCCGCGAACGCCTCGTTCACTTCGATCAGGTCGATGTAGTCGAGGGTCAGCCCCGCTCGCTGCAGCGCCAGCTTGGTCGCGGGCACTGGTCCGCGGCCCATCACGCTCGGATCCACCCCCGCAATTCCCCAGTTGACGATGCGCCCCAACGGATTCAAATCCCGCTTCTGGGCTTGCTCGACCGACATGACCACCACCGCCGCGCCGCCATCCACAATGCCGCTGGCATTTCCCGCCGTCACCGTGCCCTCTTTCCCGAAGGCGGGGCGCAGTTTGGCCAAGCCCTCCATCGTCGTCTGCGGACGTCGATGATCATCTTCCGAAAATACCTCGCCCGTCATTTCACCCTTGGAATTCTTCAACGGCACCGGCACCAATTCTTCCTGCAGCCTTCCTTCTTTGTATGCCGTGTCTGCCGTCTGTTGGGAGCGAAGCGCGAATTCATCCTGCATCTGGCGAGTGATCCCCTGCCGGTCACCGTATCGTTCGGCTGTCTGCGCCATATAAAGACCGCAGTACGAATCGAGCAGCGCGACCATCAATGAGTCTTCCAGCTTCCCGCCCGGCGCCAGCGTAAAACCGTCTCGACCGCGGATCGCAAAAGGCGCTTGCGACATGGCTTCCATTCCACCCGCCAGCACCATTTTCGCCTCCGCGGTCTGCACCATCTGTGCCGCGTTTACGATGGCTTGCATCCCGGAACCACATAACCGGTTGACGGTCAACGCTGGTGTCTCGATGGGTAGCCCGGCGCGAAGTCCCACATGCCGCGCGCCATACAACGCATCGCCAGAAGTTTGCTGTGCGTTGCCAAAAACCACGTGATCGAACTCTTTGGGATCGATCCCCGAGCGTTCGATGGCACCCCTGGCCGCAATGCCGCCTAACTCCTGCGCGGTAAAGTCCTTGAGTTTGCCGCAATAGCGCCCCATGGGCGTGCGGGCACCGCTTACGATGGCGATATCACCGGGTTTCAACATGAAATCCTTCTGGAAAGAAGCAACATATGAGGAGCAAACTTTTTAGTGTAGCAGTGACAAAGAAAGGAACTCAACCGAGGCAGCTGTCAGCTTTTCAGTTCTCAGCTTTCGTCATACGTGCAGCAAGCGTCGTCGCTTCTGCTCAGCGATTTGAAGAGGTTTCTAGGAAGGAGGCCCGTGTCTCAATCTCGGTCCCGCAATCGGAACAAAGGTGCGACTCAGTCGGTTCGACTCCGAGCTGAGAACTGAGAA
>Ga0210409_10006244_pt1 | contig 12423 bp, 7 predicted proteins | sample IncBWH17MmetaG_FD_161649 | JGI IMG/M metagenome (GOLD analysis project Ga0210409, IMG submission 161649) | Forest soil microbial communities from Barre Woods Harvard Forest LTER site, Petersham, Massachusetts, United States - Inc-BW-H-17-M | ecosystem: Environmental > Terrestrial > Soil >...
GATGAACTCGTTCTCGTCGAGCTCGAGCATGGCGTTGTACAGGATGATCGGCGGGATGGTCGCCTCACCGACGCCTACCGTGCCGATCTCATCCGACTCGATCAGCGTGATCGCATAGCGGCCCTTGAGCACCTTGGCGAGCGCCGCGGCCGCCATCCAGCCGGATGAGCCGCCGCCGACGATCACGATGCGCATGGGTTGATCATCCGCCATGAGATCCTCCGCCCGACGGCGTGGCGCAAGCCATCCGCCGGCCTGCAGGCGATTCTGCGCGTATCGCGCCGCAAAAAAAACCGTGCCGCCCTGTACGGGCGGCACGGCTCGTTGTCGCTGATCACTCTTCGAACTTGTAATACACCCGCAAGTCGAAGTTCTTGCCCGTCTGCGTCGTGCTGACCGGACCGCCGAAAGCCTGGATCGTCTGGTACTTCGGCTTGTTGAGATTATTGCCCTCGAGGCGGACGCCGGCGCCCTTGAGCCACCCCGACTGGAACTCGTAGCCGGCCTGCGCCGACACCCAGGTCTGCGGCTGGATGTAAACGAGCGAGGGGTAGCCGCCGACGGTCGTGTTGGCCACGCTGCCGATGTACTGGGAGCGCTTGCTGTCGGCCACGAAGGCGCTGAAGCCCCACTTCTCGAAGTAGAAGATCACCTTCTCGTTGATGTGCGAGAGGTTCGGCAGCGGCATCGTCAGGTTGAGCGGGACCTGCTGGGCCGGACCCAGCCCGATGGTATTCGGCACAACCACCGAGCTCAGCGTCGAGGAATAGCTGCCCGTGATGCCGAAGCCGTCGAGCCAGGAGGTCAGCATGCCGAACGGCAGCGACGCCGCGAGCTCGATGCCGCGCAGGTTGCCGCCGCTGCCGTTGACCTGCTCGGTAAAGGTTCCCAGCGCACCGCCGCCGCAGCCGCCGGAGGCTCCGGTGGGTATCGCCAGCCCCAGGGACTGTGCGATCTGCGTGAAGTCGTAGCCGCAGTAGTTGGTGAACTGCGTGATGTAGGTGTCCAGCTTCTTGTAGAAACCCGCCACGCTGACGTAAGCCTTGCTCTCGAAGTACTTCTCGTACGATAAGTCGACCGCCTTCGCCTTGAAGGGCCTCAGGCCGGGATTGCCGGAAGAGCCGACCAAGGTGTTGAATGTGGAATTCGCCCCGTTGCTGTCGAGGGCGACCGCCAATGAATTACGCATCGCCGTCATGTCTGCACGCGCGATCTGTTCGGAGGCCGCAAAACGCAGCAGGTTGCCGTTGCCGAAGTCGCCGGTCAGGTTCAGAGACGGCAAAAAATCGTTGTAGCTCGTGCCCGCCTCGCTGAGTGTGAGGGCCGGGTTGGTCAACGTCACGTTGGATGAGGCATTGGCGACGTAGCCCTTCGAGGACTGGTTGGTATGGACCCACTGGGCGCCGAGGTTGCCGCGCACCGGGATGCCGTACCACTCGGTGGTAATGTCGAGCTTGCCGTACAACGTCGTAACCCTCTCGGTGACCGTCCAGGTCTTGGAGAGAATGTCGTTGTTGTACTTGGGCAGGATCACCGCACCCGGCCACAATTCGGCACCCGGACTGAAGGACAGGAAGTTGAGACCCGTGCCGCCGACGTCGTGGGCTACGAAGGAGTTGCCGGGGAAGCTGATGTCCCCGTAGCCGCCCGGGTTGGTCGAGATGATCACGCCCTCGTCGGTGATGTAGTCCTTCTCGCGGTCGGTGTAGTTGGCACCGAACTGCAGCCTGGTGAACGGGCCGGCCTTTATAGTGTGATCGAAGTCGAGGCGCACCGCGTTCAGCTTGTCCGTGATGGTGGGGCCCTTGCTGTAACCGGCCTGCGGCACGGTGTCGCCGGCGAACGGGCTGCCCGGCGGATAGGAAACGCCGCTCCAGCCGTCGATGCTGTGGATGAAGACCTGGGTCGGATCGGTGTACGGCGTAGCGAGCGACAGTGACGGGATCCCGCCGTTGACGGCCGCGGTACCGCCAGTGAACGAGAGTGTGTTCGCCGCGTCGAGCGTCGCATAGGCCTCGTTGTCGCGCTCGATGCGCTGCGCCCGGTTGTGGTTGAGGTCGAGGGAGGCGCCCCAGCTGTCGGAGAACTCGAGACGGTGATTCCAGCCGAAGGACTCGATCGTGTCCTGATCGAGGATCACCTCGTTCCGGTCGATCAGCGGGTTGCCGCTGTTGGACGGGTTGGTCGCGGTGTTGGTGTACGGGGCCTGCGCAATCGTGCCCGAATCGATGATGCCGTTGGCGACCGTCGCGTTGGTGATCGTGTTGATGCCGGGCGAGCCGAAGGCGAAGCCCGCCTGCGCCTCGGTGATGTGCTGGTTGAGATCGAGCTTCGCGTAGTAGTAGTCGATCTCGGTCGTGTATACGTCGTTCGGCCTGAACTTCAGGATCACCGCACCGCCGTCGCGCTTCTCCGAGTAGTTGTTGGTCGCGTAGTTGAAGCCACCGACGAATTGAGCCATTCCGAGGTTCGTGCCGTTCGGGCTGATCGCGGTGTAGTTGGCATTGCCCCACGAGCTGTCGTTGAGCGAGGCGCTGTCGTGGTCCGAGTGCACGAACCCGATCGCGAGGCCGATCTTGCGGTCCGCGAACTGATCGATGAAGCTCAGGCTGTAGCGCTTGCCCTTGCCGGTCGGCTGGCCGGGGACGCCCTGGCCGAAGCGGTCGCCCTCCCAGGCGCCCCTGGCAACGAGGCCGTGATAGCTCAGCGGGTCGATCAGCCGCTGGTCGATCGTGCCGGCGAGACCCGCCGTTATCAGCGCCGCATCGCCGCTCTTGTAAACCGTCGCACCGGAGATCAGCTCGGCCGGGTAGACACTCAGGTCGACGGCGCGGCTGTCGAGCGTGCTGGTCTGCTCGCGGCCGTTCATCAGGTAACCGTTGAAGTCGGGGCCCAGGCCGCGGATGCTGATGCTGGTCGCGTTGCCCTGGCTGTCGCGCTGGGTGGTAACGCCCGGCAGGCGGGCGAGGGATTCGGCGATAGTCGTATCCGGCAGCTTGCCGATGTCCTCGGAGGAGAGCGTCTCCTCGATCACGTCCGCTTTCCTCTTTGCGGTGATCGCCTTGTCGATGCCCGCGCGGATGCCGGTGATTACAACTTCCTGCAACGGCGAGCTCTGATCGGCCGCCTGGGCCGCGCTCTGATCGGCGGCCGGGCCCTGATCCGCGGCCCGGGCCGCGCCACCGGCGGCCGTGAGCAACAGCGCGCAGCCTACGGCGCTCGAGCTGGCTGCGAAGCCGCGCGAGCGGATGCGCGAGCGGATAAACAAGCTGATCGGGCTGGGCTTCTGAGTCGTCTTCACCTGGTGTGTCCCCCTGATGTGATCACCGGGCGCCTGCGGGCCTGCAGCGTGCTGCGCGAGTCACCGACGGCTTTTCCCCCAGTCGACAATACGAATGACCCCGAGATTGATCTCGGTCAATCTGGCTGTCATCTTAATCGCCTTGCGTAGCGCGCCAACCCCACCGCATACGTATTCATGACGTGGCGCGGACCCCACACAAATTGCGACCGTGCGAGTATCCCCGGGAAACCCTGCCCGGCCGGCGATGTCGGAAGCAGTAGGGTTAGTGGGACATCCGCTGCGCCTGGGAGAGATCAGATGATCGGACTGCGATCGACGTTGGTACTGGCGGCAGTGCTTGGCCTGCCGGGCGCCCTCATCGCTGCCACTCCGGTGCCGACGCCGACGGTGCTCTTCTCGCCCGAAATGCAGACGGCAATCGACAGGATCTATGGCGGGTCGGAGGCAGCAGTCCTGCAGAAGACGATCGTTGGTCGGGTCGAGGCCGCGCTGCACGGCGCAGGCTGCGAGGGAGTCGCCCAGGTCGAGATCACGCTGCGCGATGCCCGGCCGACCCACCCGACCGACGAGCAGATCAAGGACAACCCGGCGCTCGACCGTCTGCGGACACAGTTCGCCGGCGGTGCCGCCTTCGGCGTGCGGCTGCTCGATCCGGCCGGCCGCGAGCTCAGGTCGCTACGCTACGACTGGTACGCGCCCGATTACCGGCACGGATCCCGCGCCGCAGAGCCCTGGGGCGACGTACGGCTCGCGAGCGAGGGGCTCGGTGCGCAACTCGCGCACGAGTGCCGCGCGCTCGCGCGAGCGCACCCGACGACTCCGTGAGCGCGCCGGTACCCGCTCTGCTCCCCGCATACGTATTCATGCTTCCGCGCCTGCGCCCCTCGTCTATTGTCGGCAACACAAGCGCTATCGAGCACCGTTGAAGGTGCATCCGCTCACCCGGGAGATCTGACCTGATGCGACCGAACGCCGGGCCCGCCGTGGCATGGCGTCTGTACGCCTTCGCGCTCGCGGCGCTGATGCTTGCCGGGGCGCGCGCGGTCGGCGCCTCCCCCGCCTCCTACCTCGAGCGTCCGCCGGAGCAGGAGATCATCTATTTCCTCTTGCCCGACCGTTTCGCCAAGTCCGATCACGAGCCCGAGCCCACACCCCGCGGCGACCGGCTGGTGACCGGTTACGACCCCACCGATCCCAAGTTCTATCACGGCGGCACACTCGGTGGCATCGCCCGACAGCTCGGATACATCCAGGCACTTGGAGCGACGGCGTTGTGGCTGGCACCTGTGTTCGTCAATCGGCCGGTGCAGGGACCTCCCGGACGCGAGAGCGCCGGCTACCATGGCTACTGGATCACCGACTTCCTGCACGTCGACCCGCATTTCGGCACCGACGCCGATCTGCATGAGCTGGTGAGCGCCGCGCACGCACGCGGCATGAAGATCTATCTCGACATCGTCGTCAATCACACGGCCGATGTAATCCGGTACCGCGAGTGCCCGGTCGCGCCGTGTCCGTACCGAAGCGAGGCTGAGTACCCCTACACGCGGCGGGGCGGCCTCGGGGGCGCGCCAATCAACGACGGCTTTCTCGGGCTCGAGGCTCCGTACCAGACTGAGGCGAACTTTGCGCATCTGACGCGCCCCGATTACGCCTATACCCCATACCTGCCGCCGGGGGACGAGCACCGCAAGGTCCCCGATTGGCTCAACGACCCGATCTGCTACCACAACCGCGGTGATAGCACCTGGGCCGGGGAAAGCGTCACGCTCGGCGACTTCTTCGGGCTCGACGACGTGATGACGGAGCATCCGCGTGTCGTGCGCGGGATGATCGAAATTTTCGGCTACTGGATCGAGCAGTACCGGATCGACGGCTTCCGCATCGACACCGCAAAGCATGTCAATCCGGAGTTCTGGCGGGCGTTCGTTCCGGCGATGCTGGCGCGCGCGGCCGCGGCGGGCATCAGCCACTTCCACATGTTCGGCGAAGTAGCGACCGACACCATGGACACGGCGCTGCTCGCCGGGCACGTGCGCGAGGACCACCTGCCGGCCGTCCTCGATTTCGCCTTCGCCGTGGCCGTGCGCGACACGGTCGCCGGCGATGCCGGCACGGCCAAGCTCGCACGGCTGTTCGCCGATGACGAGCTGTACCCGGACGGCGGCGCCACGGCACGCCAGCTGCCGACCTTCGTCAGTAATCACGACGCAGGCCGGTTCGGCTATTTTGTGCGCCGCAGCCGGCCCGACATCGGGGTCGACGAGCAGCTGCGGCGCGTTGTGCTCGCCAACGCCATGCTGCTGACGCTGCGCGGCGTGCCGGTGCTGTACTACGGCGACGAGCAGGGCTTCGTGGGCGATGGGGGCGATGCGAGCGCGCGGCAGGACTTGTTTGCAACGCGAGTCGAGAGCTACGCGCACGAAATGCGGCTCGGCAGCACCACGGCCGGCGCCGGGGACCACTATCAGAGGACGCACTCGTTGTATCTCGCCATCAGCGAGCTCACGCGCCTGCGCCTCAGGCATCCGGCGCTGCTCTCCGGCCGCCAGCAGACGCGCGCGGCGGGCGAGCGGCCCGGCCTGTTCGCGGTATCGCGTTTCGACCCCGCCGACGGCCATGAGATCGTGCTGACTTTCAATACCTCACTGCGGCCGATCGACGCGGTGATCCGCGTCGACGCACACTCTGTCCGTTTCCGGGCTCTCCATGGCGAGTGCCCCGCGCAGAGCGTCGCTCCCGGCAGCTACCGGGTACACGTCCCGGAGCTCGGGTACGTCATCTGCGAAGCGGACGGCGGCGCTTGAGCACCGCGCGCGCAAGCATGGCGAGGCAGGCGGCCGCGCCCTGGTGGCGCGGGGCGGTTATCTACCAACTCTACCCGCGCAGCTTCGCTGACTCGAATGGCGACGGCATCGGAGACCTGCCGGGGATCACCGCGCACCTCGAGTACGTGACCTCGCTCGGCGTCGACGCGATCTGGCTCTCGCCCTTCTTTGCGTCCCCGATGAAGGACTTCGGCTACGACATCAGCGACTACTGCGACGTCGATCCGATCTTCGGCACCCTCGCGGACTTCGACCGGCTGCTCTCGAGAGCGCACGAGCTCGGCTTGCGCGTCGTGATCGACCAGGTGCTGTCGCACACCTCGGACCAGCATCCCTGGTTCCGGGAGAGCCGCACGAGCCGCGACAACCCACGGAGCGACTGGTACGTGTGGGCCGACGCCCGCGCCGACGGTACCCCGCCGAACAACTGGCAGTCGCAGTTCGGCGGCTCTGCGTGGACCTGGGACGCCCGCCGGCGCCAGTACTTCATGCACAACTTCCTGCCCGCGCAGCCCGACCTGAACGTGCACAAGCCGCAGGTTCAGGAGGCGCTGTTCGAGTCCATGAGGTTCTGGCTCGACCGCGGCGTGGACGGTTTTCGCCTCGATGCCATCAACCACGCCATGCACGACCGCCAGCTCCGCGACAACCCACCGGCGCGGCTCAACGGGCGGCAGCCGCGGACCTCCTCGGACTTCCAGCAGGCGCTGCACAACCGGTCGCAGCCGGAGATGATTCCGTTCCTCGAGCGCATCCGCGCGCTGGCCGAGGAGTACGGGGGGCGCTTCACGGTGGCCGAGATCGGCGGTGAAGGCTCCGAGTCGGACATGCCGGCCTACACTCAGGGGACGCAGCGCCTGCACACCGCGTACGGTTTCAATTTCCTGTACGCAGACCGGCTGAGCCCCGCGCTGGTGCGACGTGCCATGGACGCCTGGCCCGACACGCCGGACAACGGCTGGCCGAGCTGGGCCTTCTCCAACCACGACGCGCCGCGTGCCGTGTCGCGCTGGGCGGCTCCCGAGGAACGCGCGGCCTGCGCACAGTTTGCGATGCTGCTGCTGCTTACCGTGCGCGGCAACGTGTTCCTCTACCAGGGAGAGGAGCTGGGATTGCCGCAGGCTCAGATAGCCTTCGAGGACCTGCGCGACCCGGAGGCGATCGCCAACTGGCCTCTGACACTCGGACGCGACGGCGCCCGCACGCCGATGCCCTGGCTTGCCGCCGCACCGCTAGCCGGCTTCACGACCGCCAGGCCCTGGCTGCCTCTCGGCGGCGGCCACGCCGAGCTGGCCGTGGACCGCCAGCAGCGAGACGTGCGCTCGACGCTCAATCTCACGCGCCGCCTGGTCGGGTTTCGGCGGCAACATGCCGCACTGCGCACGGGCGCGCTGCATTTCCTCAATTTACCCGAGCCCCTGCTGGCGTTCGAGCGACGCACCGGCAACGAGCGGTTGCTTTGCCTGTTCAACTTCGGCGACGTTGCGCAGCCGGTGCCCGCAGAGCTCGCGCGCTCGTGGCGGGTCCTCGAGCAGGTCGGCGGTGCCAGCCTCGAGGCCCTGCCGCGCTGGTCGGGACTGATCGCGGCGCCCGCGGCGTGAACTGTCCTGGGCGCGCGCCGCGCCGCCGTCCTAGTGGTAGCGCACGAAGACCGCGGTGGTGCGTGCCGGCACGGTGAAGGTACCGGAGGTCGCGCTCGAGGTGAAATTCCAGCCGGTGAGCAAGGTCGAGTCGGACCCGGCCTGCTGCACGGGGTGCAACGACACCTGCCCGCTGCCCGTCCCCTTCGCGACCCCGGCGAAGGACGGCAGCGAGAAGGACTGCGCGCTGCTGTTCGCGTTGTACAGCACCAGCACGCTGTCGTAGCCCGAGCTCGTCGCCGCGACACAGCCGACGCCCTGGATCTGCTCGACGATCAGGCCGTGCACCTGCCGTCCCTGATCGGGAAAGCTGACGCAGTTGTTGATATCGGCGCCGCTCGCGAGGCGGAACAGGTCGGTAGCGCGGCGGACGCCCAGGAATTCCTGGAAGCGCGCTGCGACGGCGGCGATGGTGGCGGCATCGGGCACCGGCCTGGAGCTCAGCAGCGGCCCGAGGGTCGCGGCGTTCGCCGCGTTGCTGCCGGTGTTCTGCGGCGGCAGTCCGACACTCCAGTTGTTGTTGGCCGAGCCGTCCCAGTAGATGCGGTTGAAATAGTCGCCGGAGTCGAAGCTGTTGCCGTCACCGGACTTCGAGCGCAGCAGGTCATCCGCGCCGTGCACGAAGGCGACGCCCTCGGCGAGCAGCACCAGGGACAGCGCGACCACCTGGGCGCGGCCTGCGTCGGCGACGGTGACGCTGGCTGGGTGCTTGTACTGACTGATGTCGAAGAGCGTCTCGTTGTCGTGGCACGCCGCGTACACGAGGTTCTCCTGCGGCTGCTGCGTGTAGCCGGTGGGGCTGCCGAAGTAGTCCACCTGTGCGCCGCTGACGCCGGCGCGCAGCGGGAAGCTCGCGAGGTTGCCCGCCAGGCCGACGCTGATGCGGTCCTGCAGGGTAAAGAGCGCATCCGCGGCGTCGCCACTGCAGTCCGCGGTGTCGCTCGGATTCAAGTTGTAGCACAGGCCGTTGATGAATCCCTGGTGCGCGGTCAGGGCGGAGCCGCTGTCGGAGGGGCTGCCGCCGCGCACGCCATCGCGCAGCCGGTCGTTGAAAGTCCCGATACCTGTGCCGGCCATGTTGGTCTGCATCGCGGGCGTGATCACCGCGGACACCGCGGCGTTCGGCGTCCAGCCCTCGCCGTAGAAGTAGGTGTGTCCACGCCCATCCGCGCCGGCAACTGCGTTGACGGCGCTCAGCGCCTGGATCATCGCGGCCTTGGGAATCATGCCCATGATGTCGAAGCGGAACCCGTCGACCTTGTATTGATCCGCCCAACGCACCAGCGTATCGGTCATGAGCTTGGCCATCATGGTGCGCTCGGTCGCGGTGTCGGCGCAGCACGAGTAGCTCTCGACCGCGCCGCTGCCATCCAGCCGGTGGTAGTAGCCCGGAACGATCTGATCGAGCACGGAGTGCGGATCCTGCCCGCTCGCGCTCGTGTGGTTGTAGACCACATCCAGCACGAGACGCAGGCCGATGCGGTGCAGAGCCTGCACCATCTGCCGGAACTCGAGCACGCGGGTCAGGCCGTTGGTGGGATCCGAAGCGTAGCTCGCCTGCGGCGCGCCGTAGTGAAACGGATCGTAGCCCCAGTTGTAGCAGTCGCCGTGCTGGGTGGCGATCACCGCCAGCTCGGCGGCGGTGCCGTTGCCAGTGGTCGCCGGAATGCCTGGATTTACACAGGTGAGGGCATCGATCGAGGCGAAGTCGGTGGCCGGCAGCAGGTGCACGTGCGTGAGGCCGGCGCCGGCGAGCGCCGCGAGATGCTTCATGCCGTTGCTGGTCGAGTCGGTGAAAGCGAGAAACCGGCCCTGGTGTGCCGCCGGCACGGTCGGGTCGTTGACGGAGAAGTCCCGCACGTGCAGCTCGTAAATGACGGCGTCGGTCGGCGTGGCGCTCGTCGCGGGCAGTGCGCCGGGCCAGCCCGCGGGCGTCCCTGCGCCGTCCGCGAGGTTGACGACCATCGCGCGCGTGCTGTCGCCGTTCAACGTGACCGCATAAGGATCGCTCACGGTATTGGTCGCCACCGCGCCATAGCCCGCGCTCGAGGCGGCCGCGCGACTGAATACACGCACCGAGTAGGTGTAATATGCCGTGTTGGTCCAGGACGCATCCGCCGCCGTGTAGCTCCACACGCCGCTCGCGGGATTCTCCGTCATGCTCACCGACACCGGGCTTTGGGTCGCGGCGTTGGCGTACACGTTCAGCTGCACGGCACTCGCGGTCGGCGCCCATAGCCGGAAAGTCGGTGTGTCGCTCATCGCATCGAACGTCACGCCGAGCGCAACGCCGCCGGCGCTGGCTCCGTAGAGGGTGTCGAGCACGGGACCGATCTGCACCTGCGTGCCGTTGGTCGGGGTCGAGCCGGAGTACTGCACCACCGCCAGCTGGTCGCGCAGCAGCGCGCCGGCCTGCGCCGCGGTCCCGGCCGGCACGGTGAGCGCCACCGCACCGGCGTACTGCGGATACGCGGCCTGTTGCGCGGGGGTCAGCGCCCCGGTGGCGAGCGCTACGCCGCCAGAATCGTCGCTGCCGCTGATGTCGCTGGCCCCCGCGGCGAGGGAGCCGCTCGAGGAGTAATAGAGCTTGTAACTGTGTCCGGAATCCGTCCCGGGCCACACGATGGTGCCGGCATCGAGCCAGACCGCCTGGGCAGACCCCAACATGAGGCTGGCGCCGCCGCCTCCGCCGGTGCCGGACGCGCCGCCTCCGCCTCCGCCACATCCGGCCAGCAGCAGCGCCGAAACGCCGGCTGCGGCAAGCGAGATCGGGGGTCGAGCGCGGCTCATGGCGCCCATTATCGACGCATGCCCTGCGCCGCAAAGCCCCGAATACGTATGCACGTGCGGGTCGCTGCCGCGTTTCTTTGCGCCTATACTTTCCGCAGGGGGACCGAGTGAACGGCAATAAGGCTGAGGGACGTGCGCCGGGCAAGGCCACGTCATTTGACATTGCGTTCGAGGCTGGAGTGTCCCAGCCGACCGTCTCGCGTGCACTGCGCGGCAGCCCGCGCGTGAGCGAGGAAACCCGCAAGCGGGTGCTGGCCGTCGCTCAGCAGCTGAATTACCGGGTCGACAAGAACGCCTCCAACCTGCGTTTTCAGCACTCCAACACCGTGGCGCTGCTGATCTTCGAGGATCCGACCTCGGATGACTCCGCGATCAATCCGTTCTTCGTCGCGATGCTGGGCTCGATCACCCGCGCCTGCGCGCAGCGCGGCTACGACCTGCTGGTGTCCTTCCAGCAGCGCTCGGGCGACTGGCACAAAGAATACGAGGACAGCCGCAAGGCCGACGGCCTGATCCTGCTCGGCTATGGCGACTACCTCCTGTACCGCGAGCGCCTCGAGCGGCTGACCGAGCAGGGAACTCATTTCGTGCGCTGGGGCGCGGTGCAGCCCGGACAGCCGGGCCTGTCGATCGGCTCCGACAACTTTCAGGGAGGCTACGAGGCGGCGCGGCATTTGCTCGGCCTCGGGCGCCGCCGGCTCGCCTTTCTCGGCGGAGTCTCGGGTGGCTGCCCGGAATTTCTCGACCGCTACCGCGGCTTGCAGCGCGCGCTCGCCGAGGCCCGCATACCGAGCCTTCCGGCGCTGCAGGTCGACGCCATCAGCACCGAGCAGGCAGGTTACGCGGCGGCCGGCGAGCTGCTCGCCCGGGACGTGCCGTTCGATGCGATCGTGGGCGCGAGCGACCTGATCGCACTCGGCGCGATGCACGCGCTGCAGGAGCGCGGACTCGCCGTGCCCGCCGACATCGCGGTGGTTGGTTTCGACGACATATCGGCCGCGGGGCTCGCCAACCCGCCACTCACCACCATCGCACAGAACACCCGCCTCGCGGGCGAAGTCCTGGTCGAGACGCTGCTACGCCGGATCAGGGATGAGCCTGCCGAGGCCCGGATGCTGCCCGCGCGCCTCGTCGTGCGCCGCTCATGCGGGACGCCTGCCGAGGTCAGCCCCGTGGCAGAGCCCGGCACGCGGCCGTCAGCTTGAAGCCGAACTGATCGATCGCGAGCCGCGCATCCGCCCATGGATCGAGTGAGCTCGAGCCGAGCCCGAGGGTCGGGGCGAAGTACTCGTGCTGAACCTCGGCCAGCACGTGGTGACTGGCGTCGCGCACCTCGCCCCTGAGGCGCGCACCGCCGAGATACTTGCTGCGCGTCGGGCTCAGCGCCGGCTCGGCGGCGAGCTGCGCCGGCGTCGGGTGGGTTGGCGCGGCATCCTCGACCGTCACCGCGATCTCGAGCCCGGCCACCGCCGGACACCTCGCGCCCCCCTGTGCCACCGCCGCAAGTATTGCCTTCTCGAGCGGCGCGCGCTGATCCTCACCGTAGCCTTGCATCTTCGCCGCGACCGCCGGCGCGAACTCGACCGTGGCCGCCGGTGGCGAGGCGGCCGACGACGCAGCGCCGAGCGCCAGCGCCGCGGCGAAAACCCAGGATCGCGCCCACCTCATGCTGTGCATCGTCCGCACTCCTTGATCATTTGTCAGCCGGGGCGCGCTTGAAGTTCACGCCCAGCGCCGCAGCGTCCGGCTGAGGAACGCGCAGCACCAGGATTCCTGCCAGCAGAAAACTCGCGCCTCCCAGCACCAGCGCGTAGATCGGCGCGCCACCGAACAGTGTACGCAGCAGGAGTCCAAGTACGGT
>Ga0210409_10006247_pt1 | contig 12420 bp, 7 predicted proteins | sample IncBWH17MmetaG_FD_161649 | JGI IMG/M metagenome (GOLD analysis project Ga0210409, IMG submission 161649) | Forest soil microbial communities from Barre Woods Harvard Forest LTER site, Petersham, Massachusetts, United States - Inc-BW-H-17-M | ecosystem: Environmental > Terrestrial > Soil >...
CTCCCGCCGAGACAGAATGCGCTACTGCCAATCGGCTAAAGTAACTGGTCAGGCACTCCACATATCCAGTTCCGAAACCCATCGGCTGAAGATGGAAGCATTTGCACCGGCGCGGCACAGCGGGTTCGCTGAGATCCCACGATTCAAATTCTTTCTCTTGCTGGTCAAGTTGCATGGCACACTCCCTCGGCAATCCCGATACGATCACGCACTGGTTTGCGTCTTCCCACGCTGTGTCCCCAAACCGAAGCCGTCGAGTTACTGTTCACCGGGCAAACGGAGGCAGGCATGGCTGAATTAAGAGAGAGCAATCGCCGCAACCGGTTGCGCGATTCATCTGTAGTTGTAAGCGAAGCTTCACCTTCCAGGGCCTCTCTCGCCATACGTTCCGATTGTTCAACCGACCATGCGGTGCGCTCAAGAATCTGCGTCGTTATAGAGGGCGAGTTGTTCGACAACGCAACAGAAAGAGCCCGAATGAGCCAATTCTTCAGCACTCCCACGCACCCGACTGATCGTTCATAACAGAAGTCGACATGCTCGAGTAGTTCCGAATCGCCTGGGAGAGGCAAATGCCGTTGAAAAGTGAAGACCACGCTTCGGAACGAAGAGTAGTCTTCTTGATCCTCAGCCCGATAACGCCGAAAATGAACATCTATGCTTCGCCGGCTCAGTTGTGCGCTCAAGTTGCGAAAGGGCAACAGCTCGTACGTCCCAATGAGCACATGAACAGTGCCGGTCAGACTGGCAAGAGACTTTATCGAGTCCAGCTGGTCGTGTAATTTACGGCCCCCGCGCACCTTCGTTAGGTGCTGCGCCTCATCGACAAAGAAAGCGGCAGGTCGCCGATGGACCAAGGTATTCTCCACAGCGTGCCTTAGCTCCAGGCCGACCGTGCGGCCATCAACGATCAATCTCCCCGACATATCCCGATCCAGGCCTCGGATCGAGTACTTGATTTTCTTGCCTATGAGAGGCTCTTCCAATGCCATCAGTGCTCTCTTGTAGTAGTCTTTCCAACTAAACTGCGTTGAATCTGGGGCCGCGGCTTCGATGCTAACGACTGGCACCCGCCCTGGGTCCTGTTGCAGGAGAGGAATCAGGGATTCTTTCAGCTGATTTTCGACGCGGGTGCGCAGCGTCGTCTTACCTACTCCAGTTGGCCCGTAAACAAAGATTAACGATGCTCCGGCGGGTTCCTGAATGGCCTCTCTCAGGGCGAGATCCACCTCTTTGAGCAGCGGATGAGCCATCGTGAACGACCTGAAATATTCCAGACGGCTGGCTGGGGAACCCTTCATGACAGCGGTAGGAACGCCGGTCGCAGTCATCTCAATATGCCTCATATTCTTCTGGAACTGCACTGCTGCGTAACGGCATCCGTTCGAGGTGTTCTTCTGCACTCATGTCCGCATATCCGTTGGCGTCGGCTTGAAGAGTTGGTTCTCCAAGTTCTGTATGCTGAGCTCTACCTAAATGAATGCGTTTCAACTCGGCGTCCCTCCTTTGCTGGAGCAGGAATGCTTCTTCGGATTCGACCGATGCAATGAAGTCGGCAAGTCTTCTGGCCGTCAGCGGCAAATGCCGGGAGTGATTTTGCATGCGCTTGCGCAATTCCACTGTTGCGAGCAGAACTTCCCGTTCAGAGCGACCTCGGAACGTTGCGTGGTGCTCTGAGTGGCAAACGACCCAGCAGTTCCCGACATATGCGTAGGCGACTCCGATGTCGTATGGATCGTAACGAACCGGAACTCGCGTCTGTTCCACACGCGGATCACGGAAAGCGTTCGACCAGTAGTGAAGGTGATGAACCTTCACCCCTTTCCCAGCAGAGACGAGTGCTGTCCCTCTGTCCGTTGTGGGCAATGTCATCATCTGGAATTCGGCGTCATAGGCAATTGACCGGTGGACTCTGTGCCCCGCCCGTGCAATACCTTCCGCGAAATACTCACGCGGGCTTTGACCAAGCGTGGAATGAGGAGTGTTGTCATAGATTTCATATGCCCATTCGCAAAGCCGGTGTGATAACCGCTCCAGAGTCCAAATCGCGTGATTCTTTGGATTCACAGAGCGGGTCGTAATCCGGACATTTTTCATGATTTGCGTGTTCCCAGCCAAAAGCGGGACAAATTGAGAACTGGTTGTTCCAAACAGCCTTTCACAGACCGATCCGAAACGGGCTTGAGCAGGCGGCCGACTCTTCTTTGTACATTCATAACGAGCCAGGAGCGTTTCGAAGTAGATGCTCTCGAACTCCTTCCCGCCATCGACGACAAGTGTCCGTGGCATTCGCCCATGACGGCGAACACACTCACGAAGAGTCATCATGCAGGATCTGTAGCTGGGTGGATCGAAAGACAGAAAGACAGCCAACAGGCGGCGAGAAAAGGCGTCGCTGAGCATGGAGAGCCATGGTCGACCAAGATTGCAGCCCGTCGCGGAGCATCGAAGTTCTACATCAAGTTCAGTGTGGTCGATGTGGCAAATTTGAAACGGCCACTCGCCATGACGGGGTGTAGTGAGCGCGAGCTCTATATAGGGAGGCTCATGGGAATAGGCGGCGCGGCGCCCTTTTCTCCGCAACAACAGTTCGTGCTGTGGCCTGCGGTTTACCTCTTCAGAAAATGTCTTATAGCTGGGTGCCGGGGTTCCATGAGCCTCGCAAGCACGTAGCAGAGCCGCAAATACATGAAATTTGCGCTTCTGCTTGAGGGTTTCATAATCCATATCTATGAACTGCGCGATCAGTGCGCGAGTCTTTTCGGGTAGTTTTGCATTCCGGTTCCCACGCTGATGATGTCTCGGCAACAGCCCGACAAAGCCGTCGCCATACAGCGTTTCCGCAAGTCGAAAGCTACGCAGCCAATACCGTATCGTGCGGCCTGGCACATGCGGCTCAATCTTCCCGCCAGATAGATGTGCCTCGATCACTGTGCGCCGGCGTACAGCTTCAGCTAAGGCATCCGGTCCTGCTTGGAGCCGCACGGTGTCAGCGGCAACTGAAACATTTCCCTGTGATCGGTCAACATTCACGGGAACCGCCAGCGACAGCGAAGGGCTGTGGTGGACAGTTGTCAGGCAGACGGAATCCGGCTCAACGAGCAGGGCTGACGAAAGATCAGCTTGGATGTCTCCCTGTGCAATGAGGGAATAAATATCGTCGTGGCTCGCAACACCGTCGCTCAGCCTGAACAGGTCAGCAAGAGTACTGGTCGTGTTGGTGGCCATCCAGCTTTGAACAACACAGCGGACTTGATCGCTAACTGCCTGCGGATCGCCACCCAGATAGTCCTCGAGGAAGTGAATGTTTCTCTGATACGTCCAATTTATTTCCTGATCGGAGCGGACACGATAGGAGAGGCCAAGGCTTGATACTTGGGCTATTCCTGGTGGGCAAGTCCATCCGCTCTCGGTACTGAAACGGTAACGGTTGGGTTTTTCCTTGGCAAGCCTCAGAAGATCATCTTCCGTCTTCCACTCCTCGAAGCCGGCTCCAGTTCTTTTGATAAGAAAGAAGTCCGGAGTATGCAGAGCGCTCACACTCCTTCCGGATGCGCTTCTGTACTCAAGCTTTAACGAAGTTGGCTGATCGTAGTATTCGAGGACATCCGGGTTGTGCTCCATTTCGTAGATCGCTGCCAGCTCGACATGATGACTTTCAAATTGGACGGTTACACCCATCTTTCGACTCGGATACCGACCGCAGACATTCGAGCGACCGGATCCTACACGCCGCACCGGCTGTGACGAGCGGATGCGATCAACCAAAGAGCGTGCTGCCTGAGAAAGATTTGCCTGCTCGTACCAGGATGTCAATTCTTCTTGGCTCATCATGAGGCCCCACCTCCCTATTTGCTTCCCTCCTTGCTTTGCTCCTTGAGACCTTTCACATACAACACTCCGGCTTCGCTAATCAGTTCCTGTAGCCGCTTACCATTCCGTATTGCCGTCCGAACTTGAGGGACGAGCCTCTCTGGAACATAAAGCGAAAACCTCTTGTTTCCGGCCTTCCCATAGAGCACGTAGCTCCTGTGGCCCTCGTTCGCAAGGCATGCCTGGCACTGATCGCGTGCACAGGGGCTCTTTCTCAAGGATAGGGATCCGCTTGCCACCGGCCACAAATCCTGCAACGCCTCACTGAACCGCGCTTGCATCAAGTTCTCTGACTCGGGTCGTTTTGCTTTCATGTATGTGCGTAAATATACGCACATACATTCAAGTGATCAATCCCTTTCTGCGGCAGCTTCCGATGTAGGGCTCAAACAAGTAATCTTCGCGGCAAAAGCACGGTCAAATCAGAATTTGCGGCAAAGATATGCTTCCACCCTCGGAGGGCTGTCCCCGGCGGGGCATTGAGTCATTTGACAGAGATTGGAAAGGCGGCAAAGATATGCTCCCACGAAAGGCAAGGTTATGGTTCAAGTGACAACGACTGTCACTTCACCCATAGTTGTGCCAAATGAGAAGGATAGTCTTGCCGTGAATAGCCTGTCAGTGTAGGTCCGACCCCCTGTTCCCGAACCAACAACCGATTTTACTAACCTATTGTCTTGCTTAGGTTTGTTCTACCTGTTGTGACACCATTTTGTATGATATTCAGGATCAAATGGACCCCAATTTGGACCCAAGTCTCGACTCGACCGACAACCGCAACCGTAAGCCTGAATTGGAAAATGTGATGCCACCTTCCCGGGTTGGTTCGAGACAGCGCGTTCGCTAAGCACGTCGAGCGGGGGATGTTCGGAGCTCAGAACACAGCAATTGGATTGAAGAAAGAGCCCAGCCCTCCGGGTAAATGAAGCGGCGCGGCAACCACCAGGAATTTCCAGCGCTGCCCCTCTTCGCACACCGCGGAAACGTCTTCCAGATTCAAGCTGTCGGCGCAGATCATCCCCATGGCGGCAATCTGCAGCGTGTGGATTGGGTAGGCCACACCCTCTACTCCACTGGGAACGGTTTCGCCGTCGCCATCCGGGAAGAAGGCTGCCGCCTTTCGATCGTGCAAGAGGACGATCGCGTCCGGGTGTGGGCCCGCCTTGCCATCCCCGTCATACCCGTTGTTCCAAGGTCCGAGTTCGAGTCGGCGGCGGTGATGACCGGTTCGAAACACCAGGATGTCGCCTCCGCGGAGGCGCACGCCTTCGGTCTTTTCGCACTCCTCCAATTCGGTCGCCGTGACCGCTTCACCCGGTTCGAGCCACTTCATCCCACGAAGGCGCGGAATGTCGAGCGGGACGCCCCTTCCGACGATGCCGTGAGCGTAGGCCGTGATGTCCCGGAAAGTCGGCCCGTGGGCTGTGATCTCGGGCGCCAGCCTGCCGTTGTAGAGCAGGCCTTTATAGGCACCGTGGCAAAGCGCGTCGATGTGCGTGTGACTGTCGCCATGAATCTCGCCGGCAAGATAGTCCAGCGCGAAACCAGGCTCGCCCAGTGCGGCGGAACCTTCAAACAAATGTGCCATGTAATGTGCCACCGGGTGAGGGTTGTCGGGCCCGGCGACTTTATTGATGGGAACCGCCATGGAAACCGTGTGTCCCGACCGAACCAGGGCAGCCGCGTTGTGCACGCTTTCGGGAGTGATGTCGTTTTAAGGTCCCGCGTTCGTCGTCGGCGCCCCATGCTCCCCAGTTGCAGACGCTCTGAAACAGAGCGTCGAATTGTTGCGCCGAAAGTACGTGTTGCGCGGTTTTCATCGTGATGCTCCAGACCTTCGCTGCCGGTGCCCGGCCGATCCTCGATGGGGAAGTGTGCCGGTTTCATCGCCTCATTCCCAGCCTGCTCTATCGGGCTGTTTTTATGTAATTGGGAGCCATTCGTCCTGGCTATAAGGATTCTACGAATCCGGCTTGAATCTCACACGGATTAATTGTTGCTCGATCAGACTCAAACAACAAAAACGGGCGCCTAATTCAACAGACTTGGACTTTGCAATTCGCATAGAATCCCTCGCACCGGAACGGAATCCTGCCAGGGGCGGCACAGGCCGCCGAAAGGACGCGAATGAAAGCGGCGGTCTGGCACAATCGGCGCGATGTCAGCATCGAGGAGGTGTAAAGTCCTCCCAGGCCACCCAGGGGCCAGTTGCGGGTAAAGGTGTCATGGTGCGGCATCTGCGGGACGGATCTGCACGAGTATCTTGGAGGTCCGATCTATATCCCAGTTGAGCGCCCCCATCCGTTGACCGGAATTCAAGCGCCTGTGATCATCGGCCATGAAAAGTCAGGCGAAGTTGTGGAGGTAGGCGACGATGTCCGGGGTTTTGCTCCAGGCGATCGAGTAGCCGCCTGTCCCATTATCGGCTGTGGAACCTGCCGCTGGTGCCTTTCGGGTTCCATGGCACAATGCGATCGCGTGGCCTTCCTTGGAACGTCGTGGAGTGGTGGCGCGCTCGCCGAGCGTGTGAACCTCAATGCTTACCAGTGCTACCGGTTGCCCAATTCCATTGGCGACGATGCCGCGGCGCTGGTGGAACCGTTTTCGGCAGTCGTTCGAGCCATTCATCGCAGCGCGCCAAAAGCCGAAGAACGCGTGGCTGTGGTAGGCGCCGGCCCCATGGGGCTGATGTCCATTATGGCGACGCGCATCTTTGGCTGCGCGCACGTGGTTGCTCTTGAGATTGCCTCCCTGCGTCGGGAGGCAGCAACGGTGTGCGGCGCCGAAGAGGTTATCAACCCGGCGACCGAGGATGCGGAGAAACGCGGCCTCGAATTGACCGATGGTCAGGGTTTCGATCTTGTCGTCAAATGCGCTGGAATCCCGGCAACTGCCCTGCTTGCCGGCAAATTAGCGCGAACCCGTGGCAGAGTGACATTCATGGGCGTGTTTGACAAGCCCGCCGCCCTTGACCTGACTGACATCGTCTTCCGCGAAAAGACCATCACGGGAAGCATGAGCGGCTACGGCATGTATGAAGAGACCATTCGCATCATGGCGAATCCGCTGTTCCGCGCCGATGTGCTGATTACAGAGCGAATCGGCCTGGAACGATTGGTGGACACCGGTTATCGTGGCCTGCTGGAAGAGAAGGATCGGCTTATCAAGACGCTGGTGCGGCCTGCATAAGCCAGCTAGGCAGGGTTCACGGGCCGGCTGAGAGGACTTGCGATGGAGACCACAACGACAACCTTTCACGAGATGGCGCACGCCGCGATCGAGGAGATTTCCGGAGTTCTGGCGCGCACTGGTTCCGACGAGGCCGAGCATATGTGCGCAGAGATTCGCAAGGCTCGTCGTATCGCGTGTTACGGCGTGGGCCGCGAGGGTCTGATGATGAAGGCGCTCTGCATGCGGCTGATGCATCTTGGTCTGGACGCGCATTTTGTCGGCGATATGACAACGCCTCCACTAGGGCCCGGCGACCTGCTGATTGCCAGCGCCGGTCCGGGTTCCTTCTCGACCGTACTGGCGTTGCAAGGCGTTGCGCAGCAGGCCGGAGCACGTGTCATGGTCGTTACAGCTCAACCCGATGGAGACGTGCCGCGAAAGGCCGAAACGGTAATCATGCTGCCCGCGCAAACCATGGCCAACGATCAAAACGCGGGTGGCAGCCTTTTGCCCATGGGCAGCCTGTATGAGGCTGCACAGCTTGTTTTCTTCGACTTGGTTACGATTTTGCTGCGTGACAAGATGGGGCGTACTCCCGAGCAGATGCGCGAGCGTCACTCCAACCTGGAGTAATCAACGGAGGTCGGAAATGAACTTTGGAATCAATCTCAGCTTCGCCGTTAAGCGCTGGGTGGAGCCCGAGGTCTGGGCGGAACTGGTGAGCCGGCAACTGGGGCTGCGGCTGGTGCAGTTTACGTATGACTTGCTGGATCCGTGGTGGCCGGCAACAGCGCGAAATGCCATGGCGGCCCGTGTACGGCGCGCGGCGGCCGACTTTGGGATCGAAATCGAAAGCGCGTTTAGCGGCCTTGCAAACTATTGTTTCGATGGCCTTCTTCACCCGGAGGCGGAGGGCAGGAGCGTTTCGTTCGAATGGTGGAAGCGGGCCTTCGATGTGGCTGCGGACGTGGGTGCGAAGGCGTCGGGTGGCCCGCTGGGCGGCATGAGCGCCACCGACGCTGCCGATCCACAACGACGGGCGCAGCGCTATCGCAATCTGCTGGATGCCGTGGAAGAGCTCACGGGGGCCGCCAGGCAGTCTGGGCTTGAGCGGCTGCAGGTGGAATGCACTCCGCTTGCCCGCGAGATTCCCTACACGGTTGAGCAATCAAAAAAGTTCCTCGGCGATCTTGAAGGCCGGTGCGCCGTGCCGGTGACGCTTCTCGTCGATGTCGGCCATGCGCTGTACCAGCCCCTTTACGGCCCTCAGGCGCGAATGCCCGCGTGGCTCAATGGCCTGGGCCGCTCCATCGGCGCATTTCACCTGCAGAACACCGACTTCCAGAGCGATTCCCACTGGGGCTGGCCAGACCGCCGCGGCTTGTTCGACGTGGCCAACTTCGCTCGCGAGGTGAATGCCGCGGGGCTCGATGATATTCCGGCGTTCCTGGAGATTATTTATCCATTCGAACTCGCCGATGAAGCTGTACTTAGCAATATCACTAGTTCGGTCCAGCACTGCCGGCGCAAATATGCAAAGCAAGAAGTAGAAGATCAGCAGCCGGCTTAGAGATACGCGGGAGCAGGGCTCATACCTCATATGTAAATGAGCCTGTTCTATGCAGCCCGATCATTATTGACTCGCGCTGGACGTCTTCAGCAACAGTACCCAGTCGCCGTCCCCATCGTGATTCTTTCCAGGCGGCGTAAATTGCTTCGAACCATTGTTGGCAAATGGGCCGCCGGCGACATCCTGGTAGGACCCGCTGGTGGGATCGAACCATTGGGCCTTGGCTTCACCTCGCAGGCACGCCATGTCGATTGTGATTACGCGGACAGTGGGAACATACACCACGATTGTCGAGCCGTCGTCCGTCTTCGCGGCAGTAGCGTAGTCACTCTCGCTTACACGCGTGTCGACATTGCCGAAGGTTCCGAAGCCCGCGGTGAGGACCTTATGATCCTGGTCGGGAACCAGGTCCTGCCAGGGCACCGAGGAAAAGAACTTTGCCCAGATACCCAGTTGCTCTACGCCGGGGGTGTCGATCTTGCCCTTCCAGCCATCGGCGAAAGACCAGGTGTACTTGTTGCCGTACCACTGTCCGATTCCGCCGCTGAGCGTGGTCCAGTAGTCCTCCTTGCGCAGCACGTACGGCGTTCCGAAGTCGGGCGGCGTTCCTACGTCCTCCCAGTCGTAATGCGCCTCGATCATGACCACAGGCGCGACCGGCTTCTGGTTGTAGCTGTGCAGCATCTGGATGTAGGTGGGGGAATACGTGTAGGTGCCGTTGAGTTCGATCAGCGGAATCCAGCGCGGATCATCGAAGGACGAACTCGTGCGCACATGCAATTCCACGGTCTGTATCTGGTTGGGAGATACCGAGCGAATCCCCTTGGAGACCGCCTGCACCAGGTCGTCGTCCTCAGGGACGGTCCACATGTTGAAGTCATTCCCGTTGAGCCAGGTGACGTTGGAGTAGCCCTTGTAGCGGTTGCCCAGGTATTGGCCGTAGGCGGAGGCGGCCTTCATACCGTTGTTACGCAGGGCGGGCAACCAGCCGATCGTCTCGATGGGGTCAATGAAGACCAGCAGATGGTGCTTCGCGGCCAGCTGAACGATGTGATCGAGGCGCGTGAAGTACGCCTCGTTCGGCTTGCTCAGGTCGTAGTGGGTGAAGTCGGTGCCCCCGGCAACGTAGCCATTGAAAGGCTTTATGCCGTCGGGAGTCACCGCATCCTTGTTCCACTTGTAGTCGTTACCGGCGCACATCACGTCGATCCAGCCCATGGTGTTGAATCCGTGGGCTTCGCGATCGGCAAAGTAGTATTCGGCATCCTCCTCGGTAAGGCGGCCCATGAGCCCTTGCGGCGTATCCCCAACCATCAGGAAGGGCTTGCCATTCTGATCGACCAGATAACGCTGGTTCTCGCTCAATTTCAGCGGAAAAACAGCCTGCGCAACGGAGGTCTGTGCCAGGGACACGAGGATGGCGGCACAAAGCGATACGTTCCCAATCTTGATCATGAATTGTCTATTCACCTCTGATTTTTCAAGAGACTTCTGACGTCCGGTAACGGGAGTTCGCATCACATATGCGTTGTCATCCCTCCGCTCCATCTGGCGCGTTTTCCTACCAAATGGAGCCGAACGGTCTGCGATGGTTGGTCATAAGGCTTCCGTTACTCCGCACTAGAATTCCACCCGGAACGTGGCCTGCCCCTGCCGGTTGCTGATCTGCGAACTCAGGTTGGTAATCTGCCCGAATGTTGAATCCAGCGAGTTGTTGTCCGGCTGCTGCAGTTGTGTCCGGTTAAAGGCATTGAAGTAGTCCACGCGGACGCTTGCGCGCACATGCTCGCCGATACGGAACGTCTTGATCCCATCGAAGCTCTCCAGGCGCAACGGTGGCGTGCGCATGGCACGATAGGCACGCACGGCGGACCCAAGTGCCCATGGGCCCGTATTCGCAAACGCATTGGTGGTAAATTGGACGGGCTGAACGCTTGTCTTTCCTGTGAAGAAATCCTTCGAGCGGTTGTAGCTGTAGGTTTTGAGCGGAACGCCAGAAACAATATCCGGACGGTCGAAACTGTTCACGAGCAGCGGATTGAAGTTGTTCTGCGCTCCGTAGGCAAGGCCGCCCGAATAGCTGAGAATGCCACTGAACTGCCAGCCTCCGACCAGGTACGAAGTCCAGCCGCTGGAGTTCAGATGCTTCTTGCCCGGACCGAAGGGCAATTCATAGGTCGCCAGGATTCTGACGTCGTACGTATGGTCAAGGTAGGAAGGACCGTACTCCGGCTTGGGATTATATGCATTCATTCCGTTAGGGGAGTACGGACCTGAACCGACCGCCTGGTTTCCCGTGAGACGGGGCAGAGTCAGGCCCGCAATGTAGCTCAGGTCGCCCTTGAAGCGCTTCTCTGCCTGCAACTGAAAGGCGTTGTAAAACGCTGTCCCGTCCATCTCGTTGACCGGAAAGTATCCGGCAAACATCGGATAGGGGGTCAGCGCCTGTTCCAGGATCGCAGCGCCTCCGAAATCGTTCACAAAGTTTGGGTACGGTGGTGTGAACCCCGCGGCGACGACAGCTGGATCCAGAATGTTGTCTCCCAGCAGGGATCCATACTGCAAAACCGACGGATTCGGCTGGTTCGAAAGTTCCAGCGTGGTGGGCAGGTGGATCGCGCGGTTGCCCACATACGACGCCGTCATGAACATGTCCCAGGGAAGCTCGCGCTGGACTCCGATGCTCCAGGCCTGGTCGTACGGCGCGGTGCCGACGGAGCGGGCGTTGGGCAGGTACGGCATGTGGTTGTCCTTGTTGTACGGAAAGTCGAAGATCACTGCCGCATTCCCGATCGACGGCGAGAACGGAATTTGCTGACCAGCCGGGACTGTCTGAGCGTCCCAACTGCCGTACCCGGGAGTGCTGGTGCCTGTCGATGAGCGGATATAGGTGCCATTCTGTAGTTGTCCCATGAACGAGGCGGTGAATGCCGTCCCGTACTCGTACGCCCCGCCGTTGAGATAAGTAAGATAAAAGCCGCCCTGGATCACGGTCTTCCGGTTCACCTGGTACGAAAAGCCCAGGCGCGGCTGCAAGTTCTTCCAGTGAATGGCGGCACGCGTGATGCCCGCGCATCCATCGCAGTTTCCAAACTTGGTCGCGGCACCCGGCAGACCGCCGGCAGCAGGATTGGGCTCGGTGCGATTCACAAAAATAATGTTGTTGTGCGCTTCGGTAAACGGTATGAGGATGTCGTAACGCAGGCCCATATTCAGCGTGAGCTTGTCGTTGAGTTTGTAGTCATCCTGCGTGTAGAAGCTCCAGGCCCAGTTTCTCAGCTTCGATTCGCTGGCGAAACTGCGTTCGGTTGCGTCCACCTGTCCCAGCAGAAAACTGGCAAAGGAACTCCCGTACACCCCAAAATTGGGATCGTTGGAGTCGGGCGTCGAGGTCGTCCTTTGGCTGAAGTTGAAAGTCCCGCTGCAGAAGACGCATTTGATGATGTCCTGATAAGTTCGCCGCGCTTGCACGCCGAAGTTAAACGTGTGTCGGTTCTTTGTCCACAGCCAGTTGTTGACGACCGCCACGCCGAGCATGCGATTGTTGTTCACCGTCAAACCGCCGGAGCAGCACTCCAGGTAGGCTCCGCCACTTACGCCCCAGGTCGTCGGCGCATTCTGGCCATCAAATGTAGTTAACGGGAATGTCGTTCCCCCCTGGACTGCTCCAAAATTTACAATATTGTTGGCGTTATGCTGCCCGATGATGTTCCCGATCGCGTCGGCCCCGGCCGTCATCACCAACCTTGGACTAATCGTGAAGGCATAATTCAACACATATCCGGTGCCCTCATTCGTGCCGTTGA
>Ga0210409_10006248_pt1 | contig 12418 bp, 10 predicted proteins | sample IncBWH17MmetaG_FD_161649 | JGI IMG/M metagenome (GOLD analysis project Ga0210409, IMG submission 161649) | Forest soil microbial communities from Barre Woods Harvard Forest LTER site, Petersham, Massachusetts, United States - Inc-BW-H-17-M | ecosystem: Environmental > Terrestrial > Soil >...
AAGCTCCCATGCCTCGAGCGCGACGAGCACCGGCACGAAGATGAGGATGGGTACCGAGGGGTGTACGCGCGAGAACGCGTCGAGCAGGCGCGACTCGAACATCGGTGGAGAAGCGCGCAGCACGTCGGTCCTACGCACCCCCGGTCCGTCGCCGACCGTATGGTCGCTCACGACTCTCCCACGGCAGTCGTTGTCCTCGGCGGCTGCATGCCTCCGAGTGTATTACGCGAGCGGTTGCATGCCCGCCGTGTGCCCTCTGGGTGCGCCCTCGAGGGTGTGCCCGTCAGGATGCTCCTCTGTCGCGGCCTCCTCAGGCTCTTCGCGAGCCGGTGGCGCAGCGCCGGGAGACATGTCGGGCGGCCCGGGCGTTCCCGGCCTGAGCTTGTTGATGCGAAAGCGAATGACCCCGTCGGCGATGTGCAGCATGCGGTTCAGCTCGGCGATCAGCTCGACGGCCGTCGCGTGGAACTGAAGCAGGTGGTACTCCGCCGTCGCCTTGTGGTCGATCGGGTACGCGAGCGCGCGCTCTCCCCACTTGTCGTGATGCACGAGCTCTCCCTTTGCCCCGATCGCCTCGCGCGCATCGGCCACGATCTTCGCTCGCACAGGCTCCTCCGCTTGCGGGTCGAGCAGCAGCACGAGATCGTATGTCGGGGCAGGCAGGGTCATATGCAGGTCTCCACCGGGGGCGGCGGATCATAACAAGGAACGTGCATCTATCCGTTAGGGGAGCCGACGGCGGCCCGCTTGGCCTTGATGTCGGCCAGCTGCTCGTCGATCCAATCGCCCGGATCGCGCGAGGTCACGATCTCCACGAGGCCGCGCGCTCGACGCGCGCGCTCGGCGGCGGGCATGTCGAGCGCAGCGTGAATCGAGTCCGCCAGCTCCTGGATGTCGAAGGGGTTCACCGACAACGCATACTCGCCCAGCTCCTCGTGCGCTCCCGTGTTCTCGGAGAGGATCGACACCCCGGCGCGTTCGTTTACGATCGGCCCCTCCTTCGCCACGAGGTTCATTCCGTCGAACATCGCGTTCACGAGCAGCACGTCGTAGTGCTTGTACGCCGCCATTGCCTCCTCGAGGTCGTCGCGCAGCTTCAGTTGAATCGGCATCCAGTCGGGAGTGCCGTGGCGGTGGTTGACCACGGCCACGAGCGCCTCGATTCGTTCCAGGTACTCCGCATACTCGGGCACGTCCGTACGCGAGGGCATCAGCTGTGCCATGAACGTCACGCGCTCGCGAAACTCAGGGTGTTGATCGAGAAACAGGTCAAACGCCGAGAACCCGCGCAGCACGTTCTTCGAGAGGTCGGCGCGGTCGACGCGAAGGATCAGAAAGTCGCGGCGGCGACGCAACAGCTCACGCTCGAAGACCTCCACACGCTCGCCCTTGGCGGCTGCAAGCGCCGCCTCGTGGTCGATCGGCAGGGGATACGCCCTGACCCATACCTCGCGGCCCTCCCAGCCCACGACGCCGCGCTCGAAGTCAACCTCGAGGTCCATCAGGTCGCGGCAGCACTGCAGGAAATTGCGCCTATAGGAGCGGGTGTGGAAGCCGATGATGTCGTTCGCCAAGAGGCCCGCAAAGATCTCCTGGCGGATCCGCGAGGGGAGCACTCGCCACGAGTCCGACTGTGTCCACGGGATGTGCACGAAGTGATGCAGGAACACGTCCGGACGTGCCCTGCGCACGAGCTCCGGAAGCGTATACAGGTGATAGTCGTGCACCATCACCACCGGCTCGCGCTCATGCTCGATCTCCTCCACCACCGCACGGGCCAGGTCCTCGTTGACGGCGTTATAGCCGAACTCAAACGCCTCGATCTCCTCGCGCCTTATGTCCGGCGCGTTGGACAGGTCCCACAGGTAATGCTGTATGAACCACAGCATCGGGTTGGCAAAAACGTTGTAAAAGCGGTCATAGGCCTCTGCATCGCTCACCACAAGGCGAACCTGGTACTCCCCTCCGGCTGGGCTCTTCACCGGGAACGGTCGCGCCCCGTGCTCGTGGGAGACCCTGGCGTCGTGCTCGTTCATCGCCGAGGCGATCCACACCGCGTCGCGGTGGGAGGCCAAGCCCGACAGCGCGGTCACCAGCCCGCCGGTCCCGCGCTGCACCTCACCGTCCGCCCCAAACGTCACGGGCCCCCTGTTGCTCACCAGCACAAGCGGCGAGCGCTGTGCCGGTGCCTTGCTCATGACTCGTCGAGGGCTGTGAAGATCTTCAGATAGTCGCGCAGGTAGCGCGGTGTCAGGAAGTGGCTGCGCACGTGCTCCTTGCCGCGCCTGCCAAGCGACTTGCCGAGCGCCGGGTCCTCGAGCAGCTCGAGCGTTCGCTGTGCGCACTGCTCGACGCTCTCAACCAAAAAACCCGTCACCCCGTCCTCGACCTGCAGGGGTATCCCGCCCACATTCCCGCCGATGAATGGCTTCGCCTTCCAGATCGCCTCGGATACCGTCAGCCCGAACCCCTCGCGCGTGGACTTCTGCACAACCACGTCGGCATGGGACTGGAAGGCGTTGACCTCGATCGCCCCGACGTTGTTGAAGTTGTTGAGGATATGCACGTCCGGATCTCCGTCGGCGTGGGCGATCGTGGCGTTGAAGAAGTCCCAACCCTCTGGGTCGTCGCTTGCCATCGACCCGACGAGCGCCAGCTGCACGTTTGGAACCCTCTCCTTGACGACCCTGTACGCGTCGATCACTCCAAGCGGGTCCTTCCACGGGTCGAAGCGCGACACCTGGCAGATCAAGGGCCGGTCGATGTCGATGCCGAACTGCTCGCACACATACGACGCGTCTTCGGGGGACAGCGCCATGTTCTTCGGCATCAGTGGGTCGATCGCCGGCGGCACGATGTTGACGTTGCCGTTCATCCCTCCCGGCGCGTACGCCGCCATGTGGAACAGCGCCTGCGGATAGTCGGCGATGAACGGGAGCAGGCGGCTGATCGTCGCCGGATTCGGGGTGGACAGGTCGATGTGGCAGCGCCACACCCATCCCCTCGCCTTCTCGGGAACCAGCCGGTAGAGGCCGGCCGGCTGGGGGTCGTGCACGAGACACACATCCCATCCGCCCGACAGCTCACGCGCGTTCATCTCGTTGTACTGCTCCCACGTCCCCCACTGTTCCTCGTCCAGATCCTGGGGGTGGCCCTGCAAGGCGTTGTGCATCAGCTTGGTCGCGTTGAAGAACTCCTCGCGTCCGTAGATCACCTGCCACTCGCAGTCCAGGCCCACGTCGCGCATCAACGGCACGAGCGTGTACAGGATCTCCGAGACGCCTCCGCCGAAGGCGGTGGCAGACACGTGCACGACGCGCCTTCCCTTCAGCGGCTCCGCCAGCTCCCGGATCTCGTCGATCAACTCACGCCCGCAGATGTGCGTGTAGTCGGCGAGCGACTTGTGTCCTGTGGCGACGGGCTGAAGCACGGGCGGACCGCACGATACCTAGGCTAGGCACGGAAGGGCCGCCATAGGCCTTAAGGTCTGGGAGGATGTTCGACGGCCGCATCTATCGGGCGGCGTTCGTGCCGCTGCTGTTCGTCCTCGTAATCGCAGGGTTCTCGCTCGCGAGCAGGTCTGGCCCTCTGCGGTCCATGCTCGCCCCCGATGCCTTCAACGGGCCGCGGGCCTTCGCCACGCTGCAGACGCTCGCTGCGCGCTTTCCCGACCGCCGGCCCGGCAGCCAGGGGGACGACGCGCTCGCCGCCTACATAGCCGCCACGCTGCATGGACTGGGCAGCCCGGCAACCCCGCCCGCTCCGGCGGAATCGATCGGCGTAGGCACCGTCGCGGGAGGCTTTCAGGTCTCCACACACCGGTTTCAGGCGCAGACGATCGACGGAAGGCGCACCCTCACGACGGTGATCGCCGAGCGTCCCGGCTCCACAGGATTGAGCCCGCTTGTGATCCTCGCCCATCGTGACGCCTTCGCCCGTGGGTCGGCGGCCGAGCTCTCAGGCACGGCTGCGCTGCTGGAGCTTGCGCGCGTCTTCGCGCAGAGCGAGACGCGTCGCACGATCGTCCTGGTGTCCACCAGCGGGGGAAGCGGCGGGGATGCGGGAGCCGGCGACTTCGCCACGCGTTCACCCCGGCCGCTCGACGCGGCGATCGTGCTCGGCGACCTCGCCGGCGCCGTCGCTCGCAAGCCGTTCGTGCTGCCCTTCTCGAGCGGTCACGGCCTTGCCCCCGAAGCCCTGCAATTGACCCTCACGGCGGCGATCTCCCAGGAGGTGGGCGTCAATGCGGGCAGCCCCGGCGAGACGGCTCAACTGGCACACCTGGCCTTCCCGCTGGCCACAGGGGAGGAGGCCGGCCTGAACGGCGCAGGAGTCCCCGCGGTACTTGTCCAGGTCAGCGGCGAGCGCGGGCCCTCCAAGGGCGAGCGGGTGAGCGAGACTCGCTTGCTGAACTTCGGGAGGGCTGTGCTGAGCGCGACCTACGCGCTCGACGAAGGACCGGACGTCGCCCACGGCTCGTCTCCCCGCGTGCTGCTCGGGCGCAAGCTGCTTCCGGGGTGGGCAGTAAGGTTGCTCGCGCTTGCGCTGCTGACCCCGCCGCTACTGACCTGCGTCGATGCGCTCGCCCGCTTGCGCCGCCGTCGCGAGCCGCTTCTGCGCTGGGTGGCGTGGACGCTCTCCGGGGGACTCCCCTTCCTCATCGGCGCGCTCTTTGCGATCCTGCTCGGGGATATCGGGATCCTCGCGGCACCGGCGGCTCAACTTCAGGCCGCGTCCCTGTCTGCAGATGGGTCGGTCCTAGGGGGACTGCTTGCCACGGCCCTCCTGTTGGCACTCGCGTTGCTTGGCTGGCCGGCGCTTGTGCGGCGTATGGCCCTGCCGTTGCGCCCCAGCGCCGACGGGGCCGCCCTGGCTGTGCTGCTCGTGCTGCTCGCGGTCGCCCTGGTTGCGTGGATCTTCAACCCGTTTGCCTCCCTTCTGCTCGTGCCAGCCACGCATCTCTGGCTGCCGGCTGTGGAAGGCGCACGGGGCCGCCCTATGCGCGTGCGTGGGGCGGCCGTCTTGGCGATCTTGGCCGGCACGCTCCCGCTTGTGCTGCTGCTCCTCTTCTACGCACGGGAGCTTGGCCTTGGGCCGGGTGGGCTCTCCGAGAGCGCGGTGCTGGTGCTCGCAGCGGGACACGTCGGGCCGTTTGCGGCGCTTGTGTGGAGTGCGGCGCTCGGCTGCCTGCTGACGGCTCTGTTGCTTGCCCCGACGCGCTCTCCCGCGCCCCCATCGGACCCGCCGACCCCGCGCGAGTTGGTCGGGATCTCCACGCGCGGCCCCGCCTCCTACGCTGGTCCTGGATCGCTTGGCGGTACCGAGTCGGCCCTGCGACGCTGAAGCCATGTCCCCTACGCCCTCCATCAAACTGAACGACGAGTCGCTGTCGCTGTCGCGGCCGGGTGCGACCCCAGCGCTCGAGTCAAAGCGCCGTCGCCGCGGCCCGCGTATGCCGTCGGTGCTGGCCGCGCTTCTGATCGCTGCCGGCATGCTGTTGCTCGCCGACGCGGGGGTCACGCTGGTCTGGCAGGAGCCGATCTCCGCCCTCTATGCACAGCTCAAACAGGAAAGCCTCGGCGGTGACCTGCGCGCGCTGGACCGCGCCCCGCCCTCGCTCGCAGCCCGGCAAGCGCTCGCGCGCCTGCACGAACAGCGCCGCCGGATCGCATACTTGGCCGGGACGCTGGAGCGTCAGGCAAGTAATGGCTCGGCCGTGGGACGCATCCGCATCCCCGCCATCGGCGTGAGCTTCGTCGTGGTAAAGGGGTCAGGGACCCAGGAACTCGAGAGCGGTCCCGGCATCTACCCCGAAACGGACTTTCCCGGCGTGCCCGGGACAACCGCGATTGCAGGTCATCGCACAACGTATCTGGCGCCCTTCCGCCACATCGACGAGATGCGCCGGGGAGAGCCGATCGTGCTGGAGATGCCCTACGGGCGCTTCACCTACACGGTGATCGGCTCGCGCGTGGTGCTCCCAAGCGACGTGTCGGTGCTCGACCCGGCGGGGTACTCGCGGCTCGTGCTTTCAGCGTGTACCCCGCTTTTCAGTGCCTCCCACAGGCTGATCGTGTTTGCGCGGCTCAGCTCGGCCGTGCCGCTGGGAGCCGCGCGCCTGCCACGCGCCGGCGGCGACGCGGGGCAGGCCTTCGGCGCCGAACCGGCTCTACCACGTGTGCTCAAATCCCGTCAGCGTCTGCTTGCGCCCCTCGTGTCGTAGGACCACCCCGGGCCACCCCTCGCTCACGTGGCCGATCCAGGTGAAGGGGGTTCCCATTCGCTCACACGCCCCCTTGACTCGCTCGGCTCGCTTGCGCGGCACGCACACGCACAGCTCGTAGTCTTCGCCCGCGGTGGCGGCCGCCTCCCACAAGGGCACGCCCAGCTCCTCGGCGGTCCGCTGCGTGTGCTCGTCGGTCGGGAGCTGGTCGAGGTCGAGCTTTAGCACGACGCCGCTCTTCTCCGCGATGTGGCGCGCGTCGGTGGCCAGGCCGTCGGAGAGGTCGATCATCGCGTGGGCTCCTGCCGGGGCGATCGCCCTGCCCTCGCGCAGCCGCGGACAGGGACGCAGTGGGCGGCCGCCGAGCGTGCCGGTCACGCCAACGAGATCTCCCGGGCGTGCCGCGTCGCGACCGATCAGCTTCTGGTCGCGCTCGGCCCACCCGACGATCGTCACACTCACGAACAGCCCCGGGGCAGTGACGACGTCGCCGCCGGCGATCGTCGTGTCGGTCTCCTGCGCGAGCTCCTCGGCGCCGAGCATCAGCTCGAGCGCCTGCTGCTCGCTCACGTGCGAGGGGATCCCGAGCGCAACGTAGGCCTCGCCCGTCTGGGCTCCCATCGCCGCGATGTCCGACAGGCCGGCCGCGAGGGCCTTCCAGCCGATGTCGCGGAAGCTCAGCCCGGGATCGTCGAGGCGGAAGTGGACTCCCTCGACAATGGTGTCAACTGAGGTGACGCACAGCTTCAGCGCTTTTACGACGGTGGCGTCATCGCCGATCCCACGCACCATCCGTCCTCCGCGTGGCTGAAGCGCGGCGAGGATCGAGTCGATCAGGGAGAGCTCAGCGATGCCGTTTGGATGATTCGCGGGCTGGGATGATTCGCGATGGTTGAGGCGGGTGGCTCAGCGGTGTCGGTAGACGATGCGGGCGCGGTCGAGGTCGTAGGGGGAGAGCTCGCAGCGGACGCGATCTCCTGGAAGGATTCGAATGCGGAAGCGTCGCATCTTACCGGCGACGTGCCCGAGCACCACGTGATCGTTGTCAAGCTTTACCCGGAACATGGCGTTGGGCAAGGCCTCGATCACCTCGCCCTCGAATTCGACCTTGTCTTCCTTTGCCACGAAGTGTTCCCGTCCGGGCTTGCCACGCGTGCTCGATGGCGACCCTGTGTTGAAGTTTGCACTGTCAAACTACCAGGGCGTGCGCCCTTGGCGCCGCGCCCTCAGTGTTTGGGTGGTTCGGCTCCGCCGGTTCCACCGACCGGTGGCACGGGAGCTTTTTCGGACGGTTCGACCGCTTTTTCGACCGCTCCCGGTGCCCGTTCGCGTGCGCGTGGGGCGCCGCCGGGGCCCGCTTCGGGGTTGCCGGCGCCGGTGGGCTGTTCGCTCACCGGTGTCTTGTGTTCGCCTGGGGGGCTCTTCTTGTTGGGGTTGTTCTTCTTCTTTTCGGGTTCCGAGCCTTCGCTCGATTCCCCGCTCGAGGACTGGCCCGTGCTTGCGAACTTGCCGAAGAAGGGCTGGTAGGAGATCGGTTCGGTCGGCGCGGGGAACTGGGCGCACGCTTCGCCTTCGGTGACTGCCGCCATGTAGGCGTGCCAGATTTCGGCGGGTAGATAGCCGCCCTGCTGTGGCTGGCCGTGGACGTCGGTCATCGGCACGAGCTGCTTTGGATAGCCCATCCAAACCGCCGTGGAGTAGTTGGGCGTATAGCCGTCGAGCCACGCATCCACGAGGTTGCTCGTCGTGCCGGTCTTGGCCGCCGTGGGGCAGTTGATCGCAGAGCGCACCGCCGTCCCACCCAGGACGTTCTGGTGGAGGATGTCGGTCTCCTCGGCCGTCACGCCATCGGAGAGCACCTTCACACGGTGGGGCTTGCCCCAATTGGTGTCGGTGTGGCCGTCGGGGAACACCACCCTGGTGATCGCGATTGGCGTGTTGCGCCAACCGCCGTCGGCCAGCGTCGCGTAGACGTCGGCCATTTCCAAGGGACTCACACCGACGGTCAGGCCCCCGAGCGCCTCCGCCGGGTAACTGTGCAGATCCTCGCTCACGCCGAGCTTGTGGGCCATCTCCGTGACCGTTTCCTCGCCGAGGTCGGCTGCCAGCTGGGCGTAGACCGTATTGTCGGAGGCGAGCGTCGCCGATACGAGGTTGATCGACTTGCCCGAGGAGGTGTTCTCGAAGGTTTTCACTTCATATTCGGGGTAGCCGGTGAGCCAACCGGGTGAGAGGGTGTGAGAGTTGTAGTAAGTGCTGTTCGGGTCCACTCCGCGTGAGAGGGCATCCGCGAGCACGATCGCCTTGAACGTGGACCCTGGTTGGCGATGGCCCTGGGAGGCGAGGTTGTACTGCGATTGGTCGTAGCTTTGGGACTCGGCCATTGCCTCGATGTAGCCGTTGTGGGGGTTGATCGTGACGATCGCAGAGGCGGGGTCTTCCGGCTGGTTGAGTACCTGTGCGATCGCGTTACGCGCCTGGCGCTGCATGGCAAGGTCGATCGTCGTGTACACCTTCAGGCCGCCCTGTTCGACCTTGCTGAGGCCGTAGCGGCGGACGAGCTGTTTGCGCACGTATTCGAAGAAGAAGCTCTCCTGGCGGCGAGTGTAGTAGTCGCCGTGCCTGACGCCGAGCGGAGCGGCCTGCGCGGCAGCGGATCGTGCGCGTGAGATGTAGTGCAGTTCGGCCATCTTGGCGAGCACCTGGTTGCGCCGGTTGCGCGCGGCCTCTGGATACAGGAATGGGTTGTATTGCGAGGGGGCTTGAGGCAGCCCCGCAAGCAGAGCGGCCTGCTGAAGGTTCAGCTGGAAGGCGCTCTCGTTGAAGAAGATGCGAGCGGCAGCCTGCACCCCGAGCGCCGTCTGCCCGCCGACCGTGCCGTAGGCGACGCTGTTCAGGTAATCGGTGAGGATCGAGCGCTTGGAGTGGTGTTTGTTGTATTCGATCGCGAGCTTCGCCTCGTCGATCTTCTGCTTGAAGGAGTGGGTGTCGCTGCCGAGGTAGAGGTTGCGCATGAGTTGCATCGTGATCGTGGAGGCGCCCTGCAGGGCCTTGCCGTGCATCAGGTCCTTGACCGCGGAGCGGAAGATCCCGGTGAGGTCGACGCCGTTGTTCTGGTAGAAGCGCTGGTCCTCGATGGCGACCGTGGCTTCGCGCAGGACCTGGGGCATCTGACCTGTGGTTATAGGCGTGCGAAGCACGTCTGACTGGATGAAGCCGAGGCGGGTGCCGTTGGCGGCGAATACCTGCGAGGAGGCGCCCGCGAGCTTTGGCGTGAGCGCGCCCAGGCTCGGTGCCGATTGGGCCACCGAGAGGACGTAGCCGACGCCGACGATCGTCGCCAGGACGAGCGCACCGGCGATCCCACTCACGCCGATGAATACGATGCGTGAGGGCCCGAGGCGGGTGCGCCGCCTACGGCGCTGTCTTGCTTGTCTTGACATCTCTCCGTTGCGCCCCGTCTGTGACTGTACCGTCTTGCCGTGTGATTTCCTGCCTGCTGGGCAGGAGAGAAGCCACTCTTGCAGCACTTGACCAGATGAGCTCCGACGCCGCCGAGCCGGCCATCGCCCACCACCCAAGCGAGCTCGCCCCTGCGGCGGGAGCGGTTGGCGTGCGCGTGCGCGGGGACGTGGAGCGAATGGCGGCCGCGCGCGACGTATGGCGGGCGCTTTGGACTTCGCGCCTGCTCGTGTGGGTTGCGGGCGCCGGCACGATCTTGGCGCTCGGCCCGGGGCCTGCGCGCCACGCATTCAACCCGCTGGGCCTCACGCGCGGCCTTGGCAGGGTCGGGGACGTGCTGGCGGCGCCGGCGGCGCGCTGGGACGGGGCGTGGTATCTCGTGATCGCCCACTACGGCTACAGGCCGGAGCTGGGCTCCTTGACGGCCTCGCGCACGGCGTTCTTCCCGCTCTACCCGCTCGGGGTGCGAGGGCTTGCGGATCTGGGACTCGCGCCGGTGGTGGCCGGCGTGCTGCTGTCCGTGACGGCGCTCGCGGCCGCGTTGTACGGGCTGCATAGGCTCACGACGCTCGAAGCGGTGCGATTGGGGCTGATCGATCGCCGTGAGGTGGCGCGCCTGGCGGTGCTGCTGACGGCGCTGGCACCGATGGCCTTCTACTTCTCGGCCGTGTACAGCGAGTCGCTCTACCTGGCGCTGTCGGTTGGCGTGTTCCTGTGCGCGCGCAGGGGTCGCTGGGCAAGCGCGGCGGCATTCGGCGCGCTTGCGTCGGCGACTCGCAGCACGGGCGTCGTGCTGCTCGTTCCCATGCTGTTGCTCTACCTGTATGGCCCGCGCGAGGACCGCGCGCCTGAACGGGTGGGGGCAGGAGAGCGGCTCACGCTCGGCGCGTGGCCGGCGCTTGCGCGGCTCACGCACTCCTCGAGGCCGCGCTATCGCCTGCGCGGCGACGCCCTGTGGATGGTGCTCGTGCCGGTGGGGCTCGGCCTGTACATGGCACACCTCGCATTCGCGGGCGGGGATGCGCTCGCGCCGTTTCACGCCGAGGCGGCCTGGAGCCGGCACTTCGCGGGGCCTTATGGAGGCATGTGGGAGGGGGCGAAGGCGGCGCTTGAGGGGCTGCGCCAACTGCTCTCGATGCAACGTACGCATGTGTACTTCCCGGCGGCGGGTGGCAGCCCGTTCGTCGATGCGGGTCACAACCTTTTCTTGTTCGCGTTCCTGCTCGCGGCGCTTGCGCTGACCGTCGGCGTACTGCGCATGCTGCCTATGGCATATGGCGCGTATGTGCTCGCCGCGTTGGCCCTGCCGCTCTCCTATCCGGTGGCCTCGCAGCCGCTGATGTCGCTGCCGCGCTTTCTCGTCGTGCTGTTCCCGCTGAACGTGTGGCTTGCCGTGCGCTTGGCGACTCGCTCGCGCGCGCTCGAGCAGGCGGTCTTGGCGGTGTCAGCTGTGATGATGATGTTCTTTGTGGGGGAGTTCTCGACCTGGCATTGGGTGGCCTGATGGGTATGGATGAGGAGCTGCACGATCCCCTTGCAGAACAGGCTCAGCGGGGGCGTAGCCCCTCCCTGCCATCTGCGGGGGACGCGGCACCCTGGCCACAGGAGATAGCGGCGCAGGGCGGGGGTTCGGCGGCCGGGCTCGGCCCACCCGCCAACGACTGGCCGGTATGGACGGGCTTCGTGGTGCTATTTGCGGCGCTGGTGCTCGCCGCAGTCGGTGGGCTGATCGTGGACATCCCGGCGATTGTGCTTGGGGTGGAAGTCACGAGCAAACATACCCCGCCGGGACTCGAGCTCGGGGACACCGTCGTGCAGGACCTGGCGTTCGTGCTTACTGCGATCCTGTTCGCGCGGTTTGGCGGACGTACGGTCCGCTCCTGGCAGTTTGGCTTTCGTCCCACGCCTGTGCGTCGGGCGGCGGGGCTGGTGGCGATCACGATTTTCGCGTTCCTGGCCTTCACGGCCGTGTGGGCGGTGGCTCTCAACGTGAAAGAAGACACGAAGCTGCTGGAATCGCTCGGCACGAACGACACGACGGTGCTGCTCGTGTTGAGTGCGCTGCTGACGACGGTGATCGCGCCCATCTGCGAGGAGACGCTCTTCCGCGGGTATATCTTTGCCGCGCTCTGCAAATGGCGAGGGTGGATACCCGCGGCGGTCATCACCGGGGTGCTGTTTGGGGGGGTTCACGCATTCTCGGCACCGGCGGAGGATCTCGTCCCGCTGGCGGTGCTCGGCTTTGCGTTGTGCGCGCTGTATCGCCGTACGGGCTCGCTATATCCGTGCATAGCGGTGCACTCGCTGAACAACTCTCTCGCCTTCGGCGGGCTGGAGCACTGGGGGTGGTACATCCCGCTGCTGATGGTAGGGGCGCTGGCGACGATCTGGGCGATCGTCCTGGCGGCGCAACGGATCGGCTTGATCTCGGAGGTTCCGGCGAGCGTGCCGTAGGGGGAAGCGACAGAGTGCGCGACAACGCAGGGCGGTGGCGCCTGGACACTCGCGCATACCGGCGCCCTCGCTCGCTTATGTGCTCAGCACACAGCGCTCGCCGCACTCTCGGTCTGTTTTCCAGACGTTAGGGAAGCTGTGCGTCACAACCGTCCGGGCAAGAGTCGCGCGAGGAAGCTGAGGCCGAAGCCGTAGACGAGCAGGACGAGCAGGAGGTCGACGATGTGAATCGTCCACTGGCTGCCTGAGCCCGAGGTGACGCCGGAGAAGGGGGAGGAG
>Ga0210409_10006249_pt1 | contig 12416 bp, 9 predicted proteins | sample IncBWH17MmetaG_FD_161649 | JGI IMG/M metagenome (GOLD analysis project Ga0210409, IMG submission 161649) | Forest soil microbial communities from Barre Woods Harvard Forest LTER site, Petersham, Massachusetts, United States - Inc-BW-H-17-M | ecosystem: Environmental > Terrestrial > Soil >...
CCGGGTCCTGAAGCATTTCGCGGAGTTCTTCGCTCATGGCGTCTTCGGGGAGCAGATCGCCTTCCTGGAGTGCGCGGAGGATCGCCTCGCGCAGAGCTTCCATGGAACGCTCCTGGTCCATCTGGGAGACGCCGTAGAATTGCGATTCAAAGCCGCTCTGGAGAAAAAAATCACCGAGACGTTTGATGAGTTCTTCCAGGTCGACAGCGTCAGCTGGCTCGCCCGTATATTTTCCGTACCTAATGAACTTCATTCCCGCTCTTCCCCTGCGCCACGTATCAGGAACGAACTCTGTCTCTGCGTTCTCTTTCTCTTCAAACTTAAAACAAACAACTTAAAACTTAGAACTAATTAAATTGCCGGCGCGGGGGGCGCGGCGGGCCTTCGCGCGAATCGCGCTGCTCGGGTTGCTTGGGCTTCTCCGCGAAGTAGCCGCGCTCTTCGCTGCGGCCAATGCGGCGATGCGCCCACAAGCCCTCGAGGATCATTTCGGCGGCGGCCGCGGCTGGCCCCGACTCTTTGCGGTCTTTGACGCCGAGTCTATCGACATGCTCCATCAGTCCCTGAATCTTCGAGAGTTGCTGATGGCGCTCGTTGGTTGTAGCAAGTTCTGGAAGCTTTAATTCGCCGCCCAGTTCAAACCATTGAATGACCGGTTGAAAATTGATGTCGGTGAAATGTTTGCTGAAGACGCGGCCGACGGCGGTGCGGATAAGTTCGCGCGCGATCGTGTCGGCGCCCTTCAGCTCGCCTTCGTATTCGAGCTCCATTTTTCCGGTGATGGCGGGAAGCGCGGCGTAAACATCGGCGACTCGCGCAACGACACTTTTCTCGCCGTTGCGAGCGGCGCGCTGCTCGGCGCTGCTGACCAGGCTTTCCAGAGTGGTGATGGGCAGACGCTGGCTGACGCCGGAACGCCGATCCACACGCTTGTCCTCGCGGGCTTGGAACGCGATTTCTTCGACCACCTGGCGAAGATATTGTGGGACATCGATCTTCTTGCCGGAGTCGCGGCCTACCCAGGCCTCTTGCGCGGTGATGGTCATTCCTTCTTCGACGCTGGCAGGATAGTGGGTGCGAATCTCCGCGCCGATGCGGTCTTTCAGCGGAGTAATGATTTTTCCGCGCGCCGTGTAATCCTCGGGATTGGCGGTGAACACGAGAAGCACGTCGAGAGGGAGGCGGAGCGGGTAACCCTTAATCTGGATGTCGCCTTCCTGCATGATATTGAAAAGGCCGACCTGGATTTTTCCGGCAAGGTCGGGAAGCTCGTTGATGGCAAAAATCCCGCGATTGGCGCGCGGGAGCAAGCCGTAGTGGATAGTGAGTTCGTCGGAGAGGTCGCGGCCTCCACGGGCCGCGCGGATGGGATCGACGTCGCCGATGATGTCGGCCATGGTCACGTCGGGAGTGGCAAGCTTTTCCACGAAACGAAGGTCGCGGGGCATCCAGGAGATGGGAGTGTTGTCGCCTTCGGCGGCGATTTTTTCGCGACACGCCCGGCAAATTGGTTTCAGCGGATCGTCGTTGATTTCGCAGCCAGAAACAACGGGCATCTCAGAGTCGAGAAGATTGATGAGTCCGCGAAGAATACGGCTCTTGGCCTGTCCGCGCAAACCGAGAAGAATAAAATTGTGGCGTGAGAGCAGGGCATTGACGATTTGCGGCACAACAGTGTCTTCGTAGCCATGAACACCGGGGAAAAGCGTCTCGCCCTTTTCGATGGCGCGCAGCAGATTGCGGCGGATCTCGTTCTTCACCGAACGAGACGCGCTGCTGACATCAAAATCAGGGATGCGTTTCAGTTCGCCGAGCGTCCGCGGTTTCGTATGTCCTGAGGATTGCATCGATGTGCTTGCCGTCATGGGTCCTGTTCCGCGAGCCGCGCAAATCGGCTCGCCACAAACTAATTCAAACCGTGTCCGTTGCCGGCGGCGCGCTTGCGCAAGGCACCTTTATTCTGTAGATGCGGGGCCCACTCGCGAAGGTACGCTACCAGTCGCTCCTGCCGGTCGGCCTCCGACCGCAGTTCGAGAATTTGCTGTTTCCACAATAGGTCCATGGGAAGCGTTGCAGCAACGAGATAAGAGAGTTCCTCCGCCGGAGCGCCTTCGAGATTTTTCGGATAGTCATCGAAGATCAGCGTATGGCAAGCCTCGAAAAGCTCGACGAGTTGACCCTGGACGCGTGGATCGCCGGGATTCTCTCGATCATCAAGGTAGTCCACTTGGCCTTCCAGAAGAGGGTCTTCCTGGAAAAGTTCGACGACGCGGAACGGGGCACGGCCGGCCGTAAGAATGTCCATGCGGCCGTCGTCGTACCGCTGCACGACCGCTTTGATTTCCGCGGTGCAGCCGACGCGCGCGAGCCCCTTGGGAAGGGAGAGAAGCATGCCGAACTCGGATTTTTCCTCGAGGCAGGTTTTCACCATTTCGCGATAACGCGGCTCGAAAATATGCAGAGGAAGCTCCGCGCCGGGAAGGAGGACGACGTTTAACGGAAACAGCGGAATGCGTTCAGGCCGCATGGGTCCCAGCCCAAATGATAACAGAGAGTGGGACGGCTGGTTATGAATCCTGAGATGTGGGAATATGCCCTCGCGGACGGCGTGTCAGGCAGATTTATCTTCCGTTTATCATGGAATAGCGAGAATCGGGCACGGCTTGCCGCAGCAAATCAGCGAGTGACCCGTAGAGCCCTGCGCAGGGATGCTCCGAATTACTGGATTTCCTCAGGGCAGGCTTAGCCAGGCGGTGGAATCGATGAACTATGCAGCTCTGTTGCAGTCCGCACTTGTGGCGCTGCTTCGCAACAAGATGCGCAGTATTCTGACGGTGCTAGGCATCACGATCGGAATTGCCGCCGTGATTTGCGTCGTGGCGATCGGCAAAGCGGGGCAAGCGCGAGTGGAGCAGCAACTGAACAATCTTGGAGATAACTTCGTCTGGGTTGAGGCCGGCGGCCGGGCGGTGAATGGTGTACGCACTGGCACGCATGATACGAAGACATTGGTAGTGGCCGATGCGGTGGCCATCAAGAGCCAGATTTCGCTGATTAAGAGCGTTTCGCCGAACGTGGATGATCCTGTCCAGGTTGTGTATGGAAACCAGAATTGGCACACCTCCTACCGCGGTGTTTCGCCAGAGTACTTCGAAATCAAGCGCTGGTTTGTGGACCAGGGAGCATTTTTTTCGCAGGACGATGTGGACCGGGCGGCAGATGTTTGCGTGCTTGGGCGAACGGTGCGGGACCAGCTTTTCGGGGTCGAAGATCCGATCGGCAAGGTCATTCGCGTGACCAACCTCCCTTGCAAAGTCGTGGCTACGCTTATTCCGAAGGGGCAGTCGCTTTCCGGACAAGACCAGGACGACACCATCATCATTCCTTACACCATGGCGCAGAAGAAATTGAAAGGGATTACCTGGCTCGACGACATCCTGTGCTCGGCGACTTCGGCGGACGCGGTGAAAGTGGCTGGCCAAGAGGCCACGGCGGTGCTGCGGGATCGCCACCATTTGCGCCCCGAGGAAGAAGATGACTTCAACATCCGGAATCCGGAGGACATTATTCAGGCGCAACTGGACGCCAGCCGGACGCTGACCATTCTCTTGATTGCTATCGCTTCGATTTCGCTGCTGGTTGGCGGAATCGGGATCATGAACGTCATGCTCGTTTCAGTAACAGAGCGGACGCGCGAAATCGGCGTGCGAGTCGCCGTTGGCGCAACGGAAGAAGCCATCCAACTGCAATTCCTCGGAGAATCGATCATGCTCAGCCTGGTGGGAGGCGCCGCGGGAGTGCTTTTCGGCATCTTTGGCTCCTACCTCGTTGGACAAACGTTGAAATGGCCCATCCAGATGTCACTGGAGTCCGTGGTGATTGCGGCCATCTTTTCCGTGGCCGTTGGCGTATTTTTTGGATATTACCCGGCGCGAAAAGCTTCGCTGCTCGATCCCATCGAAGCCCTGCGATATGAATGAGCATCCGGGAATTGAACTTCAGGACTGGACATGAATTTGAATGGAAAATGGATCATCCTCATAGGTGTCGCCGTCCTTGCCGGGCTCTTTGTGTTTTTCGGACTGAGCCGCAGCACGCAGGCACAACACTTCACGGCCAAGGCGGAGCGCGGAGATATTCACGACGTGGTAGACGCCACGGGAACGATCAATGCCGTGATCCTGGTACAAGTTGGTTCACAGGTCTCGGGCACCATCGCAAAGCTAAATGTGGACTTCAATTCTCGCGTGCACAAAGGCGACATCGTCGCGCTGATCGATCCGGCACTTTTCCAGGGTGCGCTGCTCCAAGCCTCCGCTGACCTAGATAACGCCAAAGCTAATCTTGTAGCGGCAAGAGCCAATCTGGATAAGGCTGCGGCCACGGCGCAACAGACCAAAGCCGACTACGACCGGACCGCGGAGCTCACGACGCAAAAAATCCAGAGCCAGCAGCAACTGGATCTGGCGAAGGCGAACTACGATTCGGCGAAGGCTGGAGTGGGAGCCGCCGTAGCAAACGTTACGCAGGCTGAAGCACAAGTTAGCCAGAAGGCGGCGGCGCTGACGGTGGCGCAGACAAACCTGAACTACACGGTGATTCGATCACCGATTGATGGGACGGTGGTGGCGCGCAATGTGGATGTGGGGCAGACGGTGGCCGCGTCGCTGCAAGCGCCCACGATTTTTACGATCGCGCAGGATCTTACCAAGATGCTGGTTTACACCAAAACGGACGAATCCGACGTGGGAAATATCAGGCCGGGAAAAGCGGTCACGTTCAAGGTGGATGCCTTCCCGAAAGACACATTTCACGGAGTTGTCAGCCAGGTGCGGATGAATCCGACGACGGTGCAAAGCGTGGTGACGTACGACACGATCATCGAATTCGCGAATCCGGAGATGAAACTTTTTCCGGGAATGACAGCGTACGTGACCATTCCCGTGGACACGGTGCAGAATGTTTTGAAGGTGCCGAACACGTCGCTGCGTTACAAGCCGCCGATGGCGCCGGAAGAGATTCTCACCATCTATAAGCAATATGGAATCGACGGAAATGAGAAGCTGCAGGCTGCTGATGATCCTTCCACGCCGGGCGGCGGCCCGAAGGCCGGCGCGGAAAATCAGAACGCACCTCACGCGCCGCGATCGGAGAATGCGGTGGTGTGGAAGCTGCACGCGGACAACACCATGGAGCCGGTGAAGATTTCGCTGGGCATAACGGACCACGCGTATACGCAAGTGGCTTCGGTGATCAAAGGGGAACTGAAAGAGGGAGACGCGTTGATTATTCGGTCGGTTTTGCCGAAGAGCCAAGCACCTGGAACGTTGCGGCGCTGAGGATTCGCGTGGGAAACGTTGCAGAAAAATCGTCGATGCAGTCTGCCAGTCAAATCGAAGCTAAGGAAGCTGCTGCCGCGGCGAATGCCGTCCTCCGCATCGAAGGCGTGCACAAGTACTACGATTTGGGAGAGACGCGCGTCCACGCGCTGCGCGGCGTAAGCGTGGAAATTCAGCGGAACGAATTTCTGGCCATCATGGGAGCGAGCGGGAGCGGCAAATCGACGTTCATGAACATACTTGGGTGCCTGGACCGTCCGAGCTCGGGGAAGTACTTGCTCGAAGGGATCGATGTGTCGAAGCACGACAAGCGGGCGCTGGCGCTGATCCGGAACCAGAAAATCGGGTTTGTGTTCCAGGGATTTAATTTGCTGGCGCGGACGACGGCGCTCGAAAATACAGAATTGCCAACCCTGTACACAAAGATTGATAAGGCCGAGCGGAGAAAGCGCGCCGTGGAGGCGCTGGCGATGGTGGGGCTTGCCGACCGTGCGCAACATTACCCTTCACAAATGTCCGGCGGGCAACAGCAGAGGGTGGCGGTGGCTCGGGCACTGGTGAACCGCCCGTCCATATTGTTGGCCGATGAGCCGACGGGCAATCTCGATAGCCGGACGTCGGTGGAGATCATGGAAGTTTTCCAGGACTTGAACGACAAGGGATTGACGATAGTGATGGTTACGCACGAGCACGACATCGCACAGTTTGCGAAACGCGTGATGGTATTCCGTGACGGAAAAATCCGCAAAGACGAACCCGTGGTGAATCGTCCAAGGGCCTCGGAAGTCCTAAAGACCCTGCCCACACTCGAGGATTGAGCGCGAGGAGACGGAGCGAGATCCTTCATCGCAAGGCTCCTCAGTACGGAATCCTTATCGGATTCCTGGTTAACCATAACTGGAGACCCTCCCCCACTTTCTTGTAAGTGTTGCATCTAAAGGACTTAATGCATCCGTAAGTCCTTTGGAATCAACACTTGTCTGAAATCTTGTAAGTGTTGATTTTAAATACCTTTAGAGAATTCGCTGGGCAGAAAACGCATGTTGGGGAGACGTTTCCGCTGCGGGCTTTGGGAATCGCGTTCGCTAATTTCCAGGTTACTGAACTGGTCGGCGTGAGGAGGAAGAAAAGCGGCGGCAAGCCGCACTCCAAAAAGCGGGCATACTTACCTGGTAAGTACAATAGCAAAGGAGCTAAGAGGAGTCAACAGGATTTTGAGAATCTTCATGCTTAGGGATCGGAACTCCCGGCCGCGGGAAGGAATTCAGAACGCGGGAGTAAAGCGCTGGCCCGGAGGATGTATTGGTGGCAGAATGCGGGAACTATGCGCACACCCCGACTAGCAGTTCTTCTTTTCGCTTGCACGGCTGCTCCGCTTTGGCCTGGAAGTGCTGCCGCGCAAGAAACACTTCGCTACAAGATCATGTCGAATGAGACCGTCGCTGGAACCGAAGTAGACAAATTCAGTGCAGACGGCCGAATCGAGAGCGCGTTTGAGTTCAATGACCGCGGCCGGGGTCCGAAAATCTCCGCACAGTACGTCATTGGGGCAAACGGGCTGCCCGTGCGCACGGACGTTACCGGGAACGATTATTTGAAGGCGCCGGTCGACGAACATTTTGCGTTCGAGCAGGGGCGCGCCCATTGGAAGAGTACTTCGGAGGATGGTAACACCCAGACAGAGGGATTTTACGTCAGCAACAACGGACCGGGGGCGGAGGTGGCGCTGCTGGTGGCGGCGCTGGCTAAGGCGAAGGGCGGCCCGGTGAAACTCCTGCCGGCGGGCGAGGCGCGGCTGGAGCGCGTGATGGACACCACGCTCGAAGATCAGAGTCAGAAACTGCATGTGACTGAGTTTGCCATCACGGGACTCTCTTTCGAGCCTCAGACCGTTTGGCTTGATGACCAATACCGGTTGTTTGGCACGCCGGGGACGTGGTTCGCGATCCTGCGGGAGGGTTGGGAGAGCAAAAACCAGCAACTATATGAACTGCAAAGAAAGGCAGAGGAGACGCGGTACGAGCGACTGGCGAAAGAGTTAGCAGAGCACCCGAAACATGCGGTGGCGATTGAGCATGTTCGAGTGTTTGATTCTGAAGCAGCTACGGTGCGAGAAGATCAGACGGTGGTGATCGAGGGCGAGCGCATCGCGCAGGCTGGTCCGGCAGCTTCGATCCAGGTTCCCAAGGATGCCGAGCGCATTGATGGAAGCGGCAAAACTTTGCTGCCTGGTTTGTTTGACATGCATGCGCATGCTCAGCCCCTGGATGGCTTGCTAAATATTGCGAGCGGCGTGACCAGCGTGCGAGACATGGGAAACGGCATCGAAGAACTGGGGCGCCTCGAAGGACGATGGAAGAACGGGGAAGCGATTGGGCCACGCGTCTGGAAAGCAGGAATGATCGACGGACCGGGGCCATTTCAGGTACCTACGGGCCTCTATGTGACGACGGAAGAAGAGGCGCGGACAGCGGTGAACCGCTACGCGGACCTGGGCTACATCCAGATCAAACTGTATAGCTCGCTGAAGCCGGAGCTGGTGCCGGGAATCGTCAAGGTCGCGCATCAACGGGGATTGCGAGTCAGCGGGCACGTGCCGAACGGGATGATCGCCAGCCAGTTCGTGGAGGATGGCGCGGATGAAGTGCAACACATCAATTTCATTTTTTTGAATTTTCTGGCGTCGAAAGTAAAGGATACGCGAACGCCGGAGCGGTTTACTGCCGTTGGAGCGAATGCCGCCAAGCTGGATTTGGACTCGAAACCGGTGAAGGAGTTCATCGAGCTTCTGCAGAATCATCACACCACGGTGGACGTGACGCTGGCAACGTTTGAAGGAATGTTTACGGGACGGCCGGGAGTGGCGTCACCGGATTTTAGTCCGATATTGACCCGACTTCCGGCGCAGGTGCAACGAAGCGCTTACACGGGTGGATTGCAGGTGACGAGGGAAAACGACCAACTTTACAAGGACTCCTATGCGGCAATGTTGCGGATGACGAAGCGAATGTATGACGCCGGGATTCCGATTTTAGCGGGAACGGATGCGCTAGCTGGGCTGATGCTACACCGGGAATTGGAGCTGGAAGTGAAGGCGGGAATTCCGCCCGCGAGGGCTTTGCAAATCGCTACTTTCAATGCGGCGGGACTGTTGAAGCAGGGGAAGGAACTTGGATCGGTTGCGCCGGGAAAGCTGGCGGACCTGGTGCTGGTGGATGGAAATCCGGCGCAGAAGATCAGCGACATCCGGCGGTGCCGGCTGGTGGTGAAAAATGGGGCGCTCTTCAAGAGTGATGCAGTCTATGCGGCAGTGGGGATCAAGCCTGCGGATTAGGCTAGATTCCTCAAAGGCTATACAAACAGCTATGACGGAGTGTGATTTAAGCTGGGGCTGGAAGAAAAGCGGCGGCAAGCCGCCGCACTCCCAAGTGGCCGATCGCTAGATACTTCTTCCAAATTTCAGGCGAGGTCCTTCAAGAGGGCTTCCATTTCGGAGCTGGCGTGTTGGTCGCCTTTTTTTGCGGCGGCGACGATGCCAGTTGAGAGGATCTGTTTGGCTTCGGCGACGCGGGTTTCTCGGGCGAGAAGTTGGCCATACATCAGATAAGCGGGGATATAGTCGGCGTTGCGCTCGAGGAGAGTACGGAAATGGGTGTCGGCGGCGGCGGGGTCGCCGCTGTTCATGCATTCCATGGCCAGGCCGTAGCGGGAGAAGGCATCATCGGGCTTCTTGGCAACGAATTCTTCGAGCATTTGGCGGCGGGTTTTCCTTTGGTCGGTCATTGGGTCGTCTCGTATTATACGGTAGCGAGGAACGGGGGAAAGTTGAAAGTTCATAGTTAAGAGTTGAGAGAGATTGAAGTGGAGAAGTGCAGGGGACAAAGGAGAAGAAGGAAAAGGAAAGAGAAAGGATAACGCAGAGACGCAGAGTTACACGGAGAGGCGGAGATAGGGATGAAGCGGAAAAGCGGGGAGAGTCATGAGTTGGGAATCAAGCTAAAGGGGAAGCCGGTCAGCGCGTCGCGTTCAGAGATGACCGAAATCGTTCTGCCAGCACAGACGAATCCGCTGGGAAAGCTTCTGGGCGGGCAGGTGATGCACCTTGTGGATATGGCCGCGGCGTTAGCGGCGCACCGTCATTCGAACAGCTATGTGGTGACGGCTTCGGTTGATTACATCGATTTTCGGAATGCGGTGAACCTCGGGGAGATTGTGACTTTGAAGTCGCAGGTGAATCGCGTTTTCCATACTTCGATGGAGGTGGGCGTCGAAGTCTATTCAGACAATGTGCTTCGCGGCGAGCGAAAACATACCACGACCGCGTATGTGACATTTGTTGCGATTGACGAGCACACGCGGAAACCAAAACTGGTGCCACCGCTGATTTTGAAAACGGCCGCGGAGAGAAAGCGGTATCGTGAGGCGGCGGAACGGCGGAAGACGAGACTGGCGTTGCGATATGGAAGCAGTTAGTTCTTAGTCTTGAGTTTTAGGTAAGAGGTAAGAATAGCTGAGTTGGTTTTTCCTTCCTTGCATTGAAGCCGAATGAACGCACGAGACAGTTGAAAGTCGTACCCATGTGACTGGGAACGAGAAGTATTTATTGGTCGACTGCACTAGTTCAAGAGGCAGACTTGTTTCAAGACTGGGTGAGCACGCAAGCGCTTATGTGGCGAGATGGTTGCGGACTTCTTCGGCGACGGCTAGGGCTTGATCGACGCAGGTCCCGATGGCGGGGCCTTGCAGATAATTACCCGTCAACCAGAGGCCCGGGAAGCGAGAGCAAGCTCTTGCGGCGGCCGCCAAGCGATCGGCGTGTCCGAGATTGTATTGGGGCAGGGCGCGTGGCCAGATCGTGACATTGGAGAAGACAGGATCGTTTTCCAGGGAGAGGACTGGGGCGATTTCGCGATGGACGAGGCTTGCTAATTCTTCCGGTTTCAGTTTTGTTGCAGCGGGATCGGTTGTTCCACCGACGAAGCTGGTCAGAAGAGCGTGGCCTTCGGGAGCGCGGCCGGGGAAGAGGGGGGAGTTCCAGACGGAGCCGAGAACGCGGAGGCCGGAGGAACGGGGGGCGAGGAAGCCGAAGCCGTTCAAGGAGTGGCCGACATCTTGAATGCGATAGCCCAGGGAGACGACAGCTACGGCGGCGAATTCGATGGAGCAAAGCTGAGTTTCTATTGAGGAGTCGAGTCGGGAAAGAAGCATTCCAGTGACGTCCGTGGGTGTGGCGAGGATCAGGGATTTAGTGGAAACGGATTCGGTGCCGCTGTGGGTCTCTAGACGAAGATCGAATGAGACAGTACTTTGACGAGAGATCTCGGTAACTTTTGTTTCGGTCAGGAGTGCAGAACCGAGATTTTTTGCCAGCGCGCGCACCAGCGTTTCGTTGCCTTCACGAAAAGTTTGCAGGGTGGGGCGCTCGCGGGGGCCTTTTTTGGATTTGGCCGGGCGCATCATGCCGCGAACAATGCTGCCGGCGGATTTTTCGGCCGCGAAAAGCGTTGGGAAGGCGCTTCGAACGCTGAGGCGCTCGGGATCCCCGGCATAGACCCCAGAAACGAAGGGCCCGACCAGGCGATCGAGAAGCTGCGGCGAGAATTTTCTGCGGACGAAGGCGGCGACGGATTCGTCGGCATCGGGAGGGGTGCTTCTGCCGAGGATGTCGCGGAGGAGGGCCCACTTCGTGGCGCCATTGATTATGGAACTCATGAAAAACGCGGGAGGACTGAGGGGCGCGGGCTGGAGCTTGCCGTCAATCAGGACATAGCGGGGGGCGCGTGGCGGGGCTTGCAAAATTTCATTCGAAATACCAAGTTCCTCGCAGAGCTCACGAAGGGCGCGGGTCCCGCTGAAACTCTGCGGACCCAATTCCAGGAGGAAGCCGTCGCGATTGACGGAGTTGATGACGCCGCCTGAGCGTGGAGATGCTTCGACGAGTTGCGCGTCGATGCCTGATTTGCGCAGGGCGTAGGCGCAGACGAGGCCGGAGATGCCGCCTCCGACCACCAATGCTGGGACGTGACGGGTCACAGGGCTGTGAGCATCCTCGCAGGATCAGAGAGTTTTTGAAAAGAGTGGCTTGGCGGTGAGCTTCTGTTGTTCGAGATACGGATCGAAAACCATGGCCAGATTGCGAATGAAAATGCGGCCGAGCCAGGTGGCGCGGATTTGGCCGTTATCGAGGAGCACGAGGCCGTCCTGGCGAGAGGGTTCGAGGCGGCGGAGTTCTTCGGCGAAGTGCTCATCGAAATCAATGCCGAATTCGCGGGAGATTTCGTCCTTAATTACGACGGTGTGGCATAGCAGGCGGCTGATGACAGCGCGGCGCAGTTTATCTTCGTTCGAAAGTTGATAACCGCGCATGGTGGCGAGGCCCCGCTCGGCGACGGCCTTTTCCCAAGAGGGAATGTCCCGGAAGTTTTGCGCGTAGGCGTCTTGAATGCCGCTGATGGCGGTGATGCCCATGCCGTAGAGGTCAGCGCCGGCCTTGGTGGTGTAGCCCTGAAAATTGCGGTGGAGAGTGCGGTTCTGCTGCGAGACGGCGAGTTCGTCGCCGGGCTTGGCGAAATGGTCCATGCCGATGTAGAGATAGCCAGCTTCGATGAACTTGAGCAGGCCGGCACGGAAGATATCAAATTTTTGCATGCCTTCGGGCAGGTGGGCGGCGAAGGAGCCTTGCTGCTTCTTCAACCAGGGCACGTGGGCGTAGCTGAAGAGCGCGATGCGATCGGGGGCGAGGCCGATGATCTGATCGACGGTGTGGGCGAAGGTGTCGGCGGTTTGGTAGGGCAGGCCGTAGATCAAATCCACGTTGATGCTATCGAAGCCGAGTTCTCGGGCGGCGAAGAGCAGGTCGCGGGTCATTTCATAGGGCTGGATGCGGTGAATCGCTTCTTGTACCTCGGCCTGGAAGTCCTGAATGCCCATGCTGAGGCGGTTGAAGCCCAGCTTGCGAAGAGTTTCGAGATGCTGGCGGGAGGTTACGCGGGGGTCGACTTCGATGCCGATCTCGCTGTCGGAGTCGAAATGAAAATGGTCTTTCGTGAAGGCGAATAGATCTTCGATTTGCTCGGG
>Ga0210409_10006250_pt1 | contig 12416 bp, 2 predicted proteins | sample IncBWH17MmetaG_FD_161649 | JGI IMG/M metagenome (GOLD analysis project Ga0210409, IMG submission 161649) | Forest soil microbial communities from Barre Woods Harvard Forest LTER site, Petersham, Massachusetts, United States - Inc-BW-H-17-M | ecosystem: Environmental > Terrestrial > Soil >...
TCCACGCGAATCGCGCGGCGCAGGGTGTCCTGGAGGCAGGAAAGCTTCTTTGCGTAGACGCCGCTGGGTTCCTGCGTACAGCCAAGGGAGTCAGGCCGACGTTGGCGGAAGTTCTTCGCAAGGCAACAGAAGAGAACGGTTCTGAGAAGTCGGATCGCTCCAACCTGGTTACGACAATACGGAGTACCGCGAGCGAGCAAGGGGTTACAATCCTTGCTGCCAAACCACAGTTATTTCCCGGGCATTCTTCTCCCGTGCTTCCGGTGCTTCTTTTCAGTTCTAGTACAGCGACACCCGCGAGTCCGGCGGCACTCCATTCGATTTTTTCCTTCACTTCGACCGAATCGATCATGGCAAACCTTGTGATGGAAGGACTGAGCCGCGACGATTGCGGCGCTTACCTCAACGTCCGGCCGACCACGATTGCCTTTCATCTAAAGAACATGTTTCGGAAGACCGGAAGCCGGTGCCAGGCCCAACTCATATCCAAGCTATTTAAGGCGATTGGGCTTATTCAGGCAGCAAGTTTCGATGCAAATGTCATTTCCCAAGAATGCCTTACGCGGGAACCAAAGAATGTTGGCGGTAGTCTCGAGATCGAAGCGGCTGACTTCCCGAATCGAGTAACTCCTTCTCGTTACCTATCTAAGTGAACGTAGACACCATCGGCTAATGACCTTAGGCTTTGAGGCGCACGGAAGCCCGACTCTCCCCCAGACGTCGTGATGGTTCCCCCACCACTTTCGTGCGAACGTATCAACCCACTCCCCTAGAAAACGCCCCATGTGGGGGGCAACACCAGATTCTGTAATTAACCAAATTTCTCGACGAGAGTGTCGTGCCTCGGCGCTAACTCCGCGTGTTGCTTGCAGCACGCGTCCGAAGCGACCGCGACTACGTGGTGGTAGGAGGTCACAGTCATGAGAAAGTCTCTCCAGTTGTGGTTGCTTGTGTCCCTTATTTGTCTCGGGACGGCGACGCTAAATGCACAATCTTTCCGAGTGCAATGTCCCACTAGCACAATCACTCATCCTGATCCGGGGAATGCCGGACTCAATAACTCGGAGCCTGCCTACAACGGACCTACGACCCTAACGCTCGGTCCCAATGGCTACATGATTCCGACCGCGCACGTGAATGGTGCCATCAAGTGCCAGCAGGTTTCCGGCGGAGACGGTTACGCGACCATGGCCGACGGCACGCAGACCTTCATGTTTTCGTTCGGACCCCTGTCCGGCCTGGCCGATATCGCTGCCGGCCTTCCGGGCACGCAAACCCCGAACGTGTTCAACACGGTCTACCCGTATAACACGCCGCTGCGGCCTGGAGATCCGGCGACAACGGATGGGGCGACGGACTACGGCACCGGTACGGTGTATCAGCCGGGGACCGCGAGTTTCGCATGGAATGGTGGGGTGGGGCTGACCCCCGACATTCCGTTTGTCGACTCGGTTTATGACGCCAGCGAAAGCGGAAATACCGTCACCGTCGTCCTGAACACTTTGAACACCTTTGCCGTCGGTGACAAGGTCGTGATCTCGGGAGTAGGCGCCGGTTACAACGGCACGTTCACGGTCACTGCGATCAACATAGCCAATCCGTTCTTCGCAGCGAACTTCGCCTTTCAGTACACGGCGACTGCCACCGGGCTGGCGGAAGCCGCTCAGCCCACGAGTGGCACGGCGGCAAGCGTTCCGAGAATTGATGGACATGCTGATCCCCGCCAGATCATGGACGTGGGCGTCATGAACGGCAACATTCCGGCCCCCCTGGTCGCCTTCGATGAAGACGACGAGATGTTTCTGACCCTCACCAACGTCGGCATGATCATGCGGCCCGACTTGTTCGAGCAGCACACGATTCACTTCCACGGTTACCCGAACGCCTCCTCCTTCTATGACGGCGTTCCCGATGCCTCGGTGGCGATCAACATCGGCGGCAGCTTCACTTACTACTATCTGGCCCCGGACGCCGGCACCTACTTCTGGCACTGCCACATCACTCCTCCGGAGCACTTGCAGATGGGCATGGTTGGACAGCTTTATGTCCGCCCGCGGCAAAATCGGGTCCCAGCCGGCGGGAGTCTCTACACTGCGCTTGCAGAGCAAGATGGGATTGAGCCCAGCGCCACAACGCCGAAGGATCTGCGCACGGTTTGCAACCCCGCCGCCGATATTCTGTGCAGCACCAATTTGCCGGCTATCAACACGGGCGCCCTCCAAGGCACGGACAAGCTCGGCAATCCGCAGAAGTACATTTACAACGACGGCGATGGGTCGACTGCCTACGACGTCGAATACCCCCTGCAGATTCACGGTTTCGATCCCAATTTCCACTTCGTCGGCATGACGTTTAACCCGGAAGGATTTGTCGATATGAAGGACAAATACTTCCTGTTGAACGGCCGGAGCTACCCCGACACAGTCACCCCCGGGCCCCAGGCCACGCAATCGTCCGATGGCAGAATGCACTACTCGCAGCCGCTGCCGGCCATCATCAACATTCCGGTGAACGGGAAGGCAGCCCTGCGGATTGCTGACCTGTCTGTTTCTGAATACGCGACCTTGGCTTCGATGGGCATTCCGATGCACGTCGTCGGATACAACGCCAAGCTCTTGCGCGACCAGGAAGGAAACAACACGGAGTACTTCACCAACTCAATCACGCTGGGTGGCGGCGAGTCGCTCGACGTGATCCTGGATGCCACCGATGCCAGCTGCGGCTCCACCGGCTGCGCGTCCACGCTGTATAAGCCGGGCAGCGTGTTCTATCTCTACACCCCGCAACTCGACCACCTGTCTAACGACGCGGAGAACTTCGGCGGACTGATGACCGAAGTGCACATCTGCAACAGCGTAACCAGCAGCACATTTGGCAACACCTGCAACTAGGAGAGCCGCAATGAGGCCGATGAATATGAAGAACGCGATCTCGAAAACACAACTGCTCCTGACGCTGATGGTGGTCGTAACGCTGTTCGTTACACCGGTGGCTTTCGCGGCGGCTCCTGGCATCACCGGAGGCACGAGCACAACTGCAACCTTTAACCTGACCGCGCAACAGGCGTTCCTGAATCAGCCCGACGGTGAGTCGGTTTATTCATGGGGCTATGGCTGCAATGGCGCTCCAGCTGGCTTTGCGCCCTCGGCTATTACCAACGCAACCTGCCCGACCATGCAGGTTCCCGGTCCCACGTTGATCGTGACAGAAGGACAGACAGTCACGGTCAACCTGACAAACCAACTCCCTGCAGCCGCAGGGAATACGTCAATTCTGTTCCCGGGATTTCAAGTAACGAGCACCGGGGGCGTCACTGGTCTGCTGACGCAAGAAGCCGCGCCGGCGGGAACAGTTACTTATACGTTCACGGCTTCCTCTCCGGGCACGCGCGCCTACTACAGCGGCACCCAGGGGGACCTGCAGATCGAGATGGGTCTGTATGGTGCGATCATTGTTCTTCCAAAGAGCGTGCCGGCGGCCTGCACGAGTGGTCTCGCCGCCGCTAACGTCCTCGTGGAGCAATCGCACGGCGAAGGCGATTTCCGGCTTTCGCAAGCGGCCTACGACAATCCGAAGACCTGCTACGACCGCGAGTACTTGTTCCAGTTTGCCGAGATGGACTCCAATATTCACCGGCAGGCACTCGCCCAAATTACGGCCAAGCAAAGCTGCACCGCCGGTGCAGCGGGTTGCAGTCTCGAAGTTCCAACCGAGCCTTACCACCCAGCGTACTTCCTGATCAACGGGCGGTCGATGCCCGACGACATGGATGGAAATTACGCGGCGGAATATCCCCATCAGCCCTACAACGGAAACCCGCACATGCATCCCGGCGAGCAGACGCTGATCCGCGTGATCGGTCAAGGACGCTGGGAACATCCGTTCCACGAGCACGCGAACCACGTGCGCGTCTTGGCCCGTGACGGCAATTTGATTCTCACTCCGGATGGAAACAATCTGGCCGGAATTCTGATGTTCACCACCGACACGTTTCCGGGACAAGCGTTCGATGGAATCTTTTACTTCACTGGTAGAGGACTGAACTGGGATCCGTACGGCCACCACCCTGCACCGAACGTTGCTGGTTTCCCTAGCGATCCTCTCGCATCGCTTCCGTGTCACCCCGACGCCAATGGTTACTACACCGTAAACAGCACGCCCCCGGCGCCGGTCAACGCAGTGAATTATTACGAGTGGTGTCAGGATCACAACAAGCCCGTGCAAGCCTTCCCCTTTGGCGACGTGGCGAGCGGCGGTCCTACGACGCTACCTGATCCCAACATCTTCACCAACGGTCCGTGGTACGGCGGTACGCCGTATCTCGGTCCGGACGCAACCCTGCGCGCTGGAAACCCTGGTTGTGATCTCACCACCAACGCGAACTGCGCGCTTCTGCAGCCCACCAATATTCAGGCTAATCCAGCTAACGAGCGTGGATGGGCCTTTATGTGGCACTCCCACAACGAGCGCGAGATTACGACCAATAACGTTTTCCCCGGCGGCATGCTGATGATGATGCTGGTGGATTCCCGGGAATTTGTGATCGACGAGTCGAACTAACTGAGGAGAATAGCGATGCGATTTACCTATTTCAAAGAAACCCTGAAGAACTCTGTACTCGCAGTGACGATTCTCCTCCTCGGAGTAGCGGCGGCAGCCGGACAGGTGAACTTGACCGCGCAGCCTTCCAGCCTCACGACGCCTGACGGGTCCACTGTTCCTATGTGGGGATACAGCTGCGGAACAGCCGTTTCGGGCCAGATCGGGACTTGCTCTAAGTTGAATCCGACTGCGGCCGGTTGGTCACCGGTGCTCATTACGGTTCCCACGGGGCAGAGCCTGACCATCAACCTGCAGAACCTCCTCACGTTTACGCCGACCGGCAGCACGACCGCGAATACGGTGCCGACATCGCTCGTGATCGTGGGCCAGGTTGGCGGCGGTCTTGGCAAGCCGTCGAGCGTTCCCAGCCCGAGTCACGCCCAACTCGGCGTCACGTGGCCTACCCAGAACACGCCGGGATCCCCGAACCCGACCTTCACTCCTCCGCCTCAGGGAAATCGCGTGCAGTCTTTTGCTACTGAAGTAGCCGAAGGAGCAACGACGCCGCTGACCTGGCCTCTGCTGCGCCCCGGCACATACCTGATCGAGTCTGGCACACATCCATCGATTCAAGTTCCGATGGGACTGTATGGAATTCTCGTAGTCACGACCGCTCCGTCAGGGACGACAGCCGGAACAGCGTACCCGGGAGTAAGCTACAACTCCGAAGTTCCGGTCGAGTTGAGCGAAATCGATCCTGTACAAAACAATAGTGTCAATGCTGCAGTGAACACTGTTGGTTTTAGCGAGACGATGGTTTGGTCCGGACAGCCGGGCCAGTGCGGCAATCCAACATCAACTACCTATCATCAGTGCTATCCACCCGCGGTGAACTACACCCCGCTCTACTACCTCATCAATGGCGTCGCGTTTTCGAAGACGAATCCTTCCGCGTCACTGTTCGCGGCCACGGCTGGCGTCGACGGCACTGGTGCGCCGGTTACGACCGGAATCACGGGTAATGTTCTCGTGCGCCTGGTGAATGCCGGATCTCACATGCACGTCCCCTCGATGGTGGGAGAACAAACGATACCGTCTGGGTTCAATCCGCCTTCAACCACTGCGGTGAACGGCTTTTCGATCGTTGCGGAAGATGGCAATGTGGGGCCAGGCGTTCAGAAGGTACAGAGCGATGTATTCATGGCAGCGGGCAAGACCTACGATGTCATGATCAATGTGCCCGCCAGCGGCTCAACCGGCATCCCGATCTACGACCGCGAACTGAGCCTTTCGGGCAACGCCACCGCGCGCGACGCGGGCATGCTCGCCTACATCGGCGTGAATGGCGCGGGTCTTCCATCTGCGCCCGCCTTCACAGCTGCGGTTGCAATGCCCGACACTTACAACTCCCTCGTTCCGGGACAGACGCTGACCGTATCCGATCCGTCGAAAGGCGTGGTCTCCAATGACACGAACGTGTACGGCGTTCAGCTCCTCACCCTGCCAACCGGAGGCACAGTCAGCCTTGCGGCGAATGGCACGTTTAGTTACACGCCCAACGCCGGCACTACTTCCGATACCTTTACTTACTGCGCGAACGGCTCGGTGACGGGTACCACCTGCTCCTCCGGGGTCACCGCCACTGTGACTCTGGGTGCGGCAACGATTGAGTCCTCTTCGGGTATTACTTGTACAGCTCCGACTTACAACTCGACGATGGCCACGTATCTCGCGGTTAAGACGCCCGGCGTGCTGGTAGGCTGTAAAGATGCTGCCGGCTTTCCTCTTACGTTGGCAACTTCGAGTGTAAAAGCAGTTAGCGGCCTGACTGTCCTGCCGGATGTGAACGGTGGGTTTACCGCAACGGCTACCGGAGCGGGCCCCTACTCGTTCACCTTCCAGGCCCAGAACTCACAGGGGACGCTGAGCGCAGCCCAGACAGCTTCCATCAACTTCCCTGCGGGTAGCGGTCTCACCGTGAATGTTCTGGATGGAAACGACAAGACCACACAAATCAGCGACTATCGCTGGGTCATCGAGGAAGATCGCACGTTCTTTATCAATCCGTCCTGCACGCAGAACCCACCGCCGGCTGGATGCCCGACGGTGAGCATTCCGGGTCAGGGAGTGGCGGGAATCGTTCCCACACTCGGCGTGAATTTCCACACCAGTTATATGCCATTCGTGGCCCAAGGTTGCACGGGCCCGGTTTCATGCGAAGGCGGTCAGACGGTTCTCGGAGCGCCTGCCGTGTGCGATGTCAGCAACGGTGTTTGCCGTCCTGATACAAGCGGGAACGGAGCGACGCCGGTTATGCCCGGTTCGGTCGCCCTTGATCCGACCAAGCGCTACTACATTTCAGTCCTGCCTGGCGATGCAGCGAACCCGTTCTATGCTGCGAGTCCGCAAGGCCATGGCATGGGTGGCGCACCGATCAGTTGTAATCCTCTGCCACCGACAATCACGTGTGCGTTCCCGTCGAAAGTAACGGTGCTCACGCAGCCCTCTCCATATCCGCCGGGTAAACTCTCCGTGTTTGTCTTTGAAGATGATTTCCCGCTTAACGGCGAGCAGGATGGCGGTGGTGGAATCGACGTGTTGTCCCCGAACGAGCCCGGTCTGGGCGGTTTCCAAATCCACCTCTGGGATGCGATGGGTGGAAACGGCGACTTCACCGGACAGATGACTTACGACATGTTCAACCAGCCGCTGACCAACAGCCTGGCAGGAACGCTCGACCCGGTAAGCGGAATCGATGCTTGCCCGGTTTCGGTAAATCCGCGGCAAGGCGTCAATGACCCGACGCAAACCGGCATCACCGGCATGATCGTGACCTGTCCGAAGTATGAGTCAGACGGTGTCACGTTGTCGCCCCTTGCTGGTCAAGCCGTTATCGCTAACCTGATGCCGGGTCGCTGGGGAGTCATCGCAACCCCCGGAGCTGACCGAATCGCACGCGGTGAAGAGTGGCTTCAGACCAACACTCTCGACGGCCAGAAGGCTCACGATGTCTTCACTCGAATCGGCGAACCCTCGTATTTCCAGGAGTTCGGTCCCGCCGGTTACCACGTCAGCATCGGCTTTGCGAATCCCGCGATTATCAACAGTCGCCATACTGCTGTCTGCAACGGTAGCGATCCAAACATCACCGGCACCAATTGCACCAACACCCTGACGGGTAGGGTTGTCGGAGAGCGACTGAGCCGCACACCGGATGAAAGACTTTACGGGAGCGGTTCTCACGATGCCTTCTACTGGTCCCAGTGCTTCGTAAGCTTCGGTGACCCGGATGGCGAGGACTTTGCATTCACCAAGTGCGCCGCCGACGGAACCTTTACCCTTAACAATCTTCCGAACGGCAACTGGAGAGTCACCACGTTCGATCAGTGGAACGATCAACTCGTGGACGGCCTCTCGACTCCTGTGAGCTTGAACGGTGGAAGCACCAACATGGGAGATATCGCCGCGACGCAATGGCAGACCAACCTCTATACCCGGACCTTCGCCGACGATAATGGCGATGGAATTTCTCAGGCAACTGAAGCGGGACTTTCCTTCCTGAACGTCGCCGTGCGGTTGCGCGATGGCAGCCTGGAAAATCTGCTGTTGACCGATCTTACGGGAACCGCCAACTTCAACGAGACCTTCCCTCTCTTCAGCTGGTATACGGTTGAGACCGACACCACTCGTTACAAGAACACGGGAACGCACGTTGTGTATGACGTGGGCGGTCCCGCAGATGGCACGCTGACCACTTGCGGTGGCACTCTGCCCGGAGCTGGATATCCTCCCTGCGGAACCTCCACGATCGGCAAGTTCCTGGCGAACACCGTTGAGCAGGTCTCGGTTCCCGCGAACCTGCGTGTTCCTGGCGCTGTGTATTGTGCGGGTGCCGATTGCACGGGCAAGTCGATTCAGAGTGGTCCTTCGAGCAGCGATCCGCCCAGCGTTTGCACGACCTCGAGCACGGGTGCGACAACTTGCTCTACCACGCTCTCCTCGGGCCGTATCGATCCGCCTTGGATAGGAGTGGAAGGTTGGCAAGGTTTCCCTGGCCAGAACAACTTCGTTGAATTTGGCAAGGAACCCTACGCGGTTGGTGAAAATGGCGGAATCAAGGGCCACGTCATCTATGCCTCGACCCGTCCGTTTGATGATCCGCAGATGCTTGTTCAGACCCAGTGGGAACCGCTGGTTCCTCACGTCACGATCAACCTCTACCAGGAAGGCTTCGCCGCTGACGGCGTGACCCCGACTCGGACGCTGGTGGACACAACCCAGACCAGCAGTTGGGATGATTGGGCGCAGGGCTTCCACAAGGATGCCAGCGGAAATACGATCCCGAACATGAACTGCCCGGGTCAGGGCGGTTCCGCCGGGGCCATTCCCGACCTCTTCTTCTTCTCCCTCTTTAACCAACCGAACTATCTCGACTTCTACAACTCGCAGCACGGTGGCGCAGCCATCACTGCGTTGCCCTTCAACTCACAGTTCAAGTGCTATGACGGCATGCACAACTGGAACCAGATTCAGCCAGCGCCCTACGACGGCATGTACCAGTTCCCGAGCGTCACTGGCAGAGATCCGCAAACTGGTAACACGACTGGAACCAACTGCACCATCTGCGTCAAGGACACCGATCCAAGGGACGCCTTCCGCTTTGGCAAAGAAGATATGCTGCCTACCGGCAAGTACGTGGTGGAAGTCGTCGTACCTCCCGGCTTTGAGCTGGTAAAGGAAGAGGACAAGAACATTCTGATTGGCGATAACTTCATCGCGCCGGTCACACAACAGTTCGGTGGTTTGGGGAACATCTTTATTATTCCTGACCAGGCGTCCGTATCGTCTCAGGGATACCCCGGGCCTGGCTACAACGCCAACAGCGCAAACAATCCGACGCAGAGTTTTGGGGCTTCGCCGGCAAATGGAATCGTGCCCGGGTTCGTTCCCGAGCCGGTTTGGCCTTGCGTTGGTGAAACCCGAATTGTTCCCGACTACATCAGCCTCTATCCGCAATCGAAGCAGGTCGCGCCGTTTGCGGGGGCCAGCCGCAATCTCTGTGATCGCAAGGAAGTGACGTTGAGCGATCAGATGGGTGCGATTGCCAAGTTCTACATCTACACCTCAACGCACATCGCCTCCAAGTACACCGGTGGCATTACTGACGACTACACATCCGAGTTCGATCCGTTCTCTCCGCAGTTCGGCGAGAAGTTCTCTCCGCCGGATCTGCCGGTTTCACTCAAGGATTGGACTGGATCCGAAATTTCCCGCACGTATGCCGACCACTGGGGCTCCTACGACGGCATGACTTACTCCACGTGGGAGGTCAATCCGCCGAACCCCACTGGTTATTCCCCAACCATGATGGTGGTTTGCATGAACGATCCGGGCCCGATTCCCGGTCCGGGCGGAACCATGGTTACCGACCCGCAATTCGCACAGGGGTACAGCCAGTTCTGCTACGAACTGCCGTTTATGCCTGGAACAACGCAATACCTCGACACTCCGGTAGTGCCGACCTCGGCGTTCGCAGGCGCAGGCTATAACAATGTCGATTGCTCCTACCCGACCCTAACCCCGGCGATCTCCAGCGTGACTGGCGATGTTGCTGGACCTTGGGTGAGCGCGGCCGGCAAGAGTCTCACGATCAACGCTTTGGGAGACCAGGTGGTTCCGAATTATGCCTACTCCGGACCTTCGGCAACGACCATGCCCTACAACCAGAAGACGATCACCCGGCATTACGGTTTCGGTTTGTCGCAAGGTACCGGTTCCGTAATGATTGGCGGAGTGAAAGCAACGGTGAATTCCGGCGGTTGGAGTGACACGAAAATAACCGTCACCGTGCCTAACGGCGTCCCGACTTGCAATATCCAACAGCAGCAACAGTACGGTGGTCCGAATCCCGCTTCACCCGCGCGCTGCGGTGAACTCGTCGTTATCGCAGGGAACGGCAAACAATCCATCGATGCCGTGACGGTTACGATCGGCGGAAAAATGCCGACCGTTATGGCAGCAGGACAAACCATTCAGTCCGCGATTGATGCCGCCAAACCCGGAGACCTGATCATCGTCCCGGCGGGTACCTATAACGAGCTGCTCTTGATGTGGAAGCCCGTCCGCTTGCAAGGTGTCGGGGCCGCATCGAGCATCATCAATGCCAATACTCATCCGGCGGGCAAGCTCGACAACTGGCGTCGCCAGGTGAATTGCCTGTTTGGGTTGGCGCTCGACGGAACGCCCATCAGCAGTGCCAATAAGTACGATTCGACCGGCGTCTACACTTGCCCGACCAGCCAGCAGTTCCAGGTCGATCGCTTGCCTCTGGAAGCGACCGTCGGTTGGGACGCCACTCTCAATGGCAACCTCGCGGAGTTGTTGCAGGAGCCAACTCTGATGGGAGCGTTGGAAGGCGCAGGAATTACCGTGTTGTCGAAAGGTGTGCGTTTCCCGAGTGGATCACAGCCATTCGGAGCCGATACCTTCCCGACCGGCACCACGCTGTTGACCGCGAACAGTTGCGGTCCTAACGGAGTGGGTTCGAACAATCCGTTCCCGAGCAACTTCTGGTGCAATCCGTCCAGCATCGACGGCTTGGGAATCACCAACAGCTCTCAAGGTGGTGGCGGCATCTTCGTACACGCCTGGGGTCACAACCTGCAGATTGCAAACAACCGGCTCTACAACAACGCTGGAACGCTTTCGGGCGGCATGAATATCGGTCAGGGTGAATTCCCGCCGGCCTATATCCAGGGCAGCGCAACGAACGCGGCTCCTGGCTCCTGCCAGTCATCCGGACCAGTGAACACGGTCCTGCCGTACTGCCATAACTTGAACCTCAACATACACAACAACTACGTATCGTTGAATTCATCGACTGGCGACGAGTTGTTCTCGGCGACTCCGGCAGGCGCGGGTGGCGTTAGCTTCTGCACCGGTTCGGACTTCTACAAATTCAACAACAACTGGGTATGCGGAAACCTGAGCAGCGGCGATGGCGGCGGTATCGGTCACCTTGGCTTCAGCTACAACGGTGACATTGAGCACAACGCCATTCTGTTCAACCAGAGTCTCAACCCGACCATTCCGGCCAACGGCGGCGGAATGATCATCATGGGTGCGCCCGATGTGGATCCGACCTGCGGTGTTCAGACCGACCAGGACTGCGTGGCGACTGCTGGTTCAGTCGGCCCGAGCGACGGCATCGGACCGAATCTGACCATCAATGCCAACCTGATCATGGGCAACGCGGCGGAGGCAGGCACCGGTGGCGGTGTGTCGTTCCAGAACGTCAATGGCTCTGACATCGTTTCGTTCCCGAACACTCCAAGCCGCTGGAACCACGTTACCTTTACCAATAACATCGTGGCAGACAACATTGCCGGATGGGATGGAGCGGGCGTTTCGTTACTCGACGCCCTCAATATCGACATCGTCAATAACACGATTGTGTCGAACTCCACGACAGCTTCGGCAGGAATCCTGTTCACCACGATCGGTGGTCCGCTCGCTAGCCAGCAGGGAACCAACTGCATGACGTCCGCTACGACGTCCTGCCCACAGGTCGGCGGCTTAGTGAGTATCCAGAACAGCGCGGTGTTGGCGTCGAACCTGCCCGGGACGATCACCTGCCCTGCAAACCACTTTGCCCCGGGTACCTCTGCCAAAAACGGATCGTGCAAGTCCGTTTCGTATCCGCTGCTAGCCAACAATGCGTTCTGGCAGAACAGCGCGTACTACATCGGTGTAGGTGCATTGAGCGCGCAATTCCAGCAGAACGTGGTCTCGCTGTACAACGCGTTCAGCTCGACGCTGACACCGACGCAGCCCCAGGCCGGCACCACGACAGCAAACGGCGGAGGTACCACGAT
>Ga0210409_10006252_pt1 | contig 12414 bp, 8 predicted proteins | sample IncBWH17MmetaG_FD_161649 | JGI IMG/M metagenome (GOLD analysis project Ga0210409, IMG submission 161649) | Forest soil microbial communities from Barre Woods Harvard Forest LTER site, Petersham, Massachusetts, United States - Inc-BW-H-17-M | ecosystem: Environmental > Terrestrial > Soil >...
GCGTGGTGCGGCCGATGCGTAGAATCGACCCCGCGCGAATTTCGATCCGCCTTCCGGTTATGGGACCGTTGACGGCTTCCAGAACGACGACCATGGTCTCCTCGGACTTACGTTGCCTGCGCTCGCGCAGCCCCCAATTACATCGATTGGTTACGCCTATTGGTTACATTTGGTCACATCTTGTCGAACTTCGTACCATCGTCGGCAGTATCGGGCTTATCCGGCGTGGGCACCACGGGATTCGATGGAATGCCGATTCCGGCCGCGCCGCCGCTGTTGATCAATACCAGCACACCTTGAATGACCACGCCCATGGCGCTGATGTCGATAAATCCGCCCGGACCCTTGAGCGTGAGCTCCGCGCCCGCTTCGATCACCACCTTCGCGCCCGCCTGCAGATGAATCTCAGTTCCGGCTCCGTACGCGTATCTGCCCCCGGTTAGATGCTGGTGATCCTGCCCGACCTTCACCTGCAGGTTGCCGTCGATCGCTTCGTCGTTATCGTTGCCGACGTGAACCACCAGTTTCTGGCCGATATCGGTATGGCGATCCTGGTCCACGTGCTCCTTGTGATTCTTCTTGACGATCATGTGGCGGTTGCCGCCGATGTACTCGCGAGATTCTTGCTTGACGCGTTCATCTTTGTCGCGCTCGGCGTGGAAGAAAACCTGTTCCTTGCCCTTGAGATCCTCGAAACGCAGCTCGTTGAAATTGGTGGGAGCGCCGTTTTTGCTGCTGCGGCTCTTGGTGGTGCTGACGGTCTTGTGATCCGGAAGCTTGTAGGGCGGCATCTGGTCCGGGTTGTAGACGCCGCCGACGATGATGGGGCGGTCGGGATCGCCTTCGAGGAACAGCACGATCACTTCCTGCCCGATGCGCGGAATGTGGATGGCGCCCCAGTTCTGCCCGCCCCACATGGTTCCCACGCGCAGCCAGCAGGAGGAATCCAGGTCGTTCTTTCCTTGCCGGTCCCAATGAAACTGGACTTTGACGCGGCCGTATTTATCCGGGAAAATCTCCTCGCCGGGAGGTCCCACCACCACCGCGCTTTGCGGACCCGCGATCAGCGGACGGTGCGTCACGCGGGGAGGGCGGAACGGCAGCGCGAAGGGAATGCAGGTGAACGTGTTGCCGTAGTAGGTGCCTCCCTCCGGCGTGCCGGCTCCGGAGCGGAAGGAACCTTCGCTGCCTTCATGCGACACGCTGACCGTGACGTACTGGCCGTCGGCGTCGAAGTGCCGCTGCAAAGTGAACTTGTGTCCGGCGGTGATCTGGCGGCAACTGGCCTCGCCTTGGATCAACATCATGGGCGTTTCGGTTTGCTCCATGCGGATCCCGACGGTGCGTTTGTTGTCAGTGAAAATCTTCTGCAAATCGGCGGGTTTCTCCGCGCCGGACTTGTCGATGCCGTCGTAACGCTGGGCGTAGCGCCCGGGATTTTCGTACACTTCCAGGCTGTCGTTGCCGCCGGTTTTGAGTTTGTGCGTGACCTTTCCTGAGGTGGCGCTCTCGAGCACGGTCTGATCCGCGTCAAGCTTGCGGTGGGGCAACTCGAAGTGGTGATCCCACAGCGTGTATTTTCCCGAGCCCCAGTATTGGGCCTTCTGCCACACGTAAATGCGCTCTTCGTCGCGCTTGCCGCCGGTCACGTTTTCGTAAATCAGTTGGGCTTTGTCCGGAATATCCGGGTGCGACTGAGGCGTGTTGGCCAGCACCATGGTGTGGGAGCCGCGCGAGAATTTGAAGAAGTAGTAAATCCCCTCCTCTTCCATCAGGCGCGAAGCGAAATCGAAATCGCTCTCCTGGTACTGCGTACAGTATTCGCGCTGGTCCCAGTTGCCCTGGATTTCATAGGACACATCGAAGCCGGTAAAGACTTGCTTCAAGATGTCCGGGACGGTCATGTGCTGAAACAGCCGGCTTTGGAACTTGCGGGTCAGCTTCCAAACTTCCGGCGTCACAGTCATTTGATACTCGGTGAAGGTGCGGTCGCGCGCGCCTTCGGAAAGCTCGATCACGATGCCCGCGAAGTGCCGGGGCGCCAACCGGGTATCCGGAGCGAGAATGCCGAATCCGACTTTCTGCCCTACTAACGCGGCGAAATCGACGTTGGTCGAGTTCTCGGCGGCCATCTCCAAGTGGAACGAGAACAACCGGCTCAGCGCTTCTTCCCCGCGAAACTTGGCAAAGAGAAGCTTGTCCGGACCCAACGGAGTGTCCAGATACAGAAACCGGTTGGCTTCCACGTATGCCATGCGAGTGTCGACTCCTGTACCTGCCGTCCCTAATGCTTACGCGTAAACGAAGGAAGAATCGGGTCCGACGCTCACTTGGATCGTGGAAACCTTCCGGCCTTCCGCCATGGCCGACAACAACTGCCGCGAAATCTGCGGCAGCAGTGTGTTGGTCAGAATATTATCCACATTGCGAGCGCCGCTTTCCACTTCGGTGCAACGCCGCGCTACTTCCTCAATCATGGCTTGATCATAGACCAATGTGACCCGATGATTCTCGTGCAGCCTTCGCTGGATCTTCCCCAGCTTCAGATTGATGATGCTCTTCATCGCTTCGTCGAGAATCGGGAAATAAGGAATGATCACCAGGCGCCCCAGAAATGCGGGTTTGAATATCTTGTTCAGCTCGGGTTTCAAGGCCTTGACCAGACCCTCGGCGCTGGGCATAGTCTCCGGGTCCGCGGTAAGTTTCATCAAGGTGTCGGTGCCCGCGTTGGAGGTCAGAATGATAATGGTGTTCTTGAAATTGATCTCGCGGCCCTCGCCGTCTTCCATCATGCCTTTGTCGAACACCTGGAAGAAGAGCTCCAGCACGTCCGGATGGGCCTTTTCCACTTCGTCCAGTAGCACCACCGAATAAGGCCTGCGCCGCACGGCTTCGGTGAGCACGCCGCCTTCGCCGTAGCCGACGTATCCGGGAGGCGAACCTTTCAGCGTCGAGACGGTGTGCGCTTCCTGAAATTCGCTCATGTTGATGGTGACCATGTTGCGCTCGCCGCCATACATGAGGTCGGCGAGGGTGAGCGCGGTCTCGGTCTTGCCGACGCCGCTCGGTCCGACCAGCAGGAACACGCCAATCGGTTTATTGGGATCTTCCAGGCTGGCCTTGGAAGTGCGGATTCGTTCGGCGATCTGGCCTAGTGCATGATTCTGTCCGATCACGCGGCTTTGAAGGTGATCCTCCAGCGAGAGCACGGTCGAGATCTCGTCCTTGAGCATCTTACCCACGGGGATGCCGGTCCAGCCCGAGATCACCTCGCCGATTACCTGTCCATCCACGCACACGCGGATCAGCGGCGTCTCTCCCTGGAGCGCAGCCAACTCGGCGTTCAGCGTGTCCATTTCCGCGCGCAGCGTTGCACGCTCCGCGGTGGAAGAAGCCGCGGCGCTGGACCCATCGCCGACGCCTGCGGCGTTCGCCAGAGATTCGGCCGTCTCTTCGACTTGCGCCGATACTCCGGCAGGTGTGGGTTTCGGAATCGGATCGCCTTCCAGCTTGGTCCGGATCTCCCGGATCCTCAGAACCAGGTCGCGTTCTTTAGAGAAGCGCTCCTGCAGACTTTTGAACCGGGCTTCGGTGGCGGCCTTCTGCTTGCCGATCGCTTCCAGGCGTTCGGCATGATCGACGCCCACGGACGATTCGCGTTCGAGCACGCGCGTCTGCACCGTCAGATCGTCGATTTCGCGCTGCGCATCCTCGATCGCGGCGGGAACGGAATTCTGGCTCAGGGCCAAGCGCGCGCAAGCCGTGTCGAGCACGCTCACGGCCTTGTCGGGCAACTGGCGTCCCGCCAAATAACGGTTCGAAAGGCGCACGGCAGAGGCGACGCCCTCGCTTAGAATGCGGACCTGATGGTGCTTTTCAAGCGGCTTCACGATGCCGCGCATCATCACTTCGCAAACCGCCTCGTCAGGCTCTTCGACTTTCACCACCTGGAAGCGGCGCGCCAAAGCCGGGTCTTTTTCGAAATATTTTTTGTACTCGCTCCAGGTGGTGGCCGCAACGGTGCGTAATTCGCCTCGCGCCAGAGCCGGCTTCAGGAGATTGGCGGCGTCGTTTTGTCCGGCTTGTCCACCGGCGCCGATCATGGTGTGCGCCTCGTCGATGAACAAGATAATGGGCGTGGGGGAGGACTTCACCTCTTCGATCAGCCCCTTCAAACGATTCTCGAACTCGCCTTTGATGCCCGCGCCGGCTTGTAGCAGTGCCAAGTCGAGCGTTCGCACCACCACGTTTTGCAAGGGTGGCGGCACGTCCCCGTGTGCGATGCGCAACGCGAAGCCTTCCACAACCGCGGTCTTCCCTACGCCCGCCTCGCCCGTGAGGATGGGGTTGTTTTGTCTGCGACGCATCAGGATATCGATCACTTGGCGTATCTCGAAATCGCGCCCGAGGACGGGGTCGATCTTACCCTTCTTGGCATTTTCCGTCAAATTCACAGTGAATTGATCCAGATTCGGAGTCTTGCCGCCCAACTTTACGGGCGCATGGCCTTCGCCTCCGGCTTCGGGTGCCGTGGCCGCTTCGACATCCTCGTCCGATCCCGCGGTGATCGCCGTCAGATCTTTATTGAGTACCGCGGGATCGATTTTTTCGAACTCGCGACTGATCTCGCGCACGATGCGGCGCAGTTCGTCGTTGCCCAGCAGCGCCAGCATCACATGCCCGCTACGGATCTGCGAAGCGCCATGGTCGATAGAGCCCAAGGTCCACGCCTCCGTAAGCATCTTAAGGACCGTGGGACTGAACGATGGAGTCCGGGCGTTACCGCTCTTGAGCTTGTCCAAACTACGGCCCAAGTCTTTCTCCAAGCGCCCGGAATCCACACCGAACTGGTGCAGGATTTTGGCCGCGTCAGTCGCCGGGGCGTCCAACAGTTTGGCCAGGAAATGTTCCATCTCGATGTCGTAATGCGTTCGGGCGAGGCACAGGCCCGCGGCGCTTTCGAGAGTTCCCCGTGTGGTGTCGTTCAGCTTGCCGATCAAGCTCTTGAGATTGACGTTCATAAGTCCTCAGATGGAGAAAATTGTATCACCCGCGTCTTCCGGCTTCGGCTGAGTCTTGGCCCACGAAGTCCATCCCAGACGCGGCAATGGCCCGTCCACTATTCCCAGCTCGCACTCCGGAACCTCTTCCTTCTTGAGGATGAGCTGCACTTCGAAATCCATGTCTCCGCGGGCGATGAGATTCGCCAGCGATTTCAGAGGCGCGTGCGCCGTGCCTGAAGGCAGGAAATCCAGATACTGCTGGAGGCCCATCGGCCCCAGCTTGATCCGCACTCCCGACTGCTGATTCCAGATCTCATCGCCGACAATGGCTCCCGCGCCCAGTTGCTCGGAGGGCGACTCGGTCTCGAAACGGCACAGATCGGGCTCGTCGAGCGGATGCCACGCGCCAACGAATTGTTCGATTTCGACGGGAACGCTGAAATAGTCCCAAAGAATGCGTTGCAACGCGGCGGCCGAGCGGGGATGCAGCGACAAAAGCCCGGAGTAAAACAGCAGGGAATGATCGCGCACGGCCAAGCGGTGCTCCAGCCCCTTGGTCCCCATGCCGATCAGGTCCAGCAGATGGTGCGAAAAGCGGTCGCGCTCGCGCCGCTCGAAGGCCACGGAAAACCGGTATTTCTCCCACGCCTGATAAAACAGCGAAATCATGCGATGGTTGAACATATCCAGAAAATCCCGCATGGCCGGGTCTTTCTGGCGAACGCGCTCGACAATTAATCCGGTGTAATAGAGCGGCAGAATTCCGGAAGGCCCGGTTAATCCCATGAAATTGATCAGTAGCTTGGGCGCGCCGCCGCCTTCGCCGGGCCATTCGATGTCCTGGATCTGGCTGGCTGGAAATGGGAAAGAACAGTGAGCCGCGAAACGAACCACTTCCTTCGACGGACTGACGAAGCGGCCCACGGGAGCGCGATCCGGCTGCAGGCGTTCGAGCAGGCGCACGGCCTGGAAGATTTGAAACTCCTGAGGCGTCTGGTGGAGAATCGCCCCGACCGCCGCATAGCGCACGGCGTCGACGGGGATCTGCTCTACAGTAGGATCGTCTGTCCAGCGCGAGGTGGCCATTCGCCGAGCACCTCCTTCCGCTGCCGGGTGCGCGCCGTCAGTTGCGCGAAACTGTTCAGCGAAACGTATTCACCGAGGAAATGTTCCAGGACCGAGGCGAACAGGTACACTCCCGTGCCCGCATATTGCTCTTCGTCGAACTCAATCTCCACGCGTGTGCCCCGGGCGAAGGTGATTCCGTTTTCCGAAATCAGCCGCGCGAAGTGCCGCTGGCTGCGCAGGCCAACGATGCCATCCACCTGCTTTTCGGAAAACGCGGAGCCGGTGAAGTTGTACAGTTTGAGAATCTCCTGGAACGCTTCCTTGCCTTCGTCGACCAACGACAGATAATTGAGTGACAGATGCGAAATCAGCCTCCACAGCGCGGCCTTCCCCGAGGGCGGGCGCACGGGATTGGTGGGCTTGCGCAACGCCACGATGCGCTTGATGGCGGCGCCGCCTTCCAGATCGAAGTCGCCCTGCTCATTGCCGAACGGAAGGCGCGAGGGCAAATCGCGATTCGTGCAGGTGGTGCGGAGCGTAAGCGTATCGGCGTCCGGGCGCACCGGCCGCGCCGAAAGGTCCACCATCGACACTGATACTTCCGTGCCCTCATCGCCCGGCCGGGCCGAGGGACGGCGATGCGCAAGCCAAAAGGTCTGTTTCTTGTCGCGCAGGGTGGCGTGGCGATAGGAATAGAACGGCTCGAAATGCAAGATGTCGTGAGATTGGGGATTGACGCTCAGCACCTCATCGATCGAAAACACTTCGGTGGCCTGCGAACGCCGCACGTCCGGAATCACCGGGTACTCATACTTGCGCTGGTCCAAAAGAATCGGTTCGGCGGTTTGCGCGAACAGATTCACGATCGGCGCGGTGTTGATGCGAAACGACCGCTCGCTCACGCCCAGCTCCAGCACCTGCCTGCGTTCGCTCATCTCGAACGGACGCAGCAGAAAAACCAACTCGAAGCGATTGGTGAAGCCATTGGGCCAGGCTTGCTCCAGGCCTTTGATGTCCAGGAAGAAGTATTTGTCCGGAAATGAAAAATATTCCTGCAGCAACCGGTAGCCCGGGAAGCTGCGCAAGGGCCAGGGCAGCATGGACTCCTGTTCGGTGAACCCGGCGGCAGAGAGGTTTTCGGCCCGCAATGTCACGGGCCGCACGCGCGAATTGGGGGTGGGATCCCGCACCAGGATCTGCACCAGGTTGGCGCACAAGAGTTCGTACAACGTGTGCACGATATTGGCTTCGCCGGACAAATACATTCGCAGCGAGTCCAGCCCGAGCTGATCCAGCTTCATTTCCTGCGGCCCCTGGAACTCGACGCGCACCGCGGCCGCGGCTTCGGTCGATTTCACGGGAGGCGCTAGCCGGTCGGGCGAGGTCCACTCCCCGGCGGTCACGTGGAACGGCCAGACGGTGGTGTCGAAACAGGTGCGGAACCGGCACGGCACGCCGCCCACTGGCTTCGAATTCAGCACCGAGCCCCGGGGGACTTCCTGGGGTGAGGCCATGCCGCCGGGATCGGCATCCAGATGCATCTGCACGATGCACATGGACGGGATCGGCCGGATGTAGTGCGGATAGAGAATACTGAGTAGCGCCTCGGTGATCTCGGGAAACTCGTCGTCGATCTTTAGATGGACCCGCGCCGCCATGAAGGCGAACGCCTCCAACAGGCGCTCGACGTGCGGGTCCTCGCATTTATCTGCCTCCAGAATCAGTCGGCCTGCGATTTTCGGATACTTTTGGGAGAATTCCGCGCCTAATTGACGCAGATAATTCAACTCGTTTTCGTAATACAGCAGCAGTTCGTCACGCACCGCGCTCTCCGCGGATCTGGTATTCTCCGTTGGTCAACTGCAGAATGGTGTCGAAACTGACTTGTTCGGGAGCCGGGTCCATTTGCAACATGCCGTCGATCTGAAAATGCAGGATGCGCTGGAAGCCCTCGGTCTCGAGCAGGGTGACGCGCACGTCTTTGAGACGCGGCTCAAACAGGGCCACGGTCCGCTCCACTTCCACCAGCAGCCAATCGCGATCCTTGGGGGAATTCAAACTCACCGCCGAGAAATCCGGCAGCCCGTAGTTATAGACGCTCTGCGATAACTCGGCCAGCGACTCCGGAGCCGCATCGGGATTGCGCCGGGTATTCAGCAGCCACTCGAGATCGCGCCGCACGGCCGCTCGCAAGCGCCGGACGCTTTGCGCCCGAGTGGAAGGTGAGTCCTCGGATTGCCGCGGCTCCAGGTCGATCAGGCGATCCAGCACCGAAGGCGTAACGATTAACTCGTCGGGTCTGGCCATGGGCGTTGCTTATCGGCACTCCAGCGCCTGCACCGGATCCAGCCGGGAGATGCGCGCGTACAGTCTATTCTTTATCTGAGCGTCGCCTTCGGTCTTGGCCCAACAGCGATACAGAAGCACCAGCGGATGGGCGACCGTATCGGCCGCCTCCCAATCCTCCAGCTTGTGCGCGTCGATGGACGCCATCAATTCCTCCAGGATCGGTTGCGCCAGCGCTTCATGGCCCGTGGTCATGCAGATCTGCGCCAACTGCAGCTTGCGTTGGAAGCGCGCGCGGCCCGACCGTTGTCTCGGGATTTCGTCGGCCAGCATCTGGATCGCGTCCGAAGAGCGCCCCTGACGTGCGGCCTCCAGTGCGAGTTCGAAGGTGTCGGGAGGCGTGGGCTCTCCTTCCGCAACCGCCGAAGGCTCCGTTTCATCCATCATCGTGGAGGGCGTGGGAGCATAGAATTCGTGCGACACTGGTTCGGCCTGAGGCGGCGCCACTTCCTTCAGCCAGGCTTGCGTTTCCGGGTTCGCCGTGGGCGTGTCGTCCATCAAGGTCCACGTGGGCACCGAGGGAAGGTCGGCGAGCAACGAGCGCAGCTCGCTGCGGATGGCTTGGCCGACGGCCGTGTAACCGGATTCCTCGGCGGCGCGGACCACGTAGCGCTGCAAGTCCAGCCACGCCCGGCCGCACGGCTGAGCCATCGCGGTTTCGGCGATTTCCAGCAACTCGGTCCAGTTCGACTCGAGCGCCAGCCGCTTCACGTTCTGGCGGATCTCGCTGCTGGGTGGAACCAGGTTCGACGGGTCGGGAGACTCACCGTAGCCGCGCAGCTCGCCCCAACGGTAGCCGCGTAACAACAGATACGGACCAGGACTGTAGGCGTCCTGTTGCCGCAGGAATCGCGCGATCGCGGCCAGTCGCGCCGACGCGTCGTCCAGATCCACGGGGTCAAGTCCGACGGAACTTCGCCTGACCCTGGGCGCTAAGGGCGCGGCGCTCGACTCCTGGGTCCAATCCGTTGTCGATTCCGCTTCCGGTTCGGGCTCGGGCGTCGCAGCCTCCGGCGCGCCGCGCTTTTGTAGAAACATCCGGATCTGATGCCGAACCTCTTCCACCGCCGTGCGCAATGGATTGAAGCTCGGCGGTTGATTCCCGAACTTCTCTTCTCCCAGAAGCTGCAGCGCGTCCAGTTCTTCCAGGCAGCCGTCGAGCGAAGCCTGCCAGGCTTCATAAATCGCCGTGGGAGTCGCGTCGCTATCCTTGTCGAAGTCCTCGGGCGTGAGCGCGCCTTCGGAGATCTTGGTTGCCCGCAACTGCTGCTGGGTCTCGCTGGCGCTCGCATCCTCGTACCCGACGACGCGCGACTCCTTGTATTTGTAAAAGTCGAAGCCGCCGCGCGTGATGGGCGTCTTGCGAAGAGCGTCGGCTAATGCAGTGCCCACCCACTCGACCGGGGCGGCGCGCATTTCCATGTCGCCGTCGTCGTCGATCTCCGGATACACCGTGAGCCAGAATTTCTCCAGCAATGCGCGGATCAGCCGCAGCCCTTCGAGCAGCCCCGCGAAACCCTCCTGCCGCAGCAGGGCCTCCGTGATCCACGCAGCTAACTGGAGGTCTTTGGTTTTGGTCGCGAGTGTCTCGCCGGCCAGCTTGAGGACGGTTTTGTAGTCCCCGACTTTGCGCTCGCGCTGCCATTCGCCCTGTGGCGCGTCGTCGTCCTCGCGGCGAGCTTCCTTGATCTTGTCGAAGACCGGAGAATAGCGAAGATTGGCGCCGCTAGGATTATCGCCTTCGATAGGGTTGAGCAGATCGTCTCGAAGGGGCATAAAGAGCGTATCGGCGTCAGTCCGTCGACGCAGTCACGGTCTCGGCCGCGGGTGCGAACTCAATGCTGCGGATTTCAAGAATCGGAACGTCCTCGCCGTCCACGGAAAAGACCCGCTGCCCCGACGGTAGCGCCACCCCGTCTACCTCAGCCCATTCTGTCTTGCGTCCCAGCTTCACGTCTTCGTCCGGATGCTGGTAGGAGAACGGAGCCAGCACGGGCAGAAGCACCTCCCCCAACTCGGTTCCTCGAAACGCGGGGCCGGTCCGGACTAACGCCGGGACCCACAGCAGGTCGCGCAAGCGCTTGGGGGCTTGTATCTCGATCTTCTCGATGTGCTCGAACGGAATCCACAGGTACGCGCCGGCGGCGAACATCTCCAGGCGCGGACCAACGCGCGGGTCGGAGTCCTCAATGTATTCGAAGGGCCGGCCGTCGACGGTGCCCCCGTGCGCTTCGCCGCTGACGGGAGAACTCGGGTAGTCCTTCTTTTGAAACAATTCGTGCCGCAGCCGTTCCGCATGCAGGGCGGAAAAATACAGTACGGCGCCCATCTGCGCGTCCGGCCCCGCGCTCGCGAGGACGTTGAGATGCTTTTCGGCGCGATCGAACTCTCCCTGGAAGCACAACAGCTCGAATAAAAAAGTGCGGCGCCGGGGGTCGGTGGGGTTGTCCCGCACCTCCGCGCCCAGCGCCTGCACCGCTTCGTTTAACTTTCCAGCTTGAAAGAGCTCCTTGGCTGTCACTTGGGAACCAGTCCGGAGCGGTCTTAAGTGGCGGTATTGGTCTTGAGGTTGAACTTAGAGATGAGCGCGCCGTCCAACGTTCCGTCCTGCTTCTGCGGAGCGTAGGAAAACTCGATCTGCGAGTAGTTCAACGAAATCGAGTCGGTCGGCACCACGTCACCTGGATGGCCGCCGGTCTGGTAGTGGGACACCAGGACGTCGGTGAACTTGATCTTGAGATACTCCTGGCCGGGATTCGTGCCGCCGCCCGCCTTGCGGCAGGTCAGAATGGCGTTGGGAATGTGCTTGCCGGTATTGAGGGCGTCCACCAGTTTCGGAGTGGACTTCTGCACCACCTGTGCGAAGGTGAAGTCCTGGTGCGAGACTTTGCCGCCGCCGCCGCCCATGGTGGACCCGAACGTACCGCTGTTCATCGCGCCCCAGCTCCAGCTTTGGAGTTCGATTTCGTCTTTGTGTTTGGCATCCATGCTCTCGCCGGGAATGCCTTCAATCTTCAGAAAAAAATCAACTTTTGCCATTGTGTTGTTCCTTCCTTCACTCTTATTCGCGCAAAATCCGGGCGCCGAGGATCAATAAACTTACTTTCGAGTCGGCGCCGGCAGATCCGCCACCAAGCGCAGAGAAACCGACAGTTCGTCCAACTGGAAATGGGGCCGCAAGAACGCGACCGCGCGGTACACGCCCGGCTTGCCCGGGACTTCGGCGACTTCAATGCGAGCTTCCCGCAACGGATGCGAAGCTTTCACCGACGGCGCTGCGTTGTCGTCCGGAGTCACGTAGAGGGAGATCCAGTTGTTGAGCCAGCGCTCGCAGTCCGAGCGCGACATGAAGCTTCCGATCTTATCCCGCATCATGGCCTTCAAGTAATGCGCGAAACGGGACACCGCGAAGATGTACGGCAACTGGGTCGACAACCGTGCGTTCGCATTGGCTGCGTCCTTGTCGTAAATCTTGGCTTTCTGCGCGCTCTGCACGCTGAAGAATGCGGCGTAATCGGTGCCCTTGCAGTGCACCAGCGGGACGAAACCCTGATCGGCGAGTTCCTTTTCGCGCCGGTCGGTGATGGGTACTTCCGTCGGGCACTTCATCGCCACGTCGCCCTCATCGGTGTAGAAGTTGTGCACCGGGAGGCCTTCCACCAGACCGCCCCCTTCCACGCCGCGGATGGCCGCGCACCAGCCGTACAGAGCGAAGGCGGTGGTCAGGCGGGCGCCCAGCGCGTAGGCGGCATTGCTCCAGAGATATTTTGAGTGGTCGCTTCCGTCAACGTTTTCCTCGTAGTGGAACGCCTCCACCTGCTTGGTCTCCTTGCCGTAGGGCAGACGGCCCAGCACGCGCGGACAGGTCAGGCCGACGTAGCGCGAATCCTCGCTTTGCCGGAACGACTTCCACTTGGCGTACTCGGTGGTGTCGAACACCTTCGACAGGTCGCGTGGCGCATCCAGTTGCGCGTAGCTCTCCAGGTTGAAGAACTCC
>Ga0210409_10006253_pt1 | contig 12414 bp, 12 predicted proteins | sample IncBWH17MmetaG_FD_161649 | JGI IMG/M metagenome (GOLD analysis project Ga0210409, IMG submission 161649) | Forest soil microbial communities from Barre Woods Harvard Forest LTER site, Petersham, Massachusetts, United States - Inc-BW-H-17-M | ecosystem: Environmental > Terrestrial > Soil >...
CTTGCTGCAGATTTTACGCAGACTGGAGGCGCGCGGAGAGATCCGAGGAGGCCGATTCGTGGCCGGCTTCGTCGGCGAGCAATTCGCGCGGCCCGAAGCGCTCGATCTGCTGCGGCATCTTCGGCGTTCTTGGCAATCCGAAAAGGTGTCGCGTGAGGAGATCGAAATTGCCGCAGCCGATCCGCTGAACCTGACTGGAGTGGTCCTGCCCGGTCCGCGAACGTCGACCTTAGGGCAGGACTCGGTACATCTTTACGATGGTGCGGCGGCTGAGCTTGCGCGCGCCGCCGCCGTTTGAGTAGAGTGGTCCATGGCTAAAAGCGTCGCGAAAGTCAAACGCACTACTGTCGATCTGTCCGCTTATCCGGACCTGGTGGTGATCTATCTGGGCATGCGCGTGAACTCGCTGCGCGGGCTGAAGACGCTGCTCCGCTTGGGCCCGGAGATCAAGGCTGCGGTTGCCGCCAAACCCGATGGCCTCCTGCTGCACGAAGATCTGATGTTTTCGCTGTGGCCCATTCACGCCGGCATGCGTCAGTATTGGCGCGATTTCGAATCGCTGGAGACCTGGGCCCGGTCGACCATGCCGCACCAGAATTGGTGGAAGGATTTTCTGCGCGACTCTGGCGGCACCGGGTTCTGGCATGAGACCTACTTCCACCGCGGCGGCATCGAGGCGATCTACGACGATATTCCAAAGCCCATCGGGATGATGCAATTCGCCCCGAACAAGCCGGCTCGCGGGCCGATGTTCTCGGCGCGGCAACGCATGCAAAAGGCGGGCGATTCGGGTGTCCCTCCGCCGGTCGGAGAGGCCGAAGTCTCTTAAACCCCACGCTAAAGCCGCCAGCGGGAAACGTCGATAGCTGAGGGAAGGCCACCCTTATGAGCTCGACGACCTTGGTGTCTCCGGTCTCCGCGATTCCCCGGCCCTCCTTCCACGCCAATTGGATCATTTCGCGGCGCGAGGATCTCATCTGGTTCATCGGGTCCGCCCTAGCTGGGTACCTCGCCATCGCACTCCTGTGGGCCGGGTTCCCGATTCTGCCCATCCAGTTCATTTGGTTTTTCGTTATCGATAATCCTCACGTGCTGGCCACCGCTACGCGAACGTATTTCGACAAGGAGGAACGGCGAAAGCTCGGGTGGTTGTTATGGATTCCGCTGCCGCTATTGCTGATCGGCCCGGCCATGGCGTTCGCGGGAAAGGCGGCGATCTTTTTTCTGTTTGCTTTCTGTTGGCAACAATTCCACGTCACCAAGCAGCACTTCGGCTTCATGATGATCTATAAGGCCAAGAACCGGGAGCGCGATCAGACCGATCGCAAAATAGACCGCTGGTTCCTGCTGGCTTCGCTGTTTGTGCCTCTCGCGTGGTTTATTGCGCGGACAGAATCTTGGACCGCCGGCTTGCCCGGGTTGATCTGGATCGAAAAGGCCGTACTTCTGGCATACGGAGTGTTATGCGCGGCATGGCTGCTGCGGCAAGTGCAGAAGCTGCGCAGCGGCGCCGAGATGAACTGGCCGAAACTCGCACTACTGGCGGGCGTGGTGCCGTTGCAGTGGCTGGCGCTCGGGTTCGGCGCGCGGTTCGGACCCGCGGGAGCTCTGCAAGCCGCGATCCCCTTGGGTATTTTCCATGGCCTGCAGTATCACCGCCTGATGTGGTTTCACAACCACAACCGTTACAGCGGGCCAGAAGCTCGCGAGCGCAACGGCCTCGCCGCGGTGCTGGCTACGAAAATGTCGCGCTACTTCGCCGTCGCCATCGGGCTCAACATTATCCTGGGCTTTCTACCGCAAGCTCTATTTCCGTACCAAGCGGTGCAAGCAGCGCTATGGGGAATCCCCTTCACCCACTACGTTTTCGATGCGAAGATCTGGCGCGTGCGCAGCGACAAAGAACTTGCCGCCGCGTTACACCTGGCCTAGCGGCTTAACTAACCAGCTTTTCGAAAAACTTCTTGATCATCATGCGAGCTGTGGAGTCGATCAGCCTCTGCCCGATGGCCGCAATGGTGCCGCCCACCTGCACCTCGCCTTCGTAGGAAACCTGGGAGCCTTCGCCCTGCGGCGCGAACTTCAGCAGCCCCTCGCCCTTCATGAATCCGATCTTCCCCGAACCCTCCACAATCAAGCGGAAGCTGTCCGGCGGCGATTGATCCGCGATCCGCACCTTCCCATCGAATGCGCCCGAAAGACTGGCCATCGCCATCTTCATCTTCATTCGATATTCGTCCGGGCCTATTTTTTCGAGCGATTCGCAGCCCGGCATGGAGCGAGCCAGAACGTCGGGGTTCTGCATCAGTTCGTAGGCCTTCGCTGGCGGCATGGCGAGCACCTGCGAGCCGCTGATTTTCATTGTTGCTGTGTCTCTCTTACGCTTTCGCGAGTGCCGCGGTCAGCGCGCGTTCCGCGTACACGGTCGCGAGATGACGCCGGTAGTCGGCTGAGGCGTGCAAATCCGAGTTGGCCTCGACTCCCTGCCCTACCAAAGCCGCCGCCGCGCGAATGTCTTCGGCCGAGCCCGACTTGCCTTCGAGCGCTTTCTCCGCGGCCGCCGCGCGGTAGGAACTATTCGACAAACCCGTAACGCCGATGCGCGCCTGGCTGATCTTGCCGCCGGATTTCGCGATCCGCGCTGCGATTCCCACCATGGCAAAACCGCTGGCCGGCTGGTACGCTTTCTGATAACTTACACCGGACGGGTCCGCCGGCACCACGATTTCGCGCACGATCTCACCTGGCTCCAGGGCTGTCGTAAAGGTGTCGACAAAGAAGTCCGCCGCACCTACGGTTCGTTCGGCTTTCGCACCCTTAAGGACGATGCGCGCTTCCAGAGCTTGCAGGGCTGCCGGATAATCCGCGGCCGGATCGGCATGCGCGACGCTCCCACCGATGGTGCCCAAGTTGCGCACCTGCACGTCGCCGATGCACGCGGCCGTGGCAGGAAGCAGCGGGCACTTGACCCTCAGCACCGACGAGCTTTCGACCTCATAGTGCGTCGTGGTCGCGCCGATGTAGATGTTGCCGCCTTGCTCGCGGATATAATTTAGGTCCCGCAAGCGCCCCAGATCGACCAGGCGCTCCGGTGTAGCGAGGCGCAGCTTCATCATGGGGATCAGGCTCTGGCCCCCTGCCAGCGGTTTTGCGCCGCCTGCAAGCAAACCCAACGCTTCGTCGAGCGTCTTGGGCGCGGTGTATTCGAAAACCTGAGGAATCATGCGGTCCTCCCTGCAGCGTTCGTCACGATCTTCCAGATCTTTTCCGGCGTCAGCGGCATATCCAGATGCCGGACGCCGAGCGGCGAAAGCGCATCGACCACCGAATTGACCACCGCCGGTGATGCGCCGATCGTGCCCGCTTCGCCAACGCCCTTCACGCCCAGCGGATTCACCGGAGTCGGCGTCACCGTGTGGCTGGCTTCGATAAACGGCATCATGTGCGCGCGCGGCATGGTGTAGTCGGTGAACTCGCCCGTGACCAATTGGCCGTTGTCGTCATACACAGCCTGTTCCCACAACGCTTGGCCCAATCCCTGCGCGACGCCGCCGTGTACTTGTCCTTCCACGATCATCGGATTCAGAATGTTGCCGCAGTCGTCCACCGCGATGTAACGCTTGATGGCAATGTTGCCCGTAGCCCGATCGACCTCGGTAACCACCAGGTGCGCACCGAAAGGGAAGGTGAAGTTGGGCGGCTCCCAGAAGTGCGTCGACACCAGCCCAGGCTCAGTGTTTGGCGGGAGTTTCATGGCGCGATAGGACGCTGCTGCGATTTGCTTAACAGTGACGCTCTTGCCGGTCTTGTTGTCGGTGCACCGGCCGTTCGCCAGCGTCACGTCCTCGGTGTCCAGAAGCACCGCGCCGAACTTCTTCATCTTGACCTTCAGATCCTGCAGCGCGAAATACAACGCCGTGCCGCCCACCGCCGTGGACCGGCTGCCGAACGTGCCGATGCCATATTGCACCAGCGATGTGTCGCCGTGCGACACCAGGATGTCGTCGATGTCGACGCCCAGCTCGTCCGCGGCGATCTGCGCGAAGGTGGTCTCCTCGCCTTGGCCGTGCGGCGAAATGCCCGTCAGTACGGTAACTTTCCCCGACGGCTCGATTTTCACCGTGGCGCTTTCCCAGCCGCCGGCCGGTGTGGCGGGTGAAGGCCCAAACGCGCAAATTTCACCGTAGGTGCTCATGCCGATCCCCATCAGGCGGCCTTCCTTGCGGGCTTGCTCCTGCTGGAGGCGCAGCCCCGGGTAATCAGCCAAGTCCAGCGCCATCTTAAGAGGCGCCGCGTAGTCGCCCGAGTCGTACACCAGGCCCGTCGCGGTGGGAAACGGAAATTCGTCGTTGTGAACGAAATTCTTCAGCCTTACATCAACGGGATCCATCTTGAGTTCCGCTGCCAGCACGTCCACCATGCGTTCGATGCCATGCGTGGCCTCGGGCCGGCCCGCACCGCGATAGGCGTCGGTAGCGGTGCAGTTCGTAAACGCGCCGACCACGTCCGCGCGGATATTCTTGGTCCGGTAGAGACCGGGCATCATCAGCACGCTCAGCGTGGGAATCGCGGGCGTTAGCAACTGGAGATACGCTCCCAGATCCTGAATGATTTTGAGCTTGATGCCGGTGATGGTGCCGTCCCGCTTCGCTGCGAGTTCGTAGTAGTCCACGTGACCGCGGCCATGGATGGTGCAGGTGAAATTCTCGCGGCGCGTTTCGATCCACTTGACGGGCTTGTGAATCTTCATGGCCACGAACGCCAGTAGGATCTCTTCGGCGTAGGTGTCGATCTTGCAGCCGAATCCGCCCCCGACTTCCGGGGCCACCACGCGCAGCCGGTTTTCATCCAGACCCAGGATCTGCGCCAGCAGCGAACGCACCAGGTGCGGCGCCTGGGTAGATGTGTACAGATTCAGACTCCGCTCCGCGGCGCGCCATTCCGCCACCACGCCTCGCGTTTCCATGGGATTCGGAATCAGGCGCTGGCTGACGATACGCTCTTTCACGATCACGTCGGCTTCGGCGAACGCCTTGTCGACGTCGCCGCCTTCCTGATGAAACGTGAACGCTGTGTTGTCGGGCCACTGTGGATGCACGGCCGGAGCTCCCGGAGCCAGCGCCTTCTCAGGATCGGCAACTGCTTGCCTCACGTCGTAGTCGACTTCAATCAGGTCCGCGGCATCGCGCGCGACATAGCGATCCGTCGCCACCACCACGGCCACGGGGTGGCCGACATAATACACACGTTCGGTCGCGAGCACAGTGTGGTGCGGAACCCGCAGACCGGGCAGCGAAGCGGCGCAGGGCACCGTGCCGGCGTCCACAGTATCTTTGCCGGTGAACACGATCAGGACGCCCTTCACCTTTTGCGCTCCCTTAATATCGATCGAACGGATATTCGCCGCCGCGTGCGGACTGCGCAGGATGGCCGCGTAGTACATGCCGGGCATCTGAATGTCGTCCACGTAGGTGGCCGTGCCCGTGATCAGGCGCGGATCCTCGCGCCGCCGGATGCTCTGGCCGACATAAGTTTTGGGTTTGGTTGCGATGGTCGCCATGGGTTACGCTCCTGCCTTGGCCGCGGCCTTCACCGCGCCGACGATGTTCTGATATCCGGTGCAGCGGCACAGATTGCCTTCCAGTCCATGCCGGATTTCCTCATCAGTGGGGTTGGGGTTCCGCGCAAGAATCTGCTTCACGGTCATGATCATTCCGGGCGTACAGAACCCGCACTGCAATCCGTGTTGGTTCCAAAACGCCTCCTGCACCTTGTGCAGGTTTCCGTTGGTAGCCAGGCCTTCGATGGTGGTCACACTGGCGCCATCGGCCTGAACCGCGAACATGGTGCAGGATTTGATGGCCTTGCCGTTCACCTCCACGGTGCAGGCGCCGCACAGCGACGTCTCGCAGCCGATGTGCGGGCCGGTGAGGCGCACCACTTCGCGGAGGTAATGGATCAGGAGCAGCCGCGGTTCCACGTCGTGGGTATGGGCTGTCCCGTTAATGGTTACATGGATGGATTGAGTCATGACAGTTTGGTTGCCGGGGCGCTGAGGTTGCACGGTCCGGCAGGATTGAAGATACCAAAAAACCGATCCGCTCGGTGGGGTGGGCACTCCTACCAGCTACAGCAGCGCAGGTTCCATACCGCCGCCGCCCCGCGCGCCCCGTTGGTCTGCGCCGGTTTGGATGGCCCCACGCTTGTCCGCATTGCGCAGATATTCCAGCAGCGCCGCTTCCGACCCCTCGAAAAACGCATCCACCAAATCCTTCACCGCGAATTGCCGCAGCATCTCGCGCGTCAGCTTGGGCTCGTAAATGAAGGCCCGGCCCTGCTTCTGCCGGCTGACGCCACCGCGCTTCTCCAACCGATCGAGCACCGTCATCACCGTGGTGTAAGCCAGCCTGCGGTTCCCCACCAGCTTCTGGCGGACGTCGCGCACGCTGCCGTGCCCGATTTGCCACAGCGCTTTTAGACACTCCAGCTCCAGCGGCGGCGGGATTTCGCGGGGCGTGGCTGGACGCCTCATAGATTACGACCGCGGGCCGAGTGCGTCCCGCAGTTTATCGGCGAACGGAGAAGCCGCCGGCTCACGCCGCGCGTTGCTGCGTTGCTCACCGCTCCGTGCGGGCGCTGATGGCTGTACGGCAGCCCGCGGCTGTTCCGGAGCGTCCTCCAGAAACTTCTGCTTCTTCAAAACGGAGCGTTCCAGTGGCGCACTGTATCCCGTCCACACGCCCTCGATGTGCGGATCGCGCGCGATCAGCGCCCGCATGCACTCCATTTTCGAATCCATGTTGTCCAGATGATGAAGCAGTAGCGCCTCCGGAAACACCGGCACCTTGGGCGATCCGTACTCCAGCTCGCCGTGATGGCTCAGGATCATGTGCATCAGCAGGTCGCCCTTCTTGGGAGGGAATCCGGGAATCGTGCGAATCTGCTCCTCCAGCATGCGCTGCCCGATGGAAATGTGCCCCAGCAGTTGCCCTACGCTGCTGTATTGAAAACTGCGCGAGTACGCCAGTTCCGTGATCTTGCCCACATCGTGCAGGATCACGCCTGCCAGCAGAAGGTCGAAATCGATCGCCTCGTAATGCGCGGCGGTGAATTTGGCGAGCTGGCACAGCGACAGCACGTGCTCCAGCAGCCCGCCGATCCAGTTGTGATGCACCGTTTTGGCCGCCGGAGCCGTGCGGAAAGCCCGCGCCGTCTCCTCGTTCGCAAAGATGTTTTCTACCAGAGTCTTCAAATGCGGATCGGTCATGGAGGCGATCCAGCTCTGAAGCTCCCGGAACATTTCCTCGCGGTCGCGTTCGGAAGCCGGCAGGTAATCGGCAATGTCCACATCGGCGTCCGTCACCGGATGCAAGGTATGGATGGTCAACTGGGGCCGGTTCTGAAAGATCTGCATCTGGCCCTTCACTCGCACGAAGTGGTCGCGGTCGAACGTATCCATCACTTCGGACGCGTTGTCCCACATTTTGGCGTCGACGTCCCCGGTGCGGTCGGACAAAGTGAGAGACAGGTACGGATCTCCCGATTTCTTCTGACGGACCTCCTTGTGCGTGACCAGAAATGTTCCGTTCACCGGCTGATCGGGCGCGAGATCCCGGACGTAAGGCGACTTCATCGGATCGTTATGCTCGGGTTAACGCGAACTGGACGTTCCACCCTTGGTGGTGGCGGTGCCCGGGAGCGGCACCACGCCGAGCAAGTGCTTTCGCCGTGGGCGCGCAGCGACTTCTTCTTTGGTCACAGTCTCCGGCTTCAGCTCGGCGGGATCGCTCCAGGAGGTGTCCTTGCCGGGGGCGGCGCCGGAGTCTTCGTAGCCCGGCTTGATTTCCAAGAACGCTTCGGTGCGCAGCTTGGTCAGATACGCGCGCACGGCTGGATCGCGCCGCGGCTCGAACAGCTTGTCCTGCACTTCGTTCTGGACTTCCTCGAACGCCGCCAACCCTTCCTTCTGATGATCGTCGACCTTCAGGATCAGGTATCCGGTCGCGCGCTTCAGCGGATCGGTAACGTAGCCGCGCGGCTGGTCCCACACTAAGCTTTCGATTTCCGGCGCCAGCTCTCCCTTCACGTACGGGTCCAGCGCTCCGCCCCCCTGCGCGCTTAGCGCATCGGAATTGGCCACGGCCATTTCCGGAAACTTCTCGCCCTTGCGCGCCCGCGCGACCAGGTCCTTGGCTTTGCGCTCAGCCGCGGCCATCGACACCGCATCATTGGCTTGCGCCGCGACCAGGATCTCGCGTAGAAACACCCGTTCCTTGCGCTGGAAATCCTCCTTGTGCGCGTTGTAATAAGCCTCCAGCTCTTCCCGTTTGAACTGAATCTTGCGGAGCACTTCTTCGCGAATCACTTGCTGTGTGAGGATACCGTTGGTCAAGTCGGCCTTGTAGTCCTCATAAGACTGCCCCAGTTGCTGGCGCACGAACTCCTGGAACTTTTCCGGATCGGCGACCCCCGGGTTAGTAGCCGCGGCGCGTCGCTGAATGTCGGCGAGCTGCTTGTTGACGTCGGACTCGACCTTGAGGTTCAGCTCCTTGCCCTTTTGGATCAGCAGGAGCCGGTCAACGCGGTCGCGCAGTCCGTTAGCGGCGACGCTGCGTATCGCATCCTGCAAACGCGCGGCGGCCATGCCCTGCTGCCGCAACTCGCTCTCCATCAGTTTGCGGTCGCGCTCCAGCTCCGACCGGGTGATGATGTCGCCATTCACCTTGCAAACAATCTCGTCCATCACTGTCACATCGGCCGCCATAGCGGCGGCGTAGACGAGCGTACTAGCCAAAATCAGTTTGTACCGCATATGTAAATTATAGCTCCCACCTCTCACTTCGCCCCCGCCACGTCCCTTACGGCGTTCCAAGTGAATTCGGCGAACTTGTACAACGACGCCTCCGGCATCCGTTCCACATCGCTGTGGCCGCCATAATTCGCGCCATCTTCATCGTTGACCGCCGGACCGATGCCGTAGCACTGGATCCCTTTGTTGCGCAGTTGCGCCATATCGGTGGCTCCCGTACTCATCGACGGAAGCACCGTTACGCCCGGGTACATGCGCTTGCTCACCTGCTCCAGAATGCGAAACATCTCCGTGTCCAAGCGTGACGGCGGCGTGGACGGGCGGGGATTCGGAATCGGCACCACCTTCACTTCCGGATCGTCGATCACGCGCGCCATCTCCTGATAAAACCGCTCGATGTTTTCGTCCGGCAGCGCGCGAATGTCCAGCGTCGCCTCCACTTCCGAGGGGATCACGTTGGGCCCGACCCCACCCTTGAGCATGGTCGGCACCACCGAAGTCCGCAGCATCGAATACAACGAAGGTTCATGTTCCCGCAGGTAACGCTGTGCCTCGACGGCACGCTGCGGATTCAGGAGCGAGTTGTAACGCGCAGCCTTGTCCGCCGGACTGATGGCCGCCAGCCGCTCGAAATACGCCCGCGTGGTGTCGTTCAAACGCATCGGCGTCTCCCACATTCCGATCTTGCCCACCGCCGCCGAAAGATGCACCACCGAATTATCCAGGCGCGGAACCGATCCGTGGCCCGCTTTACCGGTGGCCACCAGCCGGGCCCGCCGCGGCACCTTCTCCGTGGTTTCAATCGAGACCGTCACCACCCGCCCGTTTTCCAGTCTCCCCCCGCCACCCTCGGTCAACGCGTATTCGGCGTCGATCTCCGGAAAATGCTCGCGGACCATGAAGTCGATGCCCCACTCGGAGGTGGACTCTTCACCAGCCTCCGCGAGGAAGATCAAATCGCGGTCCAGCGATATTTTCCCTCGTTTGGCCAGCAGCATCACCATCAGGTTGGACGCCAGCTTGTCTTTGTCGTCGCGCGTGCCGCGGCCCCAGATGTAGCCGTCCTTCAACACGGCGCCAAAGGGGTCCACGGGCCACTTTTCGCGAGACACGTTGACCACGTCCTCATGCGCCAGAATCAGCAGCGGCCGCTTCTTGCCGTTGCCTTTGATTCGCGCCACCAGGTTCTCCCGAGCGCCATCCAGCGCGAACGTCTGCGTGGGGATGCCCTCGGCTTCGAGGACCTTCTTCAGGTACTCGGCCACGCGGGTCTCGTTGCCCGGCGGATTGCTGGTGTCCAACTGCACCAGCGCGCGGTAGTGCCGCAGGAGTTCCGCCTGCTGCTGGTTCCAGTCCACACCCGGTGCCTGGGCGCAAACCATGCGAGCCATGGTGAGTGTGGCGAGCGCCGCCAAGCCGAATCGGATCTTCATGACTGCCTCCGTTCGTTCCAGCGTAGCCGATTTGGGAGCCGGGCAGCATTGGTTAAGGCCGATTCATGACGAATCGGCGGCAATCTTGTACAATGATCCTCATGAGAATTCTTCTCGTCTCTGGCGCTACTTTAATTCTTGCTTTCGCAACCCAGGCTCAAGATCTGGTCGAAGGCAAGGGCAAGGACATCACCGAAAAGACCTGCACGGCTTGCCATGGCCTGGACGCCATCGTGACCATGCACGTCGCCAAGGATGCTTGGTCCGATGTGGTTAACGACATGAAGGCGCGCGGCGCCGACGGTAGCAACGCGGATTTCGACGCCATCATCGGCTACCTAGCCAAGTATTACGGCCCCGAAGTCAACGTGAACAAAGCCACCGCGAAGGAAATCCAGGATCTGGATCTTACCGAAGCGCAGGCCAACGCCGTGATCAAAGCCCGACCCCTCAAGACTCTGGCTGACGTCACCAAAGCCGCAGGCGTGGACGCGAAGAAGCTCGATCCGATGAAAGACCGGGTGAAGTTCCAGTAGGCATCTGGCTTGTGCGTGTGTTGTGGCGCGGGGTCATGCTCAGCAACAGCAGCGGACGGCGCTGCCACGCTTCTACCGCAGCGCCGCGAGCGACTCGCGCAACGATTCCAGCACCACCGCCGGAGCGTCATTGGCCGACGGTAGCGGCAGTCGCAATACTCCCGCCGGCGTGAACTGGGCTCCTGTCCGAGCGGTAACGAGAGCCATCAGTTTCTCCGGCTGGATCTTCGACCCCGGATGAAACTTGATATTCAGCGCACCGCCGCGCCGGTCGATGGCCTCGATCCCCAAGCCTTCGGCCTGGCTCTTGAGCAGCGCGAAATCGATCAGGGTTTCGACAGCCTCGGGCGGCGGGCCGTAGCGGTCGGCGAGTTCGGCGCGCACCTTCGCAGCTTGCTCGGCGTCCTTCGAATCGGCTACGCGTTTGTAGGCGCGCAGGCGTTGCTGCTCGTCGCCGATGTACTCGGCGGGGATGCGGATGTCCAGCCCCAGGTTCAACGCCGAGTGCACTTCAAGCGGCGCTTCCTCGCCCTTCAGTTCGCGCACAGTCTCTTCCAGCAGCCGCACATAGGTGTCGAACCCCACCGCCGCGATGTGCCCGTGCTGCTCGCCGCCCAGAAGGTTCCCGCCCCCGCGCAATTCCAGATCGAGAGCCGCGATCTTGAAACCCGCCCCCAGATCGGAGAACTCACGCAGCGCGGCCAGACGCTTGCGTGCGATGTCGGACAACTCGGCATCCGGAGGGACTAGCAGATACGCGTACGCGCGACGGTTCGACCGTCCCACGCGCCCGCGCAACTGATACAGCTCCGATAAACCGTGCCGCTCCGCGTGGTCGATGATGATGGTGTTGGCCAGCGGAATGTCGAGCCCGTTTTCCACGATGGTGGTTGAGCAGAACACGTCGTACTCGTGCCGCATGAAGCCCAGCAGCACGCGCTCCAGTTCCTTTTCGTCCATCTGGCCGTGCCCCACGCCGACCTTGGACTGCGGAACCAACTCCTGAATCCAAGACGCGCGCGTGAAAATCGAGTCCACCCGGTTGTGAATGAAGTACACCTGCCCACCGCGGGCAAGCTCCTGCTCGATGGCGTTGCGGATCATGTCGGGGTTGAAGTGCGCCACCACGGTCTGAATCGCCAGGCGGTCCTTGGGCGGAGTCTCGATCACGCTCATGTCGCGAATCCCCACCAGCGACATGTGCAGAGTGCGCGGAATCGGAGTCGCGCTCATGCTCAGCACGTGAACGTTATGGCGCATCTGTTTCAGGCGTTCCTTGTGGGCCACGCCGAAGCGCTGCTCTTCATCGACGACCAGCAATCCTAGATCGCGAAATTTGACGTCCTTCGAAAGAAGTCGATGAGTCCCGATGGCGATGTCGATCTTGCCGTCGGCCAATTCCTCCGCCGAGACTTTGAGTTCTTTAGCCGGGCGCAATCGCGAGAACATGTCCACCTTTACCGGAAACGCAGCGAACCGGCGCTTGAAGGTTTCAAAATGCTGGAACGCCAGTACCGTTGTGGGCGCGAGAATCGCCACTTGTTTGCCGTCGCCGAGTGCCTTAAAAGCCGCGCGCATCGCGACTTCGGTTTTCCCGAAGCCCACGTCGCCGCACAACAGCCGGTCCATCGGATGC
>Ga0210409_10006257_pt1 | contig 12407 bp, 8 predicted proteins | sample IncBWH17MmetaG_FD_161649 | JGI IMG/M metagenome (GOLD analysis project Ga0210409, IMG submission 161649) | Forest soil microbial communities from Barre Woods Harvard Forest LTER site, Petersham, Massachusetts, United States - Inc-BW-H-17-M | ecosystem: Environmental > Terrestrial > Soil >...
ATTCGCGAAGCCCCAAGCGAACCGTTCGCCCGCCCTCGGCAAAATCAAGCAGGCGAACACCGCGGCGATTGACTGCAGCGCCTGCCCGCGGGCGCTTGCGAAAGCCGGCACCACCGCGAGACAGGCGCTCCTCGCCTGGGGCCGCTTTCGAGTCGTGGACGACCCCAAGCAAGCGGATGTGCTCTTCATATTTTCTGCGAACCCTTATTTGGGCGACTACCTCACGAGGCAGGGTCCGGACAATCGGCAGGTGAAAATTGACGGCGCCATCATGACGGTCATCGATCCGCACACAGGGCAAGAATTATGGAGCGATTCAAGGCAGTGGGGCAGCTTGCGCGTGGCCGGCGCGACCAAGGCACTAATCGACGAACTTCGCGGCGAGATGGAGGTCGAGTCCAAGAAGTGGACTCTCACGGATGTTTTCGGCTGCGGCGGTGCGCCTGCTTATCGAGCGTTCGCATTCTTGACGCCGGAAGCTGCGCTGGCGCAGCCCGGATTGGGCGCCAGCCGCATCGCGGATGCGCCTGACCGCCTGAGAGTCAACCCTCCCGGCGCTCCCGATTTTTGCAGACGCGCGCAGCTGCTCATCGGCGCTAGCAATAAAATCGACGGATTCGAGGTCCTGGCTGCGCCGTCCGACACTCTGGACGTCGCCGACATTCTCGAGCAGGCGGACCATTACGATTTTACGAGCGGCAAAGATCCGCAAACCCAAAAAGTCTTTTTCACGGCGCGGAGCAAGGACAGGAAAATCGTCATTCAATTTGACGTGCAAGGTCACCGCACCATCTTGTCGCGGGTCACGTACTTCTACTAGCCGCCGCGGCGCGTTTGACCTCAGGAATTGCGCGTGAGATCGGCCGTCGGGAGAAAACGCGGCGCGGCGCGATGCCGGGTGGCCTGCTCGAATGCGTAAGCGATCTTGATCAGCTGCGGCTCGCTCCAGGCGCGGCCAAAAAATGAAATTCCCACCGGCATGCCGAACACAAACCCGGCCGGCACGTTGATATTCGGATAGCCGGCCACGGCCGCGAGCGACGAACTTCCGCCCGTATCGTGATCGCCGTCCACCAGATCAATCAGCCAAGTCGGTCCGGCAGTCGGCGCGACCAGTGCGTCCAGGCGATACTTGTCCATCGCCGCGTCGATTCCCTGGGTGCGCGTGAGCAGATGATTTTTCGCCAGCGCGTCCTGATAGGCCTTGTCCGTAAGCGGCCCTTTTTTCTCGGCTTTTTCAAAGAGATCCTGCCCGAAATAGGCCAGCTCCTTGTCGGCGTGCTGTTCGTTGAACGCGATCACTTCCTTGAGCGAATGCACGGGCGCGTGAGCCCCGGCCGCGTCCAGATAGGCGTTCAAATCGTGCTTGAACTCGTAGAGCAGCACGTCCAATTCGGATTCGTCGAATTTTCCAAGCGAAGCGATTTCGACCGGATCGACCAGCACCGCGCCTTCGTGCTTCATAGCGTCGAACGCCGCGCGCAGCACGCCGGCCACACTCTCATCGAAATCGTAAGCCTTGTGAACGATCCCAATTCGCGCCCCGCGCAATCCGCCGCGATCGAGAAACTGAGTGTACTCGGTCACCGCCTTGCGTCCCGGAACTTTCGTCGCCGGATCGTCGGGATCCGCCCCGGTCAGCGCGCCGAGCAGCGTGGCCGCATCGGCAACCGTGCGGCCCATGGGTCCGGCGGTATCCTGGCTGTGCGAGATGGGAATAATCCCGGCGCGGCTCACCAGGCCGACCGTAGGCTTGATTCCCACGATTCCATTGGCCGACGACGGGCAAACGATCGATCCATCCGTCTCCGAGCCGACAGCGACGGCGCAGAGATTCGCCGCCACGCCCGCCCCCGAACCCGAACTCGATCCGCACGGGCTGCGGTCGTGGGCGTAGGGATTGTGCGTCTGCCCGCCGCGCCCGCTCCAGCCGCTCGAGGAATGCGACGAGCGGAAATTCGCCCACTCGCTCAAATTTGTTTTGCCCAGTATCACCGCGCCCGATTCGCGCAGCCCGCGCGCCACGCCAGAATCCTTCGGCGGCGTGAAACCCACGAGCGCCAGCGATCCGGCGGTGGTCATCATGCCGTCCGCGGTGCCGATGTTGTCCTTAATCAGCACCGGAATTCCGTGGAGCGGGCCGCGCGGGCCTTTGGATTTGCGCTCGGCGTCGAGCGCGTCGGCGATCGCCAGCGCGTCGCGATTCAGTTCAATGACGGAGTTCAGCGTGGGCCCGGCGGCGTCCACTTCGGCGATTCGCGCGAGATACTTTTCGGCAAGCGAGCGCGCCGTAAACTTCCCCGATCCCAAGCCGTCCTGCAGATCGGACAACGTCACTTCATCCAGCTCGAATGGTCTTACGTCCGGGGTCGGCACAGCCGCGCTCGCAGAGCGCGCCAACCCGGGCAGCACGAGCGACGCGGCGCCCATTCCCACGCTCGACGCGAGAAAAGAGCGCCGGGACGACAACGACGGTTCGCCATCTTTGTAGTTTTTGCGATTCATGGACTTGAGATTGTACCAATGTCACGGTTGCGAATCATGCGGAAAGCGGACTCACGATCGATCGCAAGCCGGCTACGATGCACTGGCACTCGCCTGCGCCGATTGAGACTGCGCAATCATGGACACGGCGCGATGCGCCGAAAGCGCGGCGCCCTCCTGCCAGCCGATCAGGTGGCTCAGATGGTCGCCCGCGAGGAAAATTGGCCCGTCCGGCTCCAGGACGCGGTTGTATCCGGGAAACATGGTCGGCTCGCTGACCTGAATCCACGATCCCAGGTTGTAGGGTATGCGCCCCCAGCAGACGCAGACCGGCTTCGCGAGTTCCTGCGAGTGCCCCGCGTGCAGAGCCTCGACCGCTCGCCGCGAAGCATCGAGTTTTCCTGCAAGGTCCATGGTCCCAAGAATGCTGCCATTCTCCACGCCGTAACCTGCCAACAGCACGCCTCTATCCGAAAACAGCCGCGCGCTTGGGTACCACACAACATTAACGGGCTGGTTCAGGAACGAAATACCTCCATAGATGGAATATTCTTTCTCCCAGAAACGCGGAGATTCCCATGCGATTTTGTATCCGTCGTCGTAGCCGACGCCATCAATCACCTGCTTCACGTCCGGCGAAAAATCGGTGTCCAGGTGTTTCAGCACCGAAAATGGCAGCGCGCAGATGCAATAGTTCGCGTCTACGTTGCTGGCGACGCCGGTTTTTTTATCGCGGTACGACACGCGAACGCCGCCGGGAGTTTTTCGGATCCGCTCGATCGGGCAGTCGAAGCGGATCGCCGGCCCCAGCCGCTTCTCAAACGCCGCCGGAATCCGGTCCATGCCGCCCACGGGCTGAAACATCGTCGCCTGCCAGGCGAATTCTTCCTCGGACATCACCCCGCTCCAGAGGTCCGCATTCAGCAGAGCGCGCATGTCCAGAGGATCCTTGATCGTCCCGGCGAGGGTCGCCGCTCCCGGCATCACGGTGTAGCCCGAGCGGGACGACCCCCGGTAGAAATAGTCCGGCGAGAGATCGCCATACTCCACCAGGAACTCGAGCATGCGCTGTTTGTCTTCCGCTGAAATCTCCTGGTCGAGCGAATTGCGATTTACCGCCTTGGCCAGCAGTTCGGCGACGTGACCGCGCGTGTCGTTGAAGACCTGGCGCTGCTGGACCGGCTTGCCGCCGTTCAAGCCGTCGCTCTGCATCAGTGCGCTGCGGGACGTATTCACTTCCACTTCGAGAGGCACTCCGAATTCGCGGCAGTAGCCGAGCATGGTGACGTGCTGCGAAGGCAATCGCGCCGGCCCGGCGTTGAAATAGTTCGGTTCGTCGAACGTGCAGGTCTGTACCGTCCCGTCGGTCATCTCCACGCGCGAGCCGTTGCGAATGGTCCAGTTGCGTCCGCCCGCGCGGCCGCGGGCTTCGAGGATCACACAGCGATAGCCGGCCTTCGAAAGCTCCCACGCCGAAACGAGCCCCGCAATCCCCGCGCCCAGAATCACGACGCTCTTGCCCTTGCCCGATCCCGCGGGCAATTGCAACCTACTAGCTTCGCTGGCCGCGATCGGCAGCAGCCCCAGCGATTGCATGATGAGATACGTCGCGCCAAGTCCTCCGGCGCGGCCAACCTCAGTCAGGAAATTGCGTCGTGTCGTCACGATGGGCTTGCTACCTCGCGAGTACGCGAACTCGACGGCCGCCGGCCGGTACGCGTACATTCGCGTCACGTTACAGACGACGACAGCGGAGTGTCAAGCCGGATTCGTCTATCGAGCGGATTCGTTTCGTGCGCGAGACGAAACGCGCGCGACGGGAGGCGCGAAACATCTGTTCACCCGCCACGCCGCTATCGAACCCTTCGACAAGGGCATTCGGCGAGAATCTCGCTCACCTGTCGGCTGGTCATCGGAGCCGCGTCCGGCCCGGCGCTTAGCCGGTCCCGCAGCGACAATTGAAATTAGCCCGGCACGCAGCGCAACGGAATGCCGGGCGAGCCTGTTTTCGGGGTTGGCCCTTCGCAAGACCCTGCCCATCGCGCTATTCAGCCTGAGAGAGTGCGTGCTAGAATTGTGGGCGTTGTCCGCATCATTTCCGCACGCGCGATGGGCCTGTAGCTCAGGTGGCTAGAGCGCGCCCCTGATAAGGGCGAGGTCGGTGGTTCAAGTCCACCCAGGCCCACCATTCAAGATTTTCACGCGACCGCTTTCCGGAACGTCAGAGCTTATTGAGCCCATCAAGCGCGGCAACCTTGTACGCTTCGGCGAGAGTCGGATAATTGAAGACCGTGTCGCGGAAATAATCGATCAAGCCTCCGTAGGCGAGCACTGCCTGACCGATGTGCACGATCTCTGTGGCCCGCTGACCGAGGATGTGCACGCCCAGCAGCTTGCGCGTGTGGCGATCAAACAGCAGCTTCAGCATTCCGGTTTCATCGCCCAGCATCATGCTCTTGGCGAGTTCGTTGAACTTCGAAATGCCCACCTCGTAAGGTATCTTCGCCGCCGTGAGTTGTTCTTCCGTCTGGCCCACTGTGGAAATTTCCGGAATCGTATAAATTCCGTAGGGAAATAGTTCCGGCATGTGCTCGGAGGGCGCGCCGAACATGCGGCAGCTCGCCAGGCGGCCTTGCTCCATGGAGGTGCTGGCCAGCGCCGGGAATCCAATGATGTCCCCGGCGGCGTAAATGTGCGGCACGGCGGTCTGGTAGTCCTCGTTTACCTTGATCCTGCCGCGCGAATCCGCCTGCAATCCCGCCGCTTCCAGGCGCAACAAGTCACCGTTCGCCTGCCGGCCCACGGCGTAGAGCAGCATGTCACCCTGGACTTTCTTGCCGCTTTCGAGCTCGGCGAACACCTTGTCGCGCTTCTCGTCAATGCCCACGCGCGTCACTTTTTCCCCGAGCCGGAACATCGTGCCCATCTGCCGCAGGTGGTAGGCGAGCGCCTCCACGATTTCGCGGTCCACAAAATCCAGAATCACCGGCCGCTGATCAATCAGCGTCACTTCCGCGCCCACCGCTGCCATGAACGAAGCGTACTCCAGGCCCACCACACCCGCGCCCACCACGACGATTTCCCGCGGCAGGCTGCCAATGCAGGTGAACTCGTCCGTATCAATAATCCGATTGCCGTCGAACGGGATATCGGAGCTGCGCGCGGGGCGCGTGCCGCAGGCGATCAGTATGTGCTCGCCGCGCAGTGTCACTTTTTCGCTCTCGCCGTTCACTTCGATTGAGTTCGCGTCGGCAAAATGCGCCATGCCCTGGTAGATGGCGACCCCGTTGCGCCGCAGTTGCGCGCGGATCACCTCCGTCTCGCGCGAAACAATGTTCGTGACCCGGGAGGCGAGATCGAGGATCGAGACTTCCCCCTTGCCCCGATAATTGCTGCCGTAAAACGTCCTGACGGCGATTCCCGTCAGTTGAAAAATTGCTTCGCGAACGCTCTTACTGGGAATCGTTCCGGTGTGCACGCATACGCCGCCCATCATCAGCGTGCGGTCAACCATGGCGACGCGCTTGCGCAGCTTTGCGGCGCAGATAGCGCCCTTCTGGCCGGCCGGGCCGCTGCCGATGACGATCAGATCGTAGGATTGGTCGCTCACGGTGACAGGAACCGTTTTTTCTTATGAATGGATTTACGGCGATTTCAGGCATCCACTCTCAAGGACGAATGTTACAGCAATATGTATGCGCCCGCGAATTCAGGGAACGGATGCAGCCGATAGAGCCGGCCGGCGCCCCGCGTCGAATAACATAGCGGCGAAGATTCGCGGCTCATCAGACAGCCACAATCAAGTCAATTTCCACGCGCACGTCGCGTGGCAGGCGCGCAACCTCTACCGTTGAACGCGCGGGAAAATTCGCCGAAAAATAGCGCGCGAACACTACGTTCATCGCCGCAAATTCGTTCATGTCCTTCAGGTAAACCGTCGCTTTCACCGCCTGGTCGAGCGACGACCCCCCCGCTTCCACGATCGCTTTCAGATTCTCCATCACGCGAGCCGTTTGCCGCGCCACATCGCCTTCCACAATCTGCCCCGTCGCGGGATCGAACGCCACCTGCCCGGCGGTGAAAATAAATCCGTTGGCCTTGGTCGCCTGCGAATACGGCCCAATCGCCTTCGGCCCCTTATTCGTCGAAATGATTTCTTTCATTGAATCTCCTGTGTTACGGCTTAGACGGCGTTCGTTTGCTTATTTCACACCTTTCGCAGCGGCCACATCCGAATAGCGCGCGCGGAACTCCGCGGGAATTCCCTTTTCATAGAGCCAGGCGCGAAACAGAGTGTCCGTCTCCGCGGTTCGCCCGCATTCGATGCTCACCGCGGCGCGAAGATCCTCGTAGCCGTACTCCGAGCCTCGCAAGTTTGAAAGCATGGTGCCGATACTGCGGCGAACAACCGCCGGCTTGCAAACATCCTCCAGAGCATAGAGAAAAAGGTTGGCTTTGTTGACAGCCATATTGAGCTGGTCGGCTTGATTCGAGCCGTTCGAGGTTGTCTGCGAGATGGGTTTCTTCTCGGCGCGCGAATGAGACTGGTCGTATTGGCGCAGATATTCTGCGATTTTCTTCTCGCGATACGGCGCTCCCTCGCGCGATTCATTGAAAGCGTCGACCATGTAGGGCCCGAGACTATCCTGGAGCATCGGCTCATCGTCTTTGGAAGACGCCATCCATCGAAGCCACGTGTCGGCCAGCAAGCTGAACTCGCTGCCGGAAACCTGGCTGCGGCCGATATTCTTGCGCAAGTTAACATTGTCCAAGAGGATCCCGTTCGGAAACGACTGCATGGGGTTGACGACTTGGTCCGTCATGTTGAAGACCTGATGCTCGGGGATTTCCACAACCCAGGCCGGCGACTTAGTTTTCGCCCGGGCGGCGAACTCGTTGTCGAAAAATTGCGCGGCCGCCGCGATTTCATCGCCGGCACTTTTCACCGCATCGTCGGACAAACCTTGAAATGTCCAGAAGTAAACCGCCGTTCCTTTGCTTTTCGCAACCTGCTGCTTGTAGCGCCCGACGACCACGAAGGCGGCGCCGTCTTTCGCTCGCAATCGGAACCGGTATTCCACTGTTTCGCCGTGGATTTTTCGTCCGGTCTGCTGCCCGGATGCGATGGCCAGAAAATCCCTGGGAAGAACAATCGAGAGATCGGTTGCATCGGCGCGCTGCTCCCCCTTGGCGAATATGCGATTCGGCGCATGCAAGGTTGGGAACCAGTTGCCACCATCGAAAACGAAGGCGTCCGCCGCCATCATGGTTTCCGAGCCGACTCCCGCAGTCAAATCACATGCGATTTCGATTTCCCGTGTTTCGTGAGGGCGCCAGGTTGGCTCGAATGCGATTTGCGCGGTTTCTGTCAAACGTTCATCGGCGGGATGCTCTGTAATTTGAGCTTCCTTTCCGTCCACGGTGACGCGCAGGTTCTGCCGTCCGAGAAAATCCTTTTCCGGCACGGTCAGTTCCAGAGAAGTGAGCGGCGCGTTGCCGATGTTTTCCAGGTGATAGCGGCCTCGCAAATGGAGGAGCGGCTTGGGCTGGTCCGCGAAGCTCAACTCTACCGTTTCTTTTTCGATGCGGTAGCCGGGAGCGAGCGGAACGGCGCACGCGGAGATGCAGAGCGCTATCGCGGCGGCGATGACGGCGGCGAACCAGCGCGGCAATTTCTCGCACGCGTCGCGATTCAAGCTGGGATTTGAGTCCCGATTCAAGGTAGGAGGATTCTACCGAGCCTGCGCGAGCGGCGAAAGGCGGAAAATCTTTGCGCTAAAGCGGCGCGAAGTGGCTGAGGATTTGCGCGTCCGTCGCGCCATGCTTGCGATAGGAAATAATCGCGGACGCCTGCGAATCGGGGACGCCGCGGCGCGCCAGCTCCAGCAGTGTCAGCTCGCGGACGCCCGCGTTTTTCAGGTTCGCGAGCGACGCGCCGGCGAGAACCGGCTGGCCTGCCGCGCGATGCCGGGCAACTTCGAGGAGAATGGCGTCGGAAAGGCCGGCCAGACGCATGGCTTCCATTTCACCGGCGCTCAATCCCAGCTCATTTAGTTTCGCCAACTCGATAATCGTTTCTGCGCTCACCTGCGCGCGGAGCAAGCCCGCAATATCATCGCCCGCGTCGAACGGCTGGTTGCGGCCTCGATAAATCTGCACGGCCTGAACGCAGTTCGCATCGGAAAAGCCACCCTGCCGCGCGGTGGCCAGCTGGGCGACTTCCGGCTGGGTGATATTTAGCGCCGTCAATTGCTTGATGGTGTCGTAAGTCATCCCTGCAGAATCGAGCGGCTTAGTGTCCAGCGGCGGCACGGGATGGCAGCCGGCGACGCACAGCGCGCAGGCCAGCGTGATGACCAGCGCGGCGAGTGCAAACGGCCGGCGTACGCGGACAGCTCCGCGAATTGCGCCCGAGGGGCGCGTTCCCAGGATGTTCCCCATATAACAATTGTACGCGCGCCGTGACGTGGCGCGGCGGCGTGTCGCGGAAGGATTACCGGGTAGCCAACGCGGACAGGCTGTATCAGACGTTGTATACGCGTTCGATGTCGAATACGCCGGGGATGCGTTTGATGGCGGCGATGATGTGCTCGAGCTGCTTGCGGTCGCGGACGTCGAGCGCCACTTCGATGCGCGCGCGGGTATTGTCGTCGCCGCCGCTTTCAAAGCTGCGTATATTCGCGCCGGTATCGCTGATGATGTTGGAAATCCCGGCGATCATTCCCGGCCGGTCCTCGGTGAGGATGCGCAAGCGCACTGGAAATTCCGCCTGCGTGGAGGTAGCCCATTCGACGGCGATGCGGCGATCGGCTTCGTAGAGCAGATTTTCCACATTCGGACAGTTCTTGCTGTGGACGGCGATGCCGCGGCCGCGGGTGACATAACCGATGATGTCGTCGCCAAGAATGGGGTTGCAGCATTTCGAGCGATAGACCATCAAGTCGTCGTGGCCGCGCACCACGATGGCTGCGTCGTCCATGCCGAGCAAGCGCTTGACGGTGGAGGCAATTTTCGGCAGGGGTTCTTCGGGGGCCGCGCCCGCCACGGGCTTGCCGCTGGCCTTCGCCAGCACCTGCCGCGCGGACCATTTCCCGTAACCGAGATCGGCGTAGAGGTCCTCGACGCGCGAGCAGCCGTATTCGGCGGCCACGCGCAGCCACTCCTCCTCCGCAATTTTCTTCAGGCTTATACCCGCCTGCCGCGCTTCCTTCTCGAGCAGCTTGCGCCCGACATCGGTGGCCTCCTGACGCTCGTGCAGATGAATCCACTGGCGGATCTTGCTGCGCGCACGCGAAGTCTTGACGAACGAGAGCCAGTCGCGCGACGGCCCGTGTCCCTTCTGCGTGACGATATCAACTACGTCGCCATTGGCGACCACGTGGCGCAGCGGAACCATTTCTCCGTTCACCTTCGCGCCGGTGCACTGATGCCCGACCTCGGTGTGAACGGCGTAGGCAAAATCAATAGGCGTGGCGCCGCGCGGCAGGACGACTACGCGTCCCTTGGGCGTGAAGGTGTAAACCTCTTCGGGATACAAGTCCACGCGCAGAGTGGAGAGGAATTCGCTGGGCTCCTGCATCTCCTGCACCCACTCGATCAGGTGGCGCATCCAGACGATGCGCTGATCGTCGGCCGCCGTCGCGCCCTCGTGCCCGGCCTTGTATTTCCAGTGCGCGGCGACACCCTGTTCGGCGATGCGGTGCATCTCCTGGGTGCGTATCTGGACCTCGAAGGGCTGTCCGGAATGAATCACCGCGGTGTGCAGCGACTGGTAGAGGTTCGGGCGCGGCATGGCGATATAGTCCTTGAAGCGTCCGGGGACGGGCCGCCAGATCTGGTGGATGACGCCGAGCGCGGCGTAGCAATTCTTAACCGTGTCGGTGACCACGCGCACGGCCAGCAAATCGTAAATCTGGTCGAGATTGCGCTGCTGCTTCTGCACCTTCTGATGCACGGAGTAGAGACGCTTGATGCGCGCCTGAACTTCAGCGGGAATGCCGCTTTCGACCATTTTTTCGCGAATGGTTTCCTGGACTTCGGCGAGGAATTTGTCGAAGGTGTTCTGCTTGTTGGCGACTTTTTTCTGCAGCTCGAGAAACGCGTCGGTCTCGAGATATCGGAAGGCGAGGTCCTCGAGTTCGCCGCGGATCAAGCCCATGCCCAGGCGGTTGGCGACGGGCGCGTAGATATCGAGCGTTTCGCGGGCGATTCGCTGCTGGCGCTCGGGCGCGAGATATTCAAGCGTGCGCATGTTGTGCAAGCGATCGGCGAGTTTGACCATCACCACGCGGACGTCGTTGACCATGGCGAGGAGCATCTTGCGGACGTTTTCGGCCTGGCGGTCTTCCGGGGCGAGCAGGTCGAGCTTGCTGATCTTGGTGACGCCTTCGACCAGGCGCGCGACATCGGCGCCAAACTGTTCGGTGATTTTCTCGATGGGTTGTTTGGTGTCTTCGACAACATCATGGAGAAGCGCGGCGCAGAGCGAGGTTACGTCGAGCTTCATGTCCGCGAGCAAGTGGGCGACTTCGACGGGATGCGATAGATAGGGTTCGCCCGAGAGGCGGGTTTGCGACTTGTGCTGCTCGGCGGCGAAATCATAGGCGCGGCGAAGCAGGTCGAAATCATCGCCGGGACGATTCTTGCGGACCTTGTCCAGCAGCTCGGAGAAGCGCAAATCAACGGTGCGCCGCGCGGCTATGCTGATCAGAGGTTTGCTCGCCGGGTCCATTGCCAATTCCATTGTAATCCCGTTTAGAAAGGGAGTGATGAGTGACTCGTGATTCGTGACTCGTGTCCGATTAGCGGACTAATCAGCGGTTGAGATGGAACTGCCGGTGTGGCAAGAGGAATTCCGGCTCGCGCGCTGGGTCAACTGTCACCAGCGGTGCAGTGAGAAGCCGGCATCTCCGACAGATCGCCTGGCTGCAGCCAGCGTGTCCTGCAAGGGAGCGCGCTAATCGTTCTGTCGCTTGAGCCATGCGAAACCGGCCGTTGCTACAGAGGTGACCAGCAGGAGCATCGCGCCATTCACAAAAGTGAGGGGCGAGATGGGGTTGCCGCCGGTCTGGAGCAGCATATTGGACAGCCCGAAGATGTTGAGAACGCGCGTTACGATAGCGATTACAACGGAGGCCAACCCCAGCCAGTAGCTCCATCGCATAATGTGCTTTTCCATTCGGGTTCTCCTTGGTGCGAAGTTCGTTCGGGCCCAACGTCTTTCGAATTGCGTCATCGTACGCGCGTACCGGCTTGGACACAACAAACTTGCCATCCGAACGGCTCCTAAAGCTCGGGGAGGTCACCGAGGATGGTCAACTGCTGATTGACGCGCGAACGGAAGAGGACTGCGGACCTGCGCTATTGGCTCGGGTCCGCGGGCGGCGCTGCCGCCTTCTGTTTTGCCGCGCGAATTGCGGTCATGATCTCCGCGTCGCGTTCGCCCTCGGTGCAGAAATATTCGACCATGTCGCTGGTCGGGAGCAGGATTTCGGTAACCTGCACGGTGACCGGTTTCGTGAGCATGACCGGGTCGTCGACGGTGATGTCGATGTCCAGGTGGCCGAAATCGCGGCGGTGGAAGCGTTCTTGGATGTGCATGAACTCACTGTGCGGAAATCCGCCGGGGAGCCGCGTTCTGGTGTTGTATCCGTTCGAATCCACAATGAGGGTATCGCCGTCCCAGCGCCCGGTGGAGTAGCCCAGCCAGGAAGGAGAGGGGTCCTCGGCCAATTTGCGCCCGTCGGTGTGGATCTCGCGGAATGCGCCGTCTGCTTCATAGTAGATTCCCAGTTGCTTGGGAGTCTGGAAAATCGTGAGCGGCCGGTCGAAGAACCAGCGGTTCGGCATTCCAGTGGGCAGACAGTAGGAAAGCGGCGAGCGTTCGGCTCCGCCCTGGCTGGGCCGGACCATCGCGGCGCGCG
>Ga0210409_10006258_pt1 | contig 12407 bp, 12 predicted proteins | sample IncBWH17MmetaG_FD_161649 | JGI IMG/M metagenome (GOLD analysis project Ga0210409, IMG submission 161649) | Forest soil microbial communities from Barre Woods Harvard Forest LTER site, Petersham, Massachusetts, United States - Inc-BW-H-17-M | ecosystem: Environmental > Terrestrial > Soil >...
CCGGCGCCGTTGCGGCCGATGATGCCGACAACCTCTCCTTCCTTGATGCCAAATGAAACATCGCGCAGGGCCCAAAGCGTATCGGTAATTGCCGTTTCCCTGGTGAAAGGGTTTTTCAGCAAATCGGCCAGACGCTCGCGGAGCATTGTCTGCTGGTTGGCTTTCCCCAGCAGGTATTGCTTCGAAAGATGTTCTACGCGGATGGAATCTCTCATGCCTCTCCCTGCCCTAGTCTGGTACGCGCGAATCCGTATGCGTCTCGATCCATATTCCGGCTTAGGTGTTGCATCGATGTCGTAAGAGTTTCTTCCTCTAAATCCGGCCTAAATGATGTCGGCAAAGGTTTTTTCAGCCTTGCGAAAATAGAGAGTTCCGATGACAAAGAAGATGACCGAGGTACAAAACGATATCGTCAGGAAACCCCAATCCGCTTGCCGGTTGGGAAAAAGGCAAACTCTGAATCCTTCCATGACGGCGGTGAGGGGGTTCAACGCCAGCAAAATCCGCCAGCGTGGCGAAAGATAACTCAGCGGATAAAGAACCGGGCTGACCCACAGCCCCAACTGAGTCAGGAACGGGATGACATGCTTGATGTCACGGTAGCGGACGTTGAGCGCGGCAAACCACATGCTGATTCCCACGGTGACAATCAGCATTTCCAGGACGGCCAGAGGCCAGAACACGATTTTCCAGGTCGGCGCGATCCGGTAATACAACATCATCAGAACCAGGAAGGAAGACCCGACGCCAAAATCAAGCAGCGTGCTGAGCGCCGAGGATGCCGGCAGCAAGATCCGCGGAAAATAGATCTTCGTGATGAGCGGCGCATTGCTCACCAGGCTGTTCCCCGCCTGCCCCAGCGTGCTCGCAAAATATGTCCACGCAACGAGCGTCGTGTAAAAGAAAAGCGGATAAGGAATGCCGCCGCTGGGTATGTTGGCCATGCGCCCAAAGAAAAAAGTAAAAATGAGCATGGTAAAGAGCGGCTGGATGATGGCCCACGCCGCGCCAAAGATCGCTTGCTTGTAGCGTACCTTGACGTCGCGCCACGCGAGGAAATACAGCAGTTCGCGGAAATGCCACAGCTCTGCCGTCCACGCCCCTTTGTCCGCGCCGAACTCTTGCCGCGTTTGCGGGACTGTCGTAAATTGTTCCGGTTCCTGAATCACCATACTAGCTTCCGGCAATGGAAACCCTCCGCAAATCCGCCCGGGCTATTCGCCTCGATGCCCCGAATGCGTTGCAAACCCATGAACGTGTCCGTTGTGAACCACTGCTTCGTCCGCTGCGAGACGAACGAATTGCAGATGTATTTCGCCTTCCGCTCGCACGTCTCGCGATCCAGCCCGACAAAAAAATTGGGTACGCCCAAGTCACCATCGTACTTCGGAATCTCGTATTCCAGGATGAGGTGACTGCGAAACGAGTTCCAAGTCAGTTCACAGATCACCCGGTGGTCCTGGTGCAGATCGCGCCGAAAGTGCGTCAGAATCAGATCTGGTGTGAACTTTTTCTTCAACTTCTCGAATTCTCTCTTGATTTGCGCTTGTTGCGAAGGGAAAAGGGTGTCACGGTAATTGCGAATCACGACTTTCTTTTTCTTCGCCGGCGCCAGAAACAAATTCGCAGCCCGAGCCGCTTCCTTCTTGCGCACCGGAGTCGAGCTGAACACCACCCAATGGATTTCGACTTCCGGGTGCTCGCGCAGGAGGCGCAGAATTGTTCCGCCGCATCCAATCTCAATGTCATCGCAATGTGAACCCAGGCACAGGATCCGACGCAGGGGACGTTCCGCGGAGCCGAGTTGCAAATCAAGCATCGCGTCGGCTCGCCACGTAACCGGCAGGCTCGCCGGCTATTGATTTAGCAGGTTCGACTGTCGGAGCCGCAGCTTGCGCTCCGTTTGATTTCCAAACCACCCAGGGCGCATCACCTCGCGCGTACAAATCGTCCAACTGCTGTTTGTCCTTAAAGGTATCCATGGATGCGTAAAAGCCATTATGCTCATACGCCATCAACTGCTTTTCCTGGATCAGCCTCCGGAAAGGTTCCAGCACCAACTCTTCCCCTTCGCGCATGTATTTGAAAATATCCTGCTTGAGTACAAAGTAGCCGCTGTTGATCCGGAGTTCAGCATCGCGGATCGATTGAATGTCCTTCACGACCCCGTCGGGGCCTGCGGAAACCATGTGATAGGTCAAATTCGGCTTCGCGGAGACGAACGTTGCAATCTTGTCATGCTGCTGCGCAAAATCCACCAGTCTTGGAAGCTCCAGATCGGTCAATCCGTCCGCATAGTTTGCAAGGAATAGTTTCTCTCCCGCTAGATATTTCTCGACGGCCTTAAGCCGCTGCCCGATGTTCGAATGCATGCCCGTCTCAGCAAAAGTGATGTTCCAATCGTGGATGTCACTGTTGAAAAGCTGCAGGTCCTTGCCGCCCTTCGAAAGCGAAAAGTCGTTCGAAACACACTCGTCGTAATGCAGAAAATATTGTTTGATGGCGTCCGCGCGATACCCCAGACACAGGATGAAATCCTTGTGGCCAAAGTGTGCGTAGTACTTCATCACATGCCACAACACCGGGCGGTATCCGATCGGCACCATTGGCTTGGGAACGTTGTCCGAATATTCCCGCAACCGCATTCCCAGCCCGCCGCAAAATATGACGACTTTCATCTGCGTTACTCCTTCACATCGCAAAAACCAGACGAATCCACTGGTACGACGACGTCATACCGTTCGTAATCTATTTTTCGAACAGAACTGGCCTCACAACACCCCATTGCATTTTGCTGACTTGCCGCACTCATCGGTTGTGCATCACTCATGAACCTGCACCTCCGGAATCGGTACAACAAACTTTCCACCCCACTCGCGAATGAACGCATTCTGCCTGATGATTTCGTCTTTCAAATTCCACGGAAGGATCAGCAGAAAGTCCGGCTTCGTCTCCTGGATTCGTTCGGGCGGAAAAATCGGCACATGGGTCCCCGGCAAAAATCGCCCGTGCTTGTATGGATTCCGATCCACGGTGTACTCGAGAAAGTCCGTTCGAATCGCGCAGTAATTCAAAAGCGTATTGCCTTTACCAGGCGCTCCGTATCCGGCAATCTTTTTCCCATCACGTTTCGCGCCAATCAGAAATTCCAGCAGCTTCCGTTTTGTTTCTTTCACTTGCTCGGCAAAACGTGAATACGTCTCCAGTCGCGTGGTTCCGGCCGCTTCTTCCCGCGCGCGCAATTCAGTGACCCGCTCGCTCACCGGCTTCGAAGAATCTTCCGCATGCCGCCCATAAATCCGTAGCGAACCGCCGTGCGTTGGCAGCTCCTCGACATCAAACAACGTAACCCCATGAGCCGCGAAGATTTTCTCCACCGTCACAAACGAAAAATAGGAAAAATGTTCGTGATAGATTGTGTCGAACTGGTTTTCCTCCATCAGCCGCTGTAAATGCGGGAACTCCATGGTGATCACACCTGAGGGCTTCAGCAGGATCTTCATTCCAGCAACGAAATCATTTAGGTCCGGCACCTGCGCCAGAACGTTGTTTCCCAGAAGCAAATCCGCCTGCTTCCCTTCGCTAGCCAGCTCGTGCGCTGTCTCTCGGCCGAAAAACTTCACGAGCGATGGCACGCCCTTCTTCACCGCGACGGCCGCAACATTCGCTGCCGGCTCAATCCCCAACACCGGAACTCTTTTCTCCACGAAATACTGCAGCAAATATCCATCGTTGCTGGCCAGCTCCACCACAAAACTCTTTTCGCCGATTCCAAAACGCTCCACCATCCGGTCGGTGTACTTCTTCGCGTGCGCCAGCCACGAATCCGAATACGACGAAAAGTAGGCGTAGTCACTGAAAATGTGTTCCGGCGTGACGTACGCCTCCAACTGCACCAGAAAACAATTTCCGCAAACGTAGGCGTGCAGCGGATAAAACGCTTCCATCTGATTCAAATGGTCTCCTGGAAGGAAGCTCTCGCACAGTGGCGACATTCCCAGATCCACAAACGTGTGTTCGAGCTTAATTCCGCAGAATCGACAGCCGGATTGTTTCGTCGCAGTCATCAATGGTCCTGTTCGAACTCGATTCAGTGCATCACGTCAGGGCAACTACGCCCTCGTCGCTGTCTCCAACTCCTCGCGCTTTACAATCGGCGGCTGCATTTCATACATCGCAAAATACTCTTCTGGCAGGTGCGTCAAGTCCGTCCCACGCAGGTAATCGCCCATCGTCGTCCCCGTGCAAGCCGAGTCCACATTCGGAGCCCCGCGCCGCGCCGCCACGTCATCCAAATTCACTGTCCGAAAATCAATGCTGAAGCGCGTCTTCCCGGAGTTGTTCGGCACACTCGAATGCATCTGCGCGGCCGAAAACAGCAGCACGCCTCCCGGCGGCGCAATCACCCGGATCTGCGGATCCATCTCCATTGGCTCTTCCGGCTTCGGTTGTTTCCGCGTGTCCTGCTTCAGGAATTGAGCGGCATTCTGGCGGCTGGTGCGGTTCCATTCCGCGTAGTTGTATTCCGCGGAGCCGTTACGCACCGCCTGGCTCCAATACCGTGGATGAAACGCCATCGCATTTTCGGAAACGATCGGATAAATTGGCAGCCACCAGTTAATCTGGCACATCGGCGCGGAATACCACGTATCGCGATGCGGGTGAAACGCGTAGGCAATTCCCGAAGTCAGGAAATCATCGCTCGTCGAAGAGCGCATTCGCGGCACGTCAAAATACGTCTTCTCCAGGCTGAACCCGAGGTCTGTCAGCATTCCCTGAATGCATTTCTTCGATTCCGGGGCATGAATGAATTTCGGTTTCAGCTCGGAAAGAATCGCTGCGTACTTCTCCACGGGCAGATGAAACTGCGCCGTCTCCGGATCAAGCGGACGAAACGCCGCCTCCACCATCTTCCGGGCAAAGTCCACCAGCGCCAGCGAACTGGGCGTCGGTGAGTACACCAGCAGTTGCCCGCGATACAGCAGCTCTCGCTTCTTTTCCTCGGAGATCGGTGCATCAATAATGAGCGAATTCATGGTCCTGTCCTTTCCGCCGGCTTAACGCGCTGCCTGCGGCACTGACTTCAATTCCCTGCGCAACAATTTGTGTTCCTCGAGGGCCTCGGCAGCCTTCTGAATGGCGGCAAATTTCATCCCGGAGCGCTCCGCGACGTCCAGCAGTGAATTTTTTCCGTCCGACTGATTCAGCACCCACAGCATTGCCATTTCGCTGACTCCCGCGTCCGCTGTCCCGCCAACCATGCGGTACAACCCGCGCTTTCCGAGCTGCGGCTCGCACTTCGGATTCAGGTTTACGAACGTGGCGTTGTTTTCCAGCACCGAGAGGATTTCCAGGCTGACCGCCAGCGCTTCTCCCAGTTTATCGGCATGAACAAATTCCAGGTTGTCCGCCGAAGTGTGGTATTCCGGAAAGGTACCGTGCGGCGTGCGCGACAGCCGGCCCACGGAAAGATTAATTCCGGGTGAACAGTATTGCCGCTCATCGTAACCGTACGGCGAAAATTCGAGGATCTCGTGCGCTTGCCCGGAATGCTTCAGAACGTGCGCCGCAGCGCGGTCAATGTCGGCGCTGCCTTTAGGGCTTTTTTTGTAGTGCAGCGCTCCTGCATCGCCGACGCCGGTCAGCACTAGTCCATGCTTGATGTTCGCAAGCTTGTCTTCATTCTTCGCCAACCAGGTGATTGCCCCAATCGTTCCAGGAATGAAAAGAAAACGGTACGAATATCGTCGCGGAATGGACCTCAAACGTTGCGCAATTGAAACCGCCAGCGCAATACCTGAAAGATTGTCGTTGCACAAAGACGGATGGCAGGCATGACACGAGATCAACACTTCGTCCCGCGTCTCTCCCGGCAGAAAATATTCTCCGTAACTCAAATGCCCGTCTTCTAGCTTCGAATCGATGCAAACTTCGTACTCCTCATCCTTCATTGCCGCGCGCTGCTTCTCAGACAGGCAGAATCCCCAGCTCTCCTTGTAGTAGGACGTCCGGTAAGGAATCCAGTCCGGATGCGCGGGCAGCGTGAAGAGATGGTCTTTCAATTCCGCCAGCCACATCCGTTGCTGCACAGGCGCGCTGTAATTGACCACGTGCAAATTCGACTTCTCGAAATCAATCACCCGCTCGCCTTTCGCATTCTTCACGTACGCGTCGCGGATGTTCCATTCCCTCGGCACCGTCCAATCGAACACCTGCGTTCCCGTCCGAACTTCCCGGATATCAAGCGAAATCTGCCTCTGCAGCAGTCGGAGCGTTTCCCGCAGGCCATCGCCCGTGATGCTTCTGCATATCGGATAGAGCTCCGCGATCAAACGCATCATCGCCTGGCCCTGGGCCAGCGGATCGAAACCGTTTTGAAGTCCTTGGGTGCTCAATTCTTTCCGGCCATTCTCATGACACAAAGTCGGGGTAATTCCGGTCCCGTTCGATAATGATTCGTTCGCCCTTAGGCCATGCGATCCCAAAGGTCGGATCGTTCCAGCGCAGGCCTCGGGCATGTTCCGCTGAATAGCGCTGTGCCATCTGGTAGAAAACTTCGGTATCGTCCTGCAACGTCTGGAACCCGTGTGCGAAATCTTCCGGGATGTACAGCATCCTTCCGTTTTCCGCCGAGAGCTCCACGGCAAAGTGCTTCTTGAACGTCGCCGACGAAGGCCGCAAGTCGATGATGACGTCATAGATCGATCCCGATGTGCACCGCACCAGCTTTGCTTCTGCGAAGGGTGCGGCTTGGTAATGCATTCCTCGCAACGTCCCTTTCCGCTTATTGAAGGAAACGTTGCATTGCACCACTTCCGGTTTAAGGCCGTGCGCTTCGAATTCCTGCCGGCAGAATGTCCGTGCAAAAAAACCGCGCTCGTCCGACCGGCGTTCCATTTCGATGACGAATGCGCCGGCCAGCCTAGTCTCCGTGAAAATCAAGTCTCACCAGCCACTCGTCAGAAGCACTTTAGGAATCCTTCGCCTGCAGCACGTGCTGGGCTTCCGTTACCTGCCAGCGCAAATCAGAATTCAACCGCCCGGATGCCAGCAGTCCCTGGATGTGGTCAATGCGCTTGTAGCGCGGGCCTTCGAAGTCCTCGACACGCAGGTCCACCTTCTTGTACGCATCGTACAGTTCGCGCGCACCGCGCCGGGCGTCCCATTTCGGCTGAAACGCCGGTAGCGTCTTGGCAATGCGGCCGAAATCCGCGCGGTAGCAACGCTTGTCCGGTCCCGCATCCGCCGCGAATTCAATGGTGCATCCCGGAACCGTTTCCTTCACGATTTCCGCCAGGTCGCGAATCTGGTAATTCTCTTCGCTGCGGCCCACGTTGAACGCCTGGTTGTGAACCAGCTCGCGTGGCGCTTCGAGCGCCGCGAGGAATGCACGTGAAATGTCTTCGATGTGCACGATCGGCCGCCACGGTGTTCCATCGCTCTTGATGAACACCTTGCCTGTCGTCAGCGCCCACGCCGTCAGGTTGTTCAGCACCAAATCAAAGCGCAGCCGCGGCGAGACTCCATACGCCGTCGCGTTGCGTAGAAATACCGGGCTGAATTCCGGGCTCGCCAGTTGTGACACTTCCTGTTCCACGAGCACCTTCGAACGGCCGTATGGAGTAACCGGATTGAAATCCGCCGTCTCGTCCAGAATCTTGTCTCCCGCCGCGCCATACGTACTGCAGGACGAAGAGAACAGGTAGCGTTTAACTCCCACTTCTTTGGCGAGCCGCGCCAGTCGTACCGAAGCGTGGTGATTGATGTCGTACGTCAGGCTCGGATTCAGATTTCCGAGCGGATCGTTCGACAACCCCGCCAGGTGAATCACCGCCTCGAAGCCTCTCAGGTCCGCGGCCTCCACATCGCGCAAGTCCTTCGGAATCGATGGAAACTTCCGCGGTTCCTCCCCAAACGTGCATTGCTCGAATAGGTCGCTATCGAACCCCGTGACTTCATGCCCGGCATCCGCCAAAAAGGGTGCCATGACCGTCCCGATGTAGCCCGTATGTCCTGTAATCAATATCCGCATTCCGCTTTCCTGGTTTCTCGGGGCCTCATTCGCCTCGGAGATTTTAAGCCGCCAACTTCTCGCTCGCGCTCGATCGAACTGCCTTCTCGAAACAGGTTCGATTTATTCTACCGGTACCATGAGCTATAGGCAGACTGACACCCGCACTGTCCCTTCAATCATGCATGCAGCATGCCAGTGCGTGTCAATCACTATTGCTCTAATCTGTTGTAAAATAAGGGTTTGGCTAAGGCGCTGGGAAATCTCAAGAGGGCTCTAAACGACCTCGTCCGGCCCCTTTCCTGTTAGCGGCACCCATTTTCACTCGCTCGTCTGCCCGGCGGTCTCTCGGAAGCCCTGCTTCGCCTTAACTGTCACAGTAACAATACTATACGAGCGTTGGGCGGCGTCGTCACAACCTTAGAAGGTTTCGTTTGGGTTTCCTTGGTTCACAGGTAAGCTATTTGAAATCAACACTTACGCGACACTCCACAAGGAAAAGGCTGATTCTAAAGGGTTGCGCACTGACTAAGTCCTTGGAAGCAACATTTAGGAAGAACCAGGGTAGGAGGAGTCTCCGTGCCAGTGCGCCCTTCAAGCCGCAAGAGACTTACGGCTCGGAGCTTCCGGGTCTAAATTGCGACTGTCGACTCGCAGGGGACCAGCTGCTCGATGAGCGCGGCCAGGGGGCAAAACTCCACATCCCGGATCAGCCTCCTCAGCTTGGTCTCTGTACCACCCAGTCCAAAATAGTGCCGTGCCCGCGCTGAGAGGCTCCCGCGCATGCGGGGCTGATCCGGATCCAGTTCCCAGGGATGTATGTACACGCAAACCGGAAAGTTTTCTCGCTCATTCAAATGCCGGATCGCCCACCGCGTATACCGGTAAGGCAGTAATCGCAGGTAAGCGCCGCCGCCGATTGGTGACCTCTTCGATCCGAACGTGAGTGTAGGCATTGGAAACTCGAGAATCCGCCCGCTCGCGGTGTTAATCCAGTAAGGAGTTCGAGGAGCATCGGAAATCCCGTAAGACGGATGTTCCACGGGGAAAACGCTCGAATCGTATTGAAACCCTTCTTCAGCGAGTATCTCCAACGCCCACAAGGATTTCTTGACGACGGAAAAGCTCGGAGCCCGGTATCCGGCCACCTGCTTTCCTGTCGCATCCTCGATGGCTGCTTTGGCGCGGCGCGTGTCCTCGCGGAATTCTTGCGGGGTCAGATCGAAGACGCGCCGGTGCAGCAAGCTGTGGCATGCGATTTCATGCCCTGCGGCGGCGACTCTCGCTACAATCTCCGGCTTCTTCTCTGCCACCCACCCGAGAACGAAAAACGTGGCAAGACAGTTGTACTCTGCCAGCAGGTCCAGAAGCCTGTCCGTGTTTTCCACAACGCGGCTCGGATACGAATCCCACTCTTGCAGGCGCACTCTTCCGGCGAAGGCGCTAACATGAAAATAGTCCTCAAGATCTACGGTGAGAGCGTTTTTCATCTAATCTGGCTAGAGTCCTGCGCTAGGCTCCTCTTTTTGGCGCGCCACAGACCATTCAGCTACTGCAAATAGGTTGTCAAGCAAGGAGCAGTGCAATCGCCCTTCCATCTGGCAGGTCGGAACCTGCTGGTCCCGTAAGTAGATGAAAACACACACGATACTTCAATTATGCCCGCTTCTATGACGAAGAATTGGTGAAACATATCGAGCTCCCGGGATAAAGACAAGAAAACAACTTCCCTACTTGGCTTGCTGAACTTGAATTGAGAAACTGGTCGCCAGGACGCTTCGGAACACCGGCCTAGTCAAGGCTGAGTCCGAATATGCTAGGCTCGCTTGTGCGGAACAAGAAGGTTTGGTGTTCCTGCCATTTGGAAATTCAGGAAAAACAACGCCCGATTGAATTTGGAGTCCTTCGGGGAAAAATCCGGATCCTATGGTTTGCCCTTGCGAATCCTGACGTTCACAGCTCTCTATCCCAACAAGGTCAATCCCCTCCAGGGAATTTTCATCCATCAGCGCGTGAAGCATCTCGCGCGCCGCCCCGGCAACTCCGTGGAAGTCATCGCGCCGATTCCTTACTTTCCGCCCTGGCTGCCCCTTTCGCGTTGGCAAAAATTCAGCCAGATTCCACGCGAGGAAGAAATCGACGGCATTCGCATCCACCACCCTCGCTATCTGCTTCTCCCGGGAATCAGCATGCCCGCGCATGGCCTGCTGATGTATATGGGAACCATGGCTCTCGCCCGGCGATTGCACCGCGAAAAGCCATTCCACTGCATAGATGCGCACTTCTTGTATCCCGATGGCTTCGCCGCCGTTCGCCTTGGCAGAAAATTGGGCCCGCCCGTAGTCGTCTCCGCACGCGGCACGGATATTAATCTCTACCCATCGTTTCGACTCATTCGCCCGATGTTGCGATGGACTTTGACTAACGCCGCCGGCGTCATCGCGGTCTCCGCCGATTTGAAAAATAAAATGATTGCTCTCGGTGTTCCCGAATCAAAAATTCAAGTCATCCCCAATGGCGTGGACGCCGAGCGCTTTGGTCCGCTTGACGCAAGATCGGCCCGCAAGCAACTGGGTCTTCCTGAGGAAGCTCCCATCGTCGTTTCTGTTGGCTCGCTGATCGAACCCAAAGGGCATCATCTGCTGATTGCAGCCGTCGCAAAGCTTTCGGAGCGTTTCCCGAAGCTCCGTTTGTACGTAATCGGCGAGGGCGTTTATCGCACCGAATTAGAAGAACTAGTGCGAGAAAAGAAATTGCAAGATCGTGTCTTGTTGCCGGGCAGTCGCCCAAATGAAGAGCTGAGCCTATGGTTCGGCGCCGCGAATCTTAGCTGTCTGGTCAGTTCACGCGAAGGCTGGCCCAATGTGATTTCAGAATCACTTGCCTGCGGCACACCTGTTTTGGCCACTCGCGTGGGTGGAATTCCAGAAATTATCCGCTCTGCCGAACTCGGGATCTTTGTTGAACGCGATGCCGATTCGATTGCGGCGGGACTGGAACAAGCATTAGCCAAGACTTGGAATCGAGATGAAATCGTGAGGCACTCCCGATCGCGCAGTTGGGATACGGTTGCGGAGGAAGTTGAAATGTTTCTCGGAGCGAAAGTCCGGCAATAGCGGGAACGAGCCGTGACAATCATCTCAGTGCGGCGGAGGAAATCGCTTTCTTTCGCCACGGCCTCGCTGATTTCCAGAACGGCAAAAAAACTGAATAGCAAACAATCTTGACGAACTCGGACAACACCGCCTTGCTTGTTGAAGCCTCGTTCCACCAGTTCTGCTGGTTTGGCATTGCGCTTTCTTCCGGTGCGGCGAGAAAATTGGTTCTTATCTTTTGTGGCAGCAGCATGCGGCAACAAATCCGCAAACGCCGCAGGTGTGCGGCACTGCTGACGATGAGCAGCGATGAAATTGCAGGATGCTCTCGAACCCAATCTGCCAACGCATCGATTTCGCTCAGCGTGCCGAGCACCCTTACGGGGATGCGCTGCACCGCGAATTGTTGGCCTTCAAACAAAACAAAGAAATGGCGTTGCGGCGGAGGAATGTTCTGCGCCACCTGCAATAAATCGATAGTCGGCGGCAAGCCCAACTCCGGAAAGCGGCGAATCTCAAATCTCCCGACGCTGAACAAAAGACGCGGCGCCATTCCCTGTTCAAAAAGCTGGATCGCGAAGACCTTCCGGCTTTTGTGACCGGCGAGAGCAAAGATAGCATCGGCGCGCGCCGGAGAATCAGCGCGAACCAGCCAATCCAATAGGAATTGCAGCATCAGCGATGGCGCATCGCGAAATCGTAGACGTCCAGGTAGCGTTTGGCGAGAAAGCTCCAGTCTTTCTCACGCAAGATGAATTCCCGGGCTTCTTCTCCCAGTCTGCTGCGCAAACCAGCTTCCGCCAGAAGCCTTCTGGCCTGCAGGCAGAAATCCTCCACGTTATCCGCGCGATACAGGACGCCAGTCTTTTCCGGCTCGACCAGTTCGCGAATCCCGCCCACGTCGCTTCCAAGAACGGCCTTCCCCAGCGCCATGGCCTCGAGTGGTTTGAGTGGGGTAACCAGTTCTGTGAGCCGCTCGCTGTGCCGTGGATACACCAGGACATCCATCACGGAATAATAACGCTCTACCTGGTCGTGGGGTACGCGGCCAACTAAGGATACGTAACTTCCAGCCGTGCACTCCTGAATTGCCTTTTTGATTTCGCCTTCATCCGCGCCGCCCCCGACGATCACCAGGTTGAAGTCGGTTCCACTCTTCCGCAACTCGGACGCCGCCCTAACCATCCAGGCGATACCCTCCCAAGGAAAGAAAGTGCCGACAAATCCGAGCGTGTGACCTTCTTTCAAGCCCAAGTTCGCGGCAAGAGCAGCATCTCGAGGTTGCGGGGAAAATCGCGAAG
>Ga0210409_10006259_pt1 | contig 12405 bp, 11 predicted proteins | sample IncBWH17MmetaG_FD_161649 | JGI IMG/M metagenome (GOLD analysis project Ga0210409, IMG submission 161649) | Forest soil microbial communities from Barre Woods Harvard Forest LTER site, Petersham, Massachusetts, United States - Inc-BW-H-17-M | ecosystem: Environmental > Terrestrial > Soil >...
ATGGTATCTGGATCAGAATGACATAGCCAAGCAATTCGGCGATGGGCACGAAGATACCAACGATGACGACCCACCTCCACGGCCGGGACGGACGCCACGCCCCGAGGATCATGCACGGAGCGAGCACCAGCAAGGCTGTGAACAGAAGATCTCCCAGCTTGATGTCCACCCACCCGGCAAACATTCCCGCCGCCGCTGCCGCCACGTAGAAGCCCACGTCCTGAATTCCGCGCGGCCCTTCGTCGGGAAGCACGCGTCCCCAAGCAGTCGTCATTTTAGCTGCCTAACCCCCAACCGCTAATACTGGTAAAAACCCCTGCCGCTCTTGCGCCCCAGCCAACCTGCATCCACCATCTTGATCAGCAGCGGACAGGGACGATACTTCGGATCGCCGAGGCCTGCCTGCAGCACTCGCATGATGTCGAGACACACATCCAGCCCGATGAAATCCGCGAGCGTCAACGGTCCCATTGGATGCGCCATCCCCAGCTTGAATACCTCATCAACCGCCTCTGCCGTCGCGACGCCATCCATCACGGTGAACATCGCTTCGTTCAGCAAGGGCATCAGTACGCGGTTGGAGACAAAACCCGGCGCGTCGTTCACCTCGACCGGTGTCTTGTCGAGCGCGGTCGCCAGATCACGCACCGTTTCAAAAGTCGCTTGCGAGGTCGCCAGTCCACGAATCACCTCCACCAACTTCATCACCGGGACCGGATTGAAGAAATGCATGCCAATCACTTTATCCGGCCGCTTCGTAAGGGCAGCCAGCTTGGTGATTGAAATCGACGAAGTGTTCGACGCGAGAATGATCTCAGGCCGCGCGATGCGATCGAGATCCCGGAAAATCTCCGCCTTGATGTCGAACTTTTCCGTAGCGGCTTCGACGATCAGATCACTTTCAGCAAGCTTCGCCCTATCAAGCACGGGCTTGATCCTCTCCAGCGCCGATTTCTCCTGCTCGGAAGTGATCTTCCCCTTGCCGGTTTCGCGGCCCAGATTTTTGGCGATGCCGTCGAGAGCGCGATCCAGAAATCGCTGCTCGACGTCGTACAAGATCACTGCGTAGCCACTGCGCGCAAACACATGGGCGATGCCGTTGCCCATTGTGCCCGCACCAACGACTCCGACTTGCCTGATCTGCATGAAGACCGTCCCGGCCAGATTGTGGGTGAACGGAAAGTCTAGCAGAACGGCAATATTTTCAGTTCTGGCAGCGCGAGCAGAATCCCTTCGAGTTCTGCTTTCCGAGGCCTCGCGTGTTCCAGCTTCGCAGTTTGCGGGGTTGGCTGATTTTCGTCGCGTACTGTACGGTTTTAGATTTTTGGGTCGCACTCGAGTGCATGACGCACCGGCTTGAAGAAGTTGCGCCGTTAAACACGGCTGCTCTCGAAAAGTTGCGCACCCGTATAAACACTGGCTCTACGACTCCTCTCGTTTTTGGATGTCGAGATTTTCAACACGGGAGCAAGGCATCGTCCGCCCAAACAACCTGCATCCCACCTGATCAGGTACCGGATTTATGGAAGCCCGGATCGGAGGCAACTATGCGGCGACAACTCAGAACGGTGGCGATGGCAGTTTCCCTTTTCGTGGCGCTCGGAACTTTCACCGTGGCGCAGGACTATGACGACTACAACCGAGGCGGCGGCAATCAGGCGCGTCAGTATGGCTACGACAACGGCTTTCGCGACGGCCAGCGCCGCGGCCAGCACGAAGGCCGCGAAAATGATCCGTACGATTACCACACACCCGACTGGCGACAAGCAACGCACGGTTACAAAAACTGGATGGGTCCCATCGGTGCCTTTCAGAACGGCTATCAGCAGGGTTACGTCGAAGGCTTCCGTTCCGGTTTCAGCAGTGAGCGTGCAGGCTGGCGGGGAGATGGCGATCGCGACGGTGACTATCGTGGCAACCGCTTCTATGGCTCCGACAATCGCCTCGCGTACAACACCGGCTATCAGGACGGCGCGTCCGTTGCTCGTGACGACATGTACAAAAACAAGTCCTTCAATCCGGAACCGCGCGGACGCTATGACGACCGCGATCACGGGTACCGGCGCGAGTACGGCGATAAAAACTTATATCGCTCGCAGTACACTGAGGGATACCGCGCAGGCTACCAGTCGGCTTTCGACCGGAGATACTGACCAGTCGTCAGTCATCTGTCGTCAGTCTTCAGAGGTCGGTCGTCAGTCTTCAGGGGTCGGTCGTCAGCGATCTGCCCGTCTGAAGCGAGTGAAGCGCGTGAATGACGATGGAGGGACGCGCGTCCATTCCCGTAACCTCTGAGTGATCACGGAGCGATGGGCATTCTGCCCGTCGACGTGCCACAAAACAAAAGCCGCCGGATTCATTCCGGCGGCTAGCTGCCTGCAAACGAATCTCCGATCGCCTGACGTAGCGCCGCCGTCCCGGCGGCTGTCTGGGGGGCGTCTCGCCCGCCGCCATCTCTAACAGTTCCTGCGCCTACCGCGAGCGCCCGACTTACTGTGTTGCAGTCTTGCCCTCTCTCGCGGCAGCTTCCAAGCGGTTGTTCGCCTTCGCCCACGCGTTCTGTGCGCGGTCAACATCCACTTCCGGATCGCCCCCCGTCAATCGCTTCTCGGCGCGCTCCTTCGCTTTCAGTGCCCGCGTGCAGTCGACATCTTCGCCACGCTCGGCGGTTTCCGCAAGGATGGTCACTTTGTCAGGAAGTACCTCGGCGAAGCCCCATGCAACGCAGAGATAGTGCGTTTCACTACCAGTCCGGTAGCTGATCTGGCCGACCGCGAGTTCGGTAATTAGCGGTGCGTGCCCCGGCAGGATGCCCAGATACCCGTTCTTCCCGGGAATCTGCATCTCCTCCGCCGTGTCCTTCACCACCAGCTTGTCCGGGGTGACGATTTCGAGTTGGAATGAATCAGCCATCAGTCGCCAGTCATCAGTCGTCAGCCCCACCTCGTCGGTCCGCTCTTGCTGACGACCAACGACTGAAGACTGACGACTGCCTTACGCCGCCGCCTTCATCTTCTCGGCAGCTTCGAGCACTTCATCGATTGTGCCCTTCATATAAAACGCCTGCTCCGGGATGTCGTCGTACTTGCCCGCGACGATGTCGCCGAATCCCTTCACGGTATCGGCCACCTTCACATAACGTCCCGGTGATCCGGTAAACTGCTCGGCCACGTGGAACGGCTGCGACAGGAAGCGCTGGATCTTCCTCGCCCGCGCCACCGTCACTTTCTGGTCTTCGCTGAGTTCGTCGATGCCGAGAATCGCGATGATGTCCTGCAGATCTTTATAGGTCTGCAGGGTCTTCTTCACCTGCTGCGCGACATCGTAGTGTTCCTGACCCACGATGCGCGGATCAAGAATGCGCGATGTCGAGGCCAGCGGATCGACCGCCGGATAAATTCCGATCTCCGTCAGGGCGCGCGAAAGCACGGTGGTCGCGTCCAGGTGCGCAAACGTCGTTGCTGGCGCCGGATCCGTCAAGTCGTCGGCAGGCACGTAAATCGCCTGCACCGACGTGACCGAACCTTTTTTCGTCGAGGTGATCCTCTCCTGCAACTCGCCCATTTCCGTCGCCAGGTTCGGCTGATAGCCCACCGCGCTTGGCATGCGGCCGAGTAGGGCCGAAACTTCCGATCCTGCCTGCGTGAAGCGGAAGATGTTGTCGATGAACAGCAGCGTATCGGCGCCTTCCTTGTCGCGGAAGTACTCCGCCACGGTGAGGCCGGTCAGGGCCACGCGAAGACGCGCACCAGGCGGCTCCGTCATCTGTCCGTAGATCAATGCGGCTTTCGATTTCGAAGGATCGCCCGGCCTGATGACTCCCGATTCGCTCATTTCGAGCCACAGATCATTGCCTTCGCGCGTGCGCTCGCCAACCCCTGCGAACACGGAGAATCCGCCGTGCTGCTTGGCGACGTTGTTAATGAGTTCCTGAATGAATACGGTCTTGCCCACGCCCGCGCCGCCGAACAACCCGATCTTGCCGCCCTTCAAGAACGGCTGGATCAAGTCCACGACCTTCACGCCGGTTTCAAACATCTCTGCCGTGGTCGCCTGCTCGTCAAAGGCGGGAGCCGGGCGGTGAATCGGCATGCGTTCTTTGTACTCGATGGGACCGAGTTGATCGACCGGCTCCCCGATCACGTTCATCACCCGACCCAGCGTGCCATGTCCCACGGGGACAGAGATTGGGCCCCCAAGGTCGATGGCCTTCATCCCGCGCACCATGCCGTCGGTGGCTTCCATGGCGATGCAGCGCGCCCGCCCCTCGCCAAGGTGCTGCTGCACTTCGAGGACGACGTTGATCTTCTGCGGCACGTTGAAACCGTCGCTGACCACCCGCAACGCCTGATAAATCGGGGGCAGCCCCGCCTCGGAGAACTGCACGTCCACCGCCGGTCCTGCAATCTGTATTACGTGTCCAATATTCTCTGCCATGAAATTCAGCTCTCAGTCCGTAACTTTTAGCGTTCGCAATCAGCGCTTCGCAATCGGCATTCGGCCCTTCGCACTTCGTCTCAGACCGTTGATTGGCTGAATGCGGGGTGCTCTACTGCGCTGCCGCCGCACCGCTCACGATCTCAATAATCTCTTTCGTGATCTTCGCCTGGCGGGCGCGATTCATCGCCAGTGTCAGCGAATCGATCATATCCGTGGCATTGTTCGTCGCCGATTCCATCGCAGTCATGCGCGCAGCGTGCTCCGCCGCCACCGACTCCAGTAACGCATGGAAAATCTGGATGCCCACATATTTCGGCAGCAGATCGTTAAACAGCTCTCCGGGCGACTGTTCATAGATGTAATCCACCGGCGCGGTGGCAAACTTCGCCGCCACGGAGTCGATTTCGCGCCCCTCGGTCGAACGCATGCCCACACCCGCTGAGATCGCAGCTTTCTGTGCTTCTTCTTTTTCTTTCTGCGTCAGTTCGCGCGCGACCTGCTGCTGGGTTTTACCGATCTCCACGATCGGCAAAACTCTCTCGACCACCAGCCGTTGCTGAATCACCGACTTGAATTCGTTATAGATCAGGTACACCGCGTCGATCTCTTCCTTGGCATAGCGCTCGATGACCCGCTCCGCAACTTCGGTCGCCAGCGCATGATCGACCTTATTGAATACACCGACTCGCTCACCGATGATCGTGATTCGGGCTGCTATCGCCGACTCTGCCGTCCGCGGTTCGGCCATCGGGAAACGGCGCCGCAGGAAGTCACGCCCCTTGCGCCCGACCGTCTGGATCTCGATATTCTTGCCGGACTTTTCGCCCAGGAACTGCATCGCTGCCTTCAGGATATTTGTATTGAAAGCACCCGCCAGTCCCTTATCGCCGGTCACCACGATTAACAAAACATTCTGCTCCGGGCGCTGCGCCAGCAACGGATGGCGCGGTTCGCCTGTCTCGGGATCGTAGATCTCCGCACGCGAAACCAGCGACTTCAGCACATTCGTCAGCATCTGTGCGTAAGGTCGCGCCGCCAGGGCCCGATCCTGCGCGCGTCGCAGCTTCGCCGCCGAGACCATCTTCATGGCCTTGGTAATTTGCCGCGTGTTGATCACGCTGCGAATGCGTCGCTTGATGTCAAGAATGTTTGCCATAGAGAAGCAGCTACTAGCTCTCAGCTTTTTAGCGGTCAGCTTTTTAGCCGTCAGCTTTTAGCCACACAGCAGGTACAGCCGGCTGAGGGCTGAGGGCTGACAGCCGATCTATTTCTTCCTTGTCGCCACGAACTGCTCTTTGAATTCCGAGATCACCTTCTTCATCTCGGCCTTCAATCCATCATCAAGAATCTTCTTTTCCATGATCGTGCGTAACAGGCCGGGATTGGCCGTATCGACATACTTGTAAAGCTCGAGTTCAAACCCACGCACCTGCTCCACCGGCAGATCGTCCAGAAATCCGTTTGTGCCGGCGAACACAATCAGAATCTGCTTCGAGAACGGCAACGGCGAGAACTGTCCCTGCTTCAGGATTTCCACCAGCCGGCTGCCGCGGTTCAGCTGATTCTGGGTTGCCTTGTCGAGGTCGCTTCCGAACTGTGCAAAGGCTGCCAACTCGCGATACTGCGCGAGTTCCAGCTTGAGGGATCCGGCAACCTGCCGCATCGCTTTGATCTGCGCGCTGCCGCCCACGCGGCTTACCGAGATACCGACGTTGACCGCCGGCCGCACGCCGGAATTGAACAGATCGGTCTCAAGGAAGATCTGCCCGTCGGTAATCGAAATCACGTTGGTCGGGATGTAGGCCGAAACGTCGCCCGCTTGCGTCTCGATGACCGGCAATGCAGTCAACGATCCGCCGCCCATCTTGTCGCTCAACTTGGCGGCGCGTTCCAACAGCCGTGAGTGGAGGTAGAACACATCTCCGGGATAAGCCTCGCGTCCCGGCGGCCGCCGTAGCAGCAGCGATATTTCGCGATAGGAAGCCGCGTGCTTCGAGAGATCGTCGTAGATCACCAGCGCGTGCCGCTTGTTGTCGCGGAAGTACTCGCCCATTGCGCACGCCGCATAGGGCGAGATGTACTGCATGGGCGCCGGTTCCGAAGCCGAAGCCGCCACCACGATGGTGTATTCCATGGCGCCGGCATCTTCCAGGATTTTCACCACCTGCGCGATCGACGAGCGTTTCTGCCCGATCGCGTTGTAAATGCAAATCAGGTCGTTGCCCTTGCTGTTGATGATGGTGTCGAGCGCAATCGCGGTTTTGCCGGTCTGGCGGTCGCCGATGATCAACTCACGCTGGCCCCGGCCGATCGGAATCATCGAGTCGATGGCCTTCAATCCAGTCGCCATCGGCTCGCGCACCGGCTGGCGGTCAACGACGCCCGGAGCAATACGCTCCAGCGCGATGAACTCTTTCGTGGCAATCGGCCCCTTGTCATCAATGGGCTGGCCGAGCGAATTGACCACCCGGCCCACCAATGCCTCGCCCACCGGCACGCTCATGATGCGCCCGGTCCGCTTCACCTCGTCGCCTTCGCGGATCTCGGTGTACTCGCCGAGCAGCACCACGCCCACCTGGTCTTCTTCCAGGTTCATGGCGAGCCCCGCCACGCCGTGTGGGAACTGCAGCAGTTCCCCGGCCATTACTTTGTCGAGGCCATACACCCGGGCAATCCCGTCGCCCAGCGTGATAACCGTTCCAACCTCGTCCACGGCGATCTTGGTTTCGTAGTTCTCGATCTGCTCGCGGATCAGTTGCGATATTTCGTCTGCCTTGATTTGTGCCATAGAAAATCAGCTCTTAGCTGCTAGCATTTGGCCCTTGCTCTTAGCCAGCGCGTTCTAGTCTGTTACCACAACGGCCGGCATCTGTGCGGTCCTTGCTTTTACGAACTTTCGCCTTACGAACTTCTTCAAACCGATTCTCTGCCCGAACTCGCCGCTTTCTTTGCGAACTTTGCGGTCAAAAGCCTTCACACCACTAGCACTGCTACCCGTTCAGCCATAGCTGCAAGCCATCAGCTACGGGCTATTAGCGATCTGTTCCCGGATTCTTTGCAACTGCCCGAGCACTGAACCATCGTAGATTGTGCTGCCCACCCGCACAATCGCGCCCCCGAGAATTCCATTGTCGCGAGCATAGCGCGCCCGAACCTTCTTCCCGGTAAGCCGCTCAACCTGCGCCTCTAGCGTGCGCTTTTCTGATTCACTCAGATCTCGCGCACTGGTAATCAGCGCCTCCGCAAAACCAAGGCGCGCATCCAGTTCGTGCCCGAGTTGCTCCACGATCGCGTCGAAGAAATGCATCCGCCGGTGATCGATTAAGACGGCGACGAAATTCCGTACCGCGCGCGAAAAGCCTTCGCGCTGCGTGATCGCATCGAGAACTCCGTGCTTCTGTTCCGCCGTAATTGCCGGATTCTCCCAAACGCGCCGCAAATCTGGATTGCCCTTCAGCAATCCGGTCAATGCATGCAGTTCCTGAAGCGCCTTCGCCCCGTCCAGTCGCTTCTCGAACACGACGTCGGCAAATGCACGCGCGTAAACTCGGGTAACGGACGCCATGGGTTAATTCTTGCTTTCTCCAGCGCTGTCGGCGCTCGTGAGCCGGTCTGAAAAACTGCGCACCAGCGACAAATCAGTCGCCGGATCCACGTGAATCTGCTTCTTCGCCAGCGAAATCGCCAGGTCCGCGGCGTAGCTGGTTAGATCTCGACGGGCCGCCTTCGCCGCTGCCGCAATTTCCTGCTCCGCCGACTCTACGATCTTGCGCCCATCTTCTTCCGCAGTTGCCTTGATGCGTGCTTCTTCCGCCGCGAGGTCGGACTCTCCGGCGGCCTTCATGGCATTGATTTCATCGCCCAGCCGAGCCAGGCGGGCTTCTACGCCCGCCAGTCGACGGTTCGCGTCTTCACTCGCACGCCTAGCTTCTTCCATCGCCTGCTGGATCGCCGCCGTCCGCGCTCGAAACGCTCCCGGCATGTACTTCCGCCCAGCCCAGAACAGCACCACAGCAATCACAAGGAAGTTCAGCAACACCGCCAGCCAGTAAGCGTGCTGCAGGCTAAGGCCGGTGATCCGCGCCAGAAAAACGACTGACGGAGAGCTCTTGAAAGCAGCCGTGTCATTCTCTTCGCCGGCAGCTTCCCGCGTCTCTCTCGCCAATTGTTGGCCGAAACCGGGATTCTCGCGCTGTTTGACTTGCTGTTTCGAAGGTGCCTCCCTTGGGGGCGGCTGGGAAGGCGTGCTCTGCCCGGCGTCCTGCGCATAGGACAAGAGCGTGAGTGACACTAACGCGCCGGCCATAAGCGCTACTAATCGGACGCTCGATCCAAAGCTTGCCTTCGATTTCATCGAGCTTCACCCACTCCACTCTCGGCCGTTACCGGGCGAAGGACCGTACGCACAATTTCGGTCGCCAGACGCACCGACTCGGCTTGCAGACTATCCTGGGCTGCAATCTTGTCGCGCTCAATCGCCTCGCGTGCCTGCTTCACCTGCTCCTGCGCCCTCGACCGGGCCTGCGCTACCGCAGTCGCTCTCGCCTGTAACGCGGCCTGTCGCCGCGCATCCTGGGCTTTGAACAAGGCCACTCGCGCCTCGCGCAGTTTCTGCTCGTATTGCGCGGTACTGGCCTCGGCAGCCGCCACGTCCGCCCGCGCTTTTTCGATCGCACCCTCGGTTTTCGCTCGTCGCTCGGCGAGCACTTTCGACAGAGGTTTGTGGACCACGACCGAATAGATTGCGTAAAGGAGGACCAGCATGATGATGGTCGGAATCGAACCGAGCAGTAATTCGCCTAGTTGGCGGAGTGTCTCGTCCATGGCTTAGCTGATAGAACCGGAAGAAAGAGGGCTATAAAACTTCTAAATATAACATCCTACTAGGCTTTCGTCAACGAAAGTGGCGCGGATACGGCTCATTTTGCGACCAAAATCGGGAAAAAAATTCCCTTGGCCAAGTAGTCTTTTTGGGCACCCCTCACTAAAATCTTGACATCCTCCCAAACCGGACTAACATTGAAACATCACCTCCGATCCAATTCAGGATCGAATGGGCCGGCAGCCAAGAAAAGTCACCGCTTTTTGGCTATCGGCCCATTTAAATTTTGGCTGGTAGCTCTTGGCACGTAGCTCTTGGCCTACCTTCCTAAATTTAGCGATCCCCCAGTAGCCATCAGCGATCAGCACCGAGCTACTTCACCACCCATTCCTTGACTCTTCTCACCACCGATTCCGGCGCTTCCGCCTCCATCTCCACCAGGCCGTCCCGATATTCACGCGAATAAATTCGCGATCGCGCCGCCAACATTGCCAGAACCTTCCCCTCTTTTTGTGGAATGCTCAGTCGCACCCGGCTAACGGGATCCTCTTGGAGCACCTGGTCGATCCGCTCCAGCACCGTCGCGATCCCCACGCCTCGCACGGCGGAGACGTGGACGGTCTGCGCATCGTCCCGCAGCGCCTCCCGCTGCTTGGGCTCGAGTAAATCGATCTTGTTCATGACATGCAGCCGTGGTTTCTTCTCGGCCTCGAGTTCCTTCAGCACAAGCTCCACCTGCGCATCCTGCTCGGCGGTGAGCGGACTCCCCGCATCCGACACATGCAAAATCAACGCCGCCCGCTGGACCTCTTCGAGCGTGGCCCGAAACGCCGACACCAGCGTGTGCGGCAGGTTGCGGATAAAACCCACGGTATCGGACAGCAGCACCTTCCTTCGCGAGGGCAATTCCACTCCGCGAATCGTCGGGTCGAGCGTCGCAAACATCTTCGACGACGCCAGCACCTGCGCTTGCGTCAAGGCATTAAAAAGTGTCGACTTCCCGGCGTTGGTGTAGCCCACCAGCGCCACCGTGGCAACCGGAACCGATTCGCGACGCTGCCGCTGCTGGGCGCGAATCCGCCGCACATTCTCGATCTGTTCTTTGACGTGACGAATGCGCCGGTAGATCTTCCGCCGATCGGTTTCAAGCTGGGTTTCGCCGGGACCTCTCGTGCCGATGCCGCCACCAAGTTGCGACATTTCCACGCCGCGCCCAGCCAGACGAGGCAACATGTATTCCAGTTGTGCCAGCTCCACTTGCAGTTGGCCTTCACGCGTCTTTGCGTGGCGCGCAAAAATGTCGAGGATGAGCTGCGTGCGGTCAATCACGCGCTTGTGCAGGATTCTCTCAATATTTCTTTGCTGGGACGGAGAGAGGTCGTGATCGAAAAGAATGAGATCGGCGTCGACCGACGCCGCTGCACCCTCGATCTCCTCGAGCTTGCCTGCCCCAATCAGCGTCGCCGGATCGGGGCGATCGCGCCGCTGCAGGATCTCGCCCACCACCGTCGCTCCGGCGCTCGTCGCAAGAGTTCGCAACTCGTCGAGCGACTCGTCCGCGCTGAACTCCGGCATGGACGGCGGTTTGCCGCCCGCCGACACACTGGTGGCTGCGTCGCGCGCCGCCTGTGCCCCCGACGTGAGCGAGCGCTTGCCGGCATTGCGCGTACGAAAACGATAATCGAGACCCACAAGGAACGCTCGTTCCCCGGAATCTCGATCATCACGATCCCTGGATGTAGGCCCGTTTTTCAGTGCGCGGCGTACTGCGTCGCCCTTCCGAGAGCTTGTGGAGTTTGCGCTGCGCAACTGGATCGCGCCTTAGCCTTCGGTGCCGGACGCTGCGGCCGGGGCCGGAACGACGGTCGGTGTCGCAGCCGTCGATGGCTTCCCCTCATGCGAACCGAATGTCGCATGCGGCACGCGTCCCATGACCACCGTCGAAATTGCGTGCTTGAAGATCAACTGTTCCTGATTGTTGGTCTCCAACACCACAGAATATTTGTCGAAGGAACGGATTCGGCCCGTCAGCTTGACCCCACTCAGCAGATAGATCGTGATGTTGAGCTTTTCTTTGCGGGCCGTGTTGAGGAAAGAATCCTGGATGTTTTGCGCCGGCTTGTTTTCCATCTGCCGATCTCCTTGCCGTTTGGACGTTCAGATTCAGCTGTTCCTCGCAGCCCGTGGCGCAGGCGGCCGAAAGGCCCAGGGGGGACAACCGTTTGTAGCCCGGTCTTGGCGCGCGTCGGGAGCCGAGCTTCTCGCGGCGGCACTCCGTACAATACGAGGTCATGCGTCACTTTTCAACCCGCCGCTGAAAAAAAGAATCTCGTCTTTCTGCATTGCGAATCCGCCGGACTTGGCGATGGGCGCGCTTTCGGCAAATCGAGTGCTCGACGTGAAACCCCTCCTATATGGTCCCTTGGTTCCCGCAGTAACACGACGAATCATGGTTACTACGTTACCTCCCGTAGACGCTGGTGTTGCGAGCGTACTTGGCTTTTGAGCTTGTATTGATGCCTTGCACGCACTTGATCAGATCGCAATACCCATAACTCCTGTCATTCCGACACGCGAGCCTTGGCGAGCAAGAAGAGGTCTGTTTCTCTAAGGTCTGGAATTCTCGCAAATTCGTGCTCCTTACCTGTGATCCGCGCTGACCCGATGGCCAACCAACTCCCGTTGTACAATTCGCCCTTACTTACTCGGAGGAACGTTCATGCTCCACCTCGCAGCAACGCTGCTCAGCCCAAACATCCATCCACCCACCGACGTGCGCAGCAACATCGAAATCACCCTTCGCTGGATCCACTTTCTCGCCGGCATCACCTGGATCGGACTGCTTTACTTCTTCAATCTAGTGAACGTTCCCTTCCAGAAAGAACTCGACGCCGCGACTAAGGGCAAAGTCGTCCCGGCGCTCATGCCACGTGCCCTCTGGTGGTTTCGCATGAATGCCATCCTGACAGTCCTTGTCGGGCTGGCATATTGGGGCAGTTTCATAGTCGGCGTAGACGCTAAGAACGCGAACGCATCCTCGGGCACAGTGATGATGAGCTTCTTTGGAATCTGGACGGTGGTTTGGGGAATTCTCTACGCCGTGTTGATTCCCGGAAAGGGCGCGCTCGACAAAGGACCCGTGA
>Ga0210409_10006260_pt1 | contig 12404 bp, 13 predicted proteins | sample IncBWH17MmetaG_FD_161649 | JGI IMG/M metagenome (GOLD analysis project Ga0210409, IMG submission 161649) | Forest soil microbial communities from Barre Woods Harvard Forest LTER site, Petersham, Massachusetts, United States - Inc-BW-H-17-M | ecosystem: Environmental > Terrestrial > Soil >...
CCACATTCTCCCCTTGGGCATAGTTGAACGCGGTCACGACGTAGGCTGCGCCGAACTGGCCGTCGTCGATCAGGTTGGTGGCCTTCTTGTAGTAGGCGTCGACGCCGACCTCCAATCCCGGCAGCACTTGCTGCACCACGCCGACGTCGTAGATGTCGGCGCGCTCCGCCCGCACGGGATCACCAAAGGGTACGCTCGGTTGCTGCGTGGTGTTTTTGCACCAGCGCGAGATTGGTCGGCGCCGCCAGCACCTGCTCGGGCGGGGTGAAGGTGCGGGCATAGCCGGCATGGAAGGTGGTGGTGTTGAACGGCTTCCAGGTGAGGCTGAAGCGGGGACTGAATTGGTTCTCGCTCATGTAGGCCCAATACTGATCGTAGCGCAGGCCGCTGCTGAGAATGAGCCAATTGGTGATTCGCCACTCGTCCTGGACATAGAAGCTGGCGGTGTAGCCGAGCTTCTTGCTGGCATCGAGGACCGTGAACGGGGCATCGACCGGAGCGCCGGCGACGACCGGCAGCAGCGTATTGGTGTTGGCGACGTCGGTCAGATCGGTGCGCACCAGGAACCCGCCGCGCAATGTGTGCGCCTCGTTGAGGCGATAGGCGACGTCGGTGGTGACGCCGTTGGCTATATCGGAGCGAAAGACGTCCGAGGCCACGCCATTAAAGACGATATCGCCGATCGCGTCGGGGACGAAGTGAACGCTGCTGTAGCGCGTGAAATAGGAGAACTGCACGTCGGCGCCATTGATCGAGCGTTGCAGCGCGGCGACCCCAAAATAGCTCTGCTCGAACTGGTTCTCGTTGAGAGCCGCGGAATCGAAGGTGGAGATGCCGTAGGCGGTGAAATTCGGCATCTGGCCGGGGGTGTTGGGTATCTGGTAGCGGCCGTATGCGGCGCCGGTGATGAAAGTGAACCGCGTGTAGGGATCGAGCAGGGTCGAGACATAGCCGAAGCCGCGCTCCTGCGCGGTATGATCGTGAATCGCGTTCCAGTTCGGCGTCGTATTTTCCAGCCCGATATTGCTCTCGAAGAAACGTCCGCTGATGGAGTATTGCGTCTGTCCGATGGTGCCGCCGTATTCGATGCTCGGCGTGAACGTACCCCGGCTGCCGCCGTAGATGCCGGCGTTTCCGGTATTGTTGAAGGCGTCGCTGCGCGTCCAGATGTCGAGGACGCCGGACGTGCGCAGGCCGAATTGCGGCGGCAAGGCTCCGGTAATCAGCGATATGTTGCCGATCAACGCGGTATCGAGGAAGGTGCCGAAGCCGCTGACGCCGTCAGGGAGCATGATGCCGTTAAAGCGGGTCTGCACATTGGCATGCTCGTTGCGGACGTGGAAATTGCTGCCAGGGGCCGAATCCTGGGTAACTCCAGGAAACCGGAGCACGGTCTTCTCGACCGTGGCGTTCGCGCCTTGCGGCAGCGCCTCGATCGCGTTTGTGGCTGATCGTTGTCGGCGCCGTGCCCGTCGGCGCGTAGATGGTGTTGAGGCCCTGGTTGAGCGCGGCGGTCTGGGTGGCGAGCAGGTTCACCGGGGCAGGCCGCACCGCGGCGGCAGGAGTGGCGCGAGCGCGCGCTGCCGCGGCTGGTTTGGGTTTCGGCTTCGCGCCGCGCACCAGAACTTCGGGAAGCTGCACCTGCGCGCCGGCGAGGCCGATGCAGCAGATAAGCGCCAGCGCCGCCGACCCGCGAAGCAGCCATGGGCGAAGCATGCGGCCGAGGGCCGTGCGGTAAATACGAACACACATTGACGCCCGCCTAAGCGTTGGGTGCAGGGAATGGCCGGAACGGCCGGTGCACAGCGGTCGTGCTGTCGGGCGCATGGCCAAAGGGCAAAGCAAACCGCGCTTCAATCCTGCACCCATCGCCGCGGTCGAAGCGCGGCGGTGGTCAAGATCAGCAACGACCGAAGGTCAGGCGAGAGGCGGAGCGCGCGACTGGAATGGCGCGCGTCGCGTGGAGAAAAAGGTGATCGCTACACAATTCGAGTGCTCGACCCGGCGAACCGCAAACGGCACGAGCAGCTGCGGCGTCTGCGGCAGCAACGAAGTCGCGGCAAGATGGATCGTGGCGCAGATCGCGCAGTAATCGTCGGCGTCGCTGACCGGTTGCTGCGTCGGGGCCGAAGGGGCGGACGGCCCTCCGGCAGCGAGACCGCCGGCGGTATGCCTGAAGTCGCCCAGATGGACGTGGCCGAACGAGAGCGCGATATGCAGCGTCAGCGCGAACAGCGCGAGCCGCGAGCCAGCCCCCAACCTTGCCCTCACCCACCGCATCACTGACAACTCACGATGATGCGCTTACCTATGTGAGACAGCCTACGATACCGCCGCCAGGATGAAAAGAAGGATTCCGATGCCGGGCGTGCTCCGCGTTGGCGTGTTTCGGCAACAAATTGGCAGCGGCATCCTTGCGAAGCACGGACGGTGCTGCACGAAAAACGCGAGCCGATCACGGCTCGCGCGTCGCCAGCACCCGATCGACCATCGCGCCGGCCTCGCCGAGATAGTTGGCCGGATCGCACAGCCGGGCGAGTGCCGCGCGGTCGAGATGCCTGGCGACTTCCGCGTTTTCGGCGAGGAGGTCGGCGAGCGGCCGGCCGCTGGCGATGACCTCGCGGCAAATATCGTAGACGAGGTCATGCGCGTATTGGCGGCCGAGGTGCCGGCCGAGCTCCATCATCACCGCCTCGGAGACGATGAGCCCGCGCGTGATGTCGAGATTGGCGCGCATTCTCTTCTCGTCGACCTGCAGGCCGGCCACGACGGAGCGGGTCTGCGCCAAGACGCCGGCGGTAAGGCAGAAGATTTCCGGCAGCACGATCCATTCGATCTCCCACGGGCCGGTGGCGCGCTCGTGGTCCTCGACCATGGCGTCGAGCAGAGCGGCGACGTGCTGGCGCACCACGGAATTGAGCGCGGTGATGTAGACCGACCCGATCGGGTTGCGTTTCTGCGGCATGGTCGACGACGAGCCGCGACCTTGGTGGAAAGGCTCGAACACCTCTTCCACCTCGGTCTGCATCAACAGCTTCACATCGAAGGCGATCTTGGCGCAGGTGCCGGCGAGGAGGCCGAGAAAGCAGCCGGCCTCGGCGATGGTATCGCGCACCGTGTGCCAGGCGATCGCCGGCACGCCGAGCCCGAGTTCGCGCATCAATTCGGCCTGCACTTCGAGGCCGCGGCCGCCGAGCGACGCGAGGGTGCCGGCGGCGCCGCCGAATTCACCGACCAGCACCCTCGCGCGCAGCTCCTTGAGGCGCTGCTTGTGGCGCCCGAACGCGGCGAGGACGGTCGCCATCTTGTAGCCGAAGGTGATCGGCACGGCCTGCTGCAGATTGCTGCGCCCGGCCATTGGCGTATCGCGATATCGGCGCGCGAGGCTGCCGAGTGCGTCGGCGATCGCGTCGATATCCGCTTCGACCAGGGCGAGCGCCTCGCGGATCTGCAGCACCGTGGCGCTGTCGGTCACGTCCTGGGTGGTGGTGCCCCAATGGCACCACTCGCCGTGCCCGCCGCGGCAGAGCGCGACCAATTGCTGAACTACCGGCAGCACCGGATAGCCGATGCGCTCGGTGTCCTGCTTTAGCTTGACAAAATCGACTTCGCCGGCACGGCAATGGCGGACGATTTCCTCCGCGGCCGCCCGCGGGATGATGCCGAGTCGCGCTTGCGCCCGCGCCAGCGCCGCCTCGAAGTCGAGATATTTCTGTACCCGGTTCGCGTCTGAGAACACGCTGCGCATCGGCGCAGTCGAGAAGATGTCGCCGAACACGGCGGAATCGATGACGGTTGCCGGCGTCGTGGACATGACTCGTGGCTCTCGCGCTGGTGCGGCTTGGTGAGACTATCGGCTGACTTCGAGCCAAGCGATACACGCGCGTGAAAATACCGCTTCAAATGACGTTCTTGGGAGGTGAAGCTTGCGTTTCGCCGATTCGATGCGTTCTCGGCGGCGGACGAGCCGGCCGGACCGGGGACCGCAGCTAGACACCTAGCCTTCCTTGCCGGCGTGATAGAGCTGCCAATCGTGCAGCACCACCTTCCGCTGCTCCTCGAACTCCGCGTCGCGGTCGAGCAAAGGCTGCGGCTCACGCGCGTCGCCGGTATTTTCAGGTGCCGAGCCGGCAGCATCCGTTGCCGTGGCCCCAACCAAGGCAGGCTCGACGCAGCTGTTCTGGTCCGAATGAATCTGCAGCGTGTAGCGCAGCCCGCCGCGGGCGTAGGAGATGTCGACGTTCTGGCAAAAGCTCTTGGCGAAGGCTCCGAGGATCCGGCTGCCGAAGCCTGAGCCCTCCGGCGGCAATACCGAAGGGCCGCCGCGTTCCTGCCAGACGAAGGTCAATACCCACGACGTCCAATCCAGCCGCACGTTGACCCGGCCTTGCGGAACCGACAGCGCGCCGTATTTGAGCGCATTGGTAAGCAGCTCATGCAGGATCAGGGAGAGGTTCTGCGTCATCTGCGGACCGAGCACCAGGCGTGGATTCCCGCTGATCTCGAATCGCGATTCGAAGCCGCGGATTTCGCTGCTGATGAGATCGTTGAGGCGAACGCCGTCCCCCATCGAATCGGTGATCGCACGGTTGGTGGCGGACATGGACTGCAGCCGATCCATCAGGCGCTGCTTGACCGCCGACTCCCGGACCATGCCTTCGCCGGGCAGGCTGAAGCGGATGACCGCCTGGATCACGGTAAACAGATTCTGAATGCGATGATGCAGCTCCTTGGCCAGAAGGTACTGGTGCTGCTTTGCCTGCTTCTCCCGATCGATGTTGATCAGCAGGATGTCCAACGTCCTGTTGATGAAATCGATGAGCATGACGCACACGGTTGCGTCAAACGCATAGGAGAGGAACGCAATCCAGTGGAACGTCGGGATGAAAAAGCCCCATTGTGACCCGCCGGCCAATGCTGCGGCGAGAAATCCGGCTCCGGTTCCGCCGACGAGCGCGGTCACGATCACCGCTGGATAGATCGTCAGGAACGGGGAACCGGCATATTGGTCCTGTGCCAGCCATTGCAGGCCGGAGGCGACGCCCACGCTGATGAAGGCGGTGGCGTAGCCGAGGCCCGGGTTCTCGCGCAACTGCTTCGAGATTTGCAGAATGCGGATGGCCGCCGAAACACCGGGCCTGCCGAAAAGAGAGGGGCGCATCTGCCGTCTGTCCATGACGCCGGTGCGCGGTTCCACCCTGCGCGGTTTGCCCGCAACCAGATTATACAATGCCGTACGTCGCCGATAGGTGAACCGCCCGGCGGCCGCCCTCGTTCCGTCTGCAACCGGCGTAAACTGAGTGTAACCGGCGTGCCGGTTCCGCGCCTGGGACGCCGCGGTGGTCCGGGGCGGCAGCGTTCACATCGGCGGGGTGAGGCCGTCTTTACCGTAATTGATGCGCGGCGCCAGCAAGGTTCCGTCGGCCTGCTTTTTCGCAGCGCCAATGAAGATTTGTGCTCCCGGCTTGAGCTCGGTCTTGTCGCTCGGGTTGTAGGTGACGATCACGGTCTGCGGCGTGACGATGACCTTCTTCTCCCCGGTCTTGTATTTCAGCATCAGCGTCTGTCCGTCGACGCCGGCGACGGTCTCTTCGACATTGGCATTGGTCATCGTAGTGTCGGCGCGCAGATCCCACGGATAATGTCCTTCGCCGGTGCCACGCATCGCCTCCGGGAAGATGTGGACCTCGATCGCCTTCTGGCTGCCGTCCGGCTGCGGCATTCCGGTTGCGCCCACGAACGAGCCCGGCTTGATGTCGGACAGCGAGGCCTTCACCAGAGCGACCACGAGCCCGTTGTCGGCGAGCGCGACTTTCAGTTCCGTGCCGTCGCGCGACTTGACCACGTAGACGGGTCCTTCCAGCCGATCGATGGTGCCGCGGACACGGACCGTGTCCTGGGCAACGGCGCCGGAAGCAAATGCGACCAGCGTCAATGCCGCCACGCAAAGTCCACGTCCTATCGCTTTTCGCATTTGTTCCTCCCGGTCTTCAGCTCATTGTGTTGAATGCTCTCGCGCAGCGAACTGCTACAAGGTCTGCCGCGGACAAGCGCAGGCGTCGATCGCTGACTCGGGACGTCGTTGACGAACCCGGAAATTGGTGCCGATGTTAGGCGTTTTCCGTTGCCGCTGGAAGGATCAAATGCGCGCTGCGCCGATGCGCTCTGCGCCCGCGGCTACTTCCGTGCTTGCGTCCGCCAGCTGCCGGGAATCGCCGCACGATCTATTTGCGCATTTGCTTCGGTCGCTGTTGCGCGCTCGCTGACGAGAGCTTCGCCGGCGGGGCGGCTGAAACTTTCGTCGAGGAGCTTCTTGTATTTCACCAACACCTCCGGTACGACGGCGAGCATCGCTTCCGCCATGGCGCGGGCCGCGTCGAGCAACTCGTCCGGCGGCACCACGCGATTGACCAGGCCCCAAGCCTCCGCTTCAGTCGCGGACAGGAACCGGGCGGTGAAGGCAAGCTCCTTGGCGCGGTGGAGACCGATGCGGCGGGGCAGGCGGACGGAAAGGCCCCAGCCGGGCAGCAGGCCGACCTTGGCGTGCGTGTCGGCAAACTGCGCTTGGGTGGAGGCGAGGAGAACGTCGCAGGTCATGGCGAGCTCGAAGCCACCGGTCGCGGCGACGCCGTTGATCGCGCCGATCACCGGCCCTTCGAATTGCAGCAGCGCCGCTACCGGGTCGAGCTCGAAGGCGCGGGCAGAATTGGCGGAGGTTTGGCTGAGCTCGTTGAGATCGAGCCCGGCGCAGAAGGCGCGCCCCGCGCCGGTGAGGACGAGCACGCGCACCGCCGGGTCCCGCTGCAACTCTTCGAGCGCCGCCACCAGCTCGCGGCGCAATTCCATCGACAGCGCGTTGAGCTTCTCCGGCCGGTTGAGCGTCACCACCGCGTAGCCCGCGGGATGGCGCTCCAGGAGAACCGTTCGATAGGAATGCGGCATGCGCTTCGATCCGGTGATGCCAGCAACGCCTGCGAGCCTAGCCGGGATTCTCCCGCTGCGAAATCCGTCACGCCTCGAACGGCAGACCGACATATTGCTCCGCCAGCGACGCCTGGGCATGCTCGGATGCGCGCAGATAGTCGAACTGGTCGAATCGCATCCGTTCCTCGAACGGCGTCTCGTCTGGGAAGCGGTGCAGCAGCGTCGTCAGCCACCAGGATATGCGGGCGGACGCCCACACGCGGCGCAGCGCCATGTCCGAATAGCGCTCGAGGTAGTGGGTCTTTCCGCTCCGGCATGACTCGATCAGCGCGCGCGACAGATAGAAGACATCCGAGACCGCGAGGTTGAGCCCCTTGGCCCCGGTCGGCGGCACGATGTGGGCGGCGTCGCCGGCGAGGAACAGCGTTCCGTATTGCATCGGCTCGGCGACGAAGCTGCGCAACGGCGCGATCGACTTTTCGATCGATGGGCCGGTGACGATGCGCTCGGCCATCTCCGGCGGACATCGCGCCTTGAATTCCTGCCAGAAGCGCTCGTCCGGCCAATCCTCAAGCCTCGCGTCGAGTTCGCACTGGATGTAGTAGCGGCTGAGCAGCGGAGTGCGCATCGAGGCGAGCGCGAAGCCCCGGCTGTGGTAGCAGTAGCACAGGTCCGGATAGGGCGGCGTCTCCGAGAGAACGCCGAGCCAGCCGAACGGATAGCTCTTCTCGTAGGTTTTCAGCACCGATGCCGGGATCGAGGCGCGGCTGACGCCGTGAAAGCCGTCACACCCGGCGACGTAGTCGCAGTCGATCCGCCGGCTCGCGCCTTCCTTCGCGTAGGTCACGTGCGGTCGCCGCGACATGAGTGCGTGCAAGTGGACCTCGTCGGCTGCGTCGATCACCTCTCCGCCCGCGGCGTCGCGCGCCGCGTAGAGATCCTCGGTGATCGCGGTCTGGCCGTAGGCCATCATGCGCTTGCCGGTGAATTTTTTGGTGTCGATGAAGAACCGCGGCCGGTCTTCCCAGGCGATGGCCGAACCGTCATGCGGATGGCCTTCGCGGTCCATGCGCGCGCCGAGCCCGACCTCGCGCAACAGCGCGACGGTGCCGGCCTCGAGCACCCCGGCGCGGATGCGCCCGAGCACGTGGGCACGGCTCTGCCGTTCGAGGACGATGCTGTCGACGCCGTTGCGATGGAGGATGTGCGACAGGAGCAAGCCGGCCGGGCCGCCGCCGATGATCGCCACCTGGGTTCGTGCCGCCGTCGCCACGTGCGCTTGAGCCGGAGTGCGAGCCTGGCCGCAAGCAAACGGCCGGGCGGACGAATAGGCAAGCGAATTTTCGCTTTAAGCTTGGGGCGGCGGGCTTGACCCCCACGCTTTACGTCGCGATATCAGGCGTGCGAATGAAGTCCCGTGCCCGCGGGAAAGCTTGATGTTCGAATCCTTCAGGAACTTCGTCGCCGAATTCATCGAAGGCGACAGACATCCGAGCCAATTTGCCGACAACGACTACCGCCTCGCGGCGGTGGCGCTGCTGGTGCACGCCGCCGCCATCGACGGCGAGGTGTCGCCGAGCGAACGCGACAAGCTCCATAGCGTGGTGAAGCGGCGTTTCGAGCTCGACGTCGCGGCAGCCGACGAGCTGATCGACAAGGCGACAACGGCCGAGCACGAGGCCGTCGACCTTTACCACTTCACCAGCCTGCTCAACCGCACGCTCGATGAGCCGGGCCGGGCCCGCGTGATCGAGATGATGTGGGAGATCGTCTACGCCGACGGCCGGCGCGGCGAGCTTGAGGACAATCTGTTGTGGCGTGCCGCGGATCTGCTCGGCGTGTCGTCGCGCGAGCGCATCGAGCTGCGCCGGCGCGTCGGCAACCGGGACGAAGCCGACGGTGACGAATGAGACCGGTCACGCTGATCACCGGCGCCTCCTCCGGCATCGGCGCCGAGCTGGCACGCGTTTTCGCCGAGCACGGACATGAGCTCGTTCTGGTGGCGCGGCGCGAGCACCGGCTGGCCGAGCTGGCCGACGAAATCGCCGCGGCCGGCCGGCCGCGTCCCAACGTGCTGAGCGTCGATCTCGAGCGCCCGGGTGCCGTTTCCCTTCTCGCCGCCGAACTCGGCGCGCGCGATCTCGAGCCGGCGAACGTGGTCAACAACGCCGGCTTCGGGCTGGTCGGGCCGGCTTTGCAACTCGATCGCAACGCGCAGCTCGCCATGATCGATCTCAACGTACGCGCGCTCACCGAGCTGTCGCTGGCGTTCACCGACAGCCTGGCTCGCCACGGCGGCGGCATTCTCAACGTCGCCTCGCTCGCGGCTTTCCTGCCCGGCCCGGGAATGGCGGTGTACTACGCCAGCAAGGCGTACGTGCTCTCGTTCAGCGAGGCGCTGCATCACGAGCTGGCGGGGCTCGGCGTGCGGGTCACCGCGCTGTGCCCGGGACCGGTGGCGACCGGGTTCCAGGCGCGCGCCGGGCTGCAACGCCACAATCCGCGCATGCTCGCGCTATCCGCAAGGCGGGTGGCGCGCATCGGCTATCGCGGCTTCGTGCGCGGCGAGCGCGTGGTGGTCGCCGGCATCCCCAACCGGATCGTAGCGTCGCTGCTGCGGTTCATGCCCCATGGGCTGCTGCTGTCGTTTGCCGATCAGCGCCCGCGGAGCGTGCCCCGCAGGTCCTAGCCGAGCCTGAATAGTCCCGACGCCTGCGCCCTCTTATTCCTGCGCCGGCAGGATGCAGAACCCCTCGGTCCCACGGAGTTGGGCCCGCTTGCGCAGGGTCGAGCGGATGAGATGGGAGCCGCGCTGCGCCTTGAATTCGCCGGCGAACGGGATAGGAATTGCGCGAGGTCCGCTCGATTCCTGCAATGATGCGACACCCAATCCTGATCGTTCTCCACCAGGAGCATTCCACCTCGGGTCGCGTCGGCTACGCCCTCAAGAAGCTCGGATACGAGCTTGATGTGCGGCGGCCGCGCTTCGGTGACGCGTTGCCCGCCACGATGCACGAGCACGCCGCCGCCGTCATCTTCGGCGGCCCGATGAGCGCCAACGACGCAGACGATTTCATCCGGCGCGAGATCGACTGGATCGCGGTTCCGCTGCGCGACGACAAGCCGTTCCTCGGCATCTGTCTCGGCGCGCAGATGTGTGCACGCTCGCTCGGCGGCCGCGTCTTTCTCCATCCCGCCGGCCACGCCGAGATCGGCTATTACCCGATCCGGCCGACGGCGGCGGGCCTCGCCCTCGTCGATAGCTGGCCGGAGCAGGTCTACCAATGGCACCGCGAAGGGTTCGATCTCCCGGGCGACGCCGAGTTGCTGGCGGAAGGCGAAACCTTCGAGGTGCAGGCGTTCCGCTACAAGCGCGCCTACGCGCTGCAATTTCATCCGGACGTGACGCACGCCATGATGCACCGCTGGACGACGCGCGGCCACGTGCGCCTGGAAATGCCGGGGGCAAAGCCGCGCGCGGCGCACTTTGCCGACCGCGAGGTCTATGACTACAGCGTGCGGGCGTGGCTCAGCCTTTTTCTGGAACGCTGGATCGGGAGCTGAGACGGCCGACCGCCAGCCCGCGCAGGCGAGCGAGGGCGCCCCGGTTATGAACGGCTTGTTGCTGCGCCCGCCGTCCCGTGCCACCAGTAGCGAACTTCGCAGGGAATTGCTTTGCAATTCCGTCGGTCAGCATGTCTGAAAAAGCGCGAGGAGGAGGTTGGTCCATGGCCGCAGATGGAAACTGGAATCTCGTCATTGAGACGCCGATGGGGGAGCGTCAGGCTACGTTATCGGTCAAAACCGAGGACAGCCTGCTCAAGGGCAGCCAATCGGCCGAAGGCCGTTCAATGGACATCTTTGACGGCGCTGCAAATGGGAACGAAGTATCCTGGAAGGTCTCCATTACCGACCCGATGGACATGACACTGGAATTTGCCGGCGCCATCGAAGGCGATCGGATCAGCGGCAGCGTAAAACTGGGACCCTTCGGCGACGCCCAGTTCTCCGGCTCCCGCGCCTAGCGCGGCTCCGGCGCGATCAGGGCAAGCCGGATCGGGCCCGCGAACTTCTTGCTCCGGTCTACGGCTGGTTCACCGAAGGCTTCGATACGCTCGACCTCAAAGCGGCCAATGCGCTCGCTGCTGTTCCGGCTTCGCTCTATGACCGCAATGAAGGCATGATCCAGCCTCCAATGGGTAATATTTAATTAAAATCTTCCCGCTCCAATGGACCAAGCGAGAGTGGGGAGATCATCTGATGTACCGTCCTTTCAAAACGACCGTGAAATTCAAAAGCGATGATGGAAGAGATGTGAGGCTTCAGTACCTTGTATCGGCCGATAACAGCATTGAGGCAAAATGCGAGCTTGAGCGTCGATTTCTGAATCAAGAAGTGTTTGGCTATAAGATCGAGACAATCGTCGCCGCAACCTCCGAGGAGGCGGCAATATTCAAGCTTCCGGCTGGCTGCGTTCAGCTGTTGGGATAGACAGCGTAACGCATTCACGTTTGCCGCTCGCCGTCGGCAATCATCCGCGAATGTCTGGCATTTCGATCATCTTCCCTTCGCCGGGAGGACCCGCGGTAGCGGTGCGCGCTCCTCTCGTATGCCGCCCGTTCGCGGGTATGATCTCCCTCCGCTGGATTGCTTTCCATCGGTCAGTAGCGAGGCATTCAAGGGGACCGTTGCAGCGCTTGACCAAAGCTGCGCGTTATCGGCTCTGCGCTTGAGGTTGCGATCCTTTGCGCCAGCGCCGTCAGTTCCTTGGACTGCTCGGTCAGCGTCTCGAATTGCTTCTGAGCATGCGACGACCAAAGCGCCGCAGCGTCGGCTGGCCCCTTCGCGGTTGACTTCTCGCGGGCAAAATCCAGAGCCGCGACGGTATTGAGCTGAGCCATTTCCATCAGTCGGACGTTGAAGTCGCGAATACCTTCGGCCACCGCAGAAAAGCTCTCCTGGGTGCCTCTGGCGGATTGCTGCGTAGCCGCGCTGCCTTTCTCGAAGGTTTCGCGGGCGGCCCTCGCGGTCTTATCCGCGAAGTTCTTGTTCTCATTCATTGGTTCTTCTCCGGATGTCTCGGTTGACCCGAACAGCGGCCCGCCCATGTCGCGGACGGACTATGCCAAGGAAATGATGCTTTGGACCTGTGCGAGCTTGGCGCTGGTCGGGGGCACTAGCAAATCAACAGGCCTTTTGCTGGAACGCACGATGAGAATGAACGTTCCCAAGAGAGGCGCGGACACGCGCGCTTCAACGCCTGAAGGAGAACCAAGACAATGGCTACGACGACTGTAGACAATCGGCGAGAGACTGTGTCTCTGATCGGCAGCGATAAGGTCGAAGGGACGCCCGTTTACGGGATGGATGATCGGAAGATCGGAACTGTTCAACGGGTAATGCTCGACAAGATCAGCGGCAAGGTCGCTTACGCCGTCGTATCGTTTGGCGGCTTCCTCGGAATGGGCGAAGACTACTTC
>Ga0210409_10006261_pt1 | contig 12403 bp, 11 predicted proteins | sample IncBWH17MmetaG_FD_161649 | JGI IMG/M metagenome (GOLD analysis project Ga0210409, IMG submission 161649) | Forest soil microbial communities from Barre Woods Harvard Forest LTER site, Petersham, Massachusetts, United States - Inc-BW-H-17-M | ecosystem: Environmental > Terrestrial > Soil >...
AGAGGGGGTAGGTTATTCTGGCGTCTTTGGAGCGCCGCCCTTTTTATTCCAATTGGTCACGGTACAAATTCTGGATTTCGCATCATTGCTAAGATGTTTGTATTCCACGTGGGCTTCTAGGGCCGCCCGCAATCTGTCTTTGATTGCTTTCCCGCTTTCCGCTCCGCCTTCAGTCGTTACGATTTCCCAAGCTGTTACGCTGGCCCTTAACTCAATGGGTGACAACGGGTTGTCGGGATCAAGATAAGAGGGAGCAGCAAGCAAAAGTGGTTGGGCATCAATTGTGATCATTCCAGATGCATTTATTTCAGAGTTCTTAGTTAATGCATAATGCGATGGTGTTGGCTTGCTGAGCAATCCTTTCCGTCTATACCAATCGTAAAGTGCCTTCCGGGTAATTTTTGTCATCCCTTCATGTAGGTCATCTGCCAGCCCTGCCGACAAGTCCAGCACATCGACTCTGATAGGAACCCAGTTTCCAAAGGCTTTAACGTTGTCTTTGACTATTATCTCAATGCACTTAATCTCCCCAGTACACACACCTTCCTTTAAGCTTCGGAGCAATAACATTCCGTATTTCCAATTTGGATGACCTATTTTTTGTAATAGCTCCAATTCAGTATTTTGTGCACGGTCTAATTTAGGCAATCGATCCCACTTATCACTGTCCAGAGGATCTAGCCCGATGGATAAGAGGGCTGCTTCTATCAAAGAAAATGTTTCTGCGGCATTCCAGTGAGACAGGTCCAAGTTGCCCGCTCGTTGATGTAATTCTTTAATTGATAACATTATTCCCCGTTCCCATGTATCGAAAACTGCGATAGCGATCGGCGGGTAATGATCGCTTCTCTTCTTCTAATGGTTATGCCGCTTTGCCGAACTTACCAGCTATTACTTTGCCGCTCGCTGCTGAGTACAAATAGTCGGCATACTGTTGCATCATTATTTTGCGTTCATCAAGAAACATCGCACGGTCGTATGCCTCGCCGTAGGTATCACCGGAGGCATGGGACAATTGACGATCTACAACTTCGTGGCGATACCCCAAGCGCTCTTTAATTACACCCATCGCCAGCGAGCGGAAGCCATGGCCTGTCATCCTGCCGCTATAACCCATACGCTTTACGGCTGCCAATATTCCAAAGTTGGTCGCTGGCTGATCGGGGCGTCGCAAATTGGGAAATAAGTGTTTATTGCCACCTGTGATGGCATGCAGTTCTCGCAATAAGGCCCATCCTTGGACCGGCAAAAAAACGTGATGATCCACCTTGCGGGGGTTTAATTTCTTTTTCCCCATTTTCATACGTTGCCATGGGATTACCCAGCTTTCATTCTCATGGTCAATTTCTGACCACTCTGTCGTTGTTAACTCGCTGGTTCTCACAAACGTAAGCATCATCAGTCGAAACATGATTCTGGTAGGAGCGTACATGCGCCCCTCAATTTTTTCAAAGGCACGAATAAATTCAGGTAGTTCGTCTACCGTGATGGCGGCATGATGACCTTTGGCAGTTGCTTTGAGAGCACCCCGCAGGCTTGGCACAGGGTCAATCTCTGCCTTGCCGGAAGCAATGGCATAGCGGAATATCTGCCCGCAAACTTGGCCTTGGCGCTTCGCCATGTCCAGAGCGCCGCGCTTCTCTATCTGACGCAGTACGTCCAGCATGACCGGGGCTTTAATTTCCGCAATAGGGTATTTACCAATTAAAGGGAAAACGTCCTTTTCTAGCCGGCGAATGATATTAGCCGCTGTACGTTCTTGCCAAGTATCGATCTTGTTAGCATGCCATTCCCTAGATATGGCTTCAAATGTGTTGCTTTGAAGCGTGGCTTTATTTTTCTTTTCTATGCGCTTGGCTTGAGCCGGATCGATACCTGCGTTTATCTTGTCACGTGCCGTTGCTCTCTCTTTCCTAGCTTGAATCAGCGGGATGTCAGGATATTTGCCAATAAACAAGGTTTTCTCAGCGCCAGCAAAACGATAGCCCATTCGCCAGTACTTGGAGCCATCTGGATTAACTAGCAGATGCAAACCCCCGCCATCGGTCAATTTATAGGGTTTGTCCTTTGGCTTAGCATTACGGGGCTGTATATCAGTGAGCGGAGTAGCGAGTTTTGGCATTTTTACGGTTCATTAAAAATAGTGTTGTCTGAATGAACCGCAGTATGCACCGCATAAATTTTAGCTGCAACTGGGCAAACTTTGGCGCTATGGGCAATAAAAAACCCCTAAGTCTTTGAAAACTTAGGGGTTTTTTGTAAAACTTAGCCAACGTTTGGCATGAAATTGGTGGTGATAGGTGGACTTGAACCACCGACCCCAGCATTATGAGTGCTGTGCTCTAACCAACTGAGCTATATCACCAATGAAGCCCTAAATTATGACGCAATTCTTCAAATGCTGTCAAGAAAAACAGCTTCCGATGCTGCAAATTGGCAACCAGGGCGAATTCTCAGCGTTGTAGCGCGCTTGTCACAGTCGCAAGCACTGTCTCCGCGACCTGATCGCCGATACAGTCGATCACAACTCGCTCAGGCATGGCGCGCAGCCAGGTGAGCTGGCGCTTGGCCAGCTGGCGGGTGGCGGCGATGCCTTTTTCACGCATTTCCTGGTAGCCGTACTGGCCATCCAGGTATTCCCAGGTCTGGCGGTAGCCGACGCAGCGCATCGACGGCAGGCCCAGGTGCAGGTCGCCGCGGGCGCGCAGGGTTTCTACTTCATGGATCAGGCCGCCGCTGTGCGGATCCAGCATGAGGTCGAAGCGCTGGGTGATGCGGCCGTGCAGGACGCTGCGGTCGGACGGTTCCAGGGCGATGGGCAAAATGTCGAACGGCAGTTCTGGCGCCGGCTGCTTGGTCAGCAGCGAGGACATGGCCTGGCCGCTCAGTTCGATGATTTCCAGGGCGCGCTGGATGCGCTGGCTGTCGTTGGGTTTGAGGCGTTCGGCGGTGAGCGGGTCGAGCAGCGCCAGTTTTGCATGCATGCCGGGCACACCAATGATGGCGGCTTCGGCGTCCAGGCGGGCGCGCAGCGCCGGATCGGCTTGCGGCAGGGCGTCGAGGCCGTCGCGCAGGGCCTTGAAATATAGCATGGTGCCACCGACCATCAGCACTTGCTTGCCGCGCGCATGGATGTCGGCGAACAGGCGCAGGGCGTCGTCGCGGAATTGCATGGCCGAGTAGGACTGGGTCGGCTCCAGGATGTCGATCAGGTGGTGCGGCACGGCGTCCAGTTCCTGGCGGCTGGGCTTGGCGGTGCCGATGTCCATGCCGCGGTACACCAGGGCCGAATCGACCGAGACGATTTCTGACGGGATATGGCGGGCGATTGCCAGCGCCGAGGCGGTCTTGCCGGAGGCGGTGGGGCCCATGATGGCCACCACCAGCGGCTTGCGGGCGGCTGTCGCGCTGCTGGACGGCATACTGCTTTTCTCCACCATCATTGGCCGCGCAAGAATAGTTTATCCAGGTCGGACAGCGCCAGCTGGCTCCAGGTCGGGCGGCCGTGGTTGCACTGGTCGGCGCGTTCGGTGGCTTCCATCTGGCGCAGCAGGGCGTTCATTTCCGGCGCCGTCAGGCTGCGGTTGGCGCGCACCGCGGTGTGGCAGGCCAGCGTTCCCAGCAGCTCGTTGCGGCGTTCCACCAAGACCCGCGAGCCGCCGAACTCGCGTACATCGCGCAAGACGTCGCGCGCCAGTGTCTGCGCATCGGCGTTCTTCAACAAGGCCGGCACCGAGCGCACCGCCAGCGTGGTGGGCGAGATGGCGGCGATGTCGAATCCGAGCGCGTGCAGGGTTTCCTGGTTTTCTTCGGCGGTGCCGACTTCAACTGCATCCGCAAAGAAGGTGACCGGGATCAGCAGCGGCTGCACTTGCATGGCGTCTTCATCGAGCGCGCCTTTGAGCTGCTCGTAGAGGATGCGTTCGTGGGCGGCGTGCATGTCGACCAGCACCAGGCCCTTGGTGTTTTGCGCCAGGATGTAGATGCCGTGCAGCTGGGCCAAGGCGAAGCCGAGCGGGAAATCGTCGCCGGGCAAGGTCTGGCTTGCGGCTTGCGGCAGCGCTTGGAAACCTGGATTGGCGCCGCTTTCCGAGGCAGGACGGGCGCTGTCCGCGAACAAGGCGCCGTAGTTGGCGGTGCTTTGGGCGACGCCCGTGGCGCCATGGGCGAACTGCGGACCGAACGAGGTTTGCTGCTGCGGCACCAGTGAGGCATCACCCGCTTGCAGGATCGCTTGCAGATGTTCTTGCGAGCCGCGGATCCAGGGCATGGCGCCGCTCGGCGACGGCAGCGGCGCCGGCGTCGCGCCGAAAGAGGTGGCGGACGTCTGCGCCAGGGCCCGGCTTACTGCGTGGAACACGAACTGGTGCACGGCGCGGCTGTCGCGGAAGCGCACTTCGATTTTCGAGGGGTGGACATTGACGTCGACCAGCGCCGGATCCAGGTCCAGTCCCAGTACATACGAAGGGTAGCGGTCGCCGTGCAGCACGTCCTGATAGGCGGCGCGCACTGCGTGCACTAGCAATTTGTCGCGCACGAAGCGGCCGTTGACATAGAAATACTGGGCATCGGCGCGCGCCTTGGAGGCGGTCGGCAGGCCGACGAAGCCATGCAGGCGTAGCGGTCCGGCGGCTTCGTCCAGCGCCAGGCGGGCGTTGGCGAACTCGTTGCCGAGGATGCCCGCGCTGCGTTTGCCGATTTCAGTGACCATCCAGTGATCGATGGTCTTGCCGTTGTGCGTCAGGGAAAACGCCACATCCGGCCGCGCCAGCGCGATCCGCCTGACCACTTCCGCGCAATGGCCGAATTCGGTTTGTTCCGATTTCAGGAACTTGCGCCGCGCCGGCGTGTTGAAATACAGGTCCTGGACGTCGACCGTGGTGCCTTGCGCGCCGGAGGAGGGCGTCACCGCCTGGGTGCTGCCGTCGATTTCGGAGGCGTGCGCGGCGTCGGCGGTGCGCGAGGTCAGGGTCAGCTGCGAGACCGAGGCGATCGAGGCCAGCGCTTCGCCGCGGAAACCCAGGGTGGCGACGTTTTCCAGGTCGTGCAGCGAGGCTATCTTGGAAGTGGCATGGCGCGCCAGCGCCAGCGGCAATTGTTCCGGCGCGATGCCGCGGCCGTTATCGGTAATGGCGATGCGCTTGACGCCGCCTTGTTCCAGCCGCACCGTAATTTGGCTGGCGCCGGCGTCGAGGGCGTTTTCCAGCAATTCCTTGACTACGGCGGACGGCCGTTCGACGACTTCGCCGGCTGCAATTTGCGAAATCAGGTTGTCTGGCAGCTGCTGGATGGAGCGGATAGGGGAGAGCGGTGCATTCATGCAGCGATTATACCGAAGCCGGTGCTGCCGGTCGGTTGGGCTTGCGTGCAAACAATTGCCAAAACCGCCTTTGTCCAGTCTGCGGTAGTGTATTATTCCGGCGCACCCTGAGGAAAAGCTTGCCGGCCTTGGCTGGCTGGACAGGCGGGATTGCACAAGGCGCCAGCCGCGTTCTGGCCGGGCCGGTGAACTTTATTCAACAAAGGGAAGTCAGTGTGCATAGACTTTTCAAACATAAAAGCGGTTAACTGAGGAACAAGGACTATGGACTTTATGCAATTCATCGACGTCATCCTGCACGTCGATAAATCCCTGGGCTTCCTGATCAGGGAATATGGCACGCTGGTCTATATGGTGTTGTTCCTGATCGTTTTCTGCGAAACCGGCCTGGTAGTGTTTCCTTTCCTGCCTGGCGATACCTTGCTGTTCATCGGCGGCGCCTTCTGCGCCACCGGCGAGATGAATATCTGGGCGCTGATGGGTTTGCTGCTCATTGCCGCCACCACTGGCAACACCCTTAATTACTGGATCGGCAGCCTGATCGGGCACAAGGTCTACACCCACGACTACCGCTGGCTGGACAAGACCGCCCTGCAAAAGACTCACGCTTTCTATGAGCATCACGGCGGCAAGACCATCATCCTGTCGCGTTTCGTTCCAATCGTACGTACTTTCGCGCCATTCGTGGCCGGCGTGTCCGAGATGAACTTCTCCAAGTTCCAGTTCTTCAATATCACCGGTGCGCTGCTCTGGGTGGTCGGCCTGGTCGCGGCCGGCTACTTCTTCGGCAATATCCCTGTGATCCGCGATCACCTGAACACCATCGTGCTGGTCGGGGTCGGCGCTGCGGTGGTGCCGGTGGCGCTGGGCGGCTTGTGGAAGTTCTACAAGAAGATGCGCGGCGCGTAAGCAGCCGGACGCGGTTCGGAATGCAACAAGGGCGCGCTGCAGATTTGCAGCGCGCCCTTGTCGTTTTTACATTACTCTCGCTTGACGGGTGTCAGGTCAGGACATTCCTTGCCAGCGGCGGATTGCGGGCAAAGTACTTCTTGATGCCTTTCAGGATCGCGTCCGCCATCTGATCCTGGTAAGCGTTGTCGGTCAGCTTGGCTTCTTCTTCCGGATTCGAGATGAAGGCGGTTTCGATCAGGATGCTTGGAATGTCCGGCGCCTTCAGAACGGCAAAGCCGGCCTGTTCCACCGAACCTTTGTGCAGTTTGTTGATGCCGCCGATTTCGCCCAGCACGGCGCCGCCCAGCTTCATGCTGTCGCTGATCTGGGCTGTGGTCGAGAGGTCGAGCAGCACGCTGGCCAGCTGGCGGTCATGGCTCTTGATGTTGATGCCGCCGATCATGTCGGCCGAGTTTTCCTTGTTGGCAAGCCAGCGCGCCGCGGTTGAGCTGGCGCCTTTTTCCGACAAGGCGAACACCGACGAGCCGCGCGCCGACGGCGTCACAAACGCATCGGCGTGGATCGAAACGAACAGGTCGGCCTGCACCTTGCGCGCTTTTTGCACGCGCACGCCGAGCGGCACGAAGAAATCGGCATCGCGCGTCAGCATCACCCGCATGTTCGGCTGCTGTTCGATCCTGGCCTTGAGGCGCTTGGCGATCGACAGCACCACGTGTTTTTCGTGATTGCCGCCGCTGCCGGTGGCGCCCGGATCTTCGCCGCCATGGCCAGGGTCGAGCGCGATGGTGATCATGCGCGTCAGGTTGGAAGTGCGGTCCGGCTTGGGATCGATCTTGGCGATCTGCGGCTGCTCAGGCTGCGGCTGCAACGGCGGTGTCGGTTTCGGATCTGGCTTGGTCTGCGCTACCGGCGGCGCCACTTCGCCTGGATTGGCGGAAGGCCATTCGCCCTTTTCGATCATCATTGCGATCGGGTCGGGCGGGTTGACCGGATACAGATCGAACACCAGGCGGTGCTGGTAGCCGGCCACCGGCGGCAGCGTGAAGACCTGGGGTTTGACTTCTTCCTTGAGGTCGAACACCAGGCGCACCACGCCCGGGCGGTTCTGGCCGACGCGTACCTGCTTGATATAGGGATCGTTAGGCTGGATCTTGGCGACCAGTTCCTTCAGCGTCGAATTCAGTTCGATGCCTTCGATGTCGACCACCATGCGGTCTGGATTCTGCACCACGAAATGCGTGGTTTTCAGGTCCGAATCATTTTCCAGTGTGACGCGGGTGTAGTCGTCCGCCGGCCAGACCCGTACCGCGACAATTTGCGCGGCGCGCGCCACGCTTGGCACCAGCACTGAAATGAGCAGGGTCCCGCCCGCCTTCAACACGGTGCGGCGGGTCTTCGATGTTAGAGGTTTGGTGCAAATTTCAGTCGAGCGAGACATTGACTACCCTTATCAGATAACGCCTGCAATTCTACATCACGTCCCTTGTCGGAAACACGGGAAACGCTGAGTAACACGCTGATGTCGGGTGGCGGCAACGCTGCGGCGGCTTTTTCCGGCCATTCGACGATGCAGATGGTGCTTTGGTTGAAATATTCGCGGAAGCCGGCCTCCAGGAATTCGTCCGGACTGGCCATCCGATACAGGTCGAAGTGCATGACTTCGACGCTGTGTTTGTCTATCTGGATGGAATAAGGTTCAACTAAAGTATAAGTGGGACTTTTTACATGGCCCTGGTGACCGGCCGCATGCAGCAGCGCGCGCGTCAGCGCGGTCTTGCCGGCGCCCAGATCGCCATGCAAATGGATCGCCAGACCGGGCAGCAATGCACGCGCCAAGGCGGCGCCCAAGGCATTGGTGCCGGCTTCATCATGCAGGTGGGTTGTAAAATGCGGCATCTCGTAACATAGTCCTTCTATAGTAAATTCCATTGTGTCTCTTAAAACCGCACCAGCCATGGCCGTCACGCAGCAGCACTTCACCGGGCAAAACCCGCCGGATCCGGATCTGGCGGCGCTCGCCGTCGCCATCAAGGCATGGGGGCGCGAGCTGGGTTTTGCCGACATCCGCATCAGCGACGTCGACCTGGCCGAGCAGGAAGCCGGATTCCAGGCCTGGCTCGAACTCGGCTACCACGGTGAGATGGATTATATGGCAGCGCACGGAATGAAGCGCGCCCGGCCGGCGGAACTGGTGCCGGGGACGATCCGGGCGATTGCGGTGCGCATGGATTATCTGCCGCGCGGCTATCAGGATGCGCCGGACCAGTGGCGTCCGCGCGAACAGGCGCGGCTGGCGCCGGCTGCCGCTGGCACGGCCACGATTTCGTTGTATGCCCGCGGCCGCGATTACCACAAGGTGATCCGTTCGCGCCTGCAGCAGCTGGCCGACCGCATCAAGGGTGAAATCGGCGAGTTCGGCTATCGGGTGTTTACCGATTCGGCGCCGGTGATGGAAGTGGCGCTGGCGCAGAAGGCCGGTCTTGGCTGGCGCGGCAAGCATACCTTGCTGCTCAATCGCGAAGCCGGCTCCTTCTTCTTTCTCGGCGAAATCCTGACCGACCTGCCGCTGCCGGTCGACCCGCCCACCAGCGCCCATTGCGGCCAATGCAGCGCCTGCATCGACGTCTGTCCGACCCAGGCCATCGTCGGTCCTTACCGGCTCGATGCGCGCCGCTGCATCTCTTATCTGACGATCGAACTGAAAGGCAGCATCCCGCTGGAATTGCGGCCCTTGATCGGCAACCGCGTCTACGGTTGCGACGATTGCCAGCTGTTTTGTCCCTGGAATAAATTTGCCCGGCCATCGACGCTGGGCGATTTCGATGTCCGCAACGGCCTCGACCAGGCCACGCTGGTGGAGCTGTTCGGCTGGAACGAGGAACAATTCAACAGCCGTATGGAGGGCAGCCCGATCCGCCGCATCGGCCATGAACGCTGGCTGCGCAATATGGCGGTCGGCCTCGGCAACGCCGCTGCGGCTGGCGTCAGCACAGCGGAAATCATTGCCGCGCTGCAGTCGCGCAGCGCAGATCCATCAGAGCTGGTGCGCGAACATGTGGCGTGGGCCTTGCAGCAACACGGGGTTTGACGAGTGGTTTAGTGTTGCAGCAGCCACAGCCAGAACGGCAGCGTCAGGGCTGACAGCATGGTGCCGGCAGAAATCAGGAACGCCACCAGGGGGCCGTTGCCGCCCATGCGCGCGGCCAGGATGTAAGCGCTGGAAGCGGTAGGCAGGGCGCAGAACAGCACGACGATCTGCAGTTGCGACGGCGCCAGGCCGGCCCACTGCCCCAGCAGCCAGGCGATGGCTGGCACCGCCATCAGCTTGAGCGTCAGGAAATAAGCGGACAACGCCTTGGCCTGATGCACCCCGCTCAAGCGCAGGCCCGCACCAACCAGTAGCAAGCCCAGCGCCAGTGCGGCGTTGCCCAGCCGCGACAGGACTGCGCCGGCGACTTCCGGCAGCGGCAAGCCGGACAAGCTGTACAGCAGGCCGCAGGCGGTAGCGATCAGCAAGGGATTGCGCGCCAGTTCCTTGAACAGGCCGCCGCTTTTGTGCGCCAGCGCATGCACTGCGGCCAGGTTGCACAAAGGTACGCCGAAGCCGATCAGCAAGGCCATCATGCCGGTCGCCTGCTCGCCGCCCAGCCGCGCCGCCAGCGCTAGCGCCATGTAAGAATTGAAGCGGTAACTGGTTTGCATGCCGGACTCGTAATCCATGGGCGCCGCCTTGATCCATGGTTTGCCCAGCCAGGTGAGAATGATCGAGCCGGCCAGGGCGCACATGCCGACCGCCAGCATTTTGCCGCTGGTGTCGAAGCTGAGCTGGGTGCGCGCGGTGGAGTAAAAAAGCAGGGCAGGGAACAGCAAAAAGTAGACCAGTTTTTCCGCGCCGGTCCAGAACGCGCTGCCCCAGTTGCTGACACGGTGCAAGACCACGCCCAGCAGTATCAAAGAAAAATCGGGAAGCAACAGGTTGACGATATACATGGAGAGGCGGATATTGTGTGAACGGAGCCGCTGGCAGGGCGGTTTATGCTGCGGCAGCAATGTTTATTTCCAAGTGGAAATTTAATCAGGGCTAATTTGATTAGTTTGATAAGGGTTTAGTGTAAACCTATGTTGTTTGCGCAAATTCATTCATATAAATTATTTGTTAAATCTGGGTAACACCTGTTACAGTGTGACCACAATTTGACATTGCGAGACAAAAAGCAGCTGTGCATTCCAGCCGCGCCGTTTATCGGGTCTCTGCCATGCAGTAGATATGTAGCACAGGATTCAGATTTTTTAAGCAGCAGGGAAGTTAGCAACGCGCTTGAATCACAGAGTTATAGGTGGTGGTGCATAAGAACGGTATTGATACCGGGGATACTGAGGAGACCGTGCAATCCAAATGAGCTGTCTAAACAGTCGGGATTGCACACGGAGTAATTTGAGGCGCATCGACAGATGCGCCTTTTTTATTTTATGCTGTGGCTATGAATATAATTTCGGATAGTCCATTGAAGCGAGTCACCGACGGTCAGCTTCCCGCCCAGCACTTCACCGCCGTGGTCGCTGCGCCATTCGGCGCGGTAGGCATACGCACCGATGCCGGCCTGCTGCGCGAACTGGTCTATCTGCCCCCTTCTTTCCACGAAAAAGATGCCGCCGACGAATTGTCGGCGCGCGTGGCCGAACAGATCAGCCGTTACTTCGCGCAGCCCGATTTCCGTTTTGATCTGCCGCTGGCGCCGTTGGGCACCGCCTTCCAGCAGCGCGTATGGAAAGCGATTTCGGCGATACCGCGCGGTGAAATCCTGACTTACGGCCAGGTCGCCAAACTGATCGAATCGGCGCCGCGCGCAGTCGGCCAGGCTTGCGGCGCCAACTGGTTTCCGCTGGTGATTCCCTGTCACCGCGTGACTGCGTCCGGCGGCATCGGCGGCTTTTCCCATCACGACGACGCCGACGGCTTCCATCTGCGAGTCAAGCGCTGGCTGCTGCAGCATGAAGGCGTGACCGGCCTGTGAGGAGATCCAAGGCCGAGCTCGAGGCCAGACCCGTACTGAAGGCCGAGCATCAAAGCGCGATCGACGAGTTTTGCGACAGCCTGTGGCTGGAAGACGGCCTGGCCAAGAATTCCCTGGAAGCCTACCGGCGCGACATGACGCTGTTTGCCTTCTGGCTGCAAGAGCAGCCGGGCGGAAAATCGTTGTTTGCGGTCGATGCCGGCGACCTCAATGCCTATTTCCTGGCCAAGCACGACAGCAGCAAGGCCACCTCGTCGAACCGGCGGCTGGCGGTGCTCAAGCGTTTCTACCTGCTGGCGCTGCGGCAAAACCGTATCAGTACCGATCCCTGCCTGCATCTGCGCTCGGCCAAGCAGGCGCCGCGCTTTCCCAAGGTACTGTCGGAGGCCCAGGTAGAAGCGCTGCTGGCGGCGCCCGATGTCGCCACGCCGTTGGGCCTGCGCGACCGCACCATGCTGGAACTGATGTATGCCAGCGGCCTGCGGGTGTCCGAGCTGGTGCTGCTGAAGTCGCTGGAGGTGGGCATGAATGAGGGTGTCCTGCGGATTACCGGCAAGGGCGGCAAGACCCGTTTGCTGCCGTTTGGCGAAGAGGCGCGCAACTGGATCGTGGGCTACCTGAAGGATGCGCGCGGCCAGATTCTGAACGGCCAGATGGACGACGCTCTGTTCGTGACGGCGCGCGGCGGTCCCATGACGCGCCAGATGTTCTGGACCCTGATCAAGAAGTACGCCGCCAAGGCGATGATCAACGCCCCGTTGTCGCCGCATACCCTGCGCCATGCTTTCGCTACCCACCTGCTGAATCACGGTGCGGATTTGCGCGTGGTGCAGTTATTGCTGGGACACGCCGACATATCGACCACTCAGATTTATACGCATGTGGCGCGGGAACGACTGAAGGCTTTGCATGCCGCACATCACCCGCGCGGGTAAAATCATTCCCTGTAATAGTTGTCATGGAGAAATTATAAATAGGTGCTTTGACAAGCTTTTGCAGTACTGAATTCTGCATCTTCCCAATTATTCTCCTGTATCCTGTACTACATCATTCAAGAGTCTATTTAGGGGGCGCAATTGGCAAAAACGAATTTTCAGTATGAAAAACGGCAAAAGGAATTAGAAAAGAAAAAAAAGAAGGAAGAAAAGCTGAAGAG